>LKMJ01001832.1_pt1 | contig 19102 bp, 23 predicted proteins | sample 643391 | NCBI WGS metagenome assembly LKMJ01 (sample SAMN04112250, study PRJNA286221) | soda lake metagenome | biome: soda lake; feature: Kulunda Steppe; material: water; isolation source: sample PL-Br10 brine of Picturesque Lake | place: Russia: Kulunda steppe | collected 2010-07 | reverse complement strand
GTTTTTCACCATTACCCCACTAGCGATATTAATAGAGGAGCGGTCAAAATGACGGATTTTGAAACACAGCGAGATGGTAATGCAACACCGAGAAACGGAGTAAAGAATATCAACTGGCAATAAAAAGAGAATACCATGACAGATTCAAACCCAACCGAAATTGATAGACTCAGTAGAGGAGAATAGCAATGACTGAGGAAGACTCAACACGAACAGTCGGGCGAGTCGTCGGATACGAGTTACAAGTCGTCTGTCCCCACTGTGAGTACGGAACCGATATCAGCGAGATATCCACCGAAGAAACAGTCGTCTGCGGTAGCGACTTTGTGGCGAGCGATAATCATGGCTGTGGACGAGAATTGGAGGCTATCGTTCGAGAGGTCGACAATGGCAAGTGATGCTTCATCCAGACACGCAGTAATGCATATCAACTAAACTAAAAAGGAAAACACCAACCATAACAGTATACAATGAGCCAAAAAAATTCAATATCACCAAACACGCATTGCCCACAGTGCAGATCAACAAAAATCGATGATAAGGGGGTTCTCCAAGGAAAGAAATGCAGGTTTTGCGGAAACGAGTGGAGCAACATCAGCACAGAAGAAATCGAAGAAACCCTCGAAGAAGAAGACAAAATCCTAATCCCCGAAAAATTCTCTAACCCCCTCACGATCAGTTCAGTCAATCAGGAAAAAATAAGACTCAAAGGATCAAGAGGCGGTGAATACAAACTGTGTATCACAGAAGGAGGAAAAGGACTATTCAGACGAAAGAAATCCCCCTCAGAACGTAATCAATTCGGTGGCAGTTGGAAAAATTCAGAGACAGTCAATTTTGAGATCGTAGACAACTGAACTGAAACAACGTAAGGCTGTATCTAGGAGTGTTGATCACGGATCAATAAACCAACACCATCACCCTACTCAAAAACAAACCAAGACAGAACTACTTCTACCCACTTCCAAATTAGAATATATACTCGCCCCACTACCAGTTCTACAACCAAAACCCGCACAGAAGTAAGAAATCGCAAAAGGCTTTTATATGAGGGGGCAACATTGATTATCATACAAATGCCCTCAAAAAATAAAGAGAAAAACGGGAGAGATGAAGAAGAAATCAATTTCACAGGTCTCGACTACTCGAAACCAGAAGATACACCAAAAAGCAACAAAGAAAAATCTGGAATCGACGAGCTGATCCAGACAGCAGAAGTCCACAGCCGATGGTCGACAATCGCAGAAACTAACTAGCAAAAAGAAACCATCCATTCAGAACTTTTTTTATGCAACAACAGCATAGGCTGAAAAGTGAAAACTATCGAACTCACTCTTGAATGTGATGACGAATTTAGAGTCCGTCAATCAGATGGGTACACTACATACAACGGGCTACTCGCTGCCTTAAACAAAGAAAACGAAGAGACAGAAAGCCACCTTCAAAGCAATAACTACCCTACATTCCACAACTCAGGTTTAATCGGAAAATTCAACAAAAAGAAAACAGACAGGCAATCACACCAAAAATACACGATCCCCGGAGAAAGATACGAGCTCCGAATCGGATTCACAAGCGGGAAAGCAGATGAAGCCTATAATGCTCTCATCAACCACTTCATCATCAAGCAGAAACCGCTTACCCTTACTAACGGGAATCTCCAAATCATCGAAACATCAACGGAGACGATCTCTCACAGTAGTTTACTCAAGGAAGCAGGAAAATCAACTGGACATCGACTCTGGTTCGAATTCCAAACACCAGTCTGTATCACAGACGGTGACCTAATCACGACGATGCTTCCACACAGAACAGCTGTATTCAAATCCCTCACAACTCAATGGAACAACACAGCACCAGAAGAGCAGAAAATCGACCTGAATGAAGACACAATCAGAAACTCACTAATCGAAATCCCTGGAGAATACAACCTCCAATCGCACACTGTCCTCACGGCAATTCAAGATCTCGATAATAGCGACAATATCAACCCAAAAGACCCAACGATCAACCCTCAAACGATGGAAAAGAAAATTCTCAGACAAGGGTTCACGGGTGAATTCGGATACCAATTCAAAAATGCATCCAGATCAACGCAGAAGGCTATTCGAGCTCTCGCCAAGTTTGCAGAGATAAACGGCATTGGTCGAGCAACATCAAAAGGCTGTGGAGCAACCAGAACATCAATAAGCTGAACTGCAATATCCAGAAATCAGTCGACCACTATTCCTAATTCGCAGACAGTGGCAGCTCAACTACAACAGAAGAGCCACCACTATCTGAAGAATCAACCCAAATACTACCAGAATAACACTGTACAAGCCACTTCACAAGCCACAAGCCAAGGCCGCTACCATGCTCTAAGGAACTAATATCAATATCCTCGGTGAGAATATTCTGCTCTACTCTAGGAATACCTGGGCCATTATCGGAGACAACAAGACACCCGATGCTACCCTGTTTAGACAACGAAACAGTTACTCGTGGTACATCAGACGTATTATGCCGAACCGCATTATCAACCAAGCTGTCAATAAGAACTTCCAAGCGACCATCAGCAGACACCAACAGCTGATCACAACCATCAATAACAATTTCAGACCCATCAAACCGATCAGAACAATCATCTACTACAGAATTAACTACTGCATTCAACCCTACTGGGTGAGTATCCCGGTCGAAATCAAACACCTTTCGGATCATATTAGCTTCAGAACAGAGCTTAGCGAGTCCATTAGAAGTATCAATAACTGTTTGCAAGTATTCACGGGCGTCATCATTCTCAACCAGACGAAGAGCTTCATTAGCATGAGAAATAATAATATTAGCGTCATTACGCAAATTGTGACGAAGAACTCGATGAAGCACATCAAGATGTTGCTCTTTACGAACCTTATCAGTTATATCACTGTAAATAGCGAACCCACGATCCTCAGAAATGGGAACACCATGATACAGGAAAGTCCGTAACCCATCACAAGTCTCTCGCTCAACGACTTCACGATTAGACACTCCAGCAACAGTTCGTTGATCGAATTGCTCGGCCTGCTCAGCCTTATCATCAGGAACAATTAGTTCGTTGAGCCGAAGATTCGAAACTGATTCAGACCCACAGAACAACTCACGAAAAGCATCGTTCGATTGAACAATGACAGGCTCACCATCATTGAATACAAATTCCACAACAGGGTCATGAAGTTGATCGAACAACGCTTGAAAGTGAGCATCTATTTCACGATGAGAATTCAAATGATCCAGAGTTCCACGTTCCATTTCTATCTAGTAATAACGTCAGAAACACAGATAAGCCTTCATCAAAAAGAAATTAACTGAACAATCGCATAGAATAAGGAAACATTCACACGAATAACAAAAGAAAATTCAGTAAAACAATAGAATTGTTAGGGTACAAAAGCTAATTAACTTACAGGATACAGAAAATAATATATAGGAAGAATTAACGCTTTCAATCTGCTAGAGGCAGTTCAACGATAACAACAGACCCTTTTCGATTATGAGTCTCTATCTCAATATGACCACCATAGGACCTAACAAGCCACTTCACAAGCCACAGACCAAGGCCGCTGCCATGCTCTAAGGAGCTAACATTGAGATCATCAGTGACTATTTTTTGCTCGACCTCTGGAATACCAGGACCATTATCAGCAACAACAAACTCAGCCATTTCCTCACACTCAGTCAACGAAACATACACCTTCGAAGGAGAAGACGAATTATGCCGAAGAGCATTATCAACAAGACCCTCAACAAGTATTTCGAGACGGCTATCAGCCAATACCAACAAATCATCAGGGGCATCAAGACCGATATCAGCATCCTCAAACTGTGAAGCACAATCAGAAACAACAGAATACACAATAGAATCAAAGCCGACAGGGTGTGTCGAGAAATCAGATGTCAATACCTTTCGAATAGTGGCAGCCTCAGAACACAAATGAGAAAGCCCATCTGAAGTCCGAATAACTGTTTGAAGGTTTTCTCGCGTACTTTCATTTTCAGCAGTACGAAGAGCTTGCCTAGCCCCAGAAGTTATAATATTAGTATCATTCCGCAAATTATGACGAAGAACCCGATGAAGCACATCAAGATGCTTCTTTCGACGGACCCGTTCAGTTATATCAGTGTAAATAGCGAACCCACGATCTTCAGCAATAGGCACACCTCGATACAAAAAACTCCGAGGACCATCAATAGTCATCCGTTCAACAACCCTACGCTGATGCGAGTGAGACATTATCTGCTGATTGATCTCATTAGCATCCTCTATAGAATCAACAGGAACAAGCAGATCGTTGAGCCAACGACTAGGAATAGAATCACCATCACAGAAAACATCCACAAAAGCATCATTGGCCTGCACGATTACTGGCTCCTCATCACAAAATAAAAACTCAACAGCAGGATCATGGAGCTGCTCAAACAAAAGGCGAAAATCAGTTTCAGCTACATCTGTAGTCCAAGTGGTCTCATTAGGTCGCCTTCGCATGACTAGATGCCCTCTTATCAAGTAGCATTAACCAAGAGAACAAAAAACGCTTGCTCTGATTCAACAAGTAATATCCAATTGACACATGCAATAACAAACGAGCCAATCCACGGTAAAAGTTCATCATGAGTGGTCATCATGAGTGGTCATCATGAGTAGTCATCATAGGCGTTCATCATGAGCGTTCATCATTCTAAGAATACAATAACAGCAGAAGGGTATTGAAACACAAAATACTAATTAGTTCACAAAGGAGAGAGAATATGTTTTTATATACCATTTTAAGTGAGAGTAGTATTATTAAGTATGTTTTCCACCCAATAAGGTATCGCTAATGAAAAAGACCATACAAACACAAAGATCAACTTAAAAATGAACGACCAAGATCCTGATCCAGAAAACGAAGACGAAGAACACATGGACGCATTCAAAGAACACCGTGTGATAGAAGTAAATGTAACAAGCAACGCAGCAGACGGGGCAACCATCGACATAAACGGAACAGAACTGCTGATTAAACAACGAAGTAAACATGTTCCTATGGTGTGTGAAATTTGGGTGAATGAAGAAGAGAAACCAATCGGAGCAATAAACACAGCAACAAAGGAAACAGTCTGTCTAGGCGGCGTCTCCGAACTACTCGCTAATCAAGTCGAAGACATCAAAGAACTCCCACTTGAAGAAATCCCCGACACTATAGACGAGCTGGCGTACCGTCTCAACCCGGCAGGGAAAGAAGACCCAGAAAAATATACTCCGCAACACACCCAACCAGAAACAGAAGACAACACCAATGACAAACAACGATCCATTAACGATGATCGCGAAGTAATCTGTCTTTGCGGAAGCACACGATTCAAAGATGCCTACATTGAAGAAAACCTGCGGCTAGTCAGAGAAGGCAAAATGGTCCTGTCAGTCGGACTATTTGGCCATGCAGACAATATCGAACTTGAAGACGAAGAGAAAACGAAACTAGACGAACAGCACAAACGGAAAATAGATCTTGCTGATCGTATTCACGTCATCAACTGTAACGGATATATAGGTGAATCAACTCAATCGGAAATCGAATACGCTGAAGAAACCGGAACTGAAGTAACCTACCTCGAGGAACCAGCAAGAACTGATGGCGGTGTCAAAACCAGCAGCGAGCAAAACACAGAATGGATCGAATCATCCACCCACGGATTCGCACATCCAAAAGGGTGGATGACAAACAATCACCTCAAATGGGACAGTGCAGTATACCCAGGAGAAACAGTAGACAAAAAGACATTCGAAAAATTCATAGATCAGTTCGAAGACTACAAAATCAAGAGTGCATCAGGTAAAACCTGCTTCCTCGTAAAACAGAAAGAAAGCAACCAAGGCAAAAAAGACAAATGAAAAACTACGCAATCTGCCAAAACTGTAAACGGATTATCGAACAGTCAGAACTCAAAGGCGGAATCCCAAGAGAAGAACCACCAAATGAATGCCCCGACTGCGGAAACGGAGTACAGGGGCCATACAAAATGAGAAGCGAGGCCGGACCAAACAAAGAAACAGCATGACTGAAGACGATCTCAGATACCATACTCAAGACGATATCAAAAATTAGTGTAGTAGGGGTCTGTTTTTATACCCCGATTGGGAGTGAAGAGTAATATAATAGAGGATACTGTGAAGTAGTATCCAGCCATCAACCAACGTACCCAATACCCATGACATCAACCGACAACACTGAAGAAGACGAAAACAAGAACACCACGACAACCAAAGTTGTTCCCCGTGGCGTTCCTGCAACAGAGTCCAAAAGCATCCCTGACGACAAAGCAGAAAATTACACTGACTACTTCTGCACAGTCATGAGCTCGGGCAACATCCGAATCTCAATCACTGTATATCACAGCGACGACCACGAAGATATTTGCGTTATTAGCGGCAAAAATATCCACACCACCATCAAAGAAAACGAAATCGGGGAATCGCACCCTGGACTAATCGAAGCAGCAGAACAACTCAGTGAGTCGTGGGACAACACATTCACAGACCCTCACAATCCAAACGAAGAAACAGCACGAAAAGCAATCCTGAATGCTGAAAACACAGAAGAAACTAGCCAAAATAACGATCCTCACGATGATGAATATGTGAGCAGACAGGAATTCATCGAATACGCTCTAGAGTATCGAGACGAGATGATCAAATCTCTCGGCGTAGTAGGAGTCGAAGGGTATCCGAACCACTTCGTACCAGGAGAAGAAGTTCGTCGAATCCCCACAAACACAACTGGAATGCACGACTCCATTGGAGACAAAGTAGGATCACACCGAATCCTTACAGACACCAGAGACTACATTGGAAAATCTGCTCTCGCTGAATCCCCACTCACCAAGTACACTACTATCGCAGAGACAACCGGACACGCAGCAATCCACAGCTCAGCAACGGTCTACGGATGGTCAACAATCCCGACACCGAGAGAAATCAGCCTTGCAGAATATCTCTACAACATCAACGAATCAGACGCCGATCCAAAGATAAAAATCCCAGTAAGCAAGCTAGGAACTCGAATCATCGAACGTCTATTCCCGCAATATCTAACACACGACACCAATAACTTCTGGAAAGAACCAAGAGAAACTCCAATCGATAACGTGATCGCAGCCAAACAATCAGTTTCAGCACTCACGCACACAAAAAATGAAGGTCGGATACTTCCAATCAAGTACAAAGGGAAATACGAAGGCGAAGAAAACGATAGTCTACAAAGCCGACTAGAAGCAGGAAACATCATCATCGAACGCCACTCAGAAAACACAGATCCAAGAGAAAAATCAGGAACATGGTATAATATCTACATAGAGAATCACAAAGCAGAAGTGACTGGATTCAACGGGCTCGGATACGTCACCTTCGAAGTCGAAGAAGAAGACGTAGAAAAGCCAGTCGAAGTCGAAACATCGATGAAAACAATCCCTGAACTACTACACCCTGAACACGTACTAAACATCCCTACATCGGACCCAAAAAACCCAAAATCACTCGATCAATAACCACGAAACTGCTAAAAGAAGATACGAAAACACCATGACATCAACACAACAGCAAACCGAAAATCAAGAAGAAGAGTGCAATCAACTAACCTGCGCAGAATGCGAGACCGAAATCAAAGCGGGCGAAACTCGAGTGCCAACATCTGATGGCGTATTACGGAGAATCAAGGAGAAAGCCTCGCCGTTCACGGCGGGGATGAATCCGACAATCCCCTACACATGCCACTCTCCGATAGCCGACTGGATCTACGAAGGAAAAAACAGATAACAGTAAGAAAAGATCGGGGAAGATGGGTCAAAGATGAATAAAAACGAAACAGCAGACACAAACACAAATGATGCAGAAAAGAACAACGAAAATGTCGAACGACACGTCAGCTGCGGAGAAGTCAGGATTAAAGGGAGACATAGATACAAAGGACCAGTAGACATCCTTGAGAGCGGATGGATATTTCTAATAGACGTAAACGAATACTATCCACCGAATAAAGTAAGCCAAGTTTGGGCCCTCCCCGAAAACGAAAGACCGACAGAGTGGGAAGGTATTTCAAAAGAAGACATTAGCTGGCCATATATAATCATAGGAGCAGCAACGATCATCGGGACACTCTATATATTCATCACACAGTTCGGTACTATAGTACATACATTCGATCTGCTTTACTCCCTACTCATAATCGGTGCTATGATGTTGATAGCAACAATAGGTTCAACGCTTATAATGATGGGAATAGAACCAGAGAAAAGAGAAAATTTGGCAGAAAGCGAAAAAACAGCCTAAACAATACTCATGAGCAACAGTGCATACGTAGCAGTACCAACTGACAGTAACAAACCAACATACAACGTTTACCACTCCCGAAACGGTGGCCGAAACTTCAAACTGCACAAATTCTTAACAGATTTCGAAAAAAACTCATTAGAAACGCTACAAGCATTACCACACAGACTCCCTGGCGGATTCAATGATATACAGAAAGCAGCAAGGGAATTAGACGTTAAAAAAGGAAACATCGAGCGCATTCAAGAAGACGACCCAATTGTAGAACCAAACCCAATAGCAGAAGGTGAGACAGTCGAAGACATCATCAATAATGCGAATTATATCACACACGATGTACTTTATGTAGTTAAATACGATCACGTCACAACGTACTATCTAAGCTACTACCACCCGACGTTACCATCTTTATTCGCTATCAATACACAAGTTAGAATCCTACCAAGATCAAACGATCAAAGATCTCACCAAAACCAAAATGAACCGTTCTATATCATGGAGGGAGACGACTTCGTACACCCAAACGAAACAACAAAAGTGCGTAGAGACGCACCACCACTAAAAGCCGCAACAAATGAATGGAAGCAAGCACACATGGGAGCAATTAGAAACCTCTACAGAATCCATGAAGGACAAAATATAGACGCCTGCCAAGTTCTAACAGACAAATTCAATTTCGAAATCAAATTCAAAAAACCAGTACATACGGATACAATAGTACCTACACAGAGAACAGGTGTAGCGATCAAATGCGCACTTGACTACGGCTCGCCTATAGAAATTTGGAAAGACACACATTACCGAGCAGACGAATTAAGATGGGATCACGCCCAAGATGCATTCAGCCATCTCGCAGAAGCTACCGCACAAGAAAAGAAAATGGAGCGATTCAGCCGAATCGGAGAAGACTTCATCACCAAAAATAAAGTCGAATTCGGAAGCGCAAGACCTTCTATAAAACTATCACGATCAATCGAGAGTAGCCAATAACTCTACAGAACAAATTTAGTTCGATATTATATTATCTCACAGTTGGGGATATGTTAAGAGAACAGGTTGCAAAAACAGTGGATTAAAATAGGGCGATAATATATACACCGAGTATGGTTACGGGCTCTGGTGGGGAGAGCAAATTTTCTACTCGTCGATTTGGGAATCTTGTTTATCGGGACCTAGATATATGCGAGTGGGAATTCGATGAGCATTCGGGGACCACAAGAGTAGATGGTGTGGAACCAAAATATCGGATATACCACACCGACAGAAACGAGCCTGAAGCAGACGCAGGAAGTTTCTATTTTTGCATTATTGAGATCGGACAGTCAGAACATCAAGACATACAAGCTGATCAGCAAGGTACCCTCTCTGAGAGCACTGAGGTTAATGTTCTAATCGCGGGAACCGCCAAACAATCGGGTATATACCGAACCGAGCCCGAAAAAGCAAGCATGAATTTTCACGGATTGCCAGTAGAAGATTTCACAACCCTTTGTGAGATACTGAATTCACTCAAACACGAATACTGTTCAGATGTAGAATGAAATATTAGCACAATGGTATACACTACTCCAGGGTTCTACGCATATCCATCAATCTTTTCTGGAGTAATCCTCATCCTCATCGCGATCTGGACACTCACCAACCTAGACGAACAGGGAGCAACAGGATTTATTGGTATGATGCTCGCGATGAGTGGGTGGGCAATATTCAATGGAGCCAATTTACTAGCCGAAACTCACACATGGAAATTATTCTATCTCTATATGACATTCGTTTCCGTTTTCGCTATACCCCCACTCTGGGTGCTGTTCTCATTACAATTCACCAACAACATGAAATGGTGGACAACCAAATTGAAGATTCCAATAATCGGTGGGTCTATCTTCTTTATCCTACTTTCTGCCACCAATGAATACCATTACGCATTCATGGGTCCAAGAGCATTGGTTAGTGAACCGTTCTTGATGTTAGATCGGCAAGAGCTGACGCTTGAACAGCCGATGTACATAGCAGCCTACGCATATTCATATACGTGCGTTATCGGAGCTAACTTTCTACTAATGCGCCTGGGACTATCATCAGGAAGACTACACAAAAACCAGATCATGCTGCTTCTCATAGGGCTATTCATCCCAATGTGGCTTGGAATCTTCACTGCAATCAATTGGACCCCAATATCTGGTCTTGATCTAGTACCATATGGAATCGGAATCTGGGGCATCATACTCGGATATGTGTACCATCGCCACAACCTCTTCGACATTACACCAATAGCCAGAGAACGTATCATAAGAGACCTTCGTGACCCAATGATAACTATCGACCATAAGGGGCGAGTAACCGACTGGAACAAAGAAGCAGAACCACTATTTGATGATCAACCTAGCGGAGCTGATTTTAGCGAAGCCGCACCAGATGAACTCCTAGCAGCTCTTGCAAAAGTAGGCATTGCAGTCGACGATCACAATACAAATATCTCAAGTGACGGGGCGGGGAAAGTAGACGAGCAAGTAAATAATGTCCCACTCACGATAAACGGTACTGAACACATCTACAATATCCGAGTGACGATCATCAACAAAGGAGAGCCGAGATCGGAATCGAAAGTGATCCTCATGAGGAATATAACAAAACTTGTAGAGCAGCGAAAGGAGATCAAAGAGAAAAAGGAAGAACTAGAACGGCAAAATGAGCGACTCGACAACTTCGCTGGCGTCTTGGCACATGACCTTCGAAGCCCGTTAGGAACCGCAAGAGGATTCTTAGACCTCTACAAAGAAACAGACAGCGAGGATCATTTCACGAAGGTCTCAGACGCACACGTTCGAATGGAAAACATGATCGATGATCTCCTTACACTGGCCCAACAAGGAGAAGAAGTAAGCGAAAAACAAGATGTCGACCTAAAGAGCTGCGTAAGTGAAGCCTGGAACATGGTCGAAACACACGATGGTACACTACAAGTCGAGACCGACCAAACAATCAATGCAGACCCATCACGAATATCAAACCTCTTCGAAAACCTCATCAGAAATTCATTCGACCACGTTGGTAAAGATACCACAGTCTACATTGGGGAGATAGAAGACGGCGAAGGATTCTTTTTCGCAGATGACGGTCCAGGTATTCCAGACAAACATAAAGATAGCATTTTCGAATACGGATATACAACAAATAAAAACGGTTCAGGGTTCGGTCTGAATATCGTCAAAGAGATTGTTGAAGCTCACAACTGGTCTCTATCACTAGACGAAACAGACGAATACGGAGCAAAATTCGATATTAGATTTGACGATCCCGAACAATAACCGGAACACTATCTGTAGGTTGTGTCGTCATCTTAGGCTCAACAGACAACTCTGATTGTGGCTCAATCCGATACTGCTGTCCAATAATCGCTAACGCCAGCTTAACCTCTAGTAATGCAAATCTCCGTCCAATACAAGTACGGGGACCAGCACCAAACGGAATATACGAATATCCTTTCGATTCTGGAGACGAATCTTCCCACCGATCAATAGAAAACTGATCAGGGTCATCCCAAAAACGAGGGTCACGCATGAGCTCAATAACAGAAACGTGAGTCTCCATCCCCTCTGAAATCTCGTACCCGTTGATATTTACTGTCTCAGTAGCGACACGGGGGATCGTATGGACCGGGGGATACATCCTAATGGCTTCATTGATTATCCTCTCAGTAACATCTAGCGAGGATACATCAAAAAAGCTCAAATCACCAGACCCAACGACCGTATCAATTTCATCATAGAATTGTTTCCTGATCTCAGGGTTCGTCTCCAACAGATACAGCGAATATGTGAGTGCAAGACCAGTGGTATCATGACCGGCAAAAATGAATGTCTGAAGTTGAGATAGAATATCGTCATCAGAAAAGAGAGATTCATCTTTAGCATTCGCCAACATTGATAGCATATTATCCTGACTCTCGCGATCAGTCTCTAATAGAAGAGACTCACCTTCCGACTCGAGTTGATCAACAGCTTGCCGAAACCGATATCTCGCTGGTGTAGGAACCCACTCAGGCAACGCCCACGAAACAGGATTGAACCACTTATTGAGATCATTCGCCGCGCTCCTAAGCCTCTTGTCACCATCTATCTCGAGAGGCGTATCAAACAACGTCGCAAAAATATTCTCAAGCGCAAGCGATTTCATTTCCTCAGCGAGCAATATCGTCTCACCATCTTCCCACTGATCAACCCGATAGTGAGTCCGTTCGACCATAGTTGAGAAATACGACTGAATACGTTGCGGATGGAAGAAGTCATCAAGGGGATCGCGCAGCTCAGCCCAAAGATCTCCTTCAGCAGCCAACAACCCACTACCAAACGCAGTAGTATAATCAGATGTTTTGCCGAACGACTCTCGCTCAGTGACTAACACTTGTTCAGCATAATCTGGATGAGCCAGAATGCAAATGTCGCCCTTTATCGTTTTGAATTTAGCAATATCACTCACTTGAGTCACAAGCCGATGATTGAATTCAAACGGATCTCGACCCCACTCAATTGTATTTCCTACAATCGGAAGACCTTCAATAGAAGGCAAAGTATCTGAACTCATTAGTAATCAATTCATATGGCTCCAGTAAAAAAGGAACGGTATAATCCACCAACACCACGACCCCTCTCAACAATACCGGTATTGGGTAGATGTGGTGTTGTTTTTACCCCCCGTTGGTAGTGAAGGTATATACTAGTGGAAGGAATTGTGGAGAACAGAGCGAAACAAAGAACAACAGCAAGCGAACAAAGAAAATACAACAGACTACAACAATGAAGGAGCCAAAACAATGAGCGAATGTGGAATGTGCAGCAAACAGATGGGAAAATCGGGAGGGTGCATCGAACATATGGTGCTGCTCAGCAATGGTACCGTATTAGAATCGCCACGACACAACAGAAAAGGAAGCCTAGGGCAGATTTACAAGTCCTGTCCAGACTGCGGAGTTAGCCCAGAGGAAATTCACCATCCTTTCTGCGATTGGGCACGAGCTGATGACGGACATACACAGATTCTCAGCTCTGTTCTCGAATATTGGAATCAAGAAGACGACCCAGATCCTCGAGAAAGGGAATCAAACATAGTCTTCCCCGTACTCAAAATGGGAGAAGAAACAGTACCAATCGGGATCTACTCTTCGCATTCAGTAGCGAAACAAGTTACTAACCACATCAAACAAAATTCCGAATGCGAAGACGCAGATTTGTTCGCAACACGTCTATCAAACGAAGAAGACGGGGACGGGGAAAACAGAATCAACAGCAGGGAGATCCTGAGTGATCTTGATAACAACATCGAATCTACTGAAGACGTAGACGTATTCCTCGTGACGCATACAGAGGAGATGATCGAAATCATCAGCGCAAACAAATCATTCTCGAATGCAAACGAGATGAAAGAGGAGTACATCAACTACCCCCCATTCTCGGAGATCAACATTACAGGACACACAATCGAACACGAAGTACCCGAAGAAACCTGAAACCACACCATATTTCTTCTAAGGTCATACGCACAACCCCAATAATAACACCTAGCCAATACAACCCTAATGAAAATCGCAGTCTTATCAGACATCCACGGCAATAGTACAGCTCTCAAAGCTGTCCTCGATGACCTTCCAAATGTAGACGATATTATTAGTCTCGGTGACGTAGTAGGATACGGTCCCCGTCCGAGCACTTGTGTTAAAATCATCCGAAAGAAAGCTTCAATCTCTCTCTACGGAAATCACGAAGACTACATCAGTAGCCCAGAGAAAATCCAGCACAATAACGACGGATACCGTGGAATCCAGCACACAATCAACGAGCTATCTGAAGAACAAATAGAGTGGGCAACCACTCGACCTATGCGATACGTAGTCGACGGAACAATGCAGATTGCCCACGGACATCCAAACCCAGATCAACCATACAAATACGTCAAACCAAGTAACGTCACAGAGCTTATTCCACACTTTGAAGAAGAAGAAACACTCCTAGCAGTAGGACACTCACACTACCAATTCAAGCAAGACCTCAGTAAGTTCCCAGGAAGCGGCGGAACCGCATTCAATCCAGGCAGTGTGGGTCAACCACGAGACGGAGATCATCGAGCAGCATACGCCATTGTTGATACGGACACAGGAGAAGTGACCCTTAAACGAACGGAATATGACATCGAATCTGTGATCAAACAGGTAGAAAAAGCAGGTCTACCAGAAGATAATGGAAAACGCCTATGGCAAAAGTAAATTTTCGGTAGATTTTGTTTTTATTTACCGATCAGAGTGGAGTATTGAGTAGAAATCATAATAATACCATACGAAAATGAGCAAATCAGAACACAAACCAGAGGAATACGAAGAGCTAGTAAAGAATTCAACCGAGATCAATCCAGACATGGAAGTAAAGGGGACAATGTTGGGGGTGAACATCCAGACTCTCATTGACTATACAATTGAGAACCCTGAAGAAACAATCATTTACACTTCAGAACGAAGTGATACTCCTTACCCAATCGGAATGAGTACAAAAGTCGAAACGCTAAAAGAAATGAAGGAACTGATCGAAACGTTTGGTCCCAGTACGATCTCAAACATAGAAGAATTCGAAGACGGAGCCCTAGAAGTAGGATACCACTTCGACTAATCAGGCGCAGAATCATCCCAAAGATACTATTACATTCATAACACATGAATCTCAAAAACACCTTGGAAATTTGCGCAGAAGCAGCAAACGACAGACGGAAAATGGCCTACTTCAATCAAAGGGGAAAGAACCCGAACAACGAGCCACGAAACCCACTCATGGGCTACTGTTTTAAGAACACACGAGAAGTTTCGTGGGAGCTCGCCCAACGACACATCCCACACCGAATCGTTCGGGGAGCGATCACCTACGATTCAGTAGTAAACTACCCACACTGGTTAATCCCAGAAGGCGAGCGGAAACTGCCAGAGGAGATAGAAAAAACGATCAACGAATTCTTAGCAGAAGAATGCAATGATAGCGGGGCAATCAACACAGACCTATGGGAAGAGATCCCCAAACCCCAATCAGTCAAAGAACTACCTGATGAAGCAAGTCATTACTGGGTCGAAGTTGATGGACGAGAAACTCAATTTGACGACAATCAAGTATACGTCGTTGAAGCAGCAGCCGAAGCACGAAAACACTACGGAGAACCAACCGTTCACGAAGGGCACCCAACTCAATATTACCTCAAAGCAGACGACAGCTATGTAGAACCCTGGACCCGTCGTGATGAATGGGAATGGAACCCTCGAGCCACAACAAATGACAAAGAACCCTCAAATCAAAGAAAATCATGACACCACCCACACCCTCAATAAGTGAGCAATTCAAAATCGTTCCTCACGAAAGCGAGAGACACAGTGGAGTACTGCATATCATTGACACACTAGCTGAATCGGATTCAAAGGTAAAAACAAACGTAGTAGAACAGCTAGCCAAAAACAAAGACGTGCAAAACAAATTCCTACAAGTCGATAGGCTAAACGAGAAAGTCGTCTGTTCGCGTGGTCGAATCTACGGACTAACACCTACCGAAATCTCAGAAGTAACTAACCACAATACAATTGACGAAACCACATTCAGACAAGATCCCCCAGATAATATCTGTACTCACTGCTGGAAAGCAGTACGAAAAAAGGTAGAAGAAAAGAAAACAGCAGAACAAAAGAGCCAAATAAATTACAGCGAAGTCGGATTCAAACTCCGATGGAAGCAAAAAGGACGTGCAAGAAAAGAGTGGTACGACATCCTTGTTAGTCCAGAAACAACGTTTAAAGAGCTGGACGAAATCCTACTCAAGATGTTCTCAACGCTTGATTGGCTACATGTCCGAATGTACGGCCTAGAGGGTGAATTCGAAGATAGCACTCCTGAAATAATCTCAAGCACAGGAGTTCACTACACGAGAGATCACGCATTAAACAACAATACGATCAAATCTGTATTCGAGCAGTACGGACTCACAACAAGGGATAGACTATCAATGGCTTACGACTTAGCCACACCAAAACAGTTCTACTGCATAATCAAAGACACCCAAGATCCAACCTCAATACAAGACGTAATAGAAAACGAAAACGCGATCTGTGCAACAAAGACAGCAGCCGTCGTTAAACAAAAGAGAGCAGACAAAGAAACGAACAGGATCAATAACAAGACAGAAGAATCGAAACCAGAAAAAGACGAAGACGAAGAAATTGAAGACGAAGACCAAGAGAACAACAAAACATTCGAAGACGCAATGGACACTTTCTCATCCCAACTCAGTGATACCGACAAAGAAGAACCAAGAAACACTGACCCTGAATGAAATCATAAGTAAGATCCAAAAGCACCGTTCAGAATCCACCCTACCATAATAACCAGACAGATGCATCCAACGAATCCAGTCACAGCAGAGCAATTCGACTCAACAGAAAAAATCGTAGAACAACTCTCTCATCAAACAGTCATCGACCCCAATCCAAACCCTTCAGAGTACCAATGTAATAGCGGAAATAAGGGATTCAGGATCTACCTGACATCACTACCACAAATCGAGTACGAAGACATCAAACCCGGACTCCTAATTTACGACCCCTTCCACGATCCATACACTGTCCACGAGATTACATCCGAACCGTACAAAGAAGGGCGATCAAAGAAAGTCGATGTAATCAACCACAGCCGAAGCCACACTGGAGACAACCCAGACATCAAACAAACGGAGTGGAAACTGTTCGTCTCCCATATCAGAGACACAATGACATACCTCAAACCGAAGACGACACAGAAAAAACTCACCAAAATCGCTGACCAAACAATTTAAACAATAACCAATACGGAATCAAGTCATTGGAAGACATCGACGACAGAGATCAAGACGACCTGATACAGATCCCATACATCGGATTCGGGATATCGGAAATAATCATAGAAGAGACAGAGAAACTGCTGAACCAAAACTCCCAAATCTAACATCCACCAGAAACACCAGTATTTTTCTTAACTAGAATAGATAGCCATGACAACCAATGAGTGGCACAGGGGAATTCATTGTTATCGAAGGAATCGACGCAGCAGGAACAACCACACAAACGAAGAAAATCACAGAAACACTAAATAAAAAATACGAAGACCAAGGCAACTACCCTACACCAGTATGCCATGCAACAAAAGAACCTACGAACGGCCCAATAGGGAGTACAATCAGAACTGCACTTACGAACAGATTAGAAATCGACGACACAACGCTAGCACTACTATTTGCTGCTGATAGAACGGACCACAACAACACGAAAATAAAACCACTTCTAGAAGAAGGCCACCTTGTTATCTCAGACAGATACTACCACTCATCATTTGCCTACCAACAAACAATAGATGAAATAGAACTCGATTGGGTTCGATCAATAAACAAGAAAGCCCAAATCCCTGATCTAACGATCTACATCGATATATCAGTCGGAGAGAGTCTAAAGAGAATGAATGAAAAAAGAGCAGACATCTCTCAAGAGAAATTCGAAAAGCGATCACAGCTCAAACGAATACGGCAAAACTACCAAACCATCATAGAGCATCTAAGAGACAGCGGAGAATCAATAGTCACAATCGATGGAGAGCAACCAATATCTGACGTTCACGACAAGATCATAGAAGCAATCGAATCTAACCTATCTCTTTGATCACCTCTTGATGTGAGTTGTGTGTTTTTATCTTCCGAATTGTGGTGAAGAAGTACCTCTATAGGTGGTTAAATGACAACCCAAAGTTCACTCTCAGACATCACAACCAGTCAGTCGAATAAAGATAGTACAACAAAGGCAGAAATCACAGTAAGTCTTGATTCGGAACTCAGAAGTAACGGATTAGAAAACGAAGCGAGAGAAACAATCACAGAAGAATTCGATACTGTAGATGAACTAATCTCTACAGAAGACATAACACTGATTTCCGAAATCGGGCTAAAACAAAGTACAGTCGAAACAATCAGGCAACACATGGACGACAAAGTGGGAGACGACTATCAGATCACAAGCATTGGAGAAAACCACGTAGAGTCTGAGTGGACAGAAAAAGCAGATGAGCGTGCAGATATATTCTCAGGAGAATTCCTACTTGAGGATCTTGCAGAAAACGAGTACAACAGCGTAGCACACCTGATCGGAAAGATTCAAACATGGGCTCGAGCTCACGAAGACGGGAAACACATCAGCAAAGATCTCGTTGATGCAGCATACAAAATCGAACCCACTGACATCGGAGAAGGTGAACTCTTAGACGAAAACCACTCTGAAAATGAAAAGAAAACAGCTGTTCTAAAAGCACGAGCAGCAATGGCATATGCCGATTTGAACGGTCACCGTGGAAATTACCTATCGGCAGCCGAAAAGGGAGAGTTAAAAGTAGAGCAGCAAGAAAATGAAGAAAAAGCAAACATGGAAAAAAGAAACAAAGCAGAACGATTCCTCAAGTTCCCAGACGATGAAGTTGCAGGTTGGAAACGAATCAAATATGGCCCAAACGTAGACAGCTTATTCATTGCCTTCCGAGGCAAGTACAACAACGCACCAATGGTCATGGCCCTGTTCGAAAGAAACGGGCTCATTGATGTAAGAGGGTTCAGAATGATTGACTGGTTGCAGGCCGACCAAGATCCAAATGTAGCTCCGGTCGAACACAGTATCGGAACAACAGCAGAAGACAAAATCGAAGGGGCAGCAGACCTCAAAGAGTGGCTCGAAGATAACCC
>LKMJ01001831.1_pt1 | contig 19104 bp, 18 predicted proteins | sample 643391 | NCBI WGS metagenome assembly LKMJ01 (sample SAMN04112250, study PRJNA286221) | soda lake metagenome | biome: soda lake; feature: Kulunda Steppe; material: water; isolation source: sample PL-Br10 brine of Picturesque Lake | place: Russia: Kulunda steppe | collected 2010-07 | reverse complement strand
TTGCGCAGTCGATAACATCCGCTGGAACCGCCGGTGTGCCATCGAATCCATCGACGACGAGCGTTCCTTCCTGTTCCGTGACGGTTCCACCGAACGCCTCCACAGCGCGCATTGTCGCGTGGGTATCGGCGCTCAATAATGGACTCTCAATAGTCGCACTGTCCGCATACCCTGCTGCGAGAATTGCACGGTGAGTGTAACTTTTCGAGGGCGGGGCCTGTGTCTCCCCCGAAACTGCCGATTGTGTCACTGTCCGCTTCATGCTACAGAACTCGGTGTCGGGTCCCTTGATACCGTCGGTTCAGCAACGCACAGCGAGACACCGACCCCAGGCTAGGTCTCGAATGACGACACCCGGAACGAACTGCCCTCGCTCTCCCAGATGACCTCGATGAGTTGATTCTCCTCGACCCAGACGACAATCGTATCGCTCGTCGAGAAGGTACCGTCGGACCACGGCTGGTCGTCCGGTTCAATGGTTGCGAGAGCACCATCCGATTCCATTCCAGTGATACGTATCCGTTTCGGGTCGATATCATCCCCACCGGCGTGTGTGATTTCGAGCCGTTTCAGGTCCTCGCTCGAACCAACCGCAGCAGCCTCTTCCCCCCAGCTATCGGTCGCATTCTCAGATGGGTTGCCGGTCGATTCGAAGAGGATGCTGGCGGAGGGAGCAGGGTCCTCAATATCCTCTCCAATTCCCAGTACGATTGTCGTGATAACGGCGGCAAGAATAACGGTAATCGCAACCAGCAGGATGATGCCGACGACTGGGCTTGCCGCGTCGTCGTCGGCCCGGAGAGAAGACAATAGCATGAGATGTATCCTCGGGGGCGTCAGCGAGCCACCATCTGGTTACGCGCTCTTTTTTCTGGGAACGTTATAACTGTTTTCTGAGAGAGTGCTGTCAGTTACAAGAACAGCTTGTTCACAGAAAATCAGCCCAGCAGACAGTGGAAACTCACACCAGCTCTGTTCAAACGCTGCCAATAATCGGGCGCAATCCGGCCTCAGCGACTGGAATGTGCCAGTGCAGTTCGAGCAGATTCCCATCCTGTCTTCGTTCGACAGCGTCGGCCGATTCGATACCCTCGAATATCGGGTCACTCTCGATAAATGGGTCGACGTTTTCGGCAGCATCACCGGCATCAGACTCGTTCGTGAAAATTTCCAGCCGGTTGATTCGGAGGTCCTCCCCGTCGAAGGTACTGCTGAACCCACGAGCGACGGAGCCTCTGAAATTTCCGGACTCCGGGTCATCAAATGAGACTTCCGGCGTGCCGCGAACGCGGTAGTTGTACTCCGTTTCCAGTTCACCGAGGACGGTTCTGACGGCGGTATCGACCTGCGGGTCGTGGTATCGTCTGCGGTTGCCGGCTTCGGCGTCGATGACTGCCTCCACACCATCGAGTGCGGTACGCTCACCGGCAACGGAGTCTTCACCGCTATCAAGCGAGACGGCGATAAAGATACCGTCAGCCAGTGCCCAGACGCTTTCCGTGTCGGGGTCGCTGTACAGTTCGTACCCCTGGTATGCTTCGACTGATTCGTAGCCAGTCGCTTCGAGCGTCGTGCTGAGTTCCCCGGTATCGAGGTCATGCTCGGCGATATCGACCTCGATACCGCCATTGCGAAGAAGAATCAGCCGGTCAACCTCTTCCGGTTCTGGGTCCGCAGTCTGCCAGTCGAGAAACGGCTGGTACCCTTGCCATGTCTCTTCTGGCAGGTCGTCCCGATGCTCGGCAAGATTGGCAGGATGTGTCGCAAAGGCCTGGTAATGGTCAAGTTCATCCCCCAGTTCCGCGGGTTCGACCAGCCAGCGAAAGCGAGTATCCTCCGCTCGTGGGACGCCGACACAGCCTGAAACCCCAACAACAGAGAGTGCGCCAGCACCGAGACCAGCTTTCAAAAACGCTCGTCGTTCCATACCGGTAGCAACTGGCGGATGCGATAAGTAATTTCTGACCGCGATGGAAAAGAGTGGCTCAGCAACTGCCTACCGTGCGCAGATTATTCGTCAGGGTCGAAATCCAATGAGGCTGAGTTGATGCAGTACCGTTTGCCGGTTGGGTTCGGACCATCCTCGAAGACGTGGCCGAGATGGCCTTCACACCGAGCGCAGATAACTTCGGTTCGGCGCATTCCGTGGCTGGTGTCCACTCGCGTGTCGATATTGCCTTGCTGGTACACGTCGAAAAAGCTCGGCCAGCCGGAGCCGGAATCGAACTTCTGTTCTGAATGAAAGAGTTCGTTCCCACAGCCCGCACACCGAAAGGTCCCCTCTTCTTTCGTATCGAGCAGTTCGCCGCTGAATCGGGGTTCAGTGTCCGCCTCACGGAGAATTCGGTACTCCTCTTCGGTCAGTATCTCGCGCCATTCTTCGTCGGTTTCCGGGAGAGGTTGCTGTTCGCTCATACACACAGTTATGAACTGCTGACGTATATTCTCTCCTCTCCCGGAATGATGGTCTGCTCAATCGCCCTGCCCCCAGAACGACTGCGAGTAGGTGGAGACGGAGGTCGTACTCGGAGCACGTGAAAGGAGGCTCACGACAACGAACGTACTATATGCGACGAGGACACCCACGAACCCATAATGCATCCCGAACGTAAGCGTCTCGGGAAGCACACCAATCGTTGGAAACAACAAAATCGTCACACCCGGCCCGAAGATGAGTGATGCAGTTGCCCCGCTTTTCGTCGCTCCCTCCCAGTAGACGCCGAGGAAAATGGGCGCGGTGGTGGTAGCAAACCCGACGACAGCAAACTCTATCAGTGGGAAAATCCCGGCTGGCTGGATGAGCGTCAATCCAACTGCGAGCACGATGAGCAAAAATACAAGGAACTGCGTTGCGCGGACCTCCTCGCGGGCGGTCGCATCCGGGTTGACAAACTCCCGGTAGACATCCCGACTGAGCATCGAGCTCATCGTCAGTGCAACTGAATCTGCCGTCGACATGATTGCTGCCGTCGCCCCGGCCATCACGATGCCGAACACAATCGGATGCATCAGCGTCTCCACGAGCAGCGGAATCACGTAATCCGGCTCCGGTGGCTCCGGGATGACACCAACCGACCAGACACCGAGCACAGCGCCGAAAAAGTAGATGGGCACGGCAACCAGTGCGAACAGAAAGCCCGAATCCCGCATAATTTGTGCGTTTCCGGCCGAGAAATATCGCTGAATCGTGTGTGGATAGCCCGGGACTCCAACAGCAAACGCCAGCGCTGCAGTCATCACAAACAGCGGCGTCCAGAGTCCCGCAGGCCCGATGATATCGAACAGGCCGGGAATTTCCTGGGCTGCCGATTCAGCAATCTCCGTGCTATCGCGAACGACCATGACGTACGCTACGACCGCGGCCAAGACCCCGAACAACACGGTCGACTGGACAGCATCAGACCAGATGACACCGCGATAGCCAGCGATATGAATATACGCAATCATAAACAGCGCCATCAACAATACGGCAACCGTAAACGGAATGCCGATAAGCGTATCGAGAGCAACACCGCCCCCGAGCAACTGTCCGGCAAGCATCGCGAGCATGAAAATCCCGGTAACACTCAGGTAGACGACGCCGAGTAGCGGGCTCTCGTAGCGAACCCGGATATACTCCGCCGGTGTGACGATATCGTGTTCAGTACCGATACGATACAGCGCGACCCCAACGGAGGCGAAAAAGAGCGTATAGAGGACGGCAGCTATCGCGAGAAACGAAAACGGACCGAGGCCAACCTGTGAGGTATCCGCACCGATTCCAAAGACGGTAAACGCGCTCAATACCGTGGCTGCGAGAGTTAACCCCAGTACGAGCGTACCGACCCCGCGGTCGGCCAGATAGAAATCAGTAGGCGTATATTTGGTAAAGCGGGCGGCATATACCCCAATCAAAAAGACCAGAAACAGGTACGTAAAAAAGACGACCTGTGCGATAGTTACTGGCATCTCAGTTACCCTCCGTCGTGCCCACATACAGATTGACAGCCACCCACGCGAGAGCGAACAGTACCGCAATGACACCGAGCTGTGCCCAGAGCCAGGCTGGTAAGCCGAAATAAAGCGTCGTCCAGTCGGCAAACAGATACTGATGGCCGCCAGCGAGTGCGAGCAACGCACCGACAAGGAGGACAATCACGTACCGAACCAGCGGCGGTTGCCGAATCCGGTCGAACACAGTCTCACTCATCGTATTATCCCTTCGTGTGGCTGACGGTCACATAACACCAGCGGTCTCAGTCGGAAAATCAAAGACAGTGTCAGTCAACTCTCAGTATCCGTCGAACCGAAGCACCGGCTCCAGTTCGTCGGGGTCGATATCCTCGAACGCCTCGCGGGCAATGGTCCGGAGGTGGACCTCATCAGCCCCGTCGACAATCCGGAACGCACGGATACTCTCGTAGAAATCCGCAATCGGCAGGTCCTTCCCGATACCGTTGCCGCCACAGTACTGAACTGCCGTGTCGATAGCGTCCTGCGTTGCACGCGCTGTGAACACCTTGCTCATCGAGACTTCGAGGCGTGCCTGCTCACCCGCAGCAATCTGCTCTGCTGCCTCTCTGACCAGCGCTCGCGCGGCCTGTAACTCCGTTTCGCGCTCGGCAATCTCGAAGCGAGCGTGTTGCTTTTCCGAAATCGTCGACCCGAATGCCTCGCGCTCGCTGATGTAGGTTCGGGCTACTTTCAGCGCCCGCATTGCCATCCCCGAAAAGCGCATACAGTGAGTCAATCTGGCTGGTCCAAGCCGTTCTTGCACGTGCATGAAGCCCGCGCCTTCCTCTCCGAGCAGGTGTTCCTCCGGCACCCGGACGTTATTGTATTTAATTTCGGCGTGGCCCGCCCCGTGGAGTTCGCTCCCCATATGTGGGACGTCACGGACGACCTCGACTCCGTCAGCATCCGCCGGAACCAGAAACACGGAACAGCCCTGATACGGATGGACATCCTCGTTCGTGCGGGCAAAGACGAGCAAGATGTCGGCTCGAATGCCGTTGGTCGTCCACCATTTGTGACCGTTGATAACCCACTCGTCGCCGTCCTTTTCGGCCGTCGTCTGTATCATCTTCGGGTCCGAGCCCGCACCCTGCATCGGCTCGGTCATTGAAAAGCCGGAGTGAATTTTCCCCTCCACGAGCGGTTCGAGATACTCCTGTTTCTGCAGCTCCGTCCCGTGCATCTCAAGCAGGTGCATGTTGCCTTCATCCGGCGCATCAACCCGCATCGCGGCAGGGCCGAGAATCGACCGCCCCGCCTGCTCAAACGTAGGCAGCAGGTCGTCGAAAGCAACGCCCATCCCGCCGTGTTCTTCCCCAATCTGTGGCGCGTAGATATCGTACTCCCGTGCGGCCTCCTGCAGTTCCCTGATTGTAGACGCAGATGCCGTCGTTCCGCCGACCAGTTCCCGCTCGCGTGGGATAACTACCTCGTCCATCAACCGCTGTGCGCGCTCGGCGAGTTCGTTGGCTCGTTCCGAGTGGTTGAACTCTAGCATATAGCATGACTTCGGACGTGCGCTGCATAAAACCCGGAGAAATCAGCGGCCAGAACCACTGTACTCAACGTTAATTCAGTTTGTTACAGTTGGTAACTCAGTTCGACACGGTTGGCAGCCGAAGGATAACGAGTGCAGTTAGCAACGAGAGCCCTGCAAGCAAGGCAAATGCTTCATCAAAATATCCCTGGTCGGCAACCCATCCGAATGCAACCGGACTGACGGCAGCGAGAAGGAAAAAGATGGTCCGGGAGATACCAAGGCCAGTGTTCTGTATCTCGGGGTCAAGGACAACCGTCATATACGCCAACATCACCGTCCCCTGACCAGCTTTGAACGCAATAATAGCCGTGACAACAAGCAATGGAACAACCCCCTCAACAATCGGTAAGAGGACAAACCCAGCACCGGAGACAACGGTGATGAAAAACAGTGTTTTTCTCACACCGATTCGGTCGTAGGCATTCCCAGCCAGCGGCCGAATCAGGATACCAAACGCAAAAAACAGCGCAAACAGTGCATTTGCACCGTTGGCAGGAAGCCCTTTGATTTCGATGAGATACGTCGGATAAAACCCAACGAAGGCCTGACTGATAGCGAGGACAAAGATCATGATGAGCGTCCCGAGTACCATCGGCGGCTCCCGCATTTCAACATATACCTGCTGCAATCGCTCTCGGGTCAGTCCATTGGAGTCCCCCTCCACTGGGGCTGTTCGTCTTGGAACAACCATCCAGAGCGCCACAGCAACGAGGATAAAGATGGGGATGAGCACGCCAAGGCCGAGTTGCCAGATAGTGGCTGCTGCGATGAATCCCACCGCTGGCGGCAACAGCGTATTGCCAACATCGCCGATGGCGCCAAGAAAGCCATGGACTGTCCCGACATTATCTGGATAGACATCCGCCAGTGCAGTTAACCGGACGACGCCAAATAGCGCAATCGCAAAGCCAAGCAGCGCAGTCCCGACAAACAGAAGGAGTGGCGACTCTCCGAACACAATCAGTGCCAACGTTCCTGCTGCAATCGCCATGCTTGCTGCCAGTGTCAGTTTCTCACCTAACTGGTCTCCCATCATCCCACCGGGAATCTGCCCAACCGCATACGCCACCCAGAGCACCGTGAGCAACAGCCCCGCAACGGTCAGCGAGAGGTCATAATAGCTTCGCAGTGACGGCAACAGCACAGGATAGGCCATTCGGATACCAATCGAGAGAAACCAGCCTGCAGAGATAGCAATGAAAATTGGGAGTCTCTCGTCTTGCCAGTGCGTTCGAAGCTGAGTCAGTAGTGTTGAGTGCCCGAGCACGTGATTTGCGATAGTTTGCGACCGGGCCAGTTGTCCGTTCCGTTTGCAGTCGGGGGAACGGAGTACAGATGCGAATTGATTTAACGACCGGTGACACAACAGTTGGATATGCCATTCGTTACTCGGCTCACCCTCAAAAGCGGGGACGGCGGCCTGCTTGAATCGGTCGCAAGCGACATCAAAGAGCGGGCCGAGCGAAAAGGCGTCCAGCTGAAAGGCCCGCATGCGAATTCCCCGAAACGACACAGCGTCCCGCAGTACAAGGGCCATCCCGACCAGGGAACCTTCGATAGCTGGAACTACACCGTGTACCAGCGAACCATCGAAATTATCGACCACCACGAGTTCGCTCGTGAAACGACCGCACGCTCGTATCCAGACGAAATTCATCTCTCAGCAGATATCGAACAGTATACGCAGGCGTGAGATTCGTCCCTAGCCGTTACGGCAGCAATACGGTGAATTAAGTTACTGACCCCCGTTGTCAGGGTATGGATGTTACATCGTATGAGGACTGGCTGATATCGCTTCGTCGTGAACTCCACCAGCGACCCGAACCTGCCTGGCGCGAATTCTATACGACAGCACGAATTATCGAGGAACTCGAATCGCTGGGCGTTGACGAGATACTCGTCGGGTCAGAAATACTCGCAGACGGCAAACGTGGCGAGGTACCGGATGAGGATGAACTCGATAGCTGGTTCGAACAGGCTCGTGAAACCGGTGTGGATGAATCAATTCTCGAACAGCTCGCAGGCGGCTATACTGGAGCGATTGCAACCATCAACCGTGGCGAGGGTCCAACACTCGCCCTTCGCGTTGATATTGACGGCCTGCCACGACTGGAGTCCGATGCTTCCAACCATCACCCCGCTGCGGAAGGGTTTCGGTCGATTCACGAGGGCGCAATGCACGCCTGCGGCCACGACGCCCACGCAACCATTGGCCTTGGCGTGGTACGCGCCATCCTCGACAGCGATTTCGAGGGAACGCTGAAAGTCATCTTCCAGCCAGCCGAGGAACTCATCGGCGGCGGAAAGCCAATCGCCGAGAGCGGTCACCTCGATGACGTCGACGCGCTAATGGCACTACACATCGGGCTGGACCACCCGACAGGCGAAGTCGTCGCTGGCGTGGATGGCTTCCTCGCCGTCTCACATCTCGACGTTGAGTTTACCGGAGAACCGGCTCATGCCGGTGCGGAGCCGAACGTTGGCAAAAATGCAAATCTGGCGCTGGCCACGGCCGTCCAGAATCTGTATGCGATTCCCCGCCACAAAGACGGTGCGACGCGTATCAACGCCGGGGTTATCGACGGCGGCTCCGCCTCGAATATCATCGCAGAACAGGCGTCAATCCACGGCGAACTTCGTGGCGAGACGACCGAGTTGATGGAGTATATGAAAGAGCGAGCAACGGAGGTACTGCATTCCGCGGCGGAGATGCACGGCTGTGAGGCGACCGTCGAGTACGGCGCGGAAGCCCCAAGTGCCGAAAGCGACGAGTTGCTTGTCAACCTCGTCGCTGAACTCGCTACCGAGAGCGAACATGTTGAGAACGTCCTGTATCGGGATGACCTCGGCGGCAGCGAAGATGCGACCTATCTGATGCAGCGCGTGCAGAACAACGGCGGCGTGGCCTCGTATGTCGGTATCGGGACGGACCATCCCGGCGGCCACCACACCGCAACCTTCGATGTCGACGAAGAGTCGCTGGTGATTGGCGTGGACGTCCTTGCGAACGCGTTGCTTGCGCTGGCTGGTGAAGATTCGCCGCTGGATACAGCGTAACCGGTATTCCTCCGAGCATAAGCAGCAATTACAATCGGTACGCCCTGATTACCTACCCCGGTTCAATGCGTAAAGAGTTTTCAATGGTACCACCGTACCGGGTGATATGACAGAGTACACCGTTGAGTTTGTCAACATGGACGCGGAGCTGACGGTCTCCGACAAAGAGACCATCTTGAGTTCCTGTCTTGATGAGGGGGTTGCACAGGAGTACTCCTGCCGAGTGGGGATGTGTCTGGCCTGTTCTGCACGAATCGTCGAGGGAGAGGTGACACAGCCAGCAGCCCGCGGACTAACCGAAGCCGAGCGCGAGGAGTACGCGCTGACGTGCATGGCCCGCCCACAGTCCGACCTCGTCCTTGAGACGGGTGTCTACCCACCAAGTATCGAACAGGACTATCCGACGCCGGATGATTCCGGTGGCGATGCTGCGGCTGCTGACGACGACTGAACACCGGCCACGGCAGCACTCAGAATTCTTCCATTGTCGCTCGTGTTTCGCTCAGGTCGACCGATGCCCACGCTTCGAGTTCATAGCTGATATCGACGAGTTCGGTTACCCGCTCAGTGTCACCCTCGTTTGTGGCTGCGCTGATATCTGCCTCAAGTCGTGTGACAGCCGACTCGCCTGCTTGTTCTCGGTCGATCGTTCGCTGGTCGATATCGAGGATATGCGGGAGGTCCATCCCACCGTCGGGAACCGTGGGGAACGCGACGGGACCGGGAACCAGCACGGCTGACGATGATTCGCTCGCTTGGTCGTCCCTCTCATCAACAGTAACTGCCTGCTCAAACGGTTCGGCGACAGCATCCGCATCAACGGGAACCAGATGGTACGTTTCGACAGCGTGAATGATGGCATCCTCAAAGGCGTCGGGGTCGAATTCCTGCCCCCGTTTGAACGCCAGTTCGGCGAGCGCGTGCTGCAGTTCAGCCCGCGTGAGCGCACCGAAAAGGTCAACGACGCCAGCCATGTCATCACCGGTCACATCCATACGTTTGCTCTCACGACCCACCAAGTTATATTATGCCCTCTTGGACGAGCGGTTTTTGTAGTATCCGTGTGAGGAATCGATATGAACGCAGACAGCGGCCTCGCAGACGCAATTTCTTTCGGAACCGATGGGTGGCGAGCGACGCTTGAGACGTTTACACCAGAGCGAGTCCGACTCGTCGGGCAGGCTGTTGCAACCTATCTCGATGAGAACGAACGGGAGGGTCCCGTGGTGGTTGGATACGATGCCCGTGAACATTCGCGGGGGTTTGCTGAAGAGTTGGCCCGAGTTATCGCAGCCAACGGGAGAGATGTAACGATTGCCAGTCGTGACTGCCCGACGCCGGTGCTTGCATGGACCGCTGCCACCGGCCCGTACGCCGGCGGGCTGATGGTGACTGCCTCGCATAATCCACCGGAGTACAACGGCGTGAAATTTGTGATGGGAGATGGAACGCCCGCGCTACCGGAGGTTACTGATGCTCTCGAAGCAGCACTCGCCGAACCGACACCGACCGAACCCTATGGAGCCATCACCAAGCAAGACCTGAGCGAGGCCTACCATGACAATGCACTTGCCGCGCTCGAATCACGACTCGACGATGTTGCCGACGCCCTCCACTCGCTGACTGTTCACTACGATGCAATGCATGGCAGCGGGCGCGGTGTGACTGACAAATTGCTCTCGGATGCCGGTATCACTGTGGAACGGTATCGCTGTGACCGCGACCTGGAGTTCGGTGGCGTTGCACCCGAACCCGTGCCCGAACGCGCCCAGAAACTCATCGGAGCCGTCGAATCCGGCGACGCTGACCTCGGGTTCATTAACGATGGCGATGCCGACCGTATTGGTATCGTCACGCCAGACCATGGCTATCTCGACCCGAACGTCGTGCTGGCGCTGCTCTATGACATCCTTCTCGAAACGGAAACAGGCGGCGTGGTTCGAACCGTCTCGACCAGCAGCCTCGTTGACGGGGTTGCGAGCGCTGCCGGGGAATCAGTTCACGAGACTGCAGTGGGGTTCAAATGGGTCGCAGAGGCGATGGGGGCTGACAATGTACTCTGTGGTGGCGAAGAAAGCGGCGGCTACGGCGTTACGAGCCATCTCCGCAACAAAGACGGTGTGATGCTCGCGCTATTGTTCTGTACCGCTGAAGCAGCGGAGTCTCTGGATGACCGCATCGATGCGATTCTCGACGCCCACGGGCCGATTGTGCAGGACAGAATCAGTCTTGACTGTCCGGATAACCGAAAAGCGGCGGTACTTGATGAGCTGGCAGACCGCCTCCCGGAAAGAGTTGCTGGAGCCGCCGTTGCGTCGGTGAACGATGTGGACGGTTTCAAAATCGTCCTCGAAGATGGCGGCTGGCTGCTCGTCCGCCCCTCCGGAACCGAACCGAAACTCCGTGTCTATGCCGAAGCCCGCTCGCAAGCGCGTGTCACCGAATTGCTTGATGCTGGTGAGGAGTTAATTGAGCCACTGATTAAATAGGCGGGCGGAAGGCGTCACAAAAGCACTAGTGCAAGGGTGAGCGTCAGCGTGCTCGCAACCACCATCGCAGCGAACACGACGAACACGGGAGTCAATCCAATCTTCCTGAGATTCCGTAATCGAATTTCCGTGCCGAGACCGACGAACGCGAGCAGGAACAGCCAGTTAACTGCGTTTGATATCGAAGCCTGTTGTGCATCTGTAAAGACGCCGATACTGGCGAGCACTGCAAGCAGGAGAAAGCCGATGACGAACTTCGGAAAAGTTGACCAGAGCACGCTGAGTGACGTCGAACTCCCAGCCCCGCGACGCGCATAGTAGCTGGCATAGCCGAGCGCGACGACACCAATCAGCGCGTTCCGCGCAAGCTTTGACAGCGTGGCCCACTGTCCCGCAGTCTCCGAATGGGCGAAGCCAACTGCCACCGCCGGGCCGGTCGACAACATGCTCACGCCAGCCCAGACCCCAAAGACCTGCCCGGAGAGGTTGAGCAAGTTTCCGAGCACTGGATAGAGAACGAGTGTTATCGCATCCATCAACAGCACCACCCCCGCAGCATAGGCAATGCGCGTCTCCCGGGCGCGAACTGCGCTACCGACTGCAACCACTGCGGAAACCCCACAGATACCAGTCCCGGCAGCAAGCAACGAGCTAAACTGCGCCGACAACCCAGCAAGGTATCGGCCAATCAGTTCGACGGTGATGAGCGTCACCGAGACGACGACCACCAGCAAAAAGAGGACAGTACTGCCGGTATCGAGGAGCGCATCGAGCGTCAGCGATGCCCCAAGGAGGACGATACCTGCAGCGAGCCAGATGTTGTGCGTCTTGATTCCGTCCTCCAGTCTGTCGGGGACACCGACGGTGTTTGTGACGATGACGCCAATGGCGATGGCAAGCAATAGCTCGTTGATGCCAACAAATGGCGATAGCTGGTGGGCCAGTGTTGCTCCCAGACCCAGCGCGAAAAGACCAGGCAGTGACCTGAATGGGCCGGTTACCATGGAATGGTGATACCGGTTACTGAAATAATACCGAGAATAGCCATCCCAACGACAACACCTTGCCAGTCAGAATCGAGTGTTCTCCATCGGTTGACCGACGCTGATACGGTCTGTGCAACTCGCTCGTCCATTACAACTGCTTGGCCAGTCACCATTGTATCGTCGCCGATATCAGCATATGTTGCCGGCAAAGAGTCCTACTCACAGCAAGGCTTCGGTAAGTAGTTTCAGCGCAAGCGCTGATGTGCTTTCGGCACTCCCGTTAGTCGTGCCGAAAGCACCGTGAGACTCACGAATTCGTCTCACGAGTTTCAGACATTCCATCGCTAGCGCTCAGTCATGTCTGAAGCACCGACTTCCGGTGAAGACCATCGCCACATCGTGCTCGTTGGCGGCCTCGATGACTTTGTCGTCGTTTTTCGACCCACCGGGCTGGATGACGGCTTCGATACCCGCCTCAACCGCGTGCTCGATACCGTCCGGGAACGGGAAGAACGCGTCCGATGCCATTACCGCACCCTCACTGTCTTTGCCCTCAGCATGCTCATCCGCTTTCATCGCCGCGAGACGAACCGCATCGACACGCGAAACCTGTCCCATGCCGATGCCGACGGTTTCTGTTCCGTCGGCAAACAGAATGGCGTTCGATTTGACGTGTTTAATCGTCTGCCAGGCAAAGAGCATCGATTCAATCTGGTCAGGAGTTGGCTCGCGCTCAGTCACGACTTCGAGGTCATCGGCCGTCAGTTGCTGGTCGTCACGCTCCTGGAGCAATCGACCACCGGCAAGCGGTTTTTCGGCCAGGTCTTCGCCATTTCGCTCCTCCGCAAACGGGCCAACGGCAAGGACACGGAGGTTCTTTTTTTCGGTCAGGACAGCAAGCGCGTCGTCGGTGTACTCCGGTGCGACCACGACCTCCTTGAACGAGTCGACAATCTGCTCGGCCGTCTCCGCATCACAGGGGCGGTTCAGCGCGACAATACCGCCGAACGCACTCATTGGGTCGGTCGAGAGCGCACGCTCGTATGCTTCGGCAAGGGAGTTTGCCGTCGCACAGCCAGCAGGGTTCGTGTGTTTGATGACCGCCGCGGCAGGGTCGTCGAACTCCTTGATGAGCTCGAGTGCTGCGTCAGCGTCGTTGTAGTTGTTGTACGACAGTGCCTTTGCGCCCTCGTTCAACTGGTCGGCGTGGACGACTGTCGCCCCTCGTGCGGTGTTATCGACGTACAGGGCTGCGTTCTGGTGTGGGTTTTCGCCGTACCGGAGGGTTTCACCGCGGTCGTTTCGGGCGAGTCGGCGGGCCGGGAACGCACCACCGTCGTCACCCTCAACGTGAACCTGGTTCGCGTCGAAATCGACCGTGACGCTATCAGTTGCAAACCATTCGACAGCACGGGGATAGGCGGCAAACTCCCCGTCATAGAGCACCCGTTCTTTGAGCATCTCAGTGGTATCCTCCTCATACACTAGAATCGGCTCCTGTGTCACGATGGGCCCGGAATCGACGAGTTCCCTGTTGACCTCCCCGTTTTCATCCGTGGCGTCGGTAACAACGTGGACCGTACAGCCAGTGACCGAAACGCCCGCTTCCAGCGCATCGCCCCACGCGTCCATGCCGGGGAATGACGGCAACAGCGATGGGTGGACGTTCAGCGTTGTTGGCATCGCATCAAGGAACGTATCCGAGAGGATGCGCATGTAGCCATCGAGACAGACGAGGTCGATGTCATACCCCGAAAGTGCCTCGACGACACGCTGTTCGTGTTCCTGTCGTGATTCGTCATCGTTTCTCGGGACGACTTCCGTCGGGATGTCGCGTGCCTCCGCCGCGTCGAGCACCGGTGCATCCGGTTTGTTGGTGAGAATGACCGCAAACGTCGCCCCACCGGGCGACGAATCGGCGATGTTCAGCAGGTTCCGCCCGCGGTTGCTTGCCATTCCGGCGAGTTTCATATGCGAGTTCCGGGTCGGTGAGCGCAAAGGCGTTGCGACTTGCCGCTAAAATAGTTAGGCTAAAACGTGCAGAAACCAAGTCAGTGTAGGAATGGAGCCGACGGGGAGCGAGGCGACGGTTGCACAGACGGGTCAGCCCGGAGCGGTTCGTGCCTGCCAGATTGACCCGCCAGCCGTCCGTGCCGTCCTCCAGTCGTTCGACCGCCCACGGACTGCGTGGGTCGACACACGACATGATTCAGCCACGCAGACCCCCATGACGGTGATTGCAGGCGGTGCAGCGAAGACCCTGACTGCGAACGGAACGGACCGGTTTTCACAGATACAACAGCGTGCGACCGACCTGTTTGCCGGGCTTGCTGGAACCGATACGCTTGCTCACGACGCCCGACCACGACTGTTCGGTGGCTTTGCCTTTACCGAGACACATAACCCCGAGAGCAGCGAGACGTGGACTGGCTACCCCGGTGCGGAGTTCATCCTCCCAGCCGTCCAGCTCGTCATCCTCGGCGAAACGGCGTGGTTGACGACGGCTGCAGTCGGACCAAACGCCGAGATGACGGCACAGCACAGACTGGAGAGATGGTGCGAGCGCCTCGCCGCACTTCCCGAATTTACCGTTGGCAGTCGACCCGGCGTCCGGTCGCTCACAGCGAATCCGGAGCGTGACCGCTGGCGAGTACAGGTCGAGGCTGCTATCGACCGTATCGATGCCGGACAGCTCCGGAAAGTCGTCCTCGCCCAGTCAGTCACCGCCTCGCTCGCCAATCGTGCGCGTGTCGCGGATATTCTCTATCGGCTCGGGCAAGATTACCCCGACTGTTACCGGTTCCTGTTCGAACCGCAGAGCGGTGGTGCCTTTTTCGGTGCGACTCCGGAGCGGTTGGTTGCGCGAACCGGGACACAGGTGAAAACAGAAGCCCTCGCTGGCTCGATTGGACGCGGCACGACACAGGCAGAAGATGACAGGCTCGCACAGGACCTGCTCGACAGCGAAAAGAACGCCCATGAACACCAGCTCGTCGTCGATGCCGTCCGCCAGCAGCTCTCACCCCTCACGACAGATATCTACTGTGGCGAGCGGTCGATTCGCCGACTGGCGAACGTCCAGCATCTCCACACCCCAATCAGCGCGACGCTGGCACACGACGAGCATATCCTCTCGCTCGTCAAAGCCTTGCACCCGACGCCTGCCGTTGGCGGACTTCCACCGGCTGAAGCGCTGGAGACGATTCGGGAAACCGAGGCGTTCGAGCGCGGCTGGTATGCTGCCCCAGTGGGATGGTTCGATGCTGACGGCGATGGGGAGTTTGCGGTCGCTATCCGGTCGGGAATCGCCACGGACCGCGAGGTGACGCTCTTTGCTGGCGCAGGAATTGTCGCCGATAGCGACCCGGAGCGGGAGTGGGAAGAGCTACAATTAAAATACCGTCCGGTACTCAACGAACTCGAATGAGGAGTGACTGGCGAGCAGACTGCCGGTCGGCGGCTATCGTGGATACCATCGGATAAGACCCATGACCGAACCAAACGTAAACACTCTCTGGGCGAGCGTGCTCGTCGATGAGCTTGCGGAGAGCGGCATTAGGGCGGCCTGCATTTCGCCGGGCAGCCGTTCGACGCCGCTGAGTGTCGCGTTTGCCGCTCATCCGGAGATTGAAACGTTCTCTCACCTCGATGAGCGCTCAAGTGCATTCTTTGGACTGGGCAAGGCCCGACGGACCGGCACACCGACGGCACTGGTCTGTACCTCCGGAACTGCCGCAGCGAACTTTCACCCCGCAGTGCTCGAAGCGAGCGAGAGTCGCGTCCCGATGGTTGTCCTGACTGCAGACCGTCCCCGTGAACTGCTCGACAGCGGGGCAAATCAGACGACCGACCAGACCAAACTCTACGGCGATGCTGTGCGGTGGTTCCGCTCGCTTGCAGACCCCGAAGCGGACGGGAGAAAGCTCCGGTCGCTCCGGACTACTGCCGCGCGCGCCGTCGCGAACGCGAGGAACACGCCAGCCGGACCCGTCCATCTCAACGTCCCGTTCAGAAAACCGCTGGAGCCGACGCCGGTTCCAGACGATATACCGGACGACTTTGATAACAGAGAGCCCCTCGCCACGAAGGGGCGTGATGGCCCGTTCGTCAGTATCAGTCAGGGGCGGTCGGTTCCTGATGAGGCAACCCTCGATAGCTACGCGCGTGCGATTGACACCGCCGACCGCGGACTCATCGTCTGTGGACCCACAGATAACACGCCACTGACCGCTGCTGGCTTGCGCTCGCTGGCCGAATCAACCGGGTTTCCGGTGCTCGCCGACCCCCTCTCAGGGCATCGATTCGGACCGCAAATAGCGGATATTCCTGTCTGTGGCGGGTACGATTCCTATCTGGATGGAGCAGTCAACGACATCGCCATCGCGGACCCCGACATCGTGATTCGGTTCGGTGCGTCGCCGACATCGAAGGTTCTCCGCAAGTATCTCGCTGCGGTCGAGACACAACAGGTCATCGTTGACCCTGCTGGCGGCTGGCGCGAAGCGGAATTTACCGCCAGCGACCTCGTCATTTCTGACCCGACGGCGTTTGCGACGAAGGTGTCCAGACGACTCTCACAGGAGGCGAAGACTACTGGACGGTCAGCATATCAGGAGCAGTTCATGCAGTTAGAACGGGCGTACTGGTCGACCATCGAAGACGAAACGGACCGAGTGTGGTTCGAGGGTGCCATCCTCGCCACGGTCTGTGCCCACACACCGGACCCCTCGACCGTCTTCGTCTCGAATAGCATGCCCGTCCGCGATATGGACCGATTCGGAAAACCACGGACGGAAAACCTCACAGTGCTTGGCAACCGCGGCGTTAGCGGCATTGACGGCATTACCTCGACCGCACTCGGTGCAGGCAGTGCGACTGACGACCCGCTCGTGCTCGTCACTGGCGACCTCGCTTTTTATCACGACATGAACGGGCTGCTTGCGCTCGACCGCTGTGGCGTCGACGCAACAATCGTCCTCATCGACAACGACGGCGGCGGCATTTTCAACATGCTCCCAATCGCGGAGTTCGACCCGCCGTTTACCGAGCAGTTTCAGACGCCCCACGGGCTTGATTTCGAGCCTGTGGGCTCACTCTATGGCTGTTCGTTCGAGCGTATCGACTCGCCAGAGCGGTTCGAAACAGCATTCGAGGAATCGGTTTCAAGCGACGAGACGGAGATACTCTGTCTCACAGTGGATGGTGAACGAAGTCACGAAATCCGCGAGCAATTACATGAGCGCGTGAGGAAAGAACGAGGGAAGTGGTTAGATGGAAATAAGTAGTTTCTAACCGCTCACTCCGGGTCCGCTTCCTGTACCCACCCATCACGTTCAGGAGTCAGATTCCCGTGTTCGTCAATTTCACCGTGGACGATACGGGTTGAAGAAATAATATCTCCATCTTCGGCAAGCACGTGTGGCACGACTTCCATTTCAAGCAGCGAGTGGCCGTTCTCCCGGCGGATTTCGTTGATACGTTTGCCGCCCGTTTTAGTCTCCGGAGAAACAATGAGAATGTCGAACTGCGGTTCAGTTGCAATCCCAGTTGGTTCCGTCAGTTTGCGAATCTCGTATGTGCGGTCGTAGTCAGCGGCGAACTTCTCTAGCTCGCGTGCGAGTTCGTCGCGGCGAACAGCGTATGACCGAATCGGGCGGTCTTCGTGTCGCGTTCTGGGTGCAAGGTCGTCGCTCGTCAACCCGATAGTCACGTCACCAAGCTCGAATGCGCGGTCAAACAGCGCGCGGTGACCATCGTGAACAGGGTCGAAGGTGCCACCCAGTGCGACGTTCATATCCGGTCTCATGCTGGCTCGACGGTTAATTACTTCGACTGGCACCAGATACTATTGGTATATTGATAATACGAGCTCCAAAAAAGGAAACGCGGGACCGTCTCCACAGATTTCCGTTATCAGTTGTTTGACCCGGAATCGTGTTTCGTGTCGTCACCGTCTTCCGTCTCGTCATCAGCCGCCGGGGCATCCCCCGCCTCCGAGGGAGCTTCCCCGGAACCGTTAGCGCTGTGTTCGGCGGAAATCGACTCATCCGCTTCGGTGACAGTAATTCTGATCGGCTCTTCGTCGTTCCCGTCGGAACGCCGGTCGAGCAGTGTATCGAGGTTGAAAACCTTGTTGAGCTGGCTCTGAACCTCATCAACCATCTCCGAAACTAGTTCGCTCGGCGGGATAGCGCTGTATTCGTAGGGATTGTTTCCGGCCCCGTCGTTTTGCCGTTTTTGCCGGTCGAGGACCTGCTCTTCGTGCAATTCGGCCAGCGCCTCCCGGACCGTACTCGGATACAGCCCGGTACCCTCCGCGACTTCGTCGCTCGTGCTATCGGGATGCTGGCGGAGATGCACGTAGATGCGTGCGCGCGTCTCCGTATCGAGAATCCACGAAAGCAAGTCAATAACGCCCTCGTCGAACTGTTCTCTGGCCCGGTCGGTCCCCTGCTCGATTCGCTCTCTGACATCTGCCCCCGAATCGCTCGCCGGTTCGCCGTCAGTAGCCGTCTCAATGTCGTCTCCCTGTGGCGTTTCGTCTGCAGACATGCGTTGTTTCTAGGAGGACAAATGCGATTAGCTGATAAAAACCCTTGGCTATTGCCGGAAACCCGTGCGTACCACCTTTATGTATACGCAGACCAGCACTACGAGTATGTTGGAGGGCGTCAACGTCGCACTGGGTGTGTCGGGGTCGATTGGAGCCGTCAAAACGGTCGAGTTAGCCCACGAACTCCGGAGGCAGGGAGCGACCGTTCGAGCAGTAATGACCCCCGCAGCAACAGGTATCATCCACCCGTGGTCGGTTCAGTTTGCAACAGACAATCCGGTCGTGACGGAGTTGACTGGCGCAATTGAACACGTCGAACTCTGTGGAACGGACGGCTGGGCCGATGTTCTGTTGCTTGCTCCCGTGACCGCAAACACGCTTGGAAAGCTCGCAGCGTCGATAGACGACACCCCCGTCACGACGACCGCGACGACGGCATTCGGTTCGGGGATTCCAATCGTCACGGTCCCCGCGATGCACGAGCCG
>LKMJ01001830.1_pt1 | contig 19109 bp, 23 predicted proteins | sample 643391 | NCBI WGS metagenome assembly LKMJ01 (sample SAMN04112250, study PRJNA286221) | soda lake metagenome | biome: soda lake; feature: Kulunda Steppe; material: water; isolation source: sample PL-Br10 brine of Picturesque Lake | place: Russia: Kulunda steppe | collected 2010-07 | reverse complement strand
TGCTGCTGCTGCTGCAGTGGGGTTGCTCGCGCACCCTCTCGCCCAGGTTGGGCATGACATTGAGGACGGGGAGGGTCAGTAGCTGATACAGGGGTGGTGAAGGGGGGGGCGCGTATCTGCAGCTGCTGCTGCTGCTGTGGAGCAGGCTCAGTCTCCCCTAGAGGCTGCGCTGCAAGTGGGGAGGGGGGGTGGTTTGCGGCTGCCGTGGGGGTGGAGCTGGGGTGCGGCTGCTGCTGCTGCTGCTGCTGCTGCTGCTGCTACTGCTCTAGCTGCAGCTGTAGCTGATACTTGAGGGCCCCTAGAGCCCCTAGGGTATGAATTCGCGCCAGCAAAGGATGCACACCTCCCTTGCACGCTCGTTCTAGTTGAAGGCTGGGATTGCCCCAAGTTGGCAGGTCCTGGCAAGGGCCTGCCAACTGGTTTCAATAGGCCTTCTACCCTTAACAAACAAAGCACAATTCATAATGACATGTCATTGGCAAAAATATTTTACTGTGTGCTCCAGCTAAGACTGCTCTAAATCTAGGAATGAAGCTTCAATTTTTTAGAGTGAAGAGCATGGTATTACGCTCTTGCATGGTATTACGGAGGCTGAAGCTAGAGGAAGGAAAAATTACAGGCTAACAGGCGCATGGCAGACAGTGTCAACCCATGGTGGATGCGGTAGCCAGCCGCTACCAACTTGCTTGAAGCCTTGAATTTGTTACCTACTCCTGGATTGCAATTGTGGTGGAGCTCCGGGGAGTGCCAGCTGTGCTAAATCAAAGAAAAAATGGATACTGTGCCACTTCCCTGATCTACTAGAATTGTTGCAGACTTTTCCATCAACTGTTCTGAAGTTAAGCTGTGTCAAAGCCACCATGGCCTACCATGACATTTAAGGACAGGAAAGATACTTGAAGCCATGATGATGGTACCTGTTAGAAATGTGAGGACTAGTCATGAATAAGTTTTTGATGGAGGATCCTCACGGCTCCTCGGGCCAATGCACCTCCTTTTCCTTAATTGATGCAGGGAGTTTTCCCGCGTGTAGTTTTTCCTTTTAAGACTACATAGTATGCTTGTGTACCATCATGATTGTCGTGGACAAATTGTAATCAGAGTGCTGGAAGTGGTCTGATGGGAAGGTTACCTGGTGCTTTGCATAGGTGGCCCCTTAGCCTTAATTAGAGATGCAAGAATGCAGTCTTGAGCCTCTACAATTCAAATGGTTCCGAGCAGCAATGCGCTTTAACAACTCCTCGTCTTGTTGCAACAGCACCACAAATAACAATATTCTGCAGGCTGACATGCAGCTGAGCACGCGGTCTGATACTGGTTGGTTCTCCCTTGTTCCGTCAGCCATGGAGGTCTTGGCACACTCACACAATTTCAAACAAAACCTGCTGAATTGTGAACCCGTTGAGCTCGTTGTTTTCAGTGGATCTTGCCAGGCATCTATGCTATTAAGAGCCTTTCTCAAGCACGCACCCAAGACCGTAATTGCAAACAATTGACCTACCACCAAGGAGCGCTCCATCTACAAACAGGGCCTTTGTTATGTGATCTCCTAACACTCATCCCAGATACAAGTTCCTTGACCTCCACCATGATTTTATTTGCAGCGTGGCTCATTTCTGACTTCGTGTTCATACCATTTGCTATGAGACAGCTACTTTGAATCACAGGTTACCCTCAAATTGCAACAGAGGCAAATGATAATATCCAGGATGAGCAGCAAGCCACCTTTCATTGCGCACACCCCTAGTGGTCCTTCTTTGCATGTTCGCACTTTCCTGTTCTTGCACTGGCCTGGCAGGTAGGTTCTCTTGGTGTGTCTGCTTTAAAACAGAACAATAACAAACTCCCTTTGTCTACATGAATCAAATGCTTTCAAAGACGCTCTGACTCAGGGGCCTACACAATTTCTATGAGCAGCACCTCACTTTTGTTATCTTGAATTTTGTAAGCAGTTTATGAGGAAAGTGAGCAGGTTTCGTTTATGTGCACACACTTTTGCAGTATAATCCTCCCTTTGGCGCAGTGGAAACGGACATTGTGACAAGCGCTCTTTTACTACTGCCAGTAGAGGTGCGTGCTTATTTTCACTGTCAAAAATTGTTTGCGTGCCCTCTCAGAAAGAAGCATTCATCCTTTTCCTCCCTGTTTGCTTGGCTCTTTCTGTGGAGGCCCTATTGCATTTGCATGCCTTTTCTCATTAAACTGTCATCAATTTCTGTTATTAGCATCAGATACCAAGACTAAGATCCAGCTCGAGTCCGCCTGCCAACCGCCTTTGTCAACTAATACTGCCGAGCTGCCATAAATCTTAGCCTCCTCACTATCCTTCTGGGGATAGGGGGCTCTCAGCATTAGCGCCAACCTACCAGTCCGTGTCCAGGGTCGGGAACCCTAGTCAGCTTATGTCCGATCAGCAGCACATCCATCTTGTGGAAGTCAAGTACTGCTAAGATACCAGGCCTAGGAGCCAGTTCAAGGCTGCCAAGCAACAGCACCGGGCAATTTGTGAACATCTCCGCCGAGCTGCTGCCAACATTAGCCTCCAATCTATCCTTTTGGGAGTGGGTGGCACCATTTGCAGCCCTTACAGCATTGAGCCTCTGAAGGACCTTGATCCTCAGAAAGCTACCAAGCTTGCTTTGAAGCTTCATGCTCATTCGGTTTAGCATGCTTGCCACTTGGCAAGTGTAAACCTGTTAGCACCAGATGTGCTCTTAAGAATACTTATGTGACCCCTCATAGCCAAGGACAGGAATAGGGTACTCAGTACAGGCCACCAGTCACCCTCCTGAACCCCATCATGGGGGTCAATGATTGGCATATTTTGTTTCTATTTTGCTGGTGAAGTGGTCGTACAGCCTGTACCGACTCAGTACTCGGAGTGCCTAGGCCCTAGGTGGCCCCTCTCCCTTAATTGATCTAGGGGGTGTTTCTTTTTCTTTATTAGGTGCACAACATGAAACCTCACCCCCTATCGTTAGGTGCACAACAAACATTGCCTTTTCATTTCAGGTCACTATGTATTCGTTGTATTATGGACTACTTTTTGGCTGGCAATGATCAGCAGCAAACTTGGGAACCAAACAGCCCAAGGATCAAGCCTTGAGGCTGGCAGTAAACCCCGGGTTTAGGGCCTAACTTCAAGTTACAGGCTATGAACTTGCTTTCTATGAGCAGGCTGGCAGTCTCACTTCTTGACTGAAAGCCTTTTCCTTGAGATCCTTGTCCTTAAATGAAGTAGGGAGTGTTCTTATTGCCTGTGTCTTTTCCTCCTGGGTTTAAACCTTGCGCAGCATGTTTCTGCTGTTCTGTAACCTTCAAGGTCCATGATGGTGTGGGAAGTGCAAGAGCCGTTTAAGAGACAAGTCAGTAACTTTCCAAGGGAAGGAAGTCCACTGAGCCCAATGCTGCATAGACAGTCCACTGGGAGGGACTCACATTTAGCGCGCAATAAGCGTATTGTTGCCAATCATCAGTATCCTGGGCACACAACCCCAAAGACTTTGTGCACAGATTCACACAATGAGCGTACTGGCGATCAGTGCCAAAAGCTCACACAGGAAAAAGGTTCTATGATCGATTTCAAGTCTTAGGGGCGTCTGCTTGGCCAGCAGGCACACCCAGCAAGCGTGCCTCCTCCAGTGCCCTGCTCTCCTGCCGAGCTCTGAGCTTAGCTTCACGCTTGGCCGCCTTGTCCCGCTCCCCGGCCAGCTGCGCCTGCGCACATGCGGGCACTCATAAGAATATGTGAGCACTGAGCAGGTGCAGCTAAGATGCAGCAAGCACTAAGACAGCTGCATCCCGCCCCCTCGTCAGCTGCGCCTGCACACGTGCACGCACCCAAATTGAGCACAGAGGAGTTGTAGCTCACCTGCAGCAATCATGCAAGGCCACACCCCTTCCTCTCGCTGGTCCAGAAGCTACTTTCCCAGCTTGTTTTAAATCATACACACTCATCGAGTTGCCAGCCAAGCAGCAATTGCACCAGGCACTCTGGTTATCTCACTGGCCTTAGGCAGCTGCATGCCAGTGGGAGAACCAAGTCTGCCTTGCACACACGCCTTTCATACTGATGGACAAATGACGCGCGTCAAAAGCAATGCAGCCATCTTGCTTCTCACTTGCGTGCAGTGCACACTGCGCAACAAGCTGAACAAGCTATCAGCCCTTGTGAGAGCAACGGCCCTTAACACCTGCTGCGAGCGTGTCCTTGTGTAATCTTGAGGCACCAGCCATCTTGCAAAGCTCTACATCAAAAGGAGCTAACATGAGTTTGCCGTAAACAAGATTCAATTCCTTGGCTGCATAGCCACCCATAAGGATGTTACCATCGACCCTTCCTAAGTCCTAACAACTTGTCAATAATAAGGGCAAAACATTTTGTGGCAAAACCCAAACAAAAAACCGGTCAATCATTCTGTATCTCAGATGGCACGGGCCGCGTCACACGCAAGAGCATAATTTCTGTGCATGGCACGCACTTGATGCATGGCAGGCACCTCCGTACAGTGTACGACACGCACACAGCGCGTGGCATTGAACACGCCCTGCATGTGGCACAGCGACAAACGCACTGCAGCAAGGAAGTTGGAAAAAACCTCCCTGCCTGCTAGCACTTCTCTGTCCGTGCGATCAGCGCCACGCCTATGCTCATCCCCACCAACACCTGTTTGTATTCCTCTGACCGTGTGTGTTGGCCATCGGGTCACGCGACCTCCAGAACCTGTTTGTATTCCTCTACCTGTTTGTATTCCTCTACCTGTTTGTATTCCTCTGACTGTGTGTTGGCCATCGGGTCACGCGACCTCCAGAGCTTGATGCGCCTGTCAATGTCCGCAACCCGCATCTTCTCTGTCTGCAGGCCGCAATTTGCACACAAACGCACAAGGGATAAGGTGAGTTCAGGAGTGCTCAAGTACACAAGGTGGTCAGGACACATGAAGGTGTTCAGGGCATGCAAGACGGTCGGGGGACGGAAGGCGGTGTCAGGACACAAAAGGTGGTCAGGAGGACGTGTACTCGCTGCCTTGCTTGCAGGCTATCCACGCACTTACGTGCATGTGGTTACAAACACACACTTACATTCCCTCAAGCTGCACACACATTTTCACCCACGCCTTCCCCTGTTTGTGAGCATGCACACAAGTCAAAGTGCGGCACCCCTTATCATAGAGATGCCTTACAAGCGCTAATTGCATGACGCATCTGCGCTCATACAGCCAAAGCAACACAAAAGCTGTGCGTGCTGACACAACACATCATAAAAGCGCACACCTGCTGGTCCACGTGCTTTACAGCACGCTGCAGGCCAAGCTGGTCTATCTGAGACATTGCGCCCGCCAGCTGGCTCACAGCCGCTGTCAAGTCCGCCTCTGGCACTGCCCCCAGCGGCTGCAGCTGCTGCAGATTGCTAGAGAGTGCCCCCTCTGCGTAATTCTCAGGCTGCTGCTGCTGCTGCTGCTGCTGCTGCTGCCGCTGCTGCTGCTGCTGCTGCTGCCGCTGCTGCCGCTGCTGCTGCTGTGCTATCAGGGCGCGCCCCGCTGCCTCCTGCGCTATGTTCCGCACAAACTTCTGCAGCTTGATGCCCTTGCTGCTGCAGCCGGAGCGTAGGGCGGCCAGGGCTAGCTGGGAGGGCGTGTACAGGAGGGGCGCATCCGTGAGCATGAGTGTGTCCAGGGCGTGCTGCGCAGATAGCCTGCAAGCAAGGCAGCAAAGAAAGGAGATGGAGGAGGGGGGGTCTGTGAGCATGGTCGTGTCAAAGGGCAAGCTGTAAGCGCATGCTGTAGGGACGGCCTGTAGGGGCGGCCTGCGCAAGAGGCAGCAGAGAGGAGGTGGCGGTGGTGGGTGGTGCACATGTGAGCACCAGCGCGTCAGGGGTACAGCCCAGGCGTGCCAGCCAAGCCCGTGCAAGCAATTCCGTGAGCGAATGTGTCCCTTGGCTAGCATTCCTTGGGCTAGCACATCCCTGGGCAGGCACACAACTTTCTGGGCAAGCTCCTGGGCAAGCATGCCATGCGGCAGGAATGCCTTGGGCAGATGAGCCTACCCGTTTGCCCTAGCAAGTGTGTCCCTGAGCTAGCATACCCCTCGACTTTTCTAGGTGCTTGCATGCCTACATAGTTCTCTTTCCTTTTTCATGTTTCTGCAGTGCACACGGGTCCATGTGGCCATTGATCACTTGTTCATTCAAAGCAAGTAGTGAAGAGTTCCTGGCCCCCTCACATAGTGACATAGCCCCTCCCCTACCTAGTGACATAGCCCCTCCCCTACCTAGTGACATAGTAGACCCCCTCACATAGTGACATAGTGACATAGTAGACCCCCTCACATAGTGACATTGGCCCCCCCTCACATAGTGAAAAGTTCCTGGTCCCCTCACATAGTGACAAGGCTGTTGATCCTGCGATCGAGAGGCACGAAAACGGCAATGCTTCCTTCATATGCTGTTTGATGCGCCTGACTCCCCCGCAATGCCTTCCAGCTGGCCCTGGGCTCCTGAGCCACGGGCCAAGCACTGGGCTTCCAAGTCACTGGCCCACCCGCCCACCTGCAGTGCTGCAGCGTCTCTGGCGGAGCGCTCAGGAGTGCCTCGTCCAAGGCAGGGGCCGAAGGGGTGCGGCCCCCAGCGGCGTGCGGCGCCGCTGCAGCCTGTGCCTTGGTCTCCTCGATATTCTTGAGAGCAGGGGGGGCAGGTGGAGGGACACTGTGCAGCATGCTGGTATGCATCTCAGGATGGCAGCGACAGGTGCACAATGTGTAAGCCAATTTTCTGCTTGCTTATGAAAGCTGCTGTGCCCTAGAGATATGTGATCGACCCCTAGAGATATGTTATCTCAAGGGCTGGGGGGTCCATTGGATGCACATGTCTGCAACGCCGTGCGCAAGTGAAGATGCTGCCCCCGGAGCAATAAATCCAGCTGCAGCAAGAGCAAATGGCACTGCGCACACGCATCCAAGTTCATGCGCCAAAGCTGTGTCTAACTTGGAGTGCTAGGCTTGCCCGGTGCAGCAGAAGTTGGGTTCTGTTTGTTTTTGAGGGAAGGCACACCAGCATGGCATCAGACCTGCCTGCTCCTGTAATACCAGGAGACTAGACGTTTCATGCAAGACTTGACAGCGACATTTTGCCCAAAGTCATCAGTTTGGCTGCGTGACCAAGGCAGCCTGTCATCAATTTGGCTGCGTGACCAAGGCAGCCTGTCATCAATTTGACTGCGTGACCAAGGCAGCCTGTCATCAATTTGACTGCATGACCAAGGCAGCCTGTCGTCAATTTGACTGCATGACCAAGGCAGCCTTGAATGACCTCTGCCTGAATGGTCAACGTGATCGTGACACTTGTCTGAGTGGTGCTATCTTCGGCCGCGCGATTCCATGAAGGCAGTTACACTTTCCAGGAGCTTGGCAGCAGAGGGAACCCATGTAGCATCCCATCTCACACTTCTCCCAAAAGCATTTGTCATGTTGGACCCGAAGTTGGCCAACCCACAAAGAATCCTCGCGATGCTCAGCTGGATCAGCCTTGCAAATGTTTGCACTGCCTGGAAGAGCCAGAAGCAATAATTTGCTCTGAATCCTCCTGAGCATGCCCGCACACAAATGCCCAAAATGAGCAAGCCCCTAAAGCACATACAAGCGAGAACTTTTCACCTTGTACATCTTAACAGGCATACATAAATAAATAATATTTAGGAGTATCAAGCGAACCTGCAGAACCACCAAATGCTCGTAAGTGACATTATTCTAGCTTGCCTTGCCCACAATGTGAACACTAACAAATAACTGAGTTCACCTTGACAAGGCCCACAAGCGCGCGGTAGGGCGAGTGGACTACCAAGTCAAAGCGCAACGCCTGCAGCAGCAAAATGGTGACAGCAGCTCTGTGCATTGTGTACCATGAATGTGCCATTATATCATTATATCATTATTGATTTTATAGTTATATTTTGTACCATGAATGTGCCACGTGGCCAGGATAGCACTCACGTACGCGGTGGGGTGTGAATGCCAGCGAGCCAGCACCCAACCCCTCAGACGCAGCACCCTTGGCGCAAAATGCACAACAGGGAGCGTGCGGGGGAGTGCTCAAACGCAGAATAAAGCAACCTGCCTGCACAGGCGCAGCACCTTTGGCAGAAAGGGCGTGCTGGAGAGTGTTCACATGCAGCATTAGGCAGCCTGCATGCCTGCAAAGACAGCAAAAGGTGAAAATGTGCCTCTGCTCAGATGTGCCACAGTGTAAGGCTCGCGGTCCCCAGGAGTGGCAGCGTGCAAGGAGCAGGGCTATTCAAGTGCGGCGGGTGGAGCAAGCACCCCCAGCACGCAGGTTTAATGGAGCGTTTTCCAGAGAGAGGCAGTGTAGCCTGTAGAGTGTGCTCCCAGCTCTGCCACCCCAGGAACGTCAGGCTCCAAAGCAATCTGCTCTTAACAGGGCACTCTTGCAAAACGCGCGGCAATGAATCCAGTGCACGATGTCAGCACGCTGCACTAATGCGGGAACGCTCATAAGTTGCTGGTGTGCATTCCATTGACTGTAAGAAACACAAGCCAGGCAGCCCGGGCAGCACATCACCATATATAGTATTTATAGTATTTATAGTGTTCATAGTATTTATAGTATTTATAGTATTTATAGTATTTATAGTGTTCAGGGTCATCATCTGGCTATGCAGCACCGCGCTTGCACTTTATTCACCCAACCTACTGCAATGTGCCCTGATGTGCAGCATGGAAGCCCTTCACATTCATTCTTGGAGTACCGTACACGAAACTCACAGCACGACATGCACACAGCAGCCCCTTACCTGCAGCACATTAGCCTCCCCCTTGAGCTTCACGAACACATCTTGGCGCACAGCCCGGCAAAACTCCCCATGCATTCATAACATACTTCAGTGCGCACACACACACACGCAGTATTCCCTTACCTGCAGCACATTCACCTCCCCCCTGAGCACCACAGACGCATCTTGGCGCGCAGCCCGGCAGAATTCCTCTGCACTTATGTAGCTCTCCTCAATCTGCAAGCACCGCACAGCAATTTATCCCTGGGCAGTCCAGCACTGAATCTCTGGGGAGTCCAGCACTGAATCCCCGGGGAGTTTAGCACTGAATCCCCGGGCAGTCCAGCACTACAACCCTAGGTAGTACTTGATCCCTGGGCAGTCCAACTGGGTGCAAGGCAGGTGCTTCTGGCAGTCAGTGTGACATGCATGTGCTTCTGGCAGTCAGTGTGACATGTTGTCTCCGTTGCCACACAGCCAGGGGCACAGGAGAAGGGGCACACACAGCACAACAGCAGAGCATCGCATGCGTGGCCATTTTGAGTGCCCGTGTGCGGCACGGCAGAATAGAGTGCAGTGCATACCAATGGGTGAATGATGGTGAGCACAATGCCTGTCAAGTCAGCGTCTCCCATTCTCTGCCGCCAAGCAGAGGCGTTTTTTGTTACGGCCCATAAATTATGGGTGAAACAGGAGCATGCTGAGTGAGAGAGAGTCACCCAGCCTCTCCCGTCCTTTGCTGCCAACTGGAAGTTTGATGCATCATGGATGGGCACAGAGAGCGCCAGGCAAGCATCTGCATACCTTTGCCGCCAAGTAAATGCAAGTGAGCATGATCCGTGCTGGGTCGTTGTCCAAACAACAGTGGTGTACATAAAAGCGCTTGAAGTAAATAAGGGCAGTGGCCTGCATGTTTGCAGAGTAAGCAATGTTAAAAAAGTGGTAGCACTTAATTCGGTCTGGGAGGCTGCAAGAGTATTGAGGCCTTGTGTTTGCATCTGGATACTCCAAAATGGAGGGGACACTCGTGGGGGAATAGGAAGCGCACACACACATACAAAAGCAAAGCCTGCATGCCAAACTCTCAAGCCAAAAACTTATGTGCGTGTGTGTGTGTGTGTGTGTGAGAGAGAGAGAGTGAGAGAGTGAGAGAGAGGGAGGAAGGGAGGGAGAGAGAGAGAGAGAGAGCATGGGTGCATGCGTGTTTTTGAGTACAATCTAATGTGCCGTGTGCTATGTAAGTACTGAAGAAATGTGTCAACCCCTCAAATTTCATGATGCAATTGCAGTTTCCCTGCAGCACTAGCGTGCGCTTTCAATGACCTTCTTGCATAACTCCTGCACCTTTCCATCCAGGCAACTCTATACATCTGCTGTAGACAGACAAAACAAACGCTGATGCTCACACAAGTCACTAGATTTACATGGTCAATCACTCACCTTCACTTTCCTGGGCAGCTTGAGCTCAGCACAAATGGCCCCAATCTGCATACATATAAAACACATCCACCGTCTCCCGTAGCAAAATGTTTACAAATCTGGGATGTGTGGGAAAGGATGTACGCTCAATTCAAGACAAATCCTAAGGATTAAAAGTTTCACAGATCAATAAAGGCAGTCAGGTTTGACACTAGCCTTTGAGGATAAGACAGGTGTTGACCAGGAGAAAGATATGTTGAGGTGTTCAGTAGAGTCCAGGCCTTGAAAAAAAGAGGCCCAATAATATATGGAAAATGGACGTGTGCACGTATTTTGTTAGGCAGTTTGTCATTTTTTACATGTTCATTGTTGTCAAGCAGCTCTATAAAGTTTGTCTACCTTGGACTCGAAGAAACGTAGCAGCAAAAGCTGCTCTTCTAAGGACACAGGGAAGGCGCCTCCAGCTTGCTTGGACCCTGTGACAGGACAGCACAAGCCCATGGGGAAGCTTTGCAATTGAGTTTTTTTGCTCAGGCACTTTCCCTCCCCACATACACCTTGAAAACATCACAATCACGCCTAAAAGACTTTTCAGCATGTGCACGTGCGCTACCCATCGAGGGAGCCACCTCGCAACACAAAGAAACAGCTTGAACGAGCGACGCACCTCGCTGCCTCTTGGCTTCACTGTCTGGAGCAGATGTTGAGGGCTCCTCACCCATGGCGTCCCTAGCATCTGGAGTTCCTGATGGATGAGGGGAAGGGCTGCTACCAGCTGCAGCTCTCCCTCTGTCGGTACAAGCTTCCAGGGCATGGAGACGGTGCGCTTGCTGCATGAAGTTTTCAAGATCAAACATTCTTGTTACCTTGGTGACCATAAAAATGATCCATGTCAAAGGCATCCAAGACGAGCTGTCCCTCACCAGCTGTTCTGGGGTAAACAGCCAATGCCGCAAATGGGATGACGTAGAGAAATCCATAATTCAAAATATTTTATGTGCATATGGACAAGGAGTTAAGTCCAGTTTTTGAAGTTAAACATTCATTCCATTTTATTCCAGTAACTCAAGCTAGGCAAAGAGAGTTTCCAATATTTGCTTTTTTGTTGAAGGGTGAAGCTGCTTCTTTACGCCGTGCAATAGACTCCTGTTCAGCATCACCATGGGTAGGCCAATTAGCCAGTTTAAGGTGGACATGAGTCACCAGGTAGGTCTTAATCCCTGTCCAGAGCTGCAACAACCCTGGTAGTAATTTGTGACGCTCACTGGGAAGCTTTGTCCTTGTTCCTGTGACTAGGAGATGGAAAGAATCCTGGAAGAGCTGGATCAGGTAAGGGCGCAACGGTGATTGTTTCTTGCAGCAGCAGCCAAGCACACACCGGCAGAGCGCATACATGCATCCGTACCCACCACACATATGTGCACTTGCGCAACACACTTGCACGAACACACTCGCGCGCACGCACACGCACACACGCACACACACGCGCCCGTGCAAACACACACGAGCACGCGCACGCGCACACACTCACACACACAAACACACTTGAACACGCACACACACACACACACACACGCGCTCGCACGCACTCATGCACGCACGCACATGCATGCACAGTGATTCAGAAAAGCAATCAATGTTGTGCCTGGGCTCAGCATTTTTGTTTACTGTGCTCAGTACGAGATCGTCATTTAATGCATGTGCAGCTGTGTCAGCAAACACCCGAGTGCTGGATAGCTGCTGAGGCTGGGGCTCGATGGCTTTGCCACGACCAGGTGCGTAGGAAGCCCTCTACAGTACATTGCACTGGACACCCTTTTGTAGCCGGAAGATTTGTGTGCAAATTAGTGTGCATATGGACAAAAAGGTGCTGTGATTGTAATTGGACATGCTCCACGTGCTTCACAATCCTGTCTTCATGGACTTTTCATGCGGTCCTTCTGCATTGCCCAATCAAGAAATCTTGAGAAAATTTGGGGTTCCTCACCATCCACTGATATTTCTTTTTGAGGAGGAGGTGGCTTTTGTGGTAAGGAGCCACTTTGCTCCAAGAAAACTGGGGTCAAGAGCGAGCAAGGAAGCATCAGTGGATGGTGAGGGGTTGATACAAGGGAATTGCAACATGTGCATTGCAGTTGCAAAGTACGATGCAGCGGTGGTTTTATCGTACTTCTATGTGTCTGTGCCATGGTTGCAGGGCTACGAGGATATGGCTGAGTTTGAGGATGCTTTGCATGGCACCTTCGAAGACTTCTTACAAGCCATGCCCCACATAGAGACCAAGATAGACGAAAAAAATAGGCTGGTGGGTGCGCGGATGTAGCTTCAGGAGCGAGGGGTCACAGGAGCCGCAAGTAAGCTTCATTTCTGGCTGCAGAGCAAAAGGCATGGTTGTGGATGTTGGCTGCGGCGGGAATTCGGCCAGTGCAAGGGAGTTGGCTTCCCAGTGCTGCACTCCTGGCAGCGCAGAAGGCTTGTGGATGCCTGTTCAAGGAGCATGCAAGTCCGCGAATGGTGCTGGTGCATGGCGGGCCTTTGTGCACAGACACAGAGCATGCCTCGCACTGCTCCTCCGCTAAGCAGCAGTGCCGCGTTGCGTGCCTCATGCACCCAACGGCAAAGGGGCTCCTGCTTGATTTGGATGGCCCCGCCTGTCTGGTGGCTGCAGAAGACACGATCGGGTGCAAGCCTGCACACCGTTGGCCACATGCCATAAACTCTGGATGCGGGCTCCACCTCTCCAGGGGAGTGCTGGCATGCCCTCTGCCCGCCCTTATCCCGCTCGCATGCCTCCCCCCTCTCTGCTGTGCCTGTGGTGAAGGTGTTCCGGATCAAGGCAGACCCACCCCGAGACCAGTGGCAAGGCAAAAAGATGACACTGCGCATCACGGAGGGCGCTGACCTGTGGCGGGTTCTCAACAAGAGCCCGTACGCAACGTGAGTACTGCTGCCTTGTAAGTGTGGGGGGTTCTCAACAAGAGCCCGTACACAACATGAGTACTGCTGCCTTGTAACTGTGGGGGGCACTAAACAAGAGCCCGTGCGCAACATGAGTGCTGCTGCCCTGTAAGTGTGGGAGGTTCTCAACAAGTGCCCGTACACAACATGGATACTGCTGCCCTGTAACTGTGGGGGGCACTCAACAAGAGACCACATGTGGGGTGAGTGCTGTTGCCCTGACAGAGTGACAGGTGATTTGTATGCGTCAGTGTGCGGCTTGTGCTGATCCTCTGGCTTCCGCCCTGCCGCGCATCAGGGTGGAGATCCCGGAGATGGAGTTTGAGATCTCCGCGGATGGCAAGCGCAAGATTGACTCCATCTACAACCACATTTGCGCGGCAGTCTGGAACCTGGGCCAGCACGTGAACACGGCTGGCGCCGGCATGCTTGAGGACCACAAGTGGGTGCTGCACTGGGAGAGGGGGTGCAGCAGACTTGCTGTCGTTGATGACCTGGGCCAGCACGTGCACACGGTTGGCGCCGGCATGCTTGATGAGGACCACAACTGGGTGCTGCAAAAGGAGAGGGGGCGCAGCAAGCTTGCTTGCAGTGATGAGTGTGCGGTGATGAGTGTTGGATGCAAGATGAACAGGCACGAGTTAAGGATGCCAGCTCCGTGGCCTAGGCGGCGCTTTTTCCATGGCCTTGGCAATGGAGGCTGCACGGCTGCGGCAGCCTCTCTGCTCAGATGACTGTGGAGCCTCTTTTCCTTCCATCTGCAGCAGCCACCCATCCTTGCAAGAGGCCCACTTGTTGTGGTGGATGGGCCCCCCAGGTGCTATGGCAGGACATGGCTGCTCTTGCTTCAACTTGGAAGTTCAAGCGCCCACCTGTCATGCAGGGTGCAACCCATGCAAGCTCCCTAAGCGATGCTGGGTGCTGGCATGCCCCATTGTGTCCTCCAGGCAACCCTTTGTGTCCTCCCTTTGTGTCCTCCCGGCAACCCATTGTGTCCTCCAGGCAACCCATTGTGTCCTCCAGGCAACCCTTTGCAGGGCCCTGCTGCCTGTGCGAGTCGCGCAGTGTGCCATGTACACACAAGCGAGCCTCGTGCTGGCAAGGGAGCAAGCAGGACAGTGATAAGCGCCTAGCGTGGAAGGGCGCATGCATTTTGCCAGAGCTGCCGGCACGAGTCCTGATGGATGCATTTGGGTGAGAGGGCAACCAACGGAAAGGCTGGTGACGGGCCTCTGTGACGTTTGCAGGGAGAAGATTATGGACTGCGTGTCTGAGCTGCAGAGCCTCCTGGATGTAGACAAGCCGTTCACTTGGGTGGTGCACGACCCATCAGGCTTGTCGACCTTCAGGTGCGCTCGAGCGCATGCGGAAATTGCCTTGCACACCTTCACATGAGCATGGAAGCTCTCACTTCCAGGTGGAGCCTCGCTCAGACTTTCCTGTCTGCAAGACCAGACCTTGTGGTGTGAGGCCAAACTAAGGGCAGGACACAGTGCCTGTCTTGGCAGTAGTATTGGAGTCATCCTTATATTAATGTACAGCATAGCACCTAGTGCCTCTGCGCTTGGGCAGCATGCCCTCTGGCTGCAACACCCCCTTTGCGTGAACTGACCCAAGTACTCCGCCTTGCCTGCCACAAGACGTGAAACTCCCAATTCTAAGCTCCTCATTCTTACGCACGCGCGACACTGAGCAACCTGCCTCGCCATGAGGCGCGGATCCCCCAACACTACACTCCTGACAATGCGCGCACACGTGCATACGCGCAACACCAAGCAGCCTGCCTTGCCGCGAGAATGCCCAGCATCGCACGCTCCTGCACGCTTGCACACGCGCAGCGACATGAGCAGTGTGGAGGAGGCACCTATGGACAAGGAGAGGGAGTGGACATGCCCAGAGGGTGCCCAGGTCGTCGTGAACCGAGAGGGGGTGGTGCAGAGCGCGACCGCTCCGTGAAAGGGCCCAGAGGGTTTTCATGCAGGGGCCTGTAGGAGGCCTATAAGGTCTCCTCAGGGCTGTCCCCTGACAATCCAGGGTCTTCATGCAAACGCTGCATGCGCGTCCAGGCATTTTTCATGATGGGTCCACCTTCTCCGCTCGACGGGTCCACCTTCACCGCTCGACGGGTCCACCTTTTCCGCTCCAACGAGGGCCTTAGGGCTTCATAGGTCTTTATAGGTCTTCATAGGTCTTCATGGGTCTTCATAGGTCTTCATGGGTCTTAATAGGTCTTTATGGGTCTTCATAGGTCTTCATAGGTCTTCATAGGTCTTCATAGGTCTTTATGGGTCCTGGCACATTCTGCTTTTCTTGGGTGTTTTCGTACCTCCTTGCTGGAGCAGCATGTTGTTGGCTTAGCTTTATCGGTTGTCTGATCCACGTTGCAGTTATCTCTGTTTGAAGAGGCTCACACTATTTCATGCCACCAGGTTTATCCTGAAGGCATAGTCTTTCTTTCTCTTCTTCCCTTCTTAGATACAAGAGCGCATGTGTGGTGTGCAGCACAGCCTCGCTGCTTGGTGCAGCTGGACTGTCGCAGCTGCAAAGTTCACAAGCTTGGGTTAACTGCTAGCCCGGTTGTTAGGCTGATTGGTTTGTTGCTGGTCTTCGCCAGCCAGAAAATAGTCCATAATGTTTGAGATGAAAGCAGTGCAGCAGAGTTTGTCATGCCGTCGAGGAAGGTTAGGTTACAAAGCTGTACCTGCCAGACGAAGGCAGCTTAGCCGTCGAGGAAGGACGTCAAAGACAGTCTGACTATGCAAGGCATGCAAAATAAAAGGGGCTTCCACAGAAAAGGATTGGCAAAAAGGGATAGAGGGGAACCAATACTTCTTTCTGACTCAGAGAGAGAGCACACACTGTTTGGCAAATAAACAGTGAAAAATAACATGCGTCTGGTTTTGCACAGCAGCACAAGAGCACTTATCGCAGTGGACATGTCTATCGCGCCAGATGGAGGATTCTACTGCGAGAGTGTTACACTCTCGTGCACGGTGCACACAAATAAAACCTGCTCACATTCCTTATAACATCATGATGCTTCGGGAGGTCAAGGTACAGATAGCGAGGTGGCTTCTGGGGAGCACTCCCATTTTGCACATGAGTGCCGCACTCATGCAGTGTGAATCAGCTTAAAGATTTAGGATAGGACAAACCAAGAATGATAAGACACCACTTTTTTGTCGCCTCTAAACTTTCCTCACCCTGAATAGGAGTGCTTGTATAAATGGGTCGCAGCCTTGCAATCCCTTCAAGGGATTTAAGTAAAAGGCGCGCAAAATGTCTGCCCCCCCAGATGTTTACGCCTGAGGCACCAGCAAGGTCTGCGAGAAGGGCCTGCTTAAGAGTGGCACTATAAGAGGACAACAAGCCGCTGAACAATTTATAGTAGCTCTAAACCACTGGCAGTTGTATTGTTTAGAGCTGCTATAGATATTGTAATGGCTGCATGGCGAAGGAACTAACGTGCAATCAGCAAACAGGCCGACTCACTCAAGCAAGCGCTATGTGGAAGTCCGTGTGTGCTAAGCTTGCTCTCTGGGACTGATCTTTAGTTATAAAGACATAAGTAATTATCACATTTCAAGTTGTTTATGTCTGTTTCATGAGTCAGGACAAGTGCAGAAGCCTTTGAGCCTCCAAGGCAAACTTACTTGAAGTTAGTGAGGTATGCAAATTAGTCAGCTGGAAGCATAAAAAGGAAGAAAAGAAAAACTACTTAAGATGTGCCACTTTCAGTAAAAATGCTCCTTATATCAATTAAGGGAAAGGGGTCACCTAATGTCAAGACACCGAGTGACCCCTTGCCACAGTTATGGCCATGCTACGAGCCTAGTTTGAATGCAACAGTCTCTCAGCGTTACACCCTCCACCAAAGAAGAGAAAAAGAAGTCAATGGGGGTCAGGAGGGTGACTAGCAGTGCCCCACTCCTAACCATGATGATAAGAGGTGGGCAAAAGTTTTCTCGAGCTGCATACCTGTGGACAAGAAAACTCATTTTAGGGTGCCACGGCAGGACAGAACCAGGTTACTGCATACTCATTCGGCAGATACAGCCTTAAACCTAAACCTAAACCTGAATTGGTGTAGGGAGTGCTTCACTGCCTAAGTAGTTTTCTTGGACTCGTTTGAAAACCAAATGAAAGTTATCATTTGAAACACGGCGATTCAAGCATAATTTAGATAATTTCAAGGAGGTACTATCATTTTCATCATTTAAGCATGCTTCCACACAATGGACACCTTCCCAACGATTCTTTTTTTTTTGGCTCTGTGTGTGTGTCTCTCTCCCCCTCTTTCCCACCCTCTCTTCCCTAACTTACCACCCCTCTAGAGATTGACTTTCAACATCAAGCAGACATGTCACAATGCCAAGGGCAACCCGGGTGGCCCTTGGCAATATCGAGGGAGCGGAAAGCATCAACTTATTCGTCCTGAAAAGGCCCCACGACTGATACAGACAAACTGAAAATAAGATGCAAGGAGACTTGAATATGAAGCAAGAAAACCGTCCTGGCAATTATTGCTGCCATTTCCCTTTTTAGCATAGTGAGCATCTACCTAAGAAATTGTTCAGAGAACTAAAAAGACAACCCTTCAAAATGCAAGTGGCTATTCTTGTCCTATGGTAGGAACCATACACAGCAACCAGAATGCGTATACCTTACATCATCTTGCCCCTCCAATTTTCCACCTACTGCGTATTTGAGTGCACATCACGCATAATTCTACAGAGCAGGCGTTGGGTGTAGAAGGCACGGTACTCTGAGTGGGGGGGCAGCTGCTGTAGGGCCTGGATCACTTTGTCTGCCGCTGCGTCTGCAGCACTTGCCTGCACGTCAATCAATGGACACCATGTGAATGAATGAAAGAGGCACACAGAAGAGGCTTCTGGCAGTCTGGCACGAGAGACGCTGAGAAAAACACTGACAGAGCATGCTTTTAACCTCTGCTTTGATCGCAAGTTAGAAAAAACGCGCTGCAGAAGCTTGCGAGGAAAGAAGGGACAGCGCACTTAGTGCCGGGCGAAGTACACGGGTTAACTTGGCGACAGCAAGTGGCTTGCCCGTCCTGCGCTTAACGGCATAACATATGCACCCACAGGGCCTTTGTTAACGCTAAAGCCAAAGAGCCAAAACTTAGCCAATATGCATTCTTGGTCTTTGCGATTGCTCAGCGCTGGCCATGGTCTCAAACATAATGAGGTGACAGGTGATGTCCTATAGGCCAATCACGCACACCACCACATCAACACCAAGTTTTGTTGCCAAGCACACGGCACTGCCCACACAATCTTGAACACATGGCTTTGCCCACACAATCTTGAACACATGGCACTGCCCACACAATCTTGATCACATGGCACTGCCCACACAATCTTGAACACATGGCACTGCCCACACAATCTTGAGCACATGGCACTGCCCACACAATCTTGAGCACATGGCACTGCCCACACAATCTTGAGCACATGGCCCTGCCCACACAATCTTGAACACATGGCCCTGCCCACACAATCTTGAACACAAGGCCCTGCCCACACAATCTTAAACACATGGCACTGCCCACGCAATCTTGAGCACATCCTTCACACCCGCGCACACCTGCACCAAGTCCTTGTTGCCGTACACGTCCTTGCGCGGGTAAAAGACTGCATCCAGGTGCCGCCAAAACACGTTGACACTGATGCTGAGGCCGTTGTCTGTGGCGCAGCAGCTGCTGCTGGCACGCGCTGGGCAGGTGGCTGCATCCTCAGGTGTGCATGTCTGCACGTTGTGGTGCCACAGCGCCGGGATGAACAGCACATCTCCGGGGTAGAGCACAGCCAGGAGGGGGACAGCTGCAGCAAACCTGCGCCCATATGCGTGCAGCCATGCAGTGGCGTCTCAACGCAAACTGCACATCTGCAAGACCACAAGAGGGATTGCAGTAGCAGCAGCAGCAGCAGC
>LKMJ01001829.1_pt1 | contig 19111 bp, 24 predicted proteins | sample 643391 | NCBI WGS metagenome assembly LKMJ01 (sample SAMN04112250, study PRJNA286221) | soda lake metagenome | biome: soda lake; feature: Kulunda Steppe; material: water; isolation source: sample PL-Br10 brine of Picturesque Lake | place: Russia: Kulunda steppe | collected 2010-07 | reverse complement strand
CCATCCCTGCCGAGACCGACTATCTCGGGGCTGGCGAGGCGGTCGCCGTCGAGTTGTTCGCCCCCGAGGTCGAGCCACCGAGTGTTGTCGGCGTCGGGGAGCCCGATCCCCGACTGGAGAGGGCACTCGATTGCTGTGGGTCACCGCGCTATCTCGCGGTCGGCTCCCGGCCGGGCCTGCGGTGGCTCCGTGACGGCGTTCCGGACGTTGCAGTCGTCGCTGGCCCCATCGAACCGCCGAGTGAAACCGTCGAACTCGCCCGCTGGGACCGGGAGTGGGGACTGGTCGCCGATCCCGAGCTAGCAGACGACCTCGCCGGACTCGCCGACCTGATCGATCGAGAGTTGCAGTTTGTGAACCTGACGACCGAAACGGGCCTGCGTGCGAGTCTCGACACCACACTCGAGGAGTTGGCTGCCGACCGCGGGAGTTCGCGTCACGAACTGACCGATGCGATCGATGGCTACGAGCTCGCCGTTCGCGGGCTCGAGAGTCCCGCCAGACGCGTCGAGCGGGGCGTCGCTGACGTCGGGGTTGGGTTGGGACCAACTGCAACGCGTCTCGGACTTTCGTTTATTCCGATCGGGAACCAGAGAGTTCGGCTCGTGGCCTTGCCAGATCGAACGGCAAAAGCCGGCGTCACCGAGTTGGGCGAGTACTTCGCGAGCGAGGAGTAACTGTCATCGCGACGAGAGTCTCACACACGGCTGAACAGCGATTTAAGCCGCCGGGTGGCGTACGACGGCTGATGTCGACGATAGCCGAGCTCAGGCTGCCAGCGACCGAGTCGACACTGGCGACCGCGCTGGCGGAGATGCCCGCGGCAACGGTCGAACTCGAGTCGTCGGTCTCGAAGACGCGACCGTGTCTCTGGGTCTCGGATGTCGATCGGGAGACGGCAGACGACGCGTTCACCGCAGACAAGGCGGTCGAAGACGCCGAGCTCGTCGTCGAGTCGGGATCACGGTTGCTCTACGATGTCCGGTTCGTCGATGGCGACGGGGTCACGACACTCTGTGAACCACTGCTCGCCGACGGTGGCTCGTTGCTCGAGGCCTGGGGAACCGAAAACTGGTGGCAGGTCCGCGTCCGGTTTCCTGACCGCGAGACGCTCTGTAGGGCGTACGACCGGCTCGTCGACCGTGGACTGAACGTCGATCTCAGACGCGTCACGGACGTCACCGAGAGCGACGAGCCGGATACCCGACTGACGCCAGAGCAACGCGAAGCCCTCGAGGCAGCGCTCCAACACGGCTACTTCGAGATTCCGCGACATATCTCGATGGAGGAACTTGCCGACGAGCTCGACATCTCCCATCAGGCACTCTCCGAACGCTTCCGGCGAGCCTACGAGACCCTCGTCGACGAAGAACTCGAGCTGGCTCGCGAGCAACCGCCGACGAGTTGAGTGCTCACCGCGCTCTCAGTGAGACCTCGAGTCGGGCCCCAAGTTCGGGAGCCCTCGCGTCGAAGTCGTCGGCGCGTAACGATTCGGCGAACGCCTCACACCGATCACCGTGGTTGATTAGTACCTGACTCGCCCGGTAATCCGCGAGGAACGCACAGAGTCCGTCTCGGTCTGCATGAGCTGAGAGGTCGAACTGCTCGACCTGTGCGCTGACCGGACGTACTCGTCCGTCGATCTCGGCGCTGCCGGTCTCGAGGAGGTCGCGACCGGGAGTCCCCGCGACCTGGTAGCCAGTGAACGCGATCGCGTTCGTTGGGTTCGAACGGATCGCCGGGACGTAGGTCATCGCTGGGCCACCGTGGAGCATCCCACTCGTAGTAATGATGACGGTGTTTTGTTCGGCGATTCGTTTGCGCTGGCCGTCCCGACCGTCGACGATCCGGGCGTGGCCAGCCGCCCGCCGGAGTTCGTCGGGGTCCCGACAGAACGGACGGTTTTCAGACTCCAATAGAAGCTCGAGAACGCGCGTCCCCATCCCGTCGACGTAACACGGAATGTCGTGGGCCGCACAGAGACACACCACCTCCTGGGTCCGCCCGATGGCAAACGCCGGAACGACGACCGTCCCACCGTTCCAGACCGTTCGCTCGAGGAAGTCGACGAAGGCCGCTTCGATCTCGGCTCGCTGGGGGCGAGTCGTGTCGGCGTAGGTACTCTCACAGATCACCACGTCGGCGTCGGGCCGGGCAGTGGTACCTGCGACGAGCCGCTGATCGGCAGTGTGAAAATCACCGGTATAGAGCAGTCGGGTCTCGCCGTCGTCGACGAGGACGTGTGCGCTTCCCGGGATATGTCCCGCATCGAAGAAGGTCACCTCATAGCCTGCGACCTCGAACGGCGCTTTGTAGCCGTGGGTCTCAGAAACCTGGGTCAGCCGTGCGAGGTCGGCCTCGGTGAACGGACAGTCGTAGGTGCCACCGCGTAACCGAAGCGTACCTCGAGCGAGGAGCATCGCCAGATCACGGGTAGGTGGCGTCCAGTGAACCGGCGGGCGGGCGTCGCCGGACAGTAAGCCAGGGACCGAGCCGACGTGGTCGAGATGACCGTGACTGACGACGACGGCCTCGGGCTCGACATCACCGAGTGGGTACTGGGGCGGGGTTCCGGAGTCGAGCCCGAAATCGAGCAGCAGTCGGTCGTCGATCAGGAGTGCACTCCGGCCGATCTCGCGGGCTCCACCCAGAAACCGTATCTCCATCGGTGGCGGTTCGTTCCCCGCAACTTTCCTTTCACTGGTTCGGCCTGGCTAGTGGCGACTCCGCTCTCGCTCCCGGTGGCGCTCGTCGCCATCCATGAGCTGTTCGAGTTCGCGTTCGAACTCCGCTTCAGTCAGTTCGCCAGCGACGTATCGTTCCCGTAACCGCTCTGTCGGATCACTCACGGGCTGGCTCTCGGCACGCACATCTCCGTCACCCGCGCCGAGTGCGAGCGATGCGAGCCAGCCCAGTGCCACCAGAAAGCCACCGACGATCGCCAGCGTCAGGACGAACGAGACGATCGTAGCGACGATAGAGACGGCGATCCCGACGACCGTCGCGATGACACTCAACGCGACGATCGCGAGAACGAGTACCCCGAGTCCTTGCAGTGCCAACCTGGCGAGACGACCCATACGAACGCCTACGACCGTCGGTCACAAAAACAGTTCGCGCTCACGGCGCTGACTCATACCGTCTGATCGCAAACCGCTCGTAGCCACCAAAGGCGACCTCGAGTGAGCCAATCCACCAGTTCCAGCGCTCGACCGGCCCACCCTCCGGGGCGTCTCCGAGTTCGTCGATGACGAGGTCGGTCGTCAGTGGCGTCCCGACAGTCGCCTCGTACCGACCGGCATCGGCGAGGTCGACCGCTTGCCGGACGACCACGCGCGATTCCGCCTGTGAACCACCGAAGGAATCGGTCAGTTCCTGCTCGAGACGAACCGAATCGACGAACATACTGTCTCTTCGATCCGGGTCGTCTTGAGTGTTCGAGCCAGTGGCCACTTGCAGCCCCTGGACGGGGAAACGATGACCTTTTGAGCGCCGGCCGTATTCTCTCGGCCATGACGAGTTTCAGTGTCGTCGTCGGCGACCCGGAGACCGGGTCGGCATACCAGCTCGAAGCGGAGGACCAAGACGCAAACCGATTCCTCGGCAAATCCATCGGTGACGAGGTCGATGGTGACGCCGTTGGCCTTGATGGCTACACCCTCGAGATCACGGGTGGCTCTGACGACGCCGGCCGACCACTCAACCCGGACGTCGACGGCCCAAATCTCGAGGAGGTACTCATGGGCGAGCGATCTGTCGGCTACCATCCACAGCGTGACGGCGAGCGCCGCCGCATCACCGTCCGTGGCCGAGAGATCTCAGACGCCGTCGCTCAGGTCAACGCCGCCATTGCCGAGCGGGGCTCGACTGACCTCGACGAACTGCTCGCAGACGACGAGTAGTTATTTCTATGCCCGATCGTCTCTCGAGTGAGCACCCGTCAGTCGAGACCATCCGCGCGAGCCACGCGTCAACTCCAAGCGGTACCGAGGTTCATGTCCCGGCCGAGAACGCCGATTCGTTCCCGACCGACGAGGTCGTTCGCGTCGCTCTCGACGGCGACCAGGGCTTTGCCCACGTGAAGCGGGCACTTACCGGCGACCATCGGACGATCCGTGGCGTCTACGAAACGCCAGCACACGCACGTGATCCAAGCGGTGCAACCGACCGACTCACACCCTGGCTTGAGGCCACAGCCATCCCTGCAGGCGGCTCCGTCCTCGTTGACGTCGTCGAACCTGGGTTCCTGTATGGACTTCGCAAGCCAGGGACGACAGCGTACTACGACGCCATCGAGCCACCAAAACGCAGCCTCCAGGACATCGCAAAGGGGCTCGACGGAGACCAGTAGCCCGCTGGTGTTGACCTCGAGCGCCAGACCGATGTCCTTTTTCGAAGTCGATCAGTAACGGGAGCATGAGCGAACAGCGGTCTTCGTTTCTCGCTGGTGACAGTCCAGACGACGTTGCGCTGTATCTGGCTGATTCCTACGTTGACGCCGGCCGACTCGAATCGGTCGGCGACCGGGTCGAACACGGGGTCGTCATCGTCGTCGATGGCGAGCGTGGGCGAGGGGCGTTCCAGGCGGCGACCGGCGTCGAGGCGATGTCGTTTGCGAGAACTGCCATGCAAACCGAGGGAACAATCGACCACGATCTCACCGGTGGAACCTGTCCCGAGGGAGACAGCGACGAAGACCACGGCGTACAGTTCATTTTTGCCTTCGCCGAGGAACAAAACAAAGACGCCGGCGGGCTCTACGCCGAGGGCGACGTCATCCACGCGTACGCCCACTGTACCTGCGGGACAGCCTACTCGGATCGGTGGCTCGCCGAGTAGCCAGCAGCGGTTGCCGGTCCGGAAAAGACTTTTTCGATCGACGGGGTCGATCGGCCGTGTCCACAGACAATAGCCCCGAGTTGAGCGAGACAGAACAGGCCGCACTACACGACCTCCAACTCGGTATCGAACACGTCTACCGAGCCTACGGCTCGCTGCTCACATTCCACCACGACCTCGGCCACGCGATGGACCTGCTGGCAGACGCCGAAGCCGAGCTTCGGGAGGCAGGCCACACCACGTGGGCCGACGAGTTACGCGACGACCTCCTCCCTGCAGGGGCAATCGACGACCGGTGGACGTACGAACTCGTCGACGAATTCGCTGCGGGCTTTCTCGACACCGTCGACTCGTTCGAGGCGTCGGTTCGTGACGACCTCGCCGGCGGGATCTCCCACGTAACCGAACGGCGACAGCAACGACGGATTCGTGACCGCTCCCGACGTGACGCTCACCACTGAGTCCACCGGTCTGAGGGCACAGCGCTTCCGCTGAGGTCGATCGGCTCACCGTCTGCTGTCTCCTCGAGTAGTGGCGAATCCTGGGTATCAGTTGCTTCGACATCGAACGGAGTGTGTGCCGTCATCTCGGAGACAAATCCGAGTTCCACATCAGATTCTGCAACCACATCGCCAGCCCGTGATTCTGGCTCGACAGGATCCTCAGCTTCGAGCGCTGGGCTGCTAGCGGTGCCCGCTGTAATGGACGATTCAGATTCCGGGAGCGAGAGAACAGACGCCGGCTCAGTATCTGCAGATCCAGTGGCGGACTCGCTATCCATACCATCAGTGTCGGGACGATACGACGGCGGTTCGTACACGTATTGAGGATCACTATCGACGATATACAGCTCCGTCTGTCTGTCGTGAACGATGACCTCGCCGACGGTAATCCCGAGTTCACAAAGCGTAGCAAGCGAGTCGACAGTCGCTCGTGACTCCGCGAGCGCGTTCTCGGGAAGCGTGGCAGTGACGATCACCTCCTCGAATGTCTCACGGTCCTCGCGATAGGAAAGCCACTCACGCTCAGTGCTGGTCGGCTCCGGAAAGCGAAACGAGGCGACAGCAATGCCAATGAGGCCAACAGCACCGACCACGAGAGCGAGGGGGCCACCGACACGTTCGAGCGGGCCAACATCAGCAGCGACCGTCTCGGTACGTTCGCTCTCGAACACTGCATCGTACTCACTCTCCTCTTCAAACCAGTACATCGAGTCAGCCAGCTCGACAGGAATAGACAGGGTGTCGGTCTCGGCATACTCCTCGCCGTCAATCGTCCCCTCAATCTCGCGCACGACGACGACCTCGACCTCAGTTTCGCCAGGACTCGCCCCGAGGTCGTCGTGGATATCGTCGATCCGGTCTTCGATTGCAGTGATATTCAACTCGGCAGTCAAAGCGACCTCCTCACCCGGCGTGACGTCAGTCTCGGTGACGGTTTCCAGTCGCTCGCTCTCGTCCCAGTAAACCATGTCACCGTCGGTGTCAACCGCTCGGTAGTACAGATCAAACACCAGGGAGAGAGTGACGTTCTCACCCTGATCTGCCTCGTACCCCGTGACGAACGTCCCCTCAGCAGTCGGCGAAACGTCGGTGTAGTAACGCGGTTCGTCCCCAAGAGTATCAACGTCGTCGAAGACGGTCGATGAGTCTACGACCGGTGCCTGGTGGTGGAACTCGCCGGTCACAGTCCAACTGGACTCGAGGCGCTGTTCAGTCGTCTCGCTGGGCTCAGCGTAGACTCCGTAACTGACCCACCCACCCAGCACGAAGATGGCCACGAGTGTAAGGGCGATGAGCCATCGATACTCCCAGAACCGGTGTCGGCGGCGGAGCCGTCGTTCTCTGTCGTCAACGTCAGTGTTGTTCGAAGGCATGGTCTATTTGCGGCGAATCGACCGGCGGGACTTGTGAGTGGAGCTGTGCACCGAGCGAGGGCGAGGATCGCCGAAGAGCCACCGCCCGAGCAGGTAGAATCCACTGCCGACGATGACGTTGATGACGACGATCGGGCTCCACGGATGGAACGCATAGAGAGCGTCGATGACCGAAGCTGGCAAGAGATGCAGATACCGATACTCAGTCACGAACGTCGGGTAGTAGCCAGTCTCGTCTGGAGCCGTGATCGAGACAGTGACCTCCTCGGACGATCGCGGTTCGACAGCCGTCGACTCGTTTTCGACGGCAACGTCCTCACTGCCCGGTGTGACGTAGGAGATCGTTGGAACGAACCCCTGGTTAGAGAGTTCATACGGGATCTCCTGGGTCGTTCCCTGTTCGATTACGAGCGGGCGGTCGGACGCAAACTCTGCACTGATGACATCATAGGAGTGCGTTCCAGCCGGGACCACCATCGCAGCCGTCATCGCACTGACAACCAACAATGCAAACCCAGCCGCGAACCACCGTGGATCGACTTCCTCGAGCCAGTCCTCGTCTTCGACCTCGAGTGGCGAGTCAAACGACGATTGACGGCGTTCACGAATCGTCTCAGCAGCATAGAGTACGAGCGAAAGACCGAGGACGAAATACGCTATTATGCCGCTCGATCCGGTGGCCTGCATCCCAAACGTCGTATTGAGTTGATTCTGGACTCCCTCGAACGCGTCGCTGACGGTCATAACAACGGTTCCAAGTTTCGGAATTGTAACGACAGTCCCATCCACCTGGAGTGCTGTCGCGACGATCTGACTCTCCTGAACCGGGGGTTCGCCGCTGTCCTGATCTGTGACCGGGTTCGCATCCCCATGGGTGACGAATCCTCGATCGGTCTCCTCAACAATGCGGTGGGTCGTCAGGCCGCCTCCTTCGATCTCTTGGGCGTCAAAGACGATGACCGCTCCTGGTTCGGGATCAGCAGTCAGTTCGTTCGGAATCGAGACGAATCCGTCGCCGGTCTCGATCGTCGGCTCCATACTTCCCGTTTCAACGAATCCGAGCAGAACTGGCTGGCCGAGTAAGTGTCCGGCAATAAGTGCAGCAACGGTACCGAAGACGAGGATCTGTATTGCATAACTGACTGCCTTCGGAACCATCCACTACACTAAACCTCTCCGAAGAACTTTAATTTTATTAATTTCTTAGAGAATTAATACTCATCAGTGCTGGCTAATAAACTGAGTGCTGGCTGTAAACCGACCGCCGCCATCTACTCAGCACACCCACATTGGAAATTATCTCAAAGTCAAGTGATTCGTGTTAAGATCGCCTACCGGTTCACTCCCGAGGTCGATCCCCGAAGTCGTCTTCTCTACCGGCTCAAAAAATACGGAAGCTGTGAGACGTCGTTAGCTGGACGAGAGTCTCTCCAGTTCGGCGTCGATCGCTGCTCGCTCGATTAGCTGGTCTTCTAAATCGAACTCTACGTCTGCTGCTTCCTCGTATTCACTGAGCGTTGGTGATTCATCGGACATGGTCAGACCTCCTCGGCGGTAATTTCGATTTCATCACTGATCGAGACCGAGTCGACAGCACTCTCGTCGATAACAACCGCTAGCAGACTGTAATTAATCTCATCACCAGGGGCGAGCTGGGGTGAGGTGGGACCGGGGACAAAGAGGACAGACAAAACCGCGTTGGTCCCACCGATGTCGACGAACAACAGGGGATCAACGTCGACTTCAACTTCCTGGGTGCCCTGGTTCCGGAGCGTGAACACATCGAGAATTCCCGTGACTGCGTCTGCGTTCAGCCCCTCTCCACCAGCGATTCCGCTGCCGATGTTGTCGTTTTCCTCGGTCAGGTCGATCGCCAACGTGTCATTGTCAGTTACATTGGCGTAGTTGCCGTTCGGTCCGGAGGCTGGCTCGATCCCGAGATACGCACTGGCGTCTTCAGAGACAGCGACATCGAAGTCACGCTCGGCTTCGACGCTACTGAACGCACCGGTTCCGAGCGCGAGACTGCCACCGCCGGCGAGCGCGCCCACACTGAGTACGAAGGTTCGTCGTTCCATTGTCGTTTCACTCGGCTTAGGCCTGCGCGTTGAACGTCACTGTATCAAGCAGTTCGTCGCCGTCGCCGAGTCCCGAATCCTCCGTATCGATCTGGACGTAGACCGTTTCAGCCTCGCCGGTATCGAGCGTGATGGCTTCCTCCGAGAGCGGTTCACCGCCGTACGCCTCACTCTCCGGGTAGAATTCGACGTGATCAGGGTTATCGCCGTCCTTACTGATGTCGATATCGACCGCTTGAGTCCCTTGGTTTTCGACCTCGAACAGGTAGTCGATCTGCGTGACTGCATCGGGGTTGACCCCTTCGCCGCCACCCGAAACCTCGTCATTACTCGGGCTGAGGTCGATCGTCAGCGTCTCGTCGGTACCGTCGTCAGTGACGTAGTCCGAATTGTCACCACCGGTGCCCTGTAAACGCAGGTAGGCGCTCGCGTCGTCGGCGACCTCGACGTCGACGTCCCGAGTCGCGGTCACGCTCGTAAACGCACCTGTTCCGACCGCTGCAGCTGTTCCAGATGCCAGTGCTCCCATTCCGATAACGAACTTGCGTCGTTGCATGGTTGTATTCTCCACGTATTGTTGTCGCGAGGGGAACGGACGTTGCTGTGTCAGACCCCGTCGCGAACGCGATCTCCTTCAGTGGATCGCAGCTGAGTAGTTTCCCCGACAACATATTGTAATACTCTTGTTGACTTTATTTAAGTAGAAAAATACAGATTTGAAATGGTCGGTGACTGGGTAGAGGCGAAGTTAATTTTGTGATGACTGTTCTCAACCCAACTTATCGACCCGGCTTCGAAACGGTCGCCCGAGGTCAACCCTCGTGAGAAAGCCTGCTCGAACAGCTCAATATGTTACGGAACTCTTCTCTACTCTCAGGCAGTAATTATTTGCACTATATTTTTACTTTTATTAATATATTAGTGCTAAGTTTTTTATTCAGATAGATGGCATTCATTGACCGTAATGGAGGCGATACAAACCGAGCCGTCTGGGAGCTCGACTGACGCACAAGAACGGCTGAAAGACGAAACCGTCCCCAACGAATCCGGGCCGGCACTGAGCGAGGACGACCTCTTCGAACTGCTATCGAACCGACGCCGACGCTACGTACTCAACGAGTTGTTGGGTAACGAACACACGTTAGAGATCGGGACTCTCGCTCAGGAGATCGCCGCCTACGAGGACGACCTCGAGTATCACGAGGTCTCGAGTAAAGACCGGAAACGCGTCTACACTGCGTTGCACCAGTCTCACCTGCCGAAAATGGACAACACTGGCGTCATCGATTTCGATCGAGACCGTGGGACGGTTCGGCCGACATCAGCACTCAAAGACGTCGAGATTTATATGGATGTCGTGCGCGGGCGGGAACACCCGTGGAGTGACTACTATCTCGGGCTGACTGCACTCTCCGGGGTCCTGTTGGCGGTGACGACCGTCGGAGTCGGTCCCTTCACGGCGCTATCGCTTTCTGCCTGGGGGGCATTCGTTGTCGTCTCGTTCGGAGTCTTTTCGCTGGCACATCGCTACTACACTCGACGGAACCGCCTCAGTATTACCGAGGATACATCAGGTGTCGAGTACAGGTACAGCGAGTAACACAGGCTACCACTCACAAGCATGAGCCGACCAAGACGTGCGCTACTCGCGACGATCGCCAGCGTGAGCGGGCTCCTCGCGATCGATACACAGGGGGGCTCGAGTACACAGGCAGAGCGGCCGGTGTCGATGGACGTCGCCTCCGATCCCGACGCGTTCCTCAGCGTAACCGAGAACGGCGTCGACATGGATGGCCACCTCTTCGAATATGGGACGTTACGGAGTGCGCCAGCCTCGTTCAGTCTGCAAAACCAACTTACTGAACCGATCGACGTTGAACTCAACTCTGATGCTTTCGATATCGATCCCTGCAGGTCCGAGCTCGCCATAGGTGGCGAAACCGTGGTAACAGTCGATCTCCCAGCGGATACGGTGGGGACAAACGGTTCGATCGAGATCATCGCCGTAAGCGATTCGACCCAAATTAACGCCGACCGATCGCTCACGCTTGTTCCCGACTCGATATCGTTCACACTATGTCAAGAGTCAGATGGCGAGACGTGTACCGACCTCGAGGTCGGCTGGGACGACCCCGAGCACGTGGTCACGGTCAGTTCGGATGACGAGGAGATACCAACGCAAACCGACAGCATCAGCGCTGGCGAGCAGGTGTCGTTTGAGTTGGGAAAGTCGGGTACCTGGACGGTAACGGACGCCAGACCAGACGCCGAGAACACGACAAGCGAGCCGGGGGAGTCGGTGACGGTCGAAGCGGGTTCACTCAGCGTCGAACTCGATCCGAACGAGCCGGTGTGTCTCACTGTTGCGTTCTCGTCTTGATTCCACCGTTACTCGGGATATCGGATGGCAACTCATCTAGCATTGGCTCACCTCCGGTACTGAACAGACGAGGCCAGTACTCTCAGACGGGTTATGCGAACGGCACGGTGCCATCCACATCTCGTGAACAAAATCACTACGGGCCAACCACCAGATACCTGATGGAGTCGGTCTGCACCAGCGACTACCCGCGAAATGCAACAAAAAGAAAGAATCCACCGATCAGTCGTCAGCTGGTGCGGCGTCGCCGCCTTCGGCCTGTGCTTTAGTCCAGGAGAGTTTCCCACCAGCAGCGAGAATATCCCGCTCACGCTCGGAGGCGTCGAGTGTGGCGGTGAACTCCTCGTCGCCGACGCGGACGGTGAACTGTTCTTGACCGCTTGTGACGGCTTCGTAGACGTCGTCAACGATTTCGATCTCGTCACCCTGGTCGATCGACTCGTAGGTGTCCTCGTCGATCGTCAGTGGGACGATACCGAAATTAAAGAGGTTCGCACGGTGGATCCGGGCGAAGCTCTGGGCCAGCACGGCCTCGATGCCCAGATACATCGGACACATCGCGGCGTGCTCTCGGGAGGAACCCTGACCGTAGTTCTCACCAGCGACGAGGACGCCGCCGTCGGCCTCCTGGGCGCGCTCGGCGAAGGTGTCATCAACGCGCGAGAGGGTAAACTGCGAGAGCTTCTCGATGTTCGACCGGTACATCAGGATGTCTTGAGTCGCCGGGATGATGTGGTCGGTCGTGATGTTGTCTTCCATCTTCAGCAGGGCCTCACCGGCGATGTCGCTCCCGAGCTGGTCGCGGATCGGGACGTCACCGATGTTCGGTCCTTTGACGAGTTCGTCGTCGACGGCCTCCTCGGGCGTGATGAGGTCGACCTTCGAGGCGTCGTACTCCTCGGGAAGTTCGATACCAGGAGCCTCGAGGTCGAGGTCCTCGGCAAGGTCGCGTGGATCGACGATCTCGCCAGCGATCGCGGCAGCAGCGGCGACCTCCGGCGAGCAGAGGTAGACGTTGTCGTCTTCAATGCCAGAGCGGCCCTCGAAGTTGCGGTTGAAGGTGCGTAGCGAGACCGAATCGGAGGCGGGGACGTGGCCGATTCCGATACAGGCACCACAGGTCGCCTCCGAGAAGTTGACCCCAGCGGCCATCATCTCGGCGACCCAGCCCTCGCGGGCGAGGATCTCGCTTGCCTGTTTAGAGCCGGGCGCGACGATCATCTCGGTCTTTTTGTCGACCGTCTGCGCTTCGAGCATCTTCGCCGCTGGCAGAATGTCCTCGTAGGCACCATTGGTACAGGAGCCAATGATGACCTGGTCGACGTCGGTGCCAGCGACCTCGCTGACGGGCACGACCTTATCAGGCATCGATGGCTGGGCGATCAGCGGCTCGAGTTCCGAGAGGTCGACGACGATCTCGTCGTCGTACTCGGCGTCGTCGTCGGGCTGGAGTTCGACGTACTCCTCGGCGCGGCCGACGCGCTCTAAGTAGTCTTTCGTCTGCTCGTCGGTCGGGAAGATCGACGAGGTCGCACCGAGTTCGGTGCCCATGTTCGTAATGGTCATCCGCTCGGGTGCGGTGAGCGTCTCGACGCCTGGGCCGGTGTACTCTAAGATCTTACCGACGCCGCCTTTGACCGTCAGTCGGCGGAGCAACTCGAGGATGACGTCTTTGGCGGTCGCCCACTCGGGGAGTTCGCCCTCGAGGCGGACGCTGACGACCTCGGGCATCTCGATGTAATACGGCGCACCGCCCATCGCGACGGTGACGTCGATGCCACCGGCACCGATGGCGAGCTGGCCCAGTCCGCCTGGGGTTGGCGTGTGACTGTCCGAGCCGAGCAGCGTCTTGCCGGGGGCTGCGAAGTTTTCGCGGTGGACGTTGTGGCAGATGCCGTTTCCGGGGCGAGAGAAGTAGGCCCCATACGTACCCGCTGCAGAACGCAGGAAGCGGTGGTCGTCGGTATTCTTAAAGTCGAACTGGTAGGTCTGGTGGTCACAGTACTGGGCGGCGATCTCGGTCTGGACTTCGTCCAGTCCCATCGCCTCGAACTGCAGCCAGACCATCGTCCCCGTGGTGTCCTGAGTCAGGACCTGATCGATCTCGATTCCGATCTCCTCGCCCGTCTTGAGGTCGCCCTCGACGAGGTGGTCGTCGAGAATCTTCTCGGTGAGAGTTTGTCCCATAGCACGCGAGTCTCGGCCGTCCGGCATGATAAATCCAGCGTGTCCCTCGAGCAGTCAGTCAGGACGAGCCGGACATATCGGCCGTCTTCGCGCAAATGTTGCCCCGGGATCGACCATACGTCCACGTCCATACACTCGTCGGTGGGTGGCCCGACAAACGACAACGTTTTTTCAGTCGGCTTATCACTGGGCGTATGTTCCGTTCGGGGACGTTCGTCGCCGACCACGTCTCGCCGACGACGGAGGCGCAGGTACAGCCAAACGGCGTCGACCTCACCCTCGACGTGGTGTTCGAACAACGAGAGCCCGGTCGTATCGGACGAGAGAGCAAAGAGATCGGCGAACGCGTCGCTCGCCCGCTTGAAGAACACACCTGGCTCGACGAGGAGGAACCAGACATCTACTACCTGCCCGAGGGAACCTACGTCGCACAGTACAGCGAGCGCATTCAGATCCCGGAGGGACACGTCGGCTACGTGTATCCGCGGTCGTCGTTGATGCGTAACTCCTGTATGCTCAATACTGCTGTTTGGGATGCCGGCTACGAGGGCCGGGGTGAAGGATTGTTACAGGTGCATCACGATATCGAACTCGACCGCGGGGCGCGGATCGCCCAGCTCGTACTCGCGAAAGCCAATCACGAAGCGGTATACGACGGCAGCTACCAGGGTGAAAATCTCGAGTGAGTCCTGACGAACTCACTGAAAGCGCAATAGCGAAATCCTCCCAGCTGCTTTGACACTCGTATGATGGCGACCACCCACGTCTTCGCTGCCCTCGCTGTGGTCGCTCCACTCGCGCTCGTCGCCCCCGAGTTTGCCACCCCGCTTGCACTGGGAGCGGCCCTCGGCGGTCTTGCACCTGATTTTGACGTACTCTTCGATCATCGACGGACGTTTCACGCCCCAGTGGTCGGCCTCGCAGTTGCGGCTCCACTGACCACGCTGGCGTTCGTCTCGCCGAGTCCACTCCTGGTGGGACTCGCAGCGTTTGCCGGCGGTGCCTGGCTCCACGCCGCCAGCGACTGGTTCGGTGGCGGCCTCGAGATCGACCCCTGGAACGAGCGGACCGAACGAGCTGTCTACGACCACCTCCGCGGGAAGTGGCTCGCCCCGAAACGCTGGATTCGGTACGACGGCGCACCGGAAGACGCCGTCCTCGCCGCGGCACTGGCTGTTCCACCACTGTACGTCTTCGACGGCTGGGTTCGGGCCATCGTCTTCTTCGGCGTCGCAATCTCGGTCGCTTACGTCCTCATGCGACGTCAGGTCGTCGAGTGGGTCCCAGACAGACTTACTGACGAACCGTCACACAAACAAAAATGAACGCGTCGTGTCCGCAACGACATCCGTGAGCGCGGACCGAAGCAAGTGAGCCATCATCGCTTTCGACAGCTGTCAACAGAACGTGTCAGCCAAAGAATGCTGCTCGGCGAAATCGACGGTGTAACCCGCCTCTTGCCATCCTTGGCGAAAGATACTTATTGTGTTGTTGTAAGGTATTGAGCAATGTCCACACGGAACGATCTCGTCCTCTCGGCGGTGGTGGTGGGTGCCGCCGCGGCCGTTGGCTACCTGCTCCGGTGGCACCGCGGCACCAACCGGGCTGCACAGACGGCAGCCAATATTGGCGCGCGGATCGTTGGCCATCAGGAGATTCCGGATGGGGCCACCGTCGTCAACGTGACCTCCCGCCAACTCGGAGAGATTCCCGGTGCGAAACGAGCGATTACCCGAGCGATCAGGACCAACGCCCGCGAAGAGTGGGCACACGTCACCCTCAAACGGGACGGTGCCTGGGCGGTCGTCGACGCGCTTCGGGGGTCACTGCCGTACTACGATGGGGACGCCGGCGAGTACAACGGCGTCTACGTACAGTACGGCGATCACGTCATCGTTCTCGACGCCATTGGCTGGGCACGACCCGAAGCAGCCCTTTCCTGATTCAAACCGGAATCACTACTTCACCGCCGCGTCCAGCCCCTGGCATGCAACTGGGCGTCATCGGACTGGGCCGAATGGGCCAGATCGTGGTCGAGCGCGTTATCGAGGCTGGCCACGACGTCGTCGCGTTCGACCTCTCAGCGGAGGCAACCGCGACTGCCACAGAGACAGGTGCAACGCCAGCCGAATCGATCACTGACCTCGTCGACCGTCTCGAGGGAGACAACCGCATCTGGCTCATGGTACCAGCAGGTGAGCCAGTCGACCTCACCCTCGAGGAACTCGATCCCCATCTTTCGGGAAACGACATCGTCATCGACGGCGGGAACTCCTATTTCGAAGACTCCGTCCGTCGTGCAGAAACTATCGAGGCGGCCTACCTCGACTGTGGTACCTCCGGTGGGCCAGCAGGAGCCGACCTCGGTTTCTCACTCATGATCGGTGGCCCCGAGTGGGCCTACGAGGCCTGTAAGCCGGTATTCGACGCGGTCGCAACCGGCCCCGATGGCCACGCACACATGGGGCCGGCAGGGTCGGGCCACTACGTGAAGATGGTCCACAACGGCGTCGAGTACGCACTCATGGAAGCCTACGGCGAGGGATTCGAACTGCTCTATGAGGGTCGGTACGACCTCGACCTCGAGGCCGTCGCCAGCGTCTGGAACAACGGCGCAGTCATCCGCTCCTGGCTCCTCGAACTCTGTGAGGAGGCCTTCCGCGAGGAAGGAACCGACCTAGGAGATGTCGCAGATCGGATCGAGGGCGGTTCGACCGGCACCTGGACAATCCAGGAAGGCCTCGAGCAAGAAGTGCCGCTGCCGTTGATCTACACCGCACTCGCCGAGCGCTTTGGCTCGCGGGCCGACGACGGGCGGTTCGCTCGACGGCTTGCCAACCGACTTCGGTACGGGTTCGGTCGCCACGAGGTCGCCCGTCGCTGAGTCCACAGATTACCGAAACCGTCTGCGGGCTCGAAGGAAGACCGAAACAGCCGTCCCAAAGCCAGGAATCCGTGAAGAGACGGCAGCGGCTCCGAGAAGCAGCATACCGCTTTTCGGCCGTCCCTTCGCAAACTCCATCGCTGCGTCGATGATCGTCGTCACGACGCCGGCATTTTTGAGTAACTCGGTCCGACCGGAGTAGGTTGCTGTCGCCATGCTAGACGGCGCGACGGGCGCGAGACAAACGTCTCGGCCTGTATGTGCAAGCGGTGGCGCTGGTCACTCCCCTTTCTCGATCGGTGCACGGACCAAATTCCCCCACTCCGTCCAGGAGCCATCGTAGTTCCTGACGTCCTCGTACCCGAGGAGTTCGTGCAATGCGAACCAAGCGATCGCCGACCGCTCGCCGACACGGCAGTAACTAACGATTGACTCGTCGCCATCGATGTCGTGGTCGGCGTAGAGTTCCTCAAGTTCGTCCGGCCCTTTGAATAGTCCGTCGTCGGTCAAGTTCGTCTTGACCGGGACATTGGAGGCACCGGGGATGTGTCCGCCACGCTGGGCAGTCTCCTGGAGACCCTCGGGAGCGATCAGTTCACCAGTGAACTCCTCGGGTGATCGAACGTCGACCATCGGAATACCGGCCTCGCGGGCCTTGTCGACGTCGTCTTTGTACGCGCGGATGCTCTCGAAGGGGCCGCCGGCAGTATAGTCCTGCTCGGGGAAGTCGGGACTCTCGTCAGTCAGCGGGTACTCCTCGTGGACCCAGTAATCTTTCCCACCGTCGAGGACGCGGGTGTCGTCGTGACCGTAGTATTTGAACTCCCAGTAGGCAAACAGCGCAAACCAGTTCGGAATCCAGCCGTTGCCGTAGAAGACGACTGTCGAGTCCTCGCTGATGCCGTGTGCGCCGACGACCGCCTCGAAGTCACCCTTTTTCAGAATGTCCCGCTGGTCGGGATCGGAGAGGTCATCGTCCCACTGCAGTCCGATCGCACCGGGGATGTGTCCCTCGTCATACCGGGACGGAAAATCGTTGTCCTCCGGGGATTCGGGACTGTTTACCTCAACGAGACGGTAGTCGGGATCGTCAGCCTGGAACTGCTCGAGGTGGTCTTCGACCCAGTCAGCCGAGACGAGTACGTCGGTGTCGTGTTTGGTCACAGACGGCCCTGCCACGACTGTTCATAAATAGCTAACAGCAGCGGCCGATAGTGACCCAAGCAGGACCGAAAGCGGGCGACCACATATTTAGGGGTCAGCCACATCTGGCGTGATAATGGCCGATTCCGATCCGACGATGGAGGAACTGATGCTCGTCGACGAACCGGGTTTCGAGAAGATCATGTCCTGTGTCTTCGGGATCCAACCCCACGAGACACGAACCTATCTCCGATTGCTCGAGTTGCCGGGCAGTACCGTCGCCGAACTCGCGACCGACTTAGAGCGGGATCGGAGTAATATCAACCGATCGCTGTCGACGCTCCGAGAGAAGAAACTGGTCGAACGGGAACGACGACTGCTCGAGGGTGGTGGCTACGTCTATCAATATTTCGCTATTCCGGTACCCGAAGCCCAGAAGTTGATGCACACGGCAGTCGATGAGTGGGCTGAGACGGTTCACGAACGGATCGACGAGTTCGGATAGTAAGACTGTATATATTTTTCGGGTGTTGTGTTTTCTGAGTACACAACTGAGATACCCCCATTGATACGAGACCGGAAGGGTGGCGTATGGCATCCGACCGACCACGATGGATGGATCGACGCAATGTGTTGACTGCACTCGGTGCAACTGGAGCGATGGCGCTTGCCGGCTGTGTCGGTGACGAAGACGAGCCCGCAGACGACGAGGGCGAGGAAGCGACGGACGACGATGGTGAGGAGATGATGGACGACGAGGGCGACGCAGACGACACCGAACTGCTGAGTACAGACCCGGCCCCGGAAGGCGAGCCCCTCACCGAGGAGGAGATCCAAGCGCTCATCGAAGCCTACGACGACCAGCCATTTAATGACGCCCAACTCGAACAGGAAGGAGAGATCCGAGCACACACTCCCTCACACGTCTGGAAGTGGGTCAGCGACGAGACATTTATCGGCCTGCATTTCAACGCTGAAAATCCTGAAGACGCCGACATGCTGAACTGGATCGTCATCGGCCAGAAAGGCCTGTTCACCGAGGAGAGTCAACCGAGCGAGGAGTTTACCCACTTCCACCAGGCAGTTGCCGAGGGCTGGGACGACGGCCACGGCGGTGAGGAAGGTGACGAAGGCTACTGGCTGACCCACATTGCGGTTCGTGATTTCGAAGCGCCAGCCTGGGAGGTCGAGACCGGCGTCGACTACGAGTTCATGCCGACCGAGCCACCGGAAGGCAGCGAGGGCCACGACACCGGTTGGGAGACGCCACACGGTGACGAGGGCGGCCTGTCAACGGAGGATCGCGACGAACTGCTCGAGATTTTCGACTTCGAGTGGACGAACGAAGACCAGCAAGAACAGGAAGGCCACACGCCACGCCACGTCTGGCTCGACGTCACCGAAGACGTCTACGTCTTCTTACACTGGGACGAGCCGAACCCAGCGGAAGCCGAAGAGCTGTGGTACTACGGGATCGCCAAACGTGGTCAGTTCCGGAGCGACGACATTCCGGCGGGTCAGGACGACGACTTCACACACTTCCACCTCTGGGAGGCAGACAGCTGGGAGGCCGGCCACGGCGGACAAGAGCCTGACCAGTACGGGACGTGGCTCGTTCATCACGCCGTTCGCGACGACTTCCAGAAGCCGTTCCACGACGAGGACGTCGAGGTCGGCGTCGATCAGGAGTTCATGCCGACCGAACCAGACGAGTAACGCAGCAT
>LKMJ01001827.1_pt1 | contig 19117 bp, 31 predicted proteins | sample 643391 | NCBI WGS metagenome assembly LKMJ01 (sample SAMN04112250, study PRJNA286221) | soda lake metagenome | biome: soda lake; feature: Kulunda Steppe; material: water; isolation source: sample PL-Br10 brine of Picturesque Lake | place: Russia: Kulunda steppe | collected 2010-07 | reverse complement strand
TTGTGTCGAGCCTGTGCCATATGCGCGCGCGTGCAGTACCTGTGCACTTCCACCAAAAGGCCCAGCCACTTTTGTGTCGAGCCTGTGCCGTATGCGCGCGCGTGCAGTACCCGTGCACTTCCACCAAAAGGCCAAGCCACTTTTGTGTCGAGCCTGTGCCATATGCGCGCGCGTGCAGTACCTGTGCACTTCCACCAAAAGGCCCAGCCACTTTTGTGTTGAGCCCGTGCCATATGCGTGCCTATGCGTTGTGCCCGTGCCCCACCTGGTCTTTCATGTTTGTGGCCCCACCGTGTTCGTGGCCCCACCGTGTTAGTGGCCCCACCGCGTTAGTGGCCCCACCGTGTTAGTGGCCCCACCGCGTTAGTGGCCCCACCATGTTAGTGGCCCCACCATGCTTGTGGCCCCACCTGGTCCGTCATGTTTGTGGCCTCCCTGAAGCGCTGCAGGATCATGTCCAGCAGGCCCGGGTCCTCCAGCGTGCTCAGCATGCCGATCGCCTTCTGCTTCAGTGTGCGCCTCGCGCACTCGGTGGCGTTGAACACGTACGCATCGCCTGTGGTGCGCACGCAGGGCGCGTGTGTGTGACTCGTGGCCGCACGTGGGTGCGCGTGCGCAAGCGCACATGCATGTGTGTGAGGGTCAGTGGGCACGGATGCCCGTGCAAGTGCATGAGGGGGAAAGAATAGCGGATGGAAACTCGCAGGAGTGAGCCACATGCCCAGCACAGGACGTCCTCTACTGCAGAGCTGTCAGTATCGTACTCATTACCTTCCATTTCAAAACATGACCTTGCTTCTGCAACTCTAGCAGCTTTTGTGAGTGTGTGTGCGCGTGTGCGTGTGTGTATGCATGTGTTGGTTTTGGTTGCAGGCCTGGTAGGCTTCAGTTCAGCTGCCCTCATTTGGCAAGGTCAGACAGCCAGGAAGCCCTCACCTCTCCCTCTCGTTCCCCATCTTCATTCCCTCTCCTTGCATTCATCCTCATCGCCTCCTTACCAGTGTGCGCCTTGCAGGCCCTGCACACAAGCACCCTCCTTAAAGCAAAAAAGCATGCTCACTGAGCACGCTCAATGACTGTGAGCAGGTCAGGGATCCCCACCTCCCCTTGCCCACCCACCTGGGGCATTATCGGTCTCCTTCAAAATTGCCTCCAGCTCCGGGCGCAGCCGCGCTGCCAGCTCACGCACCACATAGCTGCGCACCTGTGTGCGCGCGCCCACACCGGGCAGGAGCACACACACGCTTGTGCTGCAGCATCCACGCCACCCGGTGTGGGGTGCTTCTTGCCACAAGCAAGACTGCGCGGCCCGTTAGCCAAGCAACTTGCCTCCCACCACAAAAGCGGCCGCGTGCCTCACTTGCTTAGGAGATCCTGACTTGTCAATCAGGTTGAGAGAGGTCGAGACTTGGTGGGGGAGCAACGACTCCCACAGGACGGAGGGGGGACCCTTTCAGACCCGCACAAGTTGGGCCTCTGTGCAAGGTGCTGATACCGCTGCCCTGATGCACACAAGTGCATGCAGGGGTACGCACTCACGCCCTTGATCCCTGAGGATTTAACACAAAATGTGTGCCAGCTTGCCTGCTTGCTGACAGGCTGCAAGTTAAATAGGCTCAACAAAGCCCCAACCTTGATGCAGGTCGTGCACATGGGCATTCAGACAGGCAAGCACACACTTGCATGGGCAAAGCCTTGAGCAGCACTGCTGCACGCCTGCACCTCACAAACGCAGAAGAGCCCATCTAAGAACACACACTCCCTCTGTCTCCCCCTCTGTGTGTGTGTGTGTGTGTGTGTGTGTGTGCGTGCGCACGTGCGCACCTTTCCCTCCTCGCGCACGCACCGCCTTGGCGGTGTTGCTCGGGGGCGCGCAGCCAGCCCCAAGCACACGCACCTCTCCCTCCCTCTTGCATGCGCACTGTCTTGGAGGTGTTGCTTGGGGGGCGTGCAGCCAGCCCCATAAAAGCACACACGCACACATGGACACGCCCGTGCACACACCTCATACAGCAGCGTGGGGTCGGCCTCGGGGATCTCATCCAGCAGCTCTGTGGTGCTGGGCAGGGTGGTGGCCATGGCCCTGAAGGAGCCGTCCAGGCTCTGCACGCATACGTGCAGCCATGAATGAATGTGTCCGTGTGCTTGTGTGTACGTGTGTCGACGTGCGCGCATCTATGTGTCTGCCTTTGTTTGAAGACCGCCGCTTTCCATCTTAGAGAGGCAACCCAGGCCTCTCCCTCCACCACGGAAAGCAAGTCGGAGCCCCTCCTGGACACAAAACGATGCTTGTGGGGCATCTTAATTGATTTGGTAGGTGGGCCGGAGGTCTGACAGCCTACGTACCTTCAGGACTCATACCTTTTTTTAAAGCTGCGCTAAGAAATTAACACACAGCAACTGGCGCAAGGCAAAGCACATGCGCTAAGCGCAAATCAACTGGCAACTTAACACATCCATGCCTTCAGCACCGACGCGTGCTTCCTCCCCCACCCTTCTTCAATTCGATGCAAACACAACAGGCACACGCCAATGCGCGCATGCGCGCACAAGCACGCGCCCCACTGTCCGCCTCTGTCCCGCACCACCACGCGCCTGCCAGCCCACCACACCACTGCACGCACCTTGTCTGTGAGCACGGCCTTGAAGGCGCCGACCAGCGACTCGGGCACGCCGCCCGCGCCAGCCAGCGTGGACCGCAGGGCCTGCTTGTCTGCGGAGGAGGCCTTGGCTGCGGTGGCCGACTCATACAGTTGCAGTAGCAGCTTGCGTGCCAGGCGCTGGCCTGCCTCCCACCTGCAGAGGCGCGAGGCACTCAAACATGCGTAAGGGCCACCTGGCACCTACCGAAATGCGCGGCGCGCACTCTCCACACTGTCAGGCAGAGCGTCAAATGCCTTGAACCACTTTTGACTCGAGGCCCTGCCTCTTCCAGCCAATAGAGGCGTCAGGCGCCCAGGGGCACACAACATGCGCTCTCTCACATGCATGCTTAACCCTGAGCTGAGGTGCAGCAGGATGAATTTCACTGCTTGCACATGCGCAAGGAGTGTCGGCAGCGGTGGCGGCTCATGTGTCTACTCACACACCTGTTGAACTAGAACTCGTCGCTGTTGCTTTCCAGCAAGAACACGAGCTGCTCGTCTGTCTGGCCATTGCACGAGTCTACTCACACACCTGTTGAACTCGTCGCTGTCATTTGCCAGCAAGAACATGAGCTGCTCGTCTGTCTGGCCTTCGACTGTCATGCGCACGGGCGCGGAGAAGTTGCGGAGGATGGAGGGGATCTGTGCAACCAAGGGCACAGGGCAAAAAAGAAGCAGGTCAGAGCTGCGCTGGAAGGAGGGGATCTGTGCAGCGGATGACACAGGGCAAACAAAAAAGTAAGCCCTCAGGGTTGTATGACAGTGGCCCTGCGGCGCAAGCATCGTCCGGCGGATATATCCGTCTGAGTTTTTTTATTTGCTGGAGTTTCACATTCTGCGAAACAACTAAAACACATGATAAATCAACTCCAACAGATATCGGCTTGACGATGCCTGCGTTGCAGGACCACTGTCACACGATCCTTCGAAGTCAACTGCAACTGATCGGATTGATGACACAATGCCACATGGGGCAAAAATATATTTGAGCCTCTTTTGTGGACACAGGTAGGCAGAGGGGGTGGGGGGCAAGGGACGGCGTGCCTGGTTGCGGCGACTGCAACACTTTGCACGCAATGCAATCCTAGCCTTTGCTTTGCTAATGCTCAACTCTATGCATTGCAATAAGGGCAGTGCCCAAAGCAAGGACTTGCACTGTATGCAGACTTCCACGTGGGCCCCACCCACCGGCTCAACAGGCACGTGCTCAAACACAAACTCCTGCTCCGCCTCCGTCATGCGCAGCACAACGGTGGTGGGCTGCGCGGAGCTGCCGTTGGCAGAGGTGCCGTTGGCCTCGGGGCCAGCGCGCAGATGCAGGGGCAGGTCCTTGCCTGCAATGTGCGTACAAGGGAAGGACAAAGGCTCTTGGACGGACGGGGAGGTACATGGGTCACAAAACACAGCAACGCACAGATTGAAGTTCAAGCGCAGGTCCCTGACTGCAAAACCTGCAAGAGGCAGTGCGTGGCAGAGGGGGTGCGCTGCGAGACGCCAGGCGCCAAGCTGTCACGCGTGTTGCAGGATTAACAGCAGGTGGCACGGTGATGGGGGGAATGAGCTGATTGGCAGGATCTGCAGAAAGAAAGAAGCGTCTCAAGGTATGCTGCACAAGGTGCTAAGCCTGGCGGCAAGCAGGCTGGATGGCATTTCAGGAGTTGCATGCCCTGACGGGCTGAGGTCTGTGCGGTCTTTGTTGGAAGTGCACATGAATCAAGGACACAAAGTTCACTCCAAGGTCCGGCCAGCCTCACAGCTCAAGAGTAGGGTTGCTGAAACAGTGTTATGTATGCAGTAGACTCGCCAAGTTCTGCACCAATTTGCTAAATTATGTGGGGTGTTTATGCGGTATTCAGCAACCCTAGTCAGGAGAGATTGCAAGGAAGAGCAATCCATCTTACAGCAGCCTGTGTCGGATGCCTCTGCTGTCCTGCCTATGCTTGCCCCCTGTACAGCAGCCCAATCCAGCGAGTGAACCATCATCTGCCATTTCCTCGTAGTCGCGGTCATTACATATGCAGAGGCATGGGGGCAGGTCCTTGCCTCCTTCTGTGGGGGGGCGTCTCACAAATGTACGTGTGAGCCCTGGCCCGGCATGTTTGCATCTTCCCAATGCATTTGAAATCGCCTTACAAAAACAAGTCATCAGGACACCTAAATTGAGAATCGTCATTCCTAATGTAAGGTGAGGTCTCACTCCAGGGGATAGACTTTGACCTTCAAAGAAACCAGATCCCTCTTGCATAGCTCACTGATAAGACGCGATCAAGTAGGTTCACCACAGGTTGGTACAACACACACACGTGCACACGCGCACACACTCGCACCATCAGGGCCCACCAGGCCAACTGCCACCGGGATGAGCAGAGGCTCCTTGGTCGGCTGGCCGGGGGTGGGGGGTGTGTGCTGCTTGAAGCGCAGCGTGTAGGCTTGGGCGGCTGCGGGGCACGCACGCGCAGGCAGACAGGGGCTTGAAATGAGGCAGGTGAGGCAGTCAGTCAGTCAGGCAGGCAAAGCGAGCAGGCGGTGCCTGTGGACCCGAGCAGGCGGTGCCTGTGGTGAGCAGACAGGCAAAGCATGCAGGCAGTGCCTGTGGACCCTACATGGTGAGAGGTCTGGGGGGCGCGCGAGGGACAGAGGGGCTTAGTCATATGGAGAGCACTTGAAACAAAACAGGGCGTGGGACAGCCGTGTGGTGTGTGTGGTGCAAATTTTCTGGGCCACAGGAAGGGTGAAGTGTGGCCTGCACTGTGTGAGGGGCCTCAAGGGCTGGGCGTCGCGCAAGAGAGGCTGAGGGAGGTCGAGGCATGAGTGCACAGGTACGGGGCAGACGAGGCAGAGGGCAGTGCAGGCCCTTTTATGCGCATGACCCTCCTGCTGTGTGCATGCAGCGCGCGGCCTATGGCATTCAGCTTCAGGTCCAGCACGCACCCTCAAGCACAAGCCTTGCTCTGGAGCACCAGCCTTCCTCTCAAAGCACACCAGCCTTCCTCTCAAGCGCAGACCTTCCCCCCAAGTACACAAGCCTTCCTTTCAAGCACAAAAGCCTCCCAGAGTGTGTGCCCACTGACAGCCACATGCAGGCCAACAGCCGCTTGCAGGCCTGAGGAGTCCATGCTCTCCCCACCCCCAATCCAGTGAACCAGTGTGGCTCCTTTGCTTCTTGCGCCCAAGGTGTAGCCCTGCATCCTGCATTGTTCATGCCGCAGCCCTGGAGGGTCACACCTGCCTTGACTTGACTTGACTTGGGCTGCAGGGGCTGCGCTGTCGACAGGGGCCGCACCCGAGGCTTCCCATCTCCCCTCGCCCCCCCTCACCTGCGTTGTACTGGGCGCTGACGTTGAGGCGGGGCGTGCCGGCCTGGCTGTACCACCTGCCCATCTGACTGAGATCAACGTTGTTCGCGTCGGCCATGGCCGCCAGGAAGTCGTCGCACGTCACGGCGTGACCGTCATGGCGCTTGAAGTACAGGTCCATGCCTGCAAGTGGGTGAGCGTGCAGGCGGCGCAGGCAAGCATGGGCCAACTGCGTGCTGGGAGCCGGAGAAAGGAGCGCGCGTGCTCCTTTCACCAGCACGATGGGCCCCTATGGGCTACAATAGCCCAATGGCCCCTTCCCCAGCTTAGAGGGCGCTACAGGCCTCAATGGCTTCTTTCCACGGCTTAAGGGAGCACCCGTCTTTTGTCCGCGGTATGTAAGCAAGCAAACAGTTAGGATGTCCACACGCCAGGCTGCACAATTCCATGCAGATTTAGCCCCCCAAATGGCTGAACCCGCCTGTCAAAGGGGCAGACGGAGGCCTGCCTCTGCTGGGGGCTGGTCTGTGCATGGACGCCAGCAGGGTGGTGATGCAGGTCAGTCAGTGCATGCCCTGTCGCTCTGCATGCCATCTGCCACACTGCCTCAAAAGGCAGACCAGGATGGCAGCAGAGTGTCAAGCGTCTGACGCCAGAAAGCCTGCACTTCATCAGCCGCCCCGCCCCATAAACACAACATCCCTGGGGCCCTCTGCCTCGCACACCCACCTTTCCTGAAGCCCTCCTTGCCCAGCAGTGTGTTGTACAACCTGACCACCTCAGCACCCTTCTCGTACACCGTCATCTGCAGGCAGCAAGGGATGAGTATGACTCTTGGTCTCCTTGCTGCTGGGGTTGGACGAGGTGGAGGACCCTTTCAGGAATGCCACCACTGCCGTTTGGGCAGGATCTCATCAATGCGAGGGTTCAGGGTTGTGGCTTGGGCATGTGCTGCCTGGCACACCGGTGTGCAGCAGTGGCGGAGGGTCTACAAAAACCGTACACCTTATTGTAAGGGTCCCTACACAAACTGGCTGCCCCATGGGCCGGCATATGTCCCAAACACATCCTTACGTCAAAATCACACTTGACCAGACTCAGGGTTTGGTGGGGTGGCCCGGCGATCAAGAACACCAACAATCTTATGGAATAGTCTCCTGCAACTCTCTGCTTTACCATTACAAACAGTCACACAGAGCATTTGAGCAAGCTGACTTATGCTCCTTTCCAGCACCAGAGAGCAGGCCTCTGCAACAGCCTCTCTGTCTGGCGTTTTGATAAGAAAGCCATCTAAGGTGCAATATTGATTCAACTCACCAGATTGATTTCTCTTCAGGCCTCAGATCGATAAGTCAACATCACTGATCACTGATGTCACATACAACCAAGGGTTTTTTGAGAGGATAGGGAGCCTGCAGTCACTGGGTAGGCCGGGTAAGCAGGTGCAGGGACGCACCGTGTAGAAGTTGTCCATCTTGATGTAGCTGTCGGGGCGGATGGGGTGGGCCATGGGTCCGGCGTCTTCGGGGAACTGCGCAACTCGCAGCCCCATCACATCCTCAATGCGCTTTACTGGCCGGCTGTTCATGTCGGCCGTGAATTCCTGCGGGTGCGCACGTGCATGCGGGCAATTGGCATGTGCACACAAGTTGAAGATATGTGCCGCGCTGCCAGTGCCGGCGAGCCCCTGCTGCGCTGGGCGCGCACCAGGGCGGGTGGATCCGCAATTGTGCTCATCATGCGGTAGCTGCATGCGTGCATGTGTGCAAGTATGCATGCGTGTGTTTGTGTGCGCGTGTGCGCGTGCCTGCATGCATGTGTATGTGCATGCGCGCGTGTGCATGAGCACATGCGTGCGTGCATGCGCGTGTGTAAGTGTGTCTGCGTGCCCAAGCACACACCTGGTCACGGAAAACGGTCAGGCCCTCCTTCAGGGTCAGTTGGAACCAATCCCTGCAGGTGACCCTGTTGCCGGTGTAGTTGCTGCAGAGGGCAGGGCCAAGGAGGACAGGAGGGAAACAGAGGTTCACCCTTGGTTGCTCAACAGGCTTTTGGCGCTGCTGAACTTGCCATGAAGGATGAGAGAAATGACAGTCACGCGCGCCTGGCGGGTAGCGCTCCCTGCTGCCTCTGCCATGTGTGGCAGGATGCTGTGTGTGGTAAAAGGAGAGTAGCAGCACACGTGCACACAGCACACCATGCACACACACTCCGGGCACAAAAGAGAAGTTGAAAAAATTTGAATCGCGTCCATGTTTTTCCACCGCAATCCACGCACTTGTGTGGAGCGTGGGGAAGATGTACTGGATTACCTGTTTTCTATTAAGCTTCCCCCAAAACAATCACCGCCAGTGCTTTCAAGCACGCTTAAACTTGGTCCCTCGAGCGTATGTTCATGTGCTAGATAAGTGCCTGACTGAAGTTTCAACTTGTTTAGCTCTAGGGGCTTGGACCCAGTGCGCATGCCCGTGGCTTGCAAAAGTGAAGCCCCTCTCATTGCGCACCCTGGCGGGTCCTAGCACATAACATGCACTCCAGAGTGCTATGGGCAAGGGGCACGGACTTTGCAGCTCTCACACCCACCCGCAAGTGTCCAGCACAATCTCCATGTGTGTTTGTACATGCATGCATGTAGGCACGTGCGTACATGCGTGGGTGCAAGTGCATGCGTGCGCATGTGTGTGGTGCGTGGACTCACTGGAAGTACTCATGGCCCACCACGCCCTCGATACGGCTGTAGTCAAGGTCAGTGGCAGTTTCAGGGCTTGCCAGCACCAGCCTGCGTCAAAGCAAGGATGGGTGTGCAAGGATCAGAGCGCGAAAGTGGTCGGGGACAGTCTTGAGGCTTGCCAGCACACACACGTAACATGTGAGCACACAATTGCGCAGACCAGAAAGCTGAGCATGTGTGCACCACCTGGAACAGAATGCAGTGCAGACAGCAGAATGCAGAACAGACAGGACAGCAGAATGCAGAACAGACAGGACAGCAGAATGCAGAACAAACAGTACAGCAGAATACGGTATAGCAGAGAGCAGTACAGACAGTACAGCAGAATGCAGTACAGACAGCAGACAGCAGCCCACAACCCAAGCATGCAGAGGGTCATGGTGGTGGCGAGCAGCAAGGCTGAGCCAGGGTAGAGTGGGGGCCTGCACTGGCTGTGCACTAGCAGCGCCCATGTGCTACGCCCCAGCGCGCTCCTCCTGTGCGTCAGTGTGCAGGGCCCAGCTTCATGCAGACAACAGCCTCCCTCCCTTATCTGCCCCTCAAGACCTCGTATGACTGACAAAGCCTGCCACAAGGAACATATCCTAGACCCTGCTTGCAGAAGCTGGCTTACAGTTAGCATGGCCAAAGAAAGAGCTTTGCGGACTTTCTAGGCATCAGGCTTCAGCTGGCATCAGGAGGCAGCCGGTGCTGCACCCTTAGCTGCGCACGCACACGCACACATGCACACCTGGGCTTCAACATCGGGGACACTCCTTCTCTCCATGGCACGCACACACAGATGCGCACCTGGAGTTGAAGATGTTCAGGGACTTGTTCTCCATCGCGCCCATGTTGAAGTCATCCACAGCCACGATGTTGAACAGGTTCAGGTCGTACTCCAGGCCAAAGGTCTACACAAGGCACGCATGCACATGCGAATGCACACCAATTCAGGGACTGTAGCTGATGGGAGCACATGTTTTTAAGCAGTTTTTGGGGTGTGCACTAACTCAAGCCTTGCATTGAAGGGAAGACAAGGATCTTTTCACAATGCTAATCAGTAGCTATGATCCTCCTACACTCAGGAGACACGACAGCCAACCAATTCACTCTCTGCAGACCTTTTCGAGCCTGCACAGAAGGCTGATTGCCAGACCCACCTCCTCATCCCACTTCATGGACTTGACCAAAGACTCAAGCGCGTGGTCCACCTGCGCGCGGACAGGCCAAGCAACAAGTTGATCTAAGGCTCCGCGCGCACCCCAAGTCACACACCAAGCTTACCTGCTGTGCACAGCAGGCAAGCTGCAGGCAACATGAGTGGGGCACGCGCAGGCTCAGCACCTGCAACCTCTTAACATGAAACGCTGCAGCACGGCCCAGCTGGCTAGCCGCAACTTGTGCTGGGAGCTAAAGCCTCCCTCAGAGGCTGGCACTCTCAGGGGTATAGTGCGCTCCAAGGCATGTGGAGTAAGGTGCGATCCAGGTTTTTGGAACCATCGACCAGTTGGGGAACTGGACACAGCCTGTTTATTCTTCCCTAGACCGCCATGTGAGACTTAGTGCGCGCGCAGCCCTACCTTGCCCAGATTGTTCTCTTGCACAAAGATGCGCAGCGCCACGTCCTTGCCTGACATGGTCTTGAACATGCGCTCCTTCATCGACAGCTTGCCAGCCACCTGCACAGTTTGCACACGCGCATGGACACGCTCGTCTGTGCTTCAAATCCAACACCATCTCCTGCCTCTGTGAGCCAAGAACCCAGCGAAGCAGTTGCTAAGGAACAGCTGCACGCTTCTGTGCGCCTGAGGGTGAGGACCAGGCAGTCGATGTTCCCACCTCCCCAGTTTGTCACACACTGACCAGCTGTAATCAGCTGCTGGCTTGACACAAGCTGGGGGCACTAGCGGGGCATCTAGGCTGCGCGTGCTCACCGCAGCAGCAGGTGCTGCTCTGCAGGAGAAACCTGTGCACTGACCATGACGCGCACAAGTACGCTGCACGCTGCAGGCGCCTGCCCAGCCACGCACCAGGGCAAACAGGTAGCATGGCTTGGGGAAGGGGTCCTCCCACACAGCGAAGTGCCTGCCGCCATCCATGTCAGCCTGGGCCTTGAGGTTGCCGTTGCTCAGCAGCACCGGGTAGCTGCAGGAGGGGAGCGAGGTGGCGGGTGTGAATACACACCCAGGGTCATGGTCAGCCCCCATGGCGTCACCACAGCAATGCTAGAGCAGCAGCGCCTATGCTTTTGGAGCAGCTATTGAGAAGGGCTGGTCAATAATTGTGCCATCAAAGATGAAACACATGGATGGACCCGCCTGTACTGATGCCACCTGCCCACCTGATACACAAATGAGTGTCCAAGGAGGGAGGCACTGCTGCACTTCCAGACTCAGATGCGCGGCCAGCTGGGGGTTATGGGGGATGATGCGCAAGGATGACACGTGCAGACAGTAGAGTACACCGCTGTGCAGCTTAGATAAGTGCATGCCCACCATTGGCGCAGGGACGAGCCCAGGGTCGCCAAAGCATCGGTGGCAGGCTCCATGCACGTCCACTGCGCACCCAGTGCAAGCGCGCCGCACGCCCTCAAGGATATGCCCTAGCTTGTGCAACACACTCACTTGGCCTTGTCCGCCTCCACGCGGACCTGGTATGTGGCCATGATGTCGGGGCGGTCCAGGAAGTAGGTGATGCCGCGGAAGCCCTCAGCCTCACACTACACGCACGAGGCAGGGCAGGGGCAGGGGCCAGGCTAAGGTCGGGGGTAAGGAGGGTGAGGGTAAGGTGTGCTGCTCCTCACCCTCACTCAGTGTGCAGCACAGGGCAGGGGCTAGGTGGGAGCGGTGTCCCTTTGATTGCGGGGATGGGTGTGCAGGGCATGGGTGCGCAGGGCATGGACCTTGAGCCCCGCTAGCCTCAGCGTGGCTGGACCTGCTTCTGGGTCTAGGCCAGGTATGAAATTGAGGCTCATGCTGTCTGTGGCAGCAGCTGAGCAGCAGGTGGGCACAGGCAGCTGCACAGGTGCCCTTGACGAGGCGCGCTGCGGAACAGCAGGATGCTCTAAGCAATCAGCAAGGTATGGGTCGGCAGCAGGGCTGGAGAGGGTTGGCGAACAACCAACGGAGGCAGCCTGGCTAGCCCCAGATGTTTGAGAGCCGCGTCCAAGGAAGCGGCCACGCCAGCTTTGGCACTGTAGAACTCTGCCCCGCCTTGGGCTTGGCCTGCAGGCGCAGGATCGGCGTACGCCAGGCAGAGCAAAGAAAGGGAGGGAGCAGCGCCACAGCGCACCTTAGCCTCTTGCAACACGTGCTGGGCTGCGCACCTGGGTGCAGAAGTTGCCGCTGGACTTGTACAAGCCCTCCAGAGAGCTGTTCTCCTGGGGCTTGATCTCGGTGACGATGTTGAGCGTGACGGGGCCGGTGGGCAGCTTGGGCAGCGTCAGGTCCTTTTCCGTCAGGCTGTAATCGCTGGGGCTCACATCCTCACCGTTGACCTGCGGCGCATTGGAGCGCGCAAGCATGGGGTGAGGTGCGGCGCTGGTTGCACACTGTGGCACACTGAGCGCTGGCTGCCTCCTATGGAACACATCTTGCTCCTTGGGGCACTCCAGGCAGCACCAGCATGGCCCTTGCATGATAGCAGTTCGGTCTGTAGAGGGTGCGCAGCAAGGAGGAGGGTGAGGTGGGGGTGCTCGCTGCAGCATGAGCCTCCCTGGTTATCAGCATCATGACATACCAGTATTCAGGCGTTTGTGTTCATCAAGTCCTTTAGATACAATTGTCACCGATGGAAGCATGGGCTGACCTGATCAATCTGATTCCCGCCATTCATGATGCAAATGTGTGCACAATAGACCTGCAAACTTGCCTTGATGGACACCAGCTTCACATCCTTGCGGCCATCAAGCTTCAGAGGTGGGGGCGTGGGTCCTTGGTAGTTAGGCTTCAGGCTCAGCACGGAGTGCACGTGTGTCACGTCCTCGTTCAAAATGAAATTCAGGTTGACAGACTCCACGCTGAAGGGGGTCGGCTTGTAGTCTGAGATGTAGGGGTGGAGTTTGGGGCCAAGGTGTGTGTGTGTGTGTGTGGGTGGGTGGGTTTGTATGTTTGTGTTCATGTTAGTGCATGTACGGGTATACATGATTGTACATGTGCATGTCCATGTGTGCATGTTATGAGTACATATGCGTGTGCGCATATGCCTGATTGTGTGTGCGTACATGCACGTGAGTGCATGCACAACTGTGTGCGTGCAGGCACACATGCATGTGTGCGTGTGCATAAGATAGTTCACTATGACTTCAAGAGATTGAAGATGAGGATATGGGCTGGTGAAGTCGTGACTTGACGTCAGCCACTCATGTGCACGCGCCTCGGGGAGACTGCCCTGGTACACTAAAACTCTGGCGTAGAGCTATCCCATGATCGGTCTCCCATTCTGACGTCTCATGCACAGAGATGTGTACAAACGATCATGCATGTCTGTTTTGCATTGATGGTTGAAGGCACTCACCCTTGCGAAACTTCGTGGCTGGATCATGGATGGGCAGCTTTTGCTCCTCCTTCTGGACCTGAACGCAAAGTTTTAGCATGGTTCATTATCCAAGCCTCCCTCCTTGCTTGACATTTCCATGCTTGAGTTGAGAGATGTGATCCCATCATCCTCAGGCAACCCCAGCCTGGCCCTCAGCCCTTTGCCAACAACACCCACCTCGGTGACCTCCACTACGTCTCCAGATTCCTTGGTGACCGACATCCCACCGGTTGCGCTCGATAGACAGAAGACGCCCCTGCTCGCGTGCTGCTGTGCTGGCACTCCGGGCTTGGCTAGCCTCAAGCCTAGCAAACAATTATGTACAGACAACAGCAATTATATTATTTGCAAGCACATCTGGTCTTGTGACGAAATGGTGTGCGCATCCTCCAACCGCACAAATGAAGTTTGCCACAAAGCGGTCGGTGCAGCCACCTTCCATGCAAATGCAATACATAAGCAAATAAAGTTCCTAATTCTGCAAGAGCTCCAAAGCGAAAGGCAATGGCACCTCTCAGACAGACCCACACCTTGCGGTACGGACAGAGGGGAGCCTGGTGCAAACGCGCGCTGGGAAAGCTTTGCAGAAGAGATGCCTGCCCTGAGTCCTCTGAGCAGCATACTTCCTTTTTTATTGGCTGTTCGTTTGTTGGCTGTATAAATTGAGCTTTGCTTGTATAAACTGAATTTTAACTGACGTTGCTCCCCTGGCTGCTTTTCATCGGTTTGTGAGTGAACGTCATCTAACGCATAAAGCAGAAGTTGTAGCACAAATGAAACTGGCCTGTGAGGGTATGGAGCCCAGGCCTGCATCTATGTTTCACCACACTCGGACTGCGGCTCCTTTCCTCTTTGTGCCTCATAACTGCTGTATACTTCCTAAGTCCTTCCTTTCTTTTGGAGAATGAGATTAAGATGGCATAGGTAACCAACTCCTGCCATTTGTACCAAATTTTGATGTTAGCCCAAAAAGGCCTTTCAATAAAGGGCCCCTGGGTTGAAGACCTATAGGACAATGTGCATTGTCACGCAGACTCTGATTATCGGATAATCGATTCAAGTTGATATCAACTTACATCTATACACAAATACGTGCAAACACACAAAAGCAGCCTGTCACTAGAGAAAAAAGACGCACACATGTTGCATTTAGTTGCGTGACACAACCTTGGTAAACCAGCAAATCTCGCCAAGCTACATGCTCAACCCGTCATGTTCGTTCTCCGATTGGGGGCGTGGAAAATCTAGTACGGAGGGAGCGGGGAATACAAATATATACAACAAAATCAAATTTTTATTTCAATGACATAGCAAGCAAGTACGTGTAATCCAATTCAGTTATAATTTTCATGTTTGCCATGCATAACCATGCTATAAAGCGTATGCAGTGGAACTGATAAAGAAGTTAAGTTTAAGATTGTGTCTTACTTCCATGGGATAACCGCTGGACAAGTCCTGCACGCCTTCGCCCCCTCCAATGTGGGAAGCTGTGAGCATTGGAGCGCCTGCCGATGCTGTTGAGCCAGCAGTTCTGCTCTCCTTGCAGAGCCCCAAGCGTGGTCTCAGTGCATCCAAGCCAGCCCAGGTAGGGATCGAAGAGCCAAGCCGCCAGGGCAACGCCATGCTCTGGTGCAGCATGCTGTCCGCATGCAGGCCTGTGTTTCGTCCGAGAGTTTCAGGGCTGAGATCATTCCTCCATCATCCGCTGTGCAGTACCTGTTCAATGTACCCGAAGGCTTTGCACGCCTTGTTCTTGAGCACCGAATGCGGCCTGGCATGGGCCTCCGGGCTGTCATGACCACCGGCTCACATCCTGGAGCTGTGGTAGGTGATTAATTTCTGAGCAGTTGCATGGGCTATCAAAGCAAGCACAACTGCGTTGCTCAAGTTGTGCATGTACAAGTACGGAGGTGTAAGCACGTGCGTTTGTTTTGTGCATGCACTGTGCTTGTTCAAAGTTGGTTAAGTTCGCCACCAATTCCTTTGCGTAGAAATGTGGGACTGCAAACGGCAGTACTAAAAATGCGGAAATAGCCTTCCTCAAAGTGGAGCTCTTGCAAGCAGGGCCCCTCAAAGCCAGGCGTGTTTGCAATAGCAGCACCTGTATTGCGAAAACTGCACAATTGCATGCCCAAAATTTCTCGCCTTGTGTGTTGGCATGCTTTGGCTCGCAGGGTGGGCTTGGTGGTCTGATCCTGCGCCTGAAGCAAGATGGACATGGGGAGGTGGAGCTGGTTGGCCCACCAGGTATGTCACATTGACGATGTTCCTCAACTGGAGATGCACAGCAAACTGGCTGTGAACTCTATGCGTCAGCATTTCTGCCAATACCGTGTATGCTGCGGCGCATGCTGTTTTGCTTAGAGCCCCTCAAGCCGGCACCGCTCAGTTGCTGTGTGTGGATCATGGGTAAACACGCGCGTCAGCCCTTGCACATGCACACATGCACGCAGGTCTCGGGGCATCACTGGAGGGCGTTGCTGAGTTTGTGCACTGGAGGTACCCCCATGTCCAATTGCGAGAAGTGCAGCCCACAAGCAGCAACAGCAGCACTGGCCTGCAGCGGCCTTTGGGCAGCGGTGCCACCCCTCAAGCTGGGCTGGCAGCCTTGCAAGGCAAACTGGGGCTCTCCATAGCGTCTGAGGACGAGCCTCTGCCGGAGGGCACCTGCTATTCCGACGACCTGCTGCAGGTGGGCGCGCCTGTGCAGGCCAGGGCATGCAGTTGCTCTGGGTCAGTCGTCAGGGATGGCATCTCCGTAGTACACAGCCTGCATCAAGATGGGCTTGTGTGCTTGACTTGGGCTGGTCTGCAGCAAGAGGTTGAGCCCACGTCTGTTCCAGAGAGGCTGTGCCCACGTCTGCAGCGTGAGGCTGCGTCCACGTCTGCAGCGTGAGGCTGTGTCCATGTCTGCAGCTTCAGGCCGTGTCCACGTCTGCAGCGTGTGGCTGTGCCCACGTCTGCAGCGTGAGGCTGCGTCCACGCCTGCTGCAGAGAGGCTGTGCCAACGCCTGCAGCGTGAGGCTGTGTCCATGTCTGCAGCTTCAGGCTGTGCCCACGTCTGCAGCGTGTGGCCGTGCCCACATTTGTGGCACGAGGCTGTGCCCACGTCTGCTGCAAAGAGTGAGCCTCACAAAAGTGCGCCTGGCCTGGCCTGCAGCAGGCAGGCTGGAAGTTCCAGGCTCACAGCCGTTCATGCAAGGGACGCTCTGCGCAAGATAGGGCACACGTGACCATGAGCGCGCCTGCGCGCACTGCTATCTGCAATGCGCGCGCAACATGCACTGCAGCTGGCGTCCTGGAAAGCTGTGCATGCCTGTACCTGTGAGTGCAAGCACGACCTGCAGGGCCTGGCAGGGGCTACTCCCCCAATATGCAGCCCATGCGCCCTTTTTCTCGCACTCGCCCAGTCAAAAACATCTTTCTATTTGGCCATGGTTGCAACTCTTGTGCGCCCATACCTGCAATGCGCAGAGATGCCGTTGCATGTTATGCAAGTGGCGTCACAAAAGGCCTCAGCGATAAAAAGTGTCAGCGCTCGTGCGACAAATGAATGCCTTGAGGAGGGCTCCCTCTGTGCATGCTTCACCTCCAAGGCTGCTGCGCATCAGGTGCACAACCTGAAGGCTGTGTGCGAGTTCATGTGTGCAAGTGTGTGTGTTGGCTGAGGCTGCGAGATCGGCCATGCGCTGCACAGGTCCTGCCCTTGTGGCACCACGAGTTGCTGTGGGAGCCTCCTGCGTGGCTTGTGGCCGCACCCAAGAAGGTAGCCGTTGCGCAGTATGGTGCACGCGCCGTGCAGCATGGGGCCAAGGTGTCTGGGGCACCCCCTGTGGGCTGTGGGGGTGGTGAGGGAGGCAGGGGAGCAGGAGCCTTGTGGGCAGGCATGCAGGGTCCAGGCAGCCAGGGAAGGAAGCCGGTTGGTGGCTCAGATGATGGTGGCTCTTGCAGCAGCAGCAGTAGCAGCAGCAGCAGCTGCAGTGGCATTGAGGAGGAAGGGGGATTGGTGTGCCTGAGGGACGGAGCAGCTGCAGGGGGCGCGAGCTTTCAAGAGGCAGCCAACAAAGACAGCAGCAGCGAGGAGGACAGCAGCAGCGAGGAAGATAGCAGCAGCAAGGAGGACAGCAGCAGCAAGGAGGACAGCAGCAGCGAGGAAGAGAGCAGCAGCGAGGAGGACAGCAGCAGCGAGGAAGACAGCAGCAGCAAGGAAGACAAGGGCAGGAAAGATGGCAGCAAGCAAGATGAAGGCAGGCGCGGCGGCAATAGCAGCAGCAGCAGCAGCAGCAGCAGCAGTAGTGAAGCTGATAGTGAGGAGGATGAAGGATGTAGACCTGAACGGGCAGCAGGGGCTGCCGACATCTTCAGCAAGTTGGACCAGCTGTTTGCTGCTTCAGCCAGGTGTGCTTGAGCCCTGAGCCCTAGTCGATACTAGGTCACCTAGTTGGTACTAGGTCAGGGTCCGCTCACCTGGGCTTGTACTGTGCATGCGCCTCACCTGGGCAGTGCATGCGTGCTACGCATTCACTTAATGTGAATCCGACCGTCTCAGAAACGGAGGAATTACCCGCACAAAATGCCTCTGGCATATGGCCTGAACAGGTTACACAGTACATCACCAAAAATTTGGTTCTGACATGGCTTGAACAGGCCATAGTACAAAACACGTGCTTGTCTTGCTGACTGCAGCAGTGGGCCCGAAGGATGTGGGGCTGGCAGGAGCTGGACGGGCCACGGGCGCGGCGGCAGCGGCAAGGCTTTGGGGGTCGCGGCAGGGGCGATGAAGGGTGGCGCCGGCCAGGGGCCACTGCCCAGGGCAGCAGGGCAGCAAGGGCTGCGGCAGCAGGTGCTGGCACAGCTGCGGGACCATACCGGTGCGCACGGCGCTCCATCTGGCAGTTGCACATTTGGGGCTGCGGGGCACGGCATCAGATCAGCAGACCCGGGAACGCGCCCCCCAGGGGCGTCTGTGCCACACAAGCGCAGCACGCGGGCTGCAGGCCCAGGATTGGCAGGGGCAGGGGCAGGGGCAGGGGCAAAGCAGAAGCCTGATGCAGCAGCACGTCATGCCGGCAGGGCGGGGCTGCGCGATGCAGCAGGCGCCCCCTCGCTGCCCGCCCCGCCGTGCGCCGCCCGCCCCCTTGGCTCCCTCTCAGGCTATTTGTGCCACGTGCGCAGCAACGGCACGCTGCTGCTGGTGCTGTGCGTGCCGCACGCCATGCTGCTAGCCAGCACGCAGCAGCACCCTCTCTTGGCAGGCCTGCAGGAGGCGCGCAGCCCGCTGCGCCGCAGGGTCGCGGCGGTGCTGCACCTTTCGCCGCATCAGGTGAGCACAGCTGTAAGCAGAGCACCTGGATTGGCTCTATCCATGAGGCTCTGGTTACATGTTGGGTCCAGAGCCCGGGGCATGACTTATGAGGTCACGGTCTGAGGTGTGTTGACCTGGAAAGGAAATGGGCCCTGGCGCTGCTGCCGCAAAAGTGTGGACGGCGCTGCTGCGCTTGTTCTTGCCAGTGCCTTCCAAGCCACAGGGGTGCTGCGCTCAAATGCCTGCATGCCTGCAAGTCCTGCATGAACCAGGTGAGGCTAAAGCAAGGAAGGCGTACTCTGTGTGAGGTTGCTGCACCTAGGCTGCTGCCAGGCAAGGCCCCTGCAACCAGACTGCTGCCAGGCAAGGCTGCCGCAAAAGCCTGTCCACCGTGCCCAAGGGCTGCCTGCTTGTGCCCGCTAGCGGGCACCGTACGATGGCCCTGACACCCACTGGGAGCTGCTGAGTCGCCTCTGAGTTCTGAGCTCTGAGCTGACGCCGTGTGCCAGCGTGCCGCGCCAGGAAAACCCCGCGGTGCACCGACGGGGCGGGGGCAATTAAGTTTCGCGTTTATACCATTTTTGCGGCGTTTCTGAGTTCCTGGCGATGCGAACGAGCGGTG
>LKMJ01001825.1_pt1 | contig 19122 bp, 13 predicted proteins | sample 643391 | NCBI WGS metagenome assembly LKMJ01 (sample SAMN04112250, study PRJNA286221) | soda lake metagenome | biome: soda lake; feature: Kulunda Steppe; material: water; isolation source: sample PL-Br10 brine of Picturesque Lake | place: Russia: Kulunda steppe | collected 2010-07 | reverse complement strand
TTTTCATAATTTGAAAATGCTCTTTTCAGCATTTCCATACGGTGACGAAAATCAATAATGCCTTCAGAACTTTTATGAGATGGAGCCGGTGTCGGCAACACAAGAAGCTTATCAATCATGCCGCTTTTCAGAAATGAATCAGCTGCCTGTACATGTCCTTTATGAACGGGATTAAATGCCCCTCCGAAAATTCCAATTCTTTTCTTCAATGGTATTCTGTTTTAATCTTTAGGATGTTCAATATACTAACTTATCAATAGATTCTGATTCCTGTAAAACATTATGGGAATCAATACAACTACCATCTACCTGAATAAAAAGAATGGAGAGCTGCTTACCATATTAATTCTGCGAGCAACAGTATAATCGTCACTCCTGGCCCCGATCAGCTCATCTTTTGAACCTGCCTGCGCTGAAGTATACGCAACGTAGCATTTTTGCAAAGTTGTGCTTCGGAATGCAGGCCCCTGCTTTCGCATGGGGATGACGTTGATTTAGCTAATTTGTATCAGGTAGAGCTTTCCCCAGTAAAGGCAGATCCATCACTTCGACTCACTACTTTCGCCTTGTTCTGGATGACAGGATCATGGTTGTAGTGTGAATCCCGACGCAGTTCTGTCGGGGTGACGAGGAAGGATCTCAGTTTTTTGGGGCTGAGCCCGAACAACGCCTGGGCTGAAAACCCATTACTTCACTTCTGGTAAATAATCTATGATTTAAACGTATTCCTTTTTCTGTTATAATTCCTTAATTACCCTCAATTTGGTATGTTAAGAGATCGGTTATATTCAACGCTTATTTTTTTACCCGTTAGATTTATGAAGCAACTTATTCCACTCATTTTCATCTGCCTTCTGCCTTTTCAGGACGTTCTGGCTCAGCAGGATATCGGAAGCGGTCTTGATTTTCTGAATATCGGCCCTTCCTCCAGACTATTATCTATCTCCGAAGCTACAACCGCGGCTCAAACCGGTCCATCGGCCATCTATACCAACCCATCCCTTCTGGCCTGGGAAGAGCGATCGAGCCTGGATGCCAACTATACTCTCTGGATTTCTGAAGTGGACAACCAGTTTGCCGCCATCAATTTTGTGCAGGACAGATACGCCTATGCGTTTGGCGTTTACAGCTCCCGCGCCGATGGTTTTGAAGCCCGTGATCGCCCCGGTCCCTCTGCCGGAAATTTTTCGATTAACTATTTATCTATCTCAGGTGCCCTGGCCTACCGTTTTGGTCCGATCAGCGCCGGAATAACGGGCCAGTTTTTACGCGAAGAAGTATTCCAATTTCGCGCAAACGGATTTGCAGCCAACCTTGGTGTTTCTGCAAAGTTTCTAAATAATCGAATCATAACCGGGTTGAGTGTCAACAATATTGGGAATATGGAGAGCCTTGACGAGGTATCCACCACCCTCCCCACTACGTTAAATATAGGTCTAAGTGCTGATGTGATTGAATTCACAACTCCCGGTGAAAACGACCTTCCCGTTCTTGTCACCCTTCTTGCCGACTGGAGCAAACCGATTGAAGATAATCCCACCAGCGATTTTATTGGAGCCGATGGTGATGAATCTTTTTTCAGCATTGCCATGAGTGCCGATGTCGGCGATCTGATTTTTATCCAAAGCGGCTACCGTTTTGGCCCAACGGAGCGCCCTCTCAGTTTTGGCGCCGGTATTTTTGTTGAACCGATCCGAATCAATTACGCCGTTGTCCCCTTCTCCACAGGTTTTGGTACCGTCCACTCCATTGGGTTGGAATATTATTTTTAGGAAATAAACCGGGCTATTTAGACGGATAGCCCCGTGCTTTTTGGGTCGATGAGGAAGGATCTCATTGTTATATGCATGAGCCTTAACGACGCCCCCACCGAGTACAGTCCAAAAAAGCCACTGTCAGTCATAACGGAGCGCAAGCTCAGTGAAGAATCTCCATGGTCTACGAAGCTAAACTTTTAGCGTAGTTGACAGCGTTCTGGGGGATGGTTTTAACAACGCCTTGTCATTGTCTTTCCCCAAAAGCCACTGTCATTCAAAGTGAAGCGAAAGCGGAACGAAGAATCTCATCGTTCTGGGCATGAACCCAAACAACGCCCGGAGATCCCCGGCTTTCGCTTGGGGATGACGTTGGTTTACGTAGCCGGGCTTATCCATACCCTCACTCCTGACCCCGATCAGCTCATCTTTTGTACGCGTAAGCGAAATCTGCGTACCCATCCCCAGGCCCTGTCTTGATACATCCCGAAAGTGACCGGAACCAGCAAAGCTGGACCAAAATATCAAGTAAAGGTTAAGCAGACTTAGCAAAAGAGTTTCTTAATATAAACGGACATACCATTTACCGTGTGATTAACTTATAAGTCCATCCCCACAGTTTCGGAAATTTTTTTGAAAGCATGTGCAACAGATAGCGGCGGCAAAAATATTTATTTTCTACCTGGTAGTATGAGTGATAGTTAATCTGTTCATAGTAAGGCCGTTTTTCGCTGATTATATTGGACGTTTCGGCAAAATAGATCTTCTCTGAAAACCTCTTTGAAGGTTCTTCATTTGATATTTCGTTAAGCACGGTTTTCTCTGCCGGCCGGAATCCCAGTCTGAAAGTTTTAAATGGGCTTTTACACTTTTTAGAGGTTAGTATAAATTTCTTTTTTCTAATCAATTCCATCGGTTTTGCACCGTTTATATCAATTTCAATCTGACCGGGCGATACGTCCAGAGATTCATATAATTCGGGAGCTTCCGGTTCAAGGAATGCATCATAAAACACCGTTCCATCCCGAAACCGGCAAAACCGAAAATCTTCTTTATCGCGATTTGCGGCTCCAAGCGGCACCTGAAGCATATCAGTGCCGCGAACCATGTGCACACCTCCGGGATCAGCACAATTTGTAGAATAGCCGAGATATGGATATACAAAATAGAGATCTTTTTCGATCATATAGACTGAAAACGGCTTATCCCAGGTTAGCCAGGATTTAATGTAACGTGGTACTTTCGGACTCTGAGCCGACTCTTCTTCATCATAATTTCTGTACCATTCCCTGAACCGCCGCCACTGCCCGGCTGTCCATGCCTGTCCCCAGCTACAGACTTTTTTCATAAAATAGGCTGAAAACCCGTTCTGCATCGGTTCAAAACCAACTTTTGCCATTTGATTATGACGCGGGCTGTGCAGAGCTACACCAGCTATATTTTCATCATATCTGTAAAAATCCAGAGCTGCATCAGCGTAAGAATAAAAATGGGTGTCCACCATCAGGTCATCTTCCAGGATAATGACCGACCCGTACTTTTGTGTTTGATCTCCGCACCACAAAATATGATTTGTCAGTCCGAGGTTTTCTTCTCTTGTAATTACAGATTTTGTTCCATGCTCAAACCGGAACTGTTCTGCAACACGGATCACTTTTTCGTAAGCCCCGCCATCAATGGAAATGATAAGTTTTATACGGTCATTCGGATACACCGCACGGTTCAGCGAGTCCAGAAGGCGCTGTAAAGAGTCATGCCTCGAATACCCTAAAACAATAATTGGCGGACCTTCACCCTTCTTTAATTCATTTGATTGATTCATATATTGAGAATCTGTTTTGCGGCAGGCCTTGTAATAATGAGCTGTTGATTACCGGCTTGTTTTTACTTCGGTTCATAAACTTTGCATACTTAAAAATTACACACGCTTCCAAAATGTCAGTTTATCAAGAAAACTATAGCCAAGATGCAGTAAATATCGCCTTAAGAAGTATTTTCGCTTCGTCTGATAATATGAGTAGTAGTTTACCTGTTCATAAAACGGCCGCTTTTCAGACAGAACATTCTCCGATTCAGATAGAAATATATACTCATTGTACCCAGGTCCTATTTCTGCATTCAAAACCGGATTTAAAACCGTCTTCTCTATCGGTCTGAATGTCATACGGAACGTACTGATAGGGTTTTTGCACTTTTTAGGGGTCAGTGTAAATTTCTTTTTTTTCAAGAGTGAAACCGGTTTAATGCCGTGTATATCAATTTCAAGATCTGCGGTACTCAGATTTAATCGTTCATATATTTCATCAGCTTCCGGATCCATAAATGCATCATACTTAACAGTTGATTCATGTAATGAACAAAACCGGAATCTTTCCTCCGGACGATCTTTGGCCCCAAGAGGAACTTGATACACATTAGTTCCCTCTTCCATATGCACGCCGCCGGGATCAGCACAATTGGTGGTATAACTTTGATATGGATAAACAAAATAAAGATTTTCTTCTGCCAGGTAAGCAGCATAATATTTCTTCCAGGATGTCTCAGGCCAGTTTTTTATAGTTTGAGGAATATTTTCATTTTCATTAACCTGTTGCTGATCGGCATCCTTATACCACTCTTTAAACCGTGCCCACTGATCTGCCGTCCATGCCTGCCCCCATGAGCTTGGAAGCTTCATAAAATAGGCTGAATAACCATTGAACATTGGTTCAAAAGCGAGTTTTGCCATGGTATTAAATCGCTGACCGTACAAAGAAATTCCGCCTATTTCCGGATCTTCCCGATAAAATTTTAAGGCAGATATCGCGTAACTGTAGAAATATTTATCAACCAAAAGGTCATCTTCAAGAATAATGACCGATCCGTATTCATTTGATTGGTCACCGCACCAGAGTATGTGGTTTCTCAATCCAATATTTTTTTCTCTTTTGATGATTTTTTTAATGCCGTGTTTAAACTGAAAAGATTCTGCTGTGCGTAGTACTTCAATCGAAGCTCCGCCATCAAGCGTAATAATCAGCAGCTGATCATCAGATGGAAAGTGTGCATGATTAATTGATTTGAGTAATCTGCTGAGAGATTTTGCCCTTGAAAACGCAGGTACAATTATGGCGGGTTTCATGAAAATTGCCGGCTCATGTTTTGGACTGGTTTTATTTTAGTTTTGCACATTACAATGAATGGCGTTTTTTCAATGTGTGATACAATACTAAATTAATTAGAAAGATGTGAATTTCCCCTCCGCCGGCGTAGATGTTTTCAAGGGACTGATGGGTGGGTTCTTAATTTAAGCCAATAAATCAATTTAAATCATGAATAATATTTAAAGCCTTGGAATTCTAACCAAACATTCAGCCAAATTTACAATTCCCTAATCGAACCAACTCGCCCCTGATTCTGCTTTGCAGAATCTTTCCTCTCCTTGGAGGGGAGTGAATTTACTCAGCCTGATTTAAAATTGTATAGCCCTTCTCTTTGAGGGAGCGCTGTTTTTTGAAGATTTCCAGGTCGGATTCTACCATCTCTTTGATAAGCATGTTTAAATCATATTCCGGCTGCCAGTTCAGTTCTTTTTTGGCTTTTGTCGGATCACCCACCAGCATATCTACTTCGGTAGGCCTGAAGTATTCCGGGTCTACCTCAATGATTGTTTCTCCCGGTTTTCTGGCGGCAGATTCTTCCCCGATTACGGACGAATCAATAGCTTCTATCACACCAACTTCTTTTTTACCTTTTCCTTCAAACCGGATTGTATAGCCAACTTCAGCAAACGATTGCTTCATAAAATCACGAACGGTTGTTGTAATTCCGGTTGCAATGACAAAATCTTTCGGCTTCTCCTGCTGAAGCATCAACCACATGGCTTGTGCATAATCTTTTGCATGTCCCCAGTCTCTTTTGGCATCCATATTGCCGATGTAAAGCTTGTCCTGCAGCCCGAGAGCTATTTTGGCGGCGGCACGGGTAATTTTTCGTGTCACAAATGTTTCACCACGCCGGGCCGATTCATGATTAAACAGAATGCCGTTACAGGCAAACATATCGTACGCTTCCCTGTAGTTTACGGTAATCCAGTAAGCGTACAGTTTGGCAACACCATAGGGCGACCGCGGGTAAAAAGGAGTGATTTCCGATTGCGGAACTTCCTGCACCAGGCCGTATAGTTCGGATGTGGATGCCTGGTAAATTTTTGTCTTTTTTTCCATCCCCAGCAGGCGTACCGCTTCAAGTATCCGAAGAGTACCCAGCCCGTCGGTATTGGCTGTATATTCCGGCATCTCAAAACTAACTTTTACATGGCTCATAGCCGCGAGATTATAGATCTCATCAGGCTGTACTTCCTGAATAATCCGTGTGATATTCATGGAGTCTGTTAAATCCCCATAATGTAAAAAAAGGCTCTGATTTTCTACGTGCGGATCCTGGTAAAGATGATCAATCCTGTCGGTATTAAACAGGCTGGCTCTTCTCTTAATCCCGTGAACTTCATATCCTTTTTCCAGGAGTAGTTCTGCGAGGTATGATCCGTCTTGTCCGGTTATTCCGGTGATTAGTGCTGTTTTCGTTATTTTACTCATGATTTTTTTAATGTAACTAAAACTAAACTTTCAGCTTTTTAACCTTTCATTCATTCATTTTCACTTTCAGGGTATCCCACAGCCGGAGGCCAAAAATAAGGCCTACGCCCAACATGCCGCCCAGCATCGTATAGATAATTAAAATCATTCCGCGCCTCGGTTCGCTTCTTCGGTCTGGCACAGCAGCGGGGTCCATAACATTTATTACCGGTGTCTCTTCCTGCAGTTTAATTCGTGTTTCTTCGAGCCGTTCGGCCATACTGTTATATAAATTGAACGTCAAATTATAACGACTCTGCAGAAGTTGTTCCTGAGTTCGGGCCATGGCGGTCAACTGCCCCCTGTTTTCATCATTAAAACGTGCCAGTTCCCGCTGAGCCTCTTCAAAACGAGCCTCTGCTTCTTCATATCGTTCCTCAATAAATCTGAGATCCCGTTGCGTTTTTTCGGTCCGGTAATCGGTTATATATTGCCTAAGCATCTGCACCACTTGATCTGCAACCTCTGCCGCAATCACGGGATCGGGCATTTTTGCAGTTACGGTTACCGCGCTGTTGTCAGGATTAAACTGAGCATCAATACGGCCTCTCAACAGGTGAACCATCTGCCATTCATCCGAACGCATTCTTACAATTCTATCGGTCTGTGAATCATCAATAAGCTGACGGTCCATCGCGGTAATTGTCTCCTCATCATCGCTTCTGAATAGTGATCTGACTCCGCTTAACACGGTAAAAGGAAGGTATATCGTGTATCGCTGAATGTAAGTCAAAAAAGGCGGGGAATAATGCTCGCGAAAATAGGCATCCACCGTTACTGTTTCACCGGGATGTCCGGGTAGATCAACTTCATGATCCAGCAGCTCCCTTATAAAAACAATACTCTGGGTCACATCCGGATAGAGCCGTGGCGGAATTGCATCATAAGTTTGAGATGAACCTCCTGACACACCAAACTGACGGGCAAGACCTCCCAGGCCTCCGCTTAATCGCATCTGATCCTGCGCAAGATACTCCGGCATTACACGGACCTGTGAGCTGTATTCTTCAGCGCTGCCGAATGCGACGACAAGGCCCAACACTATAAATACCGCAACCGTTTTAACGATGAGCATCCGCCCGTTCCAAACGGTTTTTATCAGTTCAAACAGATCAATTTCATCCTCATCATCATGCATTGCCGGCATCATGTCTATGGGGACGTAACGAATTTCCGGTTTATTTTCTTCGTGTTTAGACATGCTTTAATTAACTAACAGGGTTCAGTATTGTAAATTTCTGTTCATGTATTTGTACAATATATTCGACGGCAAACGGCAGAAAGAAATGAAGAAAAATATTATCCAACATTCGAAATTCATCATTCTTACCTATCTCGACAACCGGTCTATGGCAATAATCATTGACGTTGTCATCCCCACAATTGCGGAAGAAATTGAAATTATCTCGCCTGTACCCAATCTTTCGCGCGTTGGCTTGGCAGGGATTATAATATGTGCGCCGGGTTCAATGGAGGGAGAGTTTCGGATCAATCCAAATAAATACCGTTTTCTTCTGTCCACATCGCCGTTTGCGTATACCACATATACATTTCCTTTTCGGGCATTAGAGGCAAATCCACCCGCGCGGTCAATATAATAACTCATGCTTCGTCCGTCTCTGAAACGAACTTCCACATCTTGCATAACCGCGCCACTGATAGCTACTGTCTGCAGCTCCTGCGGAACACGGTATACATCTCCGTCTCGCAAAAACAGGTCTTCCCTGGATCCCGGGCTATCCATAATGGCGGCAAGATCGATACCTATCCGGCTTTCTCTTACTTCTTCCTCATCCCGGTCAATATCTAACGTATCCGCGGGGGGCCTGAAATCCTGCCGGTTCAGTTCAGATCTTCTGATCTCAACCCGTTGAATTTCATCTTTTTCTTCCTCTTCACGCTCCATCCGCTCAATCATCCTTCTTTCTTCTTCACGGCGCTCACGCTGTCGCTGCTGCTCTAATCCGTTGAAGCCAAGTGCTTCTCTGTCAAGAATTTCATCCTCAGCCAAAAAATCGAGATCAATTTCAGGTCGGTCAATTGCCGTATGCTGCCTGATTAATCGCGCGCCCGGCATGTATGCTTCATTTGTCAATCCGCCGGCTCTTGCAATCAGATCGGATATACGCTCATTGCGATCCCTGATAGTGTACGTTCCGGGGTACATCACCTCACCCTCAATTTTAACCGTTTGCTGAGTTTGGTAATCAGGGCGGCGATGAATGAAAACCTGGTCAAAAGGCTGAAGTCTGAAAGACCGGTCTTCTTCGCGAAGATCGAGGCTGCGGGTTACATCAAACGTAAAAATTTCTGCCAGCTGCTGGCCCCGCTGGTCCGGTGCTGCTTCTCCAATAATCCTTCTTGAAATTTCGATACGGGCTTCTGATGCCGCTTCAGAAAATCCGTCTGCCTTTAGTATCAGATCTTCAAGGGTCATATCTTCGCGATAATTGTACTCCCCGTTTTGCCTCACAGCTCCATCAACCCGAACCGTTTGTTCCTCTGAAAGATCGTGAATACTCCGAATTAGTATATGATCTTCCCTGTGCAGTTCAATATCATTTTGCCCTGGATTTTCAAGTACAGCAGACAGATCAAATGAAATTTGTTCGAGTGAGTAGTCATCTCTCATCCTGTTAATTAATCCTCTTGAACGGAATGCGTCTGATCTGAGCCCGTCTGCTTCCTCAATCAGATCGGTAAGCATCATACCATCCCTTAGCTCAAATTCACCGCTGCGCCATACTGCTCCGGTTATACTGACGCGATTTTCAAAACGGTCCAGAATTTCATCAACGTGTAAAACATCACCACTGCGCAGTTCAAACAGATCAAAATCACTTGAAGGCACGGTAACAATGCGCCGTTCTGTTGGGGTGTTTCTGTGAATACGAAGCTGGCGGGTATAAGCTCTGTCTGTGAAATGGCCGGTAAAACGAAGGAGATCGTCGAGGGTTTCACCGTCTTTTACTTCAAAATAGAGATCATTTCGTTTGGTTTCGCCCAGCACCTCTACCCGATTTTCATACGGCCTTATCTGGATCACATCCTGTTCTCTGAGACGAATATTTTCAGACTGAAGGCCATCTACCAAAAAATCGTACAGATCGAGTTCAGCCACAATTTCGTTATCCCTGATGACCCGAATATTTCTGTATGATCCATCTTCATCAGGCCCTCCGGCACGATATAGCGCATTAAATACCGTTGAATTTGATGGCAGAGCGTAATCGCCCGGGTTTACTACATCACCGATCAATGCTACCTGAATTGACCTGAGCCGGTCTATCGTTACACGGGCAAATGTTGTCTGATTGTCACTGCCGGGCCTTAATCCTGAATAGATGCTTCTGAGATTATCGATAATTTTATCACTGGCTTCGGCAATATTCATACCACTCACAAAAACCGGCCCCAGGTTATCTATTGTAACGGTTCCTTCCGGGCTCACCGTTAACCGATAATTATTGGTTTGATCTCCCCATATATCAACCGCAAGTTCATCACCGGGCCCGAGTGTGTAGTTAATTGGTGTGGGTAAATTTCGTGTTGGGGTAAATTCTGTTTCCATTTCCCTGAAAATCCGTGCCCCAAAAGTACGCCTCATCCGTTCAGACTCAATCCGTTCGGGCCTCATAAATCGATCATAAATATCCGGTTCATCTCTCCTTACGTCTTCTCTGTCTCTATCTCGATCGCGGCTTTCCGGTCTCATATCAAGTTCGCTAATACGCTGCCTAAGCCGCTGTGCTTCTGAATTGCGAAGGCCACGAGTCTGCGCCATCTGGAAAGCCTGATCAACAGACACACCCTCATCACGGGCCCGGTTTACGAAAGTTCTGAGCTGTGCATCACTTATATCATCAGCCCGGACCTGTGATAAATCACGGCTGTCGAGACCGGATTGTGCATTTGAAAGTTGTGGTGCGGCAAGTAGTAAGAGAAGGGTATAAATAAAAGGCATCACTACCTTTGAGCGTATTGAAATTGCGTTCATGTAAAGATGTTTATAAAATTTCAATGTTAATGCGGCAATTTATTAATTATTTACTTTAAAATCTCACATTGATTGTACTTGATATAGGTCGAATTCTGAACCAAAGAGTGATGAATCATGAATGTCGAAAACACTGTTACCTGTCTGACCGCTTGAGAATAGCATTCTTGCACAAATTATCAATTAATTAGCGGTCTGACGTATCACTTCATAATTCTTTATTTGTAATTCAAGATTCGACATACATTATTACCTTGTCCGGATCTCGACTTCGCCCCGTGATAAACCGCACGGGACTGCGCTCGATTTAATGTATTTAAATGAGACGTGAAACGGCAAACATGAGAAAATAGTCAGGCATATACTTCATCATTCGTTATTCATGATTCAACATTCATCATTCTTCTCACTTCATCATTTGAAATTCGATATTCTGCTGTTCAATATTCTGCATTCATCATCCAAAATTCAATTTCCCTATCCCCCTGATATCATATCCGCTCGGCTCCTGAAATACTCTCAACCCAAATTCCGGTGCAACGGCCATAATATGGTCAAAAATATCGGCCTGAATTCCTTCATACTCTCCCCAGGCGGTGGTATCGGTAAATAGATATATCTGAAGCGGCAACCCTTTTTCAGTCGGCTCAAGCTGACGCACCAGCATAAACAGATCTTTGTTTGATCGGGGGTGCTTTTTCAAATATTCAATGATGTATGCCCGAAACGTCCCGATATTGGTTAGCCAACGGCCGTTCGTAATCGTTGATGAACTGGTTTGTAGATGCTCCTTATTATATGAGTGTACTTCATCCATTTTTTTGCTGATATAATTTTTCAGCAGATGTGAAGTACCCAGCCTCTCAATCTCATGCTGCTTCAGAAATCTGACTGTAGAAATATCAATATTTATTGACCTCATAATTCTGCGTCCGCCCGCTTCCTGCATGCCGCGCCAGTTCCTGAAACTGTGTTCCAGAAATTTATGGGTAGGAATAACCGTGATCGTTTTATCCCAGTTTTGAACCCTTACCGTATTCAGGGCAATGTCAATCACATCCCCATCTGCGTTAAACTGCGGCATTTCAATCCAGTCTCCCTGGCGAATCAAATCGTTATTGGTGAGCTGAACGCTGGCCACGAGCGAAAGTAACGTATCACGAAAAAGCAGCAAAATAACGGCCATAATGGCACCGATACCGCTGAGAAAAAACCAGGGTGATTTGTCGGCCAGACTCGAAATGATAAAAAATCCGGCCAGCACATATACAATTACTTTTGCAAGCTGAATATAGCTTTTAATCGGCGTTTGATCCTCAATCGGACGCATGAGGTAGAGCGTATGTATGGATGAAAATAAGGCATCAAATACCCGGGCTCCTACCAGGATCATTGTGGCAGCGGCAATCCTCATCACAAAATCCGTAACCACCGTATGAATTTCCGGAACGAGACCCATTCCGTTATAAATGATAATCAGAGGTACCATAAAAAGGGCACGCTGGGGCAGTTTGTGCTTCAGAATTACTGCATACCACTCTGTATCGGTACGTTCATCAAGTTTATGCAGCAGTTTTATGATCCAGTAGCGGATTATTAAATGGACAATTCCCGCTATCAAAAATACAAGAGCCAGGCCGATAGCCTCCTGCGTGTACTCTGTCTGCATTTCTGCCGGCAACAATCGCGCAAGCTCCTGCAGCAATTGACTTTGTAATAACTGATTAATCATATATTGGTTGGTAAGTTACTCATTATACCTTTGAAAATTTCCATCGCAAGGTAACGAGAAATCCTGTGGAAGATGAAATCAATTTGGTTCAGCCTGTATCACATAAGAGGCATTCACTTCTATTTTTCGTTAATTAAAGTATATTGCTGTTCGTACTCACTTCAATCAAAGAAATAACAATGCTAAATAAACTTGCTCTTTCCCTGTGGCTCCTCTTTTGTATAACTGTAATGTCTGAAACCATCCAGGCTCAGGATCTATATTATCCACCGGCCGGTGAAACCTGGCAAGAGAAGAGTCCCGCTGAGCTCGGTTTTGATGAATCAGCTATTGAGGAAGCTGTTAACATTGCAATGAATAATGAAAACAGCGTTGAACGCGATTTAAGAATTGCCATATTGAGAGGCTTCAGCAGAGAGCCCTATCACGAGCTTGCCGGCCCGGTTAGAGAACGCGGCGGACCTGCAGGCATGATTATCAAAGACGGTTATATTGCTGCCAAATGGGGTGATACAGACCGGGTTGACATGACTTTCAGTGTGACCAAAAGTTATCTCTCCACCGTGGCCGGGCTGGCTGTTGATCACGGGCTCATCAGGAGCGCAGACGATCGTGTAAATGAATATGTGTGGGACCGCACATTCGACGGAGAACACAATTCCAAAATTACCTGGCATCATTTGCTGAACCAATCTTCAGACTGGTCAGGTACTCTGTTTGGTATGCACGACTGGGGTGACCGACCTCCGCAGGAAGGCGGTATTGATGAGTGGCGAATGCGAGAGCTGCGTGAACCGGGAACCCATTACGAATACAATGATGTACGGGTAAACCTGCTTGCCTACTCCCTGCTGCAGGTTTGGCGAGAACCGCTGCCGCGCATACTGAAAAAGCATATTATGGATCCCATAGGAGCAAGCACTACCTGGCGATGGCACGGCTACGACAATTCGTTTGTGATGATTGACGGCCTCAACATGCAGTCAGTCAGTGGCGGCGGCCATCACGGGGCAGGAATGTTTATTAATTCGTACGACCAGGCGCGATTCGGCCTGCTATTTGCCAGAAAGGGAAACTGGAACGGAAATCAACTGATTTCGGAAGAGTGGATCGAAAAAGCTGTGGCTCCATCAAACCCTAACCCGGACTACGCTTACATGTGGTGGACACTGAAAGGGGATACAGAATGGGAAGGAGTTCCCGATCACGTTTATTACGGAGCAGGATTTGGCGGTAATTATGTAATCGTGGATTCAGAAAATGATATTGTAGTCATTACCCGCTGGCTGGACAATGCCGTTCTGGGAGAGATGATGTCTGCTATTTATGGAGGGATGAATTAGTGTTTTTTGAATAATGATGGTGGAAGTGCAAAACTGTTGAATATCGAACCGCAGAATGTTGAATCATTAGTCTCGAAGTTTTGTAAAGCCCAAAACTCTCACTTCATCATTCTGCCGTTCATTATTCGAAATTCATCATTCGATATTCGACACTCTGCGGTTCATCGTTTAATCCACAACGTGAGCTACAATTCTGAGCGGGGCGCCGCTTCCGTCTTTTATCTTCATTGGCAGGGCGATCACAAATGCGCCGGTAGGTGGCAGCTGATCAAGGTTAGCAACATTTTCAAATCCGGGTATATTTTCCTCAAACAAAACTCTGTGGGTTAAAAAGAGTTCCGATCTGCCATAATCCAGGCTGGGTGTATCCAGTCCAACGGCTTTAACATTTCGATTTTCAACTATCCACCGTGCGGCTTCGGGCTGAATCCCGGGGAAACTGAGATCCGAAAGTGCCTCTTCTCCCCTTTTTGAGGTACCCAGATATAGTTCGGCATCAGGCCAGTGGGCGCTCATGCCTGTATGAAACAGCAAAATTGAATGATCAGGAATCTCTCCGTACCGATTTTCCCAATCAATAATATCTTCAGCCCTGATTTCATAATTGCGATTCTGATCCACCTGAGATGAAACATCAATCACCACAGCTCTGCCCGAAAGCTGATCAATACCGAGCTGATCAACCGTTTTTTTCCCTTCCGAAAAGTGAATCGGGGCATCCAGATGTGTGCCACCGTGTTCTGCCGTGCAAAATTCAAACGCCTCATAATAAAACCCTGCATCCGTCTCTCCCACAAAAACCGTATCAAGAGAAAACGTGGATGAAGTTGGCCAAAACAGAGTTTCTTCGGAAAAATCATGGGTCAAATCAATCCATCTTCCATCTTCCCACTCGTGGTGATCAACCGGGGTGCACATAGAAAAAATGACCAGTACGGGCAGTGTAAAAAACAGTCGTAATTTCATATCAGTCTCATTAAGATTTTATGATTACATAAGTATCTGTATGATATATAAAAATGACAACCCGAATTTAGCAGGCATTGGAATTGTGAACGAGGCGCTTAATTCACAGGACTTTGCCCTGTGTTACTGCTGTTGCCCAGTTGGGGCAGAGTTTTCTATAATCATTTCGGAACTGAACAGCGAGTGGAGATCCCCTGCTTTCGCGTGGGGATGACGTTGATCTGGTTCCCCTGCTTTCGCGGGGCTCATTTTTTGAACGCGCAAGCGAAATGGCGTGGTTTGGGGTTAATTTGTATCAGTAAAAAACGGGCTGTGATATCTGAAAGTGGCGGGTTTTGGGTACTGCCGTCTGCCCCAATTTTTCGGGGCCGAAAAAAGTATCAGGTGAAGTTTTCCCCAGCGAGGAGAGATCCCGGGTTTTCGCCGGAGGATGTGAAGTCATAATATTTATACATTTTGTCAATAATACTTGACATATAGTGTAGATATATTTACTATTCTGTCAGTTAATTAATCAACCACATGGAAAAACTTATGAATCAGGATAAACAAACATCGAACTCAACATGGCCCTACAGCTCTCTGCTCCTCTTCGGATATTTTGGTAAACAGGCACCGGGCGGACGAACGCTGGCTGTAAGAAACACAATTGCATTGGTCATCTTTTTTGTCGGTGTATATTTAATCACTATTACTCAAAACCCGCTATTTAAACTGGCGCTAATTACAACATCTCCCCTGGCTGTAGTAATCATTATGTGGGCATACAAAGAATATCTTGCCGGACTTGATGAGCTGAGCCGGAGAATTCAGTACGAGGCTTTTGCGTTTTCATATGGTGCCGCAATTGCTATCGCGCTCACGCTTTTTACGGCAAGTATTTACTTAGAAACACTTCTTTTGCCTTTGTGGGTAATAGTAGCTGAAGCACTACGTGGAGTTGCTTTGGTTTTTAAAGCGAGGAAATACGCATGAAAAACCGATTACGAGTTCTCCGTGCGGAAAAAGAAATATCGCAGGCAGATTTGGCAGATCAGACCGGCGTTACCCGGCAGACAATCAACGCCATAGAAAATGATAAATACGACCCAAGTCTTTCGCTGGCCTACAAAATTAGTGATCTATTTGAAAAACCGGTTGAGGAAATATTTTTGCGTGATCAAGAACCATCCTGACTGATATCATTCAAAGCATTCAAATATTCAAAAATCCACATTAAAGTTATCCTGAGTGGCCAAAAGGATTCAGACAAAGCGACACAAACAGCCTCAGTTCAATTAATAGTCAAAAACTTAATTTAGTCTTGCCTACACGTAAGCAGGCATTTGTAAACCTCAATAAAAGTATGAGATTCCGGTTCAAGCCCGGAATGACGGTAAGATAGATAATAATTTTAATCAAGCATCAGAATAATATAATCAGGTTAATGTCACTCTCATTGCAATTACTTGCAATATCGGGAAACATGTAATACATTATGTACTACAATAAACAGCAAACTGTAATACATATGCCATGCGCTCTGTACGACTACCAAAAGAGATAGAAAAAGAACTGGAGGCCCTCTCTCAAAAGAAGAATGTGTCCCGGTCAGATATTATCAGGGAGGCACTTACCGAGTATATCGCATCAGAAAAAAAACAAACCAGCCCCTTTGAGTCCGGGAAAAAATATTTCGGTAAGCATTCAAGCGGTGATTCAGACAGGTCGGTTACATACAAATCACGAATAAAAGAGTTATACCGTGAAAAGCACTCTGATTGATGCCGGGCCGATCATAGCTCTGTTTGATGGAAGTGATCAATATCACCAACAAGTATTACGGTTTATGGAGGGGTTTGAAGGCAGCCTCATTTCATCCTGGCCGGTGGTAACCGAAGTTTGCTACATGCTGGATTTTAACAAAAATACACAGCTTAACTTCCTCGACTGGATTATAGAGGGCGGTATTGAAATTTTCAATATTGAGCAGTCATACATCATCGGCATTCGAAACAGAATGGATAAATACTCCAATCTTCCTGCCGATCTCGCTGACGCATCACTTCTTGAAATTGCCGAAGCAAGAAACCTGGATTCCATTATCACACTTGATAATGATTTTGATGTTTACCGGATCAATGGAAAGAGAAGTCTGACTAATGTGCTATCATAAAGCTGCATTTCATAAGATCTTTTTCAAATCATTTGGTAATACCTTTTTTAGTTATCCGATTGGCGTATATAACTTACCAGTACTCTGTTTTAGAGTTCTTTCATAAAATTTTCTGATTTTTTATTCAGACAGATGTTACTGCAAATCAAAGCTTTCTGAATATTTGGCCTGTTAAAGATGGTTAAAACAACCTTTCCCCTTTCAAATCTTCTTCTGCTTCTATAGATTTTTGATGAATTAAAATGATTAATCAAACATCAAATAAATCATATCAGGCATGTCTACTAATAAAAAAGCTCTAATTTTAACATTTATCCTGCTGCCGATTCTGCTGTTTATGCAGGCTTGCGAACAGACTGATGAATCAGCTTCACTGCACTCCCTGTTCGATGAAGCTTGGGATTATCAGTTACGTGAAGATCCGCTTTATGCTACACGCGTTGGCGTTCACGATTATAATGATCTCCTCCCTGTTGAAACCGAAGAAGCCTATCAAAACCGGCTCGAAAAAAATCGCGAATTCCTTGAACGCCTCTCGGAAATTAATTACGACGGACTGGAGCGTCAGGATCAAATCAGCTTCGATATTTTTGAAACTCAGTTGAGGGATCGGATTGAGGAGTTTGAATTTAAAACGTACCAGGTACCCATTACGAATAGGTCCGGTTTTCATGTTAATTTTGTGCAGCTGGCTGATCGCGTGCCGCTGAATACGGTTCAAGATTATGAAAATTACATAAGCCGACTGAACCAGTTTCAGGAATATACTAATCAGCATATTGAGTTGATGAGGGCCGGAATTGAGCGTGGCTGGGTTCTGCCCGAGCCGTCACTTGCAGATTATGATGCAACACTTGAACCCCAGATTGTTGATACGCCTGAAGAAAGCAGGCTTTATGAACCGTTCGAAAGCTTTCCCCGAAATATAGCAGAAAATCACCGGCAGCGCCTTGAAGAGGCCGGACGTGAAGCCATTATGAATTCTGTAGTTCCGGGATATGAAACATTTCTCGCATTTATGGAAGAAGAATATGTTCCGAATGCCCGACCCGAAATAGGTATTTCCACGGTTCCCGATGGAGATGCATTCTATGAATATATCGTACGACATTATACAACTCTGGATCTGACACCGGAAGAGGTACATCAAACCGGACATGATGAAGTGCAGAGAATCCGCGAGGAGATGATGAGTGTGATTGAAGAAGCCGAGTTTGACGGTACTTTTGATGAATTTGTTCACTTTCTTCGAACCGATCCTCAGTTTTACCCCGAAACAAAAGAGGAGCTGCTGAAAGAAGTGGCATATGCTCTCAAAAAGATAGACGGAGCCATGCCTGAGATTTTCAAAACTCTGCCCCGCATGCCGTACGGAATCCGGGAAGTACCCGATTTTATTGCTCCTCGCACAACCACCGCTTACTACCAGCGTCCGGCGGGTGACGGAACTCGTGCCGGTTTCTATTATGTAAACACGTACGATCTCTCGAGCCGACCGCTTTATGAAGTTGAAGCACTTTCTTTGCATGAAGCTGTTCCGGGGCATCACCATCAAATTGCCTTGCAGCAGGAACTTGATCTGCCTGATTTCCGCAGATTTGCCGGATTTACCGTCTTTTCTGAAGGATGGGGACTATATTCCGAGCGCCTCGGCCTTGAAACCGGTTTTTACGAAGACCCATACAGCGACTTTGGCCGTCTGAGTTACGAAATGTGGCGGGCCTTGCGCCTCGTTGTAGATACCGGCATGCACTATCTGGGATGGACACGGCAGGAGGCCATCGATTTTATGGCTGAAAACTCAGCGCTGACTCTGCACAATATCCGATCAGAAGTAGACCGATATATTTCCTGGCCGGGTCAGGCTGTGGCCTACAAAACCGGTGAGCTGAAAATAAGGGAGCTGCGTGAATATGCTGAAAATGAACTCGGCGAAAATTTTGATGTGCGAACCTTCCACGATGCCGTACTACTCAGCGGCGCCGTACCTCTTCATGTCCTGGAAGAAAACATCGAAAATTATATCGAAGAGAACCGCAGCCGATAAACTTTTCTAATTTTTTAGAATTATTATCTGAAGCGCCCTGAATTTTTTCGGGGCGCTTTTTTTATCTGATATAGAACCAATTAAAATTAGTCTGAGCTTTACGAAAAATTGCGGGAAAATTGAAAGAGAATGGACCTGTTTCTATAGAAATTACTGTCTTTTTCTGGAAAGTTTGAAAGGGTTTGTTAGTACTTCGGGAGGGCTTTGTTTGAAGTAACTTTTATTAAGATACAGGGAAATCAACCTCACGACCAAATCAATTTTGCAATGTATAAGTAATGTTATGGTAATAGTGCTTATTATATATTTTAGATATAGTAATAATAGATTTAAGTACTGTTGAAGTGGATGAAAAGTGAGGTTAGAAAGCCTATTTATTTTAAAATTATCTTCAGTAGTGTGACTTTACTCTTTCCATTTATGATATCTGAGTTGATCTGCTTCAAAATTCTCATCGACTAACTACACTCTTCAGGATTAAATAAAATGAACCGCAGTGTACGCTGTGGTAC
>LKMJ01001823.1_pt1 | contig 19136 bp, 14 predicted proteins | sample 643391 | NCBI WGS metagenome assembly LKMJ01 (sample SAMN04112250, study PRJNA286221) | soda lake metagenome | biome: soda lake; feature: Kulunda Steppe; material: water; isolation source: sample PL-Br10 brine of Picturesque Lake | place: Russia: Kulunda steppe | collected 2010-07 | reverse complement strand
GCCGGTTTAAACCACCCGAGACGACGAGCGAGAAGGCACAGTTCCGGCAGGGACCGTGGTCGGACGTCTACTCGCTCGGCAAGCTCCTCCACGAGCTCGTCGTCGAGACGCGAGCCCCCGAACGCCATGAGCGGGGACCGCACGACTTCAACGACGACTGCCCGGCGTACATCCACGAGATCATCACCCGAGCAACGACGGAGGACACCGGCAAGCGGTACAACAACGCCAGCGTCTTCAAGCTCGTGTTGGAGAACCGCAACCCGGAGCCTCCGATGTCGGCGCGGTTGATCCACGCCGAGACGGGCGACAGCTACGAGATACAGCCCGGCGACACCATCGGGCGACGGGGAACCGCGGGTGGCGAGGCGACCATCGCGATCGACGATCCGCGCGATCAGAACTTCATCTCGGCGGTGCAAGTGGAGTTCAACGTCGACGACAACGGCACCTGGATCCTCAAGGACCGAAGCCTCAACGGAACCTACGTTCACCGCGGAGACGGCTGGGAGCGGATCCTCTGTGAGGGGGGCCGACGCCGTCTGCAGCGAAAGGGACGGAACCCGACGGACAGACACGGAAACGTTCCTCCGGAGGAGGGTCAACTCGGGGACGAGGCGCTCGTGAAGCTCGTCGACCCCAGCTACGACGTGACCTTCCGGTTCGAGAGGGTGTTATGACATGAAGTACACGACCACCTACGACATCGGCGACAGGAAACGAGAGGACGGAATAAACGAGGACAGCGTCGCGGTCACGCTGTTACAGGACGGCCATCGAGACGGCTTTGACGTCGGGGGAGCCGCCTCCGACTCGGCCGTCGAGGGCGAATCGAACGCCCCGGAGGCCGACTCCGAGCCGAGCGTCTCGGGTCCGGGCGACGAGGCATCCACCGGGGACGAAGCCGCCGCGGACGCCGACGGCGATTCCCTCCGACGGGCGACCGACGTCTATCCGGACGGCGAACGCGCCGCTGGCTCCGCTTCCGATTCGGCCGGTCCGGCCGATCGCCACGCGGGCATCTTCGTGCTGGCGGACGGCGCCGGCGGCGAGGACGCGGGAGACGTCGCATCGTACCTGGCGACGACGGTCATCACCGAGGAACTCAGCGTTCCCGTCCACCGCGCGCGACGCTTGGCGACCGGCGGGTTCGGTCTCGACGTCTCCGAGAACGCCTTCGGTGACCCGCCGACCGACGACGAGATCGAATCAGCCATCACAGACGCCGTGACCGCCGCTCATCGGGAGATCATCAGATATGCGGGGACGGCGGGATGCGGCGGGACGTACACCACGGTCGTGGTTGGGGTCCAGCTCGGTTCCAAACTTCATTACGGTTGGGTCGGCGACAGCCGTGCGTACGTCGTCAACGAGGCTCACGAGACCATCAGCCTCCTCACGAAGGACCACGCGAAGGTGCAACACTGGGAGGATGACGGTCAGATCGACTCGGTCGAGGCCCACGTCCATCCGGACGGCAACCAGATCACCCGCGCCGTCGGCGGACGTGGCACCGACGATCCGGAGACGGCAACGGTCAACGTCGACACGCGTACGGTCCCGCTGTTTCGCGAGGACGTCGTCGTGATCACGAGCGACGGGCTCATCGATGCACAGACCGACGCCATCGAACTGTACCGGGAGTACGTCGGTGCCGATAGGGACGAGGAGGTCGGCGAACGCGTTCTCGATCAGGTCGTCACTGACGATGACATCCGCGAGATCGTGCTCTCGGAGCCCACGCTCGATGACGCGGCCGGACGGTTCGTCGACTTCTCCAACGAAAAGGGTGGAAAGGACAACATTTCGTTGATCCTGATATCCGATGGGACGCTCCCGAGATCCCCCGACCCGGGGGAGAGCGGGCTTCCGGAGCGCGCGCTCGATCCGGACGAGGACGTCACGGAGCGACGCACGGTGATCAAGAACGGCTAGCCGAAACGTTCGTTCCGGCACGATCGTACCGTCGTCGCCGTCTTCGACGCGACGTGGCGACCTCGTCCGGGTTCTCGACACGACGTGGCGTCCATGCGCGGCTCCGTGACTCCGACCTGAACCCCTATATCAGAGCCGTACGAACGATGCATGATGGACCTCTCACGATTGCGTACACGAGCCGTCGAGATCGCGGAGGGTGGACGTGCCACCCCGGAGGAGCTGGAGGCGTTCGCCGACGCGTTGCGATCGTCGGATCCGGTCCGGAAACGCTCGGCGGCATATGCGATCGAACACGCCGTCAGGAACGACCGTACCGGGATGGATCCAGCGGGGATCCCGTTCGCGGCCGGAATCCGAACCGACGATCCGATGACGACCACATCGACGCTCAACGCCCTCGACGTGGTCGGCGAGTCACGCCCCGTGCTCATCCGTGAGGTCCTCGACGACGTGGTGGAGCGTCTCCGGGACGGGGACGCGGCGGTTCGAGCATCCGCCTGTTCGACGCTTGCGACCCTCGCGGATGACTCTCCGACCGCGATCAGGAACGCGGCCGATGGGCTGCTCGCGTGTGCCGAAGATCCCGGTCCCACCGTCAGGATTGGCGCGTTCACGGCGCTCGGCCACCTGGTCCGGGACGGGCATGAACGGGCACTTGCGGCTACTCCGGCGGGTCTCGATGCCCTTCCGAACGCGGACGGCCACGTTCGCGGAAGCGCACTTTCCTACCTCGCGGCCGTGGTGGATACGTCGCCGGACCGCCTCGTCGACCACGTTGATTCCATCCGAACGTCCCTCGACGATCCGGTCGGGAGCAATCGGGCGAGCGCGGCGTACGTCGTCTCGGAGCTGGTGAAACACGATCCGGACGCGGTGACTCCGGCGCTGGATCGGATCGCGAGGCTGCTCGACGATCCGGATCTCGTTGCCAGGCAGAACGCCGCGTACACGCTGCTCGTCTGGGATCGGGACGTCGTCGATTCAACGGCCGGTGGAGAGTTACCCGTCGCCGAGGTCGGCACGCGACTGTCCACCCTGCTCGCCACCGACGTCATCTCGGTACGGACGAACGCGGGACACCTCGCGGCGACGGTCATCGAGCAGGCGCCGGCTGCGGTACCGGATCCCGGCGAGGTCACCCGACTGCTTCGCGGCATTCGCTCCGACGACGGCGTCGACGTGCCGGATCGGCTGATCGATCGATCCATCGATCGGTTGGACGCGAGCGGGGAACGAGACGGCGGGGACGAGCGTGGTCGTGGCAGGGGATCGACGCCTACCGACGATCGAGACGTCACCTCGTCCGAGACCCCCGACGGCGAGCCTCCCGGATCACGGATCGAGACGGCGGTTTTCGGCGCCGACTCCAACGCGTGTGACGGGTGCGGAACCGACCTCGATCGGTACGACGACCTGGCGTTCTGCCCCGAATGTGGTGCGGAGGTGTAACTGCTCGTGAGGTGGCTCCGCGCCCGATGGGACGGTTTCTTACGCTCGCGGGTGGAAGGTCCCGGTGACGATCGAACGTGGATGAATCGAGCACTGGGGGATCGGGCAGTGAATGCAGGGGTCGGGCCGTGAACGTCGAGCGGCTGGAGGCATGTATCCACGATCGGACGAACGCCGCCCGGCGCCGTCACGACGAACGAGCGCTCGCGTACGACCCCACGCTTCGACCGATCGCCAGATACCACTGTCATCGAATGGCGAGAGCGGGCGAGATATTCCACGAGGCTCCCGACGGGGAGGGACTCGCGGACCGCCTGGACAAGCACGACTATCCACACCGCTCGAAGGCGTCCGGACAGCGCTTCTGTCACGAATGTGGAGCCGATCTCCGATGGCTCGCGGAGCCGCAACACTGTACCGAATGTGGCGCACCCCTATCGTCGGACATCGTTCGATCCGCCGCGTCCGGGGAGAATTTGGCGTACCGCGGCTATTTCGGACACCTTCGCGACGAGCCAGGGATCGAGCGGCTCGCGGAACAGATCGTACAGGGGTGGCTTGACTCGCCCGGACATCGAGAGAACCTGCTCAACGATCGATTCGACCGCGAGGCGATCGGCGTCGTCGTCGACCGATCGGAGGGGTTGGAGCTGTACATCACCCAAAACTTCTCGTGACCGCCCGCGAGCGGTTGCGCCGTTTCGCGGTCCCGGATCGGGTTCCCGCCGACGATCACTCCCGCTTCGGTCCGCCGGCGTGAAGACGCGGGTGTCGTCGTCACCGACCTCCGGTCCGAAGACGTGGGCCCCGTCACGGTCGCTTTCGGGATCGACGCCGTCGATCCCCCATTCGACCGCTCGATCCGCCCCGATATCGGTTCGGATCGTGAGATGACGCGGGGAAATACTCATGTATTTCCTCCGTCATCGTGTGATTATCATATGGGTGAAGACACGTTCTACGAGACGCTCGAGATCGAGCCGGACCTCGAGCCGTCGGAGATACGTAGTCACGCGAGGGACCGGATCGACGCCTTCCGGGATCGGATCGAGAACGCGGAGGATCCGGACGCGGAGCAACGACGGATCGTTCTCGCGTTCGAGGTATTGACCGATCCGGAAGAACGGTACCTGTACGAACTGTTCGGACACGACGAGTACGTCGATCGTCGATTGGAATCGGACGAAATGGAGACGCTCGAGACGGGGAGTCTCACCGCAGCGTTCAGCGCCTCCGACGACGATGGAACGGATACGCAGATATTCGACCCGTCGGCCGACGCGGCCGACGCGGAAATCTTCGACGGTGACGGCACGGTCGAGGCCGACGTCGCCGGGGTGCGGAGCGAATCGGGCTTTTCCGAGGAGTTCGATGCACCCGGCTCGCCCGGACCGGATCTCGAAACGGACACGACTCGAGTGCTTGAGGAGGACGTGGAGTCGGATGCTGAGGAGGACGTGGAGTCGGATGCTGAGGAGGACGTGGAGTCGGATGCTGGGTCGGAGGTCACGAGCGAAACGACTCGGATCCGGGACGACGCGACCATCGAGGAGAACGCCGACTCGTCGGCGTCCGAACTCGACGACGAGGACGGCCCTGATCTGGAGGCCGGTGCAACCCGGGTTCGCGACGACGAGGCTGAGATCGGCTCGAAAACCGAGATACCGGAGGTGGACGACGACATTGACGCCGACGTGGATGGCGATGACGACGTGGATGGCGATGACGACGTGGATGGCGACGAAACGACGGTCGAGGATTCCGACTCCGGGACGGAAGATGAGGAGGACTCGTTGGCGGTGATCTCCACCGAGGAGACGTTGGTCGAGCGTTTGAGCGAGTTTCCGATCACCAGCTCACCGCTGGCCGATCTCCCCGGAATACGCTCCGAGGAACGCCGTGAGATGGCCATGGCCGGATACGCGGTCGGTGCGGTCGGCCTCCTCGTGATCGTCGGCGCGCTGTTGCCTTACGGATCGTTCGCGTTCGGGCTGTTCGCGGGTTTCGGTGCCGTCCTCGGAGCCACGGTCACCTACGTCGCCGGCTCGCTACGCTACCATCGCAAGCTTGGCCACCGGCTCGCGATCGGCGTCGGTGCGTGTCTTCCACTGCTCGGGGTGACGTGGCTCGGGGTCGCCGCCGGCACGCCGGGATCGGTGCTCACCGTGGGGACGTTCGCGGCCGGATTGCTCGGCGTCGCTGCCGGGAACACGTACATCGAATCGACGCGACAGGCGGTTCGAGAGGGACGAAAGGAGGACGACGGTCGCGGCGGACGCAACTACGTCGAGACGGACCCGACCGTCGGCGAGCCCGACGACGGGATCGATGTGGACGACGTGTTTGACCGCTTCACCGATGATCACTCGGGACGGACGGCTGCCGTCGCGGATGACCTCGTCGAGGAATCGACCGTACACGCCACGCGGCACCTGGTTCCGGAACGACATATCTTTCGCCGGCTGCTCGTCTCCGACGAGGTCGAGGGATGTGAAGTCCCCGCGACCAATTTCGCGGCCGTCGAATCCCGTCTGCGTCACGACGTTCACCAACGTGACGACAATCACCCGGATGAGTTTACCGCCGAGACCTACGAGTACCTCGTTCCAGAGTCCGTCGAGGAGTGTCTCTGCCCGAAGTGTGCCGGCGAAACTCGAGTCGTCTGTCCGACCTGTAGCGGCGGCGGGCAGGTGACGTGTAACCGCTGTCACGGGCGGACCCACAACACCTGTCGTCGGTGTTCCGGATCGGGACAGGTGGAGACGAACAACGGCTACCGCGCCTGTAGCAACTGTGGCGGGCAGGGACACGTCTTGTGTGGACGGTGTGGCGCGACGGGGACGGAAGTGTGTGGGACCTGCAGCGGCGCCGGTGACGTCGTCTGTGATCGTTGTGACGGGGACGGTCGCGTCGTTCAGTACGCGGAACTGACTCGCGAGTACACCCCCGAAACGGAGATCACCTACGTGGATCGAAGCGTTCCCGTCAGTCACCTCGAACCCGCCGACGGGACGCAAACGTTCCGCGAACGGGAGCGAAACACGGCTCCCGACGCGGATTCGGGCGACGTTTTCATGCGGGAACACGAGGTTCGCGAGATTCCGACGGACGTTCTGACCTACGAGTATGCCGGCGACCTCTGGGAGGTCTACGACGTCGAAGAAAACGTCACCTCACCGGCGTACCCCCACGAGCTGAGCACGCGAGTACGGGTACTTGCGGTCGCAAACGTCGCCGCCTTGGGACTGTACGTGTACGCTGGCGCGCTCGGGCCGGCGGCGCTTCCCTGACGGTCGGGCCGTTCGCCGGCCTTCCTGACGAGGTCATGCACGTCCCGTTCCTCCGTCGCGGATCGATCGCCCGTCGCCGGCTACACCGGCGAAAGACGTATCATCGTGGAGACGACTGTCATGACATGGCGCTGTTCGGACTCGCAACGCTGCTGTTCATGGGGGGGATCGTCGTCGGCATCATCGAGCGGATCCGTGGTACGTCCGCGGACACCTCGGAGATGCTCGGCGGATTCGGCATGTTCGCGGCGATAGCGGGCATCCCGGCGGCCTTCCTTTTCGATGCGGTCGTCCTGACGAACGTCGTCTCGCCGATCGTGTTCTTCGTGGCATGGCTGGTTGCGAGCCCGAACGATCCCGGGACCGACACGAACGCCGGCACGGAGACCGCGTCCGCGGATCGGCGAGCGGATACCGGGGTCGCGACCGGATCGAAGGAGGCGGCGGGCGCCGGAGCGGGCGGACCGACGGCGCACGGCGGATTCGAGACCGTCGAACGGACCGGCGGCGGTTCCAAAACGAGCGGCTCCTCACCGGATACCGGAGCGTCCGTGGGGACGCATGGAACCGATACGAAAGCGACCGGAACAAGCGATACGGACACGGAGGTGTTCGATCCGGCGACCGAGAGCACCACCGAAGTGTTCGACGGTGCCGTCGCCGATCCTGGCGAGGAGGAGGACACGGAAGTGTTCTCCCGGGATACGGAGTCGTGATGCGGGGGGCATACGCCGGCGTTTCGAAGGAATACGCCTCCGCGTCACGGACGTCCGTTCGTGAGAACGTACGAACGACCTCGGACGCATGACTGCACCATCCCCGCCGACTCGAACGGTCTCCGGACGATATCACGTCCAGGAGCCGATCGGCTCCGGCGGGTTCGGAAGCGTCTGGCGGGCGACCGACGAACAGGGCGGTGCCGACGTGGCGATAAAGTTCCCGCGAACGGACGAAAACGACTCCAATGACCCCTCCGAAGTCCGATCCCGGTTTCGAAACGAGTACGACCTGCTGGATCGGTTCGAGAGTGCCCTCTCCCCCACCTCGGTCGTCCGGTACGTCGACGGTCGGCGGGCGGACCCGGCGTATCTCGTGTTTGAGTACGTCGACGGGCTGGAGCTCACGGACCGACTCGCCGACGGGACGGTCGAACCCGGACTGGACACGGCACGCCGGTTCGGGTTTCCCGTGGTTCGAGCCCTGGAGTTCCTCCATCGAAACGGAACCTGTTATCTCGACTGTAAACCGGATAACGTGCTCGTTCGCGACCGCGACGACGCTCCGGTGCTCATCGATTTCAACACGGCCGAGCCGGCGACCGAGGCGGAGACGCTGTTTTACGAGGACGACTACAAAGCGCCCGAGCAGGTCCCCACCGACGATCGAGCCGCCGGGCCCGGACCTCGATCCGACGTGTACGCCGCCGGGAAGCTCCTGTGTTATCTGCTGACCGGAACGACGCTGACGACGACCGAAACCCCGACCGACGGGATCGCGGTCGACGAGCACGGTGCGTCGCCGCCCCCGGAGATCGCTCGGATTCTCCAGCGCGCGACCGCCGCGGATCCGTGCTCTCGGCCGGCGGACGCGGGCGCACTGTTGACCGAACTGTATCGGGCGTGTGGGCGCGACGCATCGACCGTGGAGTTGGTCCCGGAGGGCACCGACGTCGTCTGCCCGGTCCGTCCGGACGAGACCGTCGGACGGATCACCGACGTCCCGGAACTGCCCGACGTGGGCGTCGCCGACGATCGCCGATACGTCTCTCCCATCCAGTTCCGGATCGAGCGTGACGACACCTCGTGGCTGATCCGTGACCGGAGTCTCAACGGAACCTACGTCGCCGATGGCGACGACTGGCAGCGGTTGCTCTCCGCGGAGGGCGAACGGCGGCTCAAACGTGAGACGCCGGAGTCGCTCCCGACGGAGGGACCGTATCGTGCCGCACGAATCCGCGGATCGACCGTCATCGCCCCCGTCGATCCGTCCTACGCGAGGATCCGAGTTGAGACGGCCGTCGACGACTGAACCGGCCGCAAGCATCACCTGTCTATCGTAACTGATTTAAACACATATAAGAAAAATATCATTTGGAATTCTTATAAAATACGAACGATCGAACGGATCGGGTACTGTCGGGTGAGGAACACGATTGTTCGTTTTGGTCGCTCTCCGTCGGATCTGCGGGGGTGAAGCGTGGCCTTGGACGAGACCTGGACCGGGCTGCTCACGCGGGCGCTCGCGACGCGTCTTAAAAATGCCGAACGAAGGCTCAAATGGCGGCTCATTAGCGATTGAGCGGGGAGTTTGGGTGGGCATGGAAGTGGTCGCGGTTGCTCCGTCGAGGACCACTCACCGACCGATCGGTTATATACTGATCACACCAGCCAACGTCCCAGCCATAACTGACAGCTCGTCGAAGTACCCGATCCGTTCTCGACGTTGCTCCTCGAGATCCCGTCGATAAATATATTATTTATTGGATCATCTCAGAAATATCAATTATATTAACAAATTCAACCGGGGCCGACGAAGACGTTTCAGGAGGCGTTGTGACGGGGATCGGTCCTGACCGACCACCAGCTTTCCGGGGCCCCATGTGAACCGAATTGTCAATGAAGCCGGGGCTCCGAGCACTGGCGACCGACCGCGCCGCGTGACGCGTTGGGCGCCGGCCGATCAACCGGACGGTGCGGACCTCATGTCCTCTTATCGGACTTGCGATCCCGTGAACGCCACCGATCGACGTCACCCCTCCGGGAGGATCGGAATCCGCACCGTCACTTTCGTTCCTCGTGGGTCACGATCCTCGTACGCAACGTCGGCGCCGAGCGCGGCGGACGCCCACTCGACGATCCAGAGGCCGATCCCCGACCCGTGCTCCAGCGACGTCTCCGTGCCGGACTCGACGGCGGCGATCTCGTGGTCGGGGATCCCGGGTCCGTCGTCCTCGACCACTACCGTCATCGCGTCGCTCGTTCGTGCCAGTTCGAGGCGGATCCACGGTCCCCCGTCGTCGCGCTCGACGCCGGCACCGTCGTGGTGCTCGAGCGCGTTCTCGACGGTGTTTTCGACGAGCGCTTGAAGCGCGTCCGCCCGAAGCGCAAGCGTCGCGTCCGTGACGTCGACTCTGAGACCGACGGTCGCGTCGGGATGGCGGTCACGTGTCTCCGCAGCGATCTCCGCCACGACTGCGGCGACGTCGACCGGGAGGGGTTCGACGTCGGACAGCAGCGTCTCCACCGTGCCAGCCTTTTGACCGAGCGCGGCCAGCGCGCCCGCCCGACGCTCGATGGCATCGGCCATCCGGTGTAGTTCGGGGTCGTCGAGCCGCTCGGCGAGCAGCTCGCCGTAGCCGTGTACGACGCCGGCGTCGTTCCGCAGGTTATGTCTGAGGATCCGGTTGAGCACCTCCAGCTGTTGGCGTCGGCGCTCGCGTTCGGTGACGTCCGAGAGCACGAGCGTGTAGCCGACGTGGGTGCCGCGCGGCTCGGTGAGCGGTGAGATCGAAACCGCATAGGTTCGCCGATCGACCCCGGTGCCGAGCGTGATCTGATCGTTTCGTCCCTCGTTTCCATCGTCAGCCGGCTTCTCATCGCTGCTTTCCTCATCAGTCGACCCCTCGTCGTTGCTCTCCCCGTCACTCCCTGCCTCGTCATCGCCTTCCTCACCCGGCATGGTGACGTCGATGAACGCCGAGATCGGTCGGTTGCGGGCCGTCGTGGCGTCGACGCCGAGCGCCGTTTCGGCCGCCGGGTTGAGCCTGACGACGCGTCGATCCGGGGCGAGCGCGACGATCGGGTCCGCAAGGTCGTCGATGGCGGTACGCTCCGCCGCCCGGCTCGTCGTCGGATACCGTTCGAACATCTCCGCGCGGTCGAAGGCGTACGCGTCGAGGATCACGTGGGGAACGAACATGATCGGCGCGAGCTGGAGCTCTGGAACCGGTCCGAGCTCGAGGATCCACGCGACGAGCGCGAAGCCGGGCGGAATGGAGCTCAAGGCGACGGCGGCGGTCTCCGCACGATAGAGCGGACCGTAGCTCAACAGCGTGTCGACGAGCAGGAACACAGCGCTCGCGACGAGGATCGTCGCGACGCCGACGACGAGGTACGCCCAGGGACCGAACGCGTACGCGATCGTCGTGACCCCGAACGTCGGCTCGAGCCGGAGACCGGTCCACAACGCCCCATGTGCCGGATTCGTGACCGCCAGCGCCGTGGAGAGCAGCCCGAACCCGACGATCGCGGCGAAGAGCCGGCTCCGAATCACGTCGGCGCGTCCGGTGTACTCGAGCGCGAATCCGAGGAAGGCGATCCCGGTCCAGACGACCCCGATCCACATCGCGGCATCGAGGACGATCCGAAGCGCCCGATCGGTAACGAGCAGCCCGACTCCGTAGGAGAGACACCACAGCGCCTGTGCGGCGAAGACGCCGAAAAACCAGTTGACGCCGGGCTTTCCGCGATATCGCCGGATCGTCCACGCCAGCCAGACGGCGCCGATCCCGCCCGCGACCGATCCCACGATGGGCCACGGCGGAACGGGGATCGGGAGCATACGTCGAATCTCGGCGGTGGGGTCCCTAAAGCTGTCCCACGGCGACGGATCTCCTCCGTCGATACGGGATCAGGAGCCCGTCTCATCCGACGGGCTGCCGCGTGGACGAAACGCAATCGCGACGGGCACGAGCAACAGCGCACCGAGCAGGAACGGTGAGGCGTACGCGACGGTGTAGAGAACGGCCATCAACGGCGGGCCGACGGTCCGTCCCAGACTCGATGCGCCCTGCGTCACGCCGAAGGCGGCCCCCTGCTCGTCGGGGCCGGCACCCGTGGAGACCAGCGTCGCCAGCGAGACGTTCACGAGGGCGTTCCCGAGCGAGAGTCCGGCGAGGACGACGAGCAGCGCGAGCAGCGGGCCGGTGAGCCAGTCGGGACCGCCGAACGCGATTCCCCGGCCGATCCGGTCGGTGACGGGAAGCGCGGCGAGTGCGCCGCCGAGGACGACGGTGCCGCCCCCGGCGAGCGTTCGCGAGGAGATCACCCTCGAAAGCCGACCGACGAGCACGCCCTGGTTGATCGCGCCGAGGACGCCGACGTAGGTCAAAAGCAACGCGGCGGCGGTTGCGTCGTAGCCGAACCGGTCGGCAACGTACGGGATGAACATCACCTGGATGCCGGCGAACGCGACGGCGACGAGGAAGTACGCGATAGTCAGTGGACGCAGCGTCGTCGACGCGAGCGCCGCACGGAACGTCCCCACGATGGTCGTTCGCTCGCTCGCCGGCCGGTTTCGACGCGGCTCCTCCAAAAAGAGCAGCCCGGCGACCACGGCCAGCAGGCTCATGCCGGCCGCGGCGAAGCTCGGCAGCGAGTAGGGCGTCGCCGGAACGAACGTGGGAAACAGCGCGTCCGCGCGGGCGACGACCGCGTCGGCGGCCAGCAGGCCGCCGATCGCCGGCCCGAAGACGAAGCCGAGCGCGAAGGCGGCGCCGATCAGTCCGAGCGTCTCGGCCCGACGTTCCCTCGGCGTGACGTCGGCGACGTACGCCTGAGCGGCCGCGATGTTCCCGCCCATCGCGCCCGCGAGCGTCCTGGAGGCGAACAGCGTCGCCAGCGCGGCCCCGGTGCCGAACGCCGTGCCCGCCTCGCCCGCGAAGCCGAAGACGGTCCACGCGACCGCGGCCGCCGACAGCGACACGAGGAGGATCGGCCGGCGTCCGTATCGGTCCGAGAGCCGACCGAGATACGGTGCGGAGACGAACTGTGCCAGCGAGTAGGAGGCGGCCAACAGGCCGATGAACACGTCGCTGACGCCGAACGAGCGAACATAAAAGGGAAGGATCGGGATCACGATCCCGAACCCGACCAGGTCGATGAAGACGACCCCGATCACGACCGCGAGCGCCCGACGCGGGTTCGAGACGACGTTCGCGGAGTCGTCTCCGCCGTCCGGTCCGCCTTCGTCGTTCGGCCCGTCTCCGCCGTCCGGTCCGCCTTCGTCGTTCGGCCCGTCTCCGCCGTCCGGTCCGCTCATACCACCCGTTCCGCCGGCCGTCCCGGATAGCGACGCGGCGCCGGCTTCGGGATGCGTCACGCTCTATAACTGCGGAGCCCGGTGTTAAAACGGTCGTCGCTGGCGGGGCGCCCGCACGATCACCGATATCGTTCGATGACCCGTTTCGCGGACTGTCCCTTCTCCTTCCAGCCGTATCCCTCCTCGTAGACGTGGCGTTTCTTCTCGACGAGCTCCTCCGGGGTCGACTCCTCGAACCCGCCGCGATCCCACGCGCCGGAGTCGCGGAGCCACTCGACGACGTTCTCCTTCGTCTCGGGCCACGAGAGCCCGACCATCTCATACCAGGCGATCATCGCGAAGACGGCGTTGTCGTGACAGCCGGGGACGGAGCCATGGGTGTAGACCGTTCGCATCGGCTCGCGGGTCGGCTCCGAGACGAGCTCCTTGAACTCGGCAGCGGTCAACAGCCGGAGGGCGTCGCCCTCGCGGACGACGCGCTGCTCGCGTTCGAGCGCGCCGAGCGCGGCCTTATGAAGGCCCCCCCACTCGCCGTGGACTGCCGCCCGCAGCTCCGGCTCCGTCACCCCGTCGGGCTCCCGCGTGAGGACCGCCAGCAGGTCCGTGTACGCCTTCTCGATGGTCGGCCAGCTCACTCCCTCGAACTCGCAGTCGGCGTCGTGGAGGCTGTTGGTCGTTCGACAGCCGGGACACGGGTAGCGGAACGTCGGCACGACTCGTCGGTGGGCGGCGACCGAAGTTAGGGTTTTCGCGATGCGAGGACGGACCGATGCGTCCGACGACGTCGATCCCTCGGAAGTCGCCGACGCAGAATTCGACGAACGACGAACCAGGTACCGACGAACGAGGCACGCTATCGTGCGTTCCGAAACGTTTACTCGGGGCCCGGTCGGGTTTTCACGTGATATGACGAAAGTTAGCGTCGTCGGCGCCGCGGGCACCGTCGGTGCCGCGGCCGGCTACAACCTCGCACTGCGTGACGTCGTGGACGAACTCGTCTTCGTCGACATTCCCGACCAGCGGGAGACGACCATCGGCCAGGCGGCCGACACGAACCACGGCGTCGCCTACGACTCGAACACGACCGTCCGACAGGGCGAGTACGAGGACACCGCGGGCTCGGACGTCGTCGTGATCACCGCCGGGATCCCCCGAAAGGAGGGACAGACCCGGATCGATCTGGCCGGCGACAACGCGCCGATCATGGAGGACATCGGCTCACAGCTGGCCGAGCACAACGACGATTTCGTCACCGTCACCACCTCGAACCCGGTCGACCTGCTCAACCGGCACCTCTACGAGGTCGGCGACCGCGACCGACAGCAGGTCGTCGGCTTCGGCGGCCGGCTCGACTCCGCGCGCTTCCGCTACGTCCTCTCCGAGCGCTTCGACGCGCCCGTGAAGAACGTCGAGGCGACGATCCTCGGCGAGCACGGCGACGCGCAGGCGCCCGTCTTCTCGAAGGTCCGCGTGAACGGCCGCGACCCGTCCTTCGACGCGGACGAGAAGGAGGAGATCCTCGGCGACTTACAGGAGTCCGCGATGGACGTCATCAGCCGCAAGGGCGCCACCCAGTGGGGCCCCGCGACGGGCGTCGCACACACCGTCGAGGCAATCTTGAACGACACTGGTGAGGTACTACCCTGCTCCGTCGTCCTCGACGGCGAGTACGGCTACGACGACACCGCCGTCGGCGTTCCCGCCAAGCTCGGCTCGAACGGCGTCGAGGAGATAATCGAGTGGGACCTCGACGACTACGAGTCCGAACTGCTCGACGAGGCGGCCGAGAAGCTCTCCGAGCAATACACGAAGATCGCGTAAGCGCACGCTCCCTCGCCGATCTTTTATATCTGATACCGCGGCCAGAGCTCCCGTGACCTGAGGTCCGGTCTACGGCGGTCGAGGCGGGAGCGCGGCGCGCCGTCGTGGACGTACACCATGTGCCGCCTGTCAGCCCCCGGATCGAAACGATCGGCTCGTTCCTCCTCACCCGGATCGAACACCGATCGCTTTTGCGCTCCCGTGACGGAGTCCAGCCATGGTCAGGATCGTCGCCATCTCCGGAAGCCGGCGGGACGACAGCACGACGCGTGCGGCGCTCCGCGTCGCGCTCGATGCCGCCGAGGATGCGGGCGCAGACGCCGAACTGCTCGACCTCGGCGCCGTCGACCTCCCCTTGTATCACCCCGACGAGGACGAACAGGGCGAGAGCGAGCGACTGAAGCGGCTCGTTCGTGAGGCAGACGGCGTGATCGCCGGATCGCCGGTCTACCGCGGCTCCTACTCCTCGACGTTCAAGAACTTCCACGACTTCTGTGGCTCCGACGAGTACGAGTACACCGCGGTCGGACTCCTGGCGACCGCCGGCGGGGGCTCCTACGGCGGCACGCTTGAACACCTTCGATCGACCTTTCGGAACGTCCACGCGTGGGTCGTCCCACACGAGGTCGGGATCCGCGGCGCCTCGCGAGTCGTCGACGCGGACGGCATCTTCGACGCCGACGTCAGACGGCGAACGGAGGAACTGGGTCGCGTGGTCGTCGAACACGCCGAGCGTATGCGCGGATAAGAGCTCCCGCGCTTCGCGTCCGTGACGCCTCAGGCGTCGGCCAACAGCTCGACGAGCAGCGCGTTCTGTGCGTGCATCCGGTTTTCGGCCTGATCCCAGACGAGCACCCGATCGGACTCCATCACGCCGTCCGTGATCTCCTCGCCGCGGTGGGCGGGGAGACAGTGCATCACCTGCAGATCCGTTCCCGAGAGCAGGTCCGCGTTCACCTGGAATCCGTCAAACGCCGCCAGCTTCTCCTCGCGCTGGTCCTCCTGGCCCATCGAGATCCAGACGTCCGTGTAGACGACGTCGGCGCCGTCGATCGCGGCCTCGGGATCGGTCGTCGGCTCGACCTCCGCGCCGAAGGCAGCCGCCCGCTCGAAGACGTCGGGATCCATCCCGTAGTCGGCAGGGGTGGCCACCGAGACGTCGATCCCGGCCATCGCCGCCCCGACGACGAACGACTGGCCGACGTTGTTGCCGTCGCCGACCCACGCGACGTGTGCGTCCTCGCCGATCGTCTCGCGGATCGTGAGCAGGTCCGCGAGCGTCTGGCAGGGATGTGCGTCGTCGGTGAGCCCGTTGATCACGGGACAGTCGGCGTACTCGGCGAGCGTCTCCGCGTCCGCGTGGTCGAACAGTCGGGCCATGACGGCGTCGACGTAGCGTCCGAGCACGCGTGCGGTGTCCCTGAGCGGTTCGCCGTGGCCGAGTTGGATGTCGTCGGGGCCGAGGAACATCGCGTGACCGCCGAGCCGGGTCATCCCCGTCTCGAAGGAGACGCGCGTCCGCGTCGAGGGCTTCTCGAAGATCATCCCGAGCGTTCGGTCGGTCAGTCGCGGATCGGCCTCGCCGGCCTTCATTGCGGCGGCGCGGTCGAGCAGTGCGTCGAGTTCCGCGGGCGTCACGTCATCGATGTCGAGGAAGTCGTCCGTTTCGAGTGGCATGAATGTGGGTCTGATCTGCGTCAGGGTACTCAGTTCGCCAGGCGCTCCAGGCAGACGTCGTTTAGGACCGCTATCGCGTGGTCGAGATCCGACAGCGGGAGTCGCTCGTCCGGGGCGTGATCCAGCTCGGAGTTTCCGGGGCCGTAGGTGACCATCGGACAGTCCCACGCGGCCGCAAAGAGGTTCATGTCGCTCGTGCCGGTCTTTCGTAGCAAGCGCACGTCGCCGCCCTCCTTCCGGATCGCGACGCGGAACGCCCGAGCGAGATCGGTTCGTGGACTCTCCATCACGGGTGGCATCGGCTCGCCCCAGTGGACCGAGCCGGTCGTCAGCTCCCCCTCCGCCAGTTCGTGGATCTCGTCGATCGGTCTGGTCGGCGGGATCCGAAGCTGAACGTCCATCGTGGCCTCCACGGCGAGCCCGTCGTCGCTCAGGCCGCCGTCGATCGAGATGGGCTTCGTCGTCACCTGGTCGAAGACGGCGGTGTCCGAGTCCGCCGGCGTGAACGTCTCTTCGACGCCGTGCCACCAGTCGATCGCGTGTTGGATCGCGTTCGGCTCCGGCCGTGAGGAGTGGCCCGACTCGCTCGTGTTCACGTACGTTCCCTCCAGCAGGCCGCGATATCCGAGCGTGATCCCGTTCCATCCGGAGGGCTCCCCGTTGACGACGGCCCCCGGCGCGTCACGGTCGGCGATGAGGTGTCTGGCTCCGCCCGAGTCAACCTCCTCACGGACGACGCCGGCAAACGAGACGCCGGTCTTCACGGCCGCGACCGCCAGCGCGACCAGCGGGCCCGTCGCGTCCACGGTTCCACGGCCCCATAACACGGGTTCGCCGGGCTCACCGACGCGCACCGCTGATGCGCCCGGCTCCTCTCCTTCCGGCGGTGCCGGACGAACCCTCACCGGAATGTCGCCCGGGACGGTGTCGATGTGCGACGTGAGAAGCACTGCATCGTTCGCCGGTGCACGGACGTTGCCGACCTCGTCGATCCACGCCTCCCGCCCGTTCGCCTCGAAGAAATCGACCAGGCGCTCGGCCGCGGCGGCCTCCTCGCCGGAGGGCGAGGGAATCGAAACCAGGTCGTAGAGCAGTCTGCGGCCCGCCGTGTCGCAGGCTTCGGGGTATCCGCCGCCGGCGACGACGTCGGTTCCGGCCGTCGACGTGGCGTTTCCCTTGCCGTCATCGGCCGCCACGTCGTCACCTTCGACGGCATCCTGCCGTCCCGTTCCCTCGGGTGCGGCGGTCACGAGATCACCTCCTCGATCGCGTCGAGAACCTCGTCGACGTGGTCGTGCGTGACGGTCAACGGCGGCAGCAGCCGTAACACGGTTCGGCCGGCCGGCAGTGCGAGGATCCCGTGTTCGAGCGCGAGGTCACGCAGCAGCCGGTTCGATCCGCGTTTCACCTCGATGCCGATCATCAGTCCGGCGCCGCGGACGTCACGGACGTCGTCTCCGAGCCGGCGCTCCGCTTCCGTACGGAGGTAGTCGCCGACCTCCGCGGCGTTCGCGGCGAGCTCCTCGCGTTCGATCACGTCGAGGGTCGCGCCTGCAGCCGCGGAGACGACCGGCCCGCCCGAAAACGTCGAGCCGTGATCTCCCGAATTCTCCGCGATCCAGTCGCGACAGAGCGTCGCGCCGATCGGTAATCCGCTGCCGAGTCCCTTCGCGGTCGTGAGCACGTCGGGGACGACGTCGTGCGTCTCCGCCGCCCACATCGATCCGGTGCGGCCGAGTCCGGTCTGGATCTCGTCGAGGATCATCGCCGCCCCGCTCGTCGCGGTCGCGACGCGCACCGCCTGGAGATACTCGGTCGACGCCGGGTTGATCCCGCCTTCCCCCTGGAGCGGTTCGAGGATCACGGCCGCGGTTTCCTCGTCGACCGCCTCGTGCATGGCCTCGGCGTCGCCGTAGGGGACGAACTCGACGCCACCGGCGAGCGGTTCGAACGGCGCCTTATACTTCTTTTTCCAGGTGGTTGCAAGCGCGCCCATCGTCCGGCCGTGAAAGCCCTGCGTGGTGGCGACGATCTTCTCCCGGCCCGTCGCCGCCCGCGCGAACTTCAGTGCGGCCTCGTTCGCCTCCGTGCCGGAGTTACAGAGCCAGACGTTGTCGATGTCGACGGGCCCGGTCTCGGCCAACTGCTCGTACAGCGCCGTCCGTGCCGCGTGCGGGTACGACGCCTGCACGTAGATCAGCTCCTCCAGCTGGCTCGTCGTCGCGTCGACGACTTCGGGATGACAGTGGCCGACGGGCGTACACGCGTAGCTCGCGCCGAAATCGAGATAGTCGGTCCCGTTCGCGTCGGTCAGATACACCCCGTCGCCGGAGACGATCTCGATGGGCTTTTCGGAGAAGACGAAGCCGCTCATTGATCCACCTCCGCGTCCGACGTCGTCTCGTCGTCCGTATCCCGCGTCCCGCTTTCGTCGAGCACGGATCGTTCGATCGTCGTTCCCGCGCCCGAAAGCGCGGCGACGATGGGATCGCGGACGTTGGCGTCGGCGACGACGACGCGCGGGGAACCGCCCTCCAGTGCCTCCGTCGCGGCCATCACCTTCCTGCCCATGAATCCCTCCGCCGCGTCCTCGAGCGCGTCGAGCTCCGCCGGGGTGCTCCCCGACTCGATCAGCGTTTCCGGATCGTCGGGGTCGGCGTAAACGCCGGCGACGTCCGTCAGCAGGACGAGTTCGGCGTCGAGCGCGCCGGCGACCGCCGCGGCGGCGCGGTCCGCGTCCGTGTTGACGGGCGTCACGCCGCCGTCGGTCTCCTCGCCGGCCATCGGCGGGGAGACGACGGGCGTGTAGCCGTCCGCGAGCAGCCCGCGGAGGAGGCCGTCGTTCACCGACTCGATCCGGCCGGAGTGATCCCCGCGGCGGATCTTCTTTTTGCCGTTCTCCACCACGCGGATCGCCGACTT
>LKMJ01001822.1_pt1 | contig 19146 bp, 33 predicted proteins | sample 643391 | NCBI WGS metagenome assembly LKMJ01 (sample SAMN04112250, study PRJNA286221) | soda lake metagenome | biome: soda lake; feature: Kulunda Steppe; material: water; isolation source: sample PL-Br10 brine of Picturesque Lake | place: Russia: Kulunda steppe | collected 2010-07 | reverse complement strand
GTGGGGTAGGGCAGACAGGCAGGCAGGCAAACAGGCAGACTGACAGGCATAAGGACACGCGGGCAGGCGAGCTAATCAACAGATTTACAGCAGGCGTGCAGCATCCTTGCAAAGGCACCCACCAGGCCTTTGGAGTCAATGAAGTGGCATGTCTTGCGCGCCTCCTGCACATACAAAAGCAAGGAGAGCAACGGCGCAGTTGAAACTGTGCTGCAAAACGCTCGACTCGCGTGCAGCTTTGTGTTAAGACTTCTACAGCCGTCGCAAGCTGAGTCATGTATGACGAATCAGGCACGCCGGCAGGCGTGCTTCCCTGCTTGAAGGATGCTGTGAGTTAAGTGAGGAGCTAGCAGCAACACATGCATAAGAGAGAAGCCGATCTTACTGCCATGCACCGTCAAAGTATGCCAGACATCCACCTGCTTAGCAGCCTTTCCACAAGTAACACCACAGCATCAGTCCAGCGGCCTCGCTTCAAGGCAAACACCAGAGACAAGCCTTTTGCACCTCCAAAGCACTGCAAGATTCACAGGTCTGCCCTTGTGAGAAGCCCTAAAGGTGCTGCATGCATAGCGCGGAGGAATAGGCAGCTCTGGCATGGGAAGCTGCCATGACAGCGCGCTCATGACAGCATGCTATGCCAGTGCACTTAGAGCACAAAGAGCACTTGAGAGCACGTGCAGTACCTCCCAGGCACCGCTGCTGTTCCTACCTGCTGGGGAGTCACAACCTACACAAGCCAAACAATTGGCAGCGTGCAAGAGGGAAGGGTAAACAAGTGCACGAAACCAGTAACCTAGGGCCCCACTTGCTGGGCTTGGCACCTGCAGCCTAGCGCGAGGGCTAGCGCTTCAGCACCAGAGAATGCTGCCCAGGCCGGCCCCCAACTGGCGGCGGAGGCCTGCCTCATCGGACGGCGGGGCCTCTGCGATCACGTGGATATGTTGAAGTGCCAGGCGGGGCTGCGCCGTCAAGACTCCTCCCCATCTGCCCACCCATCTGTACCAGCACTCCCTCACACGTGCGCCTGCCATCACGCCACTGTGGCAGCCCATGGGAGCATATCCATTGCACACCCCTGCACAAGCACCTGCTCGCCGGTACTCGGGCAGTCAGCAGGTAGTCTCATCTTATCTTCCATGCCACTTCCCATTTACCTGTATGCTGCACCCAGTGCGCCTGTGGACGCAGTAGGCAATGAGCTCGCCAATGCCCGTGCCGGCCTCTCCCGCGCCCAGGAAGAGCACCTGCTTGTCTGCCAGCAGCTGCCCGGACCCCAGGGCCTCATCAGAGTCAATGTGCAAGCCTGGGAGGGGAGCAGCCAGAGGGTTGCATATGCATCAGGCATAGGTTGGCCGTCACCAGCCTGCTCCTGCTCAGCACCCGCACGGCGCCTGCTGCAGCTGCTGGCAGACAAGCAGGTGCCAAGGCACAAGCAGAATTTGGTGCTGGCACATAGCCTGAACAGGCAATCTTAGTACAAAACAGCTGCTCCCACCAGCTCGTGTGAAGACACCAAGGCAAGCAAGCCTAGCTGCAGGTCTCTTCCCACTGCTCTGGCTACTTCTGTTGCCGCTGCTGGTGCTAGCTGAGCGCCAGCTGGTTGATGCATGCTGGCCATGGTGCTTTCTGCCAACACAGCGGTGCCCCTTCTACTGTCCGCCTCACGCAGCAGCCCACCCGCACCAGCGTGACCTTGTCCGTCTACTCACCTGCCTCAGCAACACCGAAGTTGCCCTTGTCAAACTCAATCGCGCGTAGCGCCGCCAGCAGTGCAGCCAGGGTGATGGCAGCTGTGCCCTGCGTTTGCCATGGGGGCACAATGCACATGTGGCAGGGGGAGCGCAATGAGGGACACATTGCAACTAGCTACACCCACATGAGATCGTTCTGGGGCATGCACGTGGGGTCCCATCAGTGGCTGATTTGCGCCAACCTACTGGTGACTTATTGCATGAGCAAAGCCCCCTCAGATACACCTAACTGCTAATCCCAAGACTCTCCAGGCCCTGGCGAGGGTGTGGGGCTGCGAGGTGGGGCTTACAAAGGGGGCCATACACCCGGCTCATAGTATGCTGGCAGCCGCTGTGCTGTGCTGACAGTAGGCCAGAGGCAGCAATGAGCCGCTCGCTACAGGCAGAGCAAAAGAAGCAGCAAAGAGCTGCTTGCCATAGACTGAGCAAGAGGCAGCAATGAGCCGCTCGCTACAGGCAGAGCAAAAGAAGCAGCAAAGAGCTGCTTGCAACAGGCAGAGCAAGAGCAGCAGCAGAGCTGGTTTCGACAAGAAGGGCAAGAGCCAGCAAAGAGCTGGCGGGGGGGCCTCCCAGCCCAACCGCGGCGGCGCACCTGGATGTCGTCATTGAAGGCACAGTGGCTTGCGCGGTAGCGCTCCAGTAACCTGTGGATGAAGGCCAGTAAGTGGGACCTGGTCAGATGGGCACTGGAGATGGGCCTGGTCAGATGGGTTTGATGGTTCAGCTGGGCACCAGTTATGGGCCTGGTCAGATGAGCACCAGTGAAGGGCCTGTTCAGATGGGCACGGGTTGCGAGCATCCGGCAAGGATGCTCCTGCCAGGTGCCTGGGTTCCCACAGAGTCGAGGCGTGAGGGACAGGTCCAAGCTTGCAATGTGGAAGGTCAGGCGAGCACGGGCGAGGTCGCTGCCCAGGCAGCACATAAGCAAGGCTGCCCCCTGGCCACAGAGGCCAATTGTGCATCTTGCAGCGCAGCCCACGCCACCCCTGCTTACACACCTGAAGGCATTGTTGTTGCCGAAGTCCTCAAACTGCACCAGCACGTGTGGCTGCCATTCACTGACCGCCCCCATAAACTCTGCGATGAATGAATCGTACTCGGTGCCTGTAGCGCGCTGCCGCCTCAGGCCCTGGTACCTGCAAGCAGAGCAGGTGGTCGTTTCAACACAAGCTCATCAATTCAAGGTTGCTTGCATCATTGGCTACCCTGCTCAACAGCATCCAGAATTACTACTCCATTCAATGCCTAGCTGCAGCCAGGTAAATTACCATAGGTTTTGGGCATGCTTTTGGCATGGAATGGGTTACGCTGGAGCTGCCCAGCCTGGGTCACTCATATTGCAGAACCGCAAAATGGCTGCCGTACGCACAGATCCTGTAGAAGGACTTCAGCGGTGCACCAGTGATTCACCGTGGTGCAGGCCCTGCCCCGTCTTGTGCACATGTCCCAGCCTCGACCATTCATTTGTCCCATCATGGGCAGCTGCCACTGCAAATATTTCTGAGTTTTGTTACTGTGCGTATGCCATGCCTTGCTGCAGGGCATCAAGATCAAGCTCCTCTCAAGAATCTGGTGTCAACGCTCCTAAGTGACCCATCATGAACAGACGTCCTCTGCCCGCTTTTGACAGCTAGACTGTGACACAGATCTCTGGTACACTCTATCCCAGACCTCCAACAAGGGCTGAGTTATCAGACAGACTAGACAAACAGCGCTCTCCATCACTGCCACTTCTTCGCACACCCACTTTGGGTCGTTGAGCAGCTCCTTGTTGTTTGTGCCCACATCCAAGCACACCGGCATGCACAGGCTGGGATCCACACCTGCAACACACCAAATGCATGCACAGGCTGGGAACCACACCTGCAACACGCCAAATGCATACACGAGCTGGATTCCACACCTGCAACACACCAAATGTATGAGCCTTAAGGTGCACCTCCTGTGGGAGCAAGAGCTGGTGCGCGCTGTGCTTGCTTGTCCTCAACACATGCTGCACAAGTGGGACGCATTTTGTCCCACATAGCCACACAGCGGCATGCGTGTGCACAAACCACGAGTCATCAGCTGTTGCATGGCACACAGGCGCGTGCAATCCAGCGTGCACACAAACAGGTCTCACATCAAATGCACGCTGACGCGCGCTCCCTTGCTGCCTGCGACACGCAGAAGGCAAGTAAGCCGCCGTCCCAGCGATGGTGAGGCGTTCGCACAGGAGCGCGTCCAGTCCCCAGCCACATTCTTCAGTGCGGAAGCTAGCATGCACCACTGTGTAGTGCCACCCTGTAGGCTCAGCCTCAGGGGACCGCTGTCTCACCACTCACCTTCTGCATACGTCGCAGACAGGTTGTGAGCACGCGGCGGCAGCATACTTTTTCCAAGTGCTTCTCATTATCAAGCAAGCGTAAGCGTGTGTGCATGCGCACGTTTGGAAGTGCTTGCCTGCTTGTCTTCATGCGCTTGAATGCATGCGCAGCCTGCTCTTAGACTCCCTATGCACCATCTGCTTTTGCACATGGCGCCTTGTCCACGCACCTGCTGCTATCGTGTACAGCGTAATCTTGCCCTCACTGATGCCCATGCCTGCACAATGTGGCACGCTGTGCATCTGCATGAAGTGTGCCAGGTCATCCATGCTTTTTCTAAATACCAGAGAGACACTCTAAAATTAAAGCGAGAGACATGCACACAAGTTGTCCAGAGAGCTTTTTCAAGCGGTCAGCGTCTGACAAAACAAACAGGTGCCGCATTGGAACAGTGTCTGATCTGCTCCCATGTAACAGAAAGAAGCCATCACCCTGCACAGTTATCTGTCCAGCCTAGTGCTTACCTCCAGCACCCAAGTCCCCCAAACCCAGAATGCGCTCCCCGTCTGTCACGACTATGACTTTAACCTGCATTCGAGGGGGAAAAGGAGGCGCACGCTCTCATCATAGCTGTTGAGTGCCATGATCTGCTGCTTCCTCTGACCTTGCTGTGCTGGTGAGGTCAGGGAGGCTGTGAGAGCAAGCCAAAAAGCGGGAATGCTCAGTGGGATAGCGCCCCCTTGCGCCATGCTCAGTTCCCCGTATGAGCCATCACGTTGCACTGATGCTTTTCCATCAAGCACCACCTGGAAGAATTAGGAAACACAACGAAAGGAGGAGGTGCCGGAGCAGCCTGTCACCTTCTGCTGGGGCCAGGAACGTAGCTTCTTCAGTATCTGGCCCCTGTCTTCAAGGCTCAGGAACAGGCCCTTGGGGTTCAGTCGAGGCTCCTGTATTAACAAAAGCAACAAAAAGATCGGGGAGTTGCAGCGCACCCTGGCCGAGGTACAGGTGGAACGTATTGGTGGAATGGGCCTGTTCAGGCTCGTGCGATTGCTTGTAAGTCAGCGTGGGCATCCTCTGAACTAGATAAAAACTAAGGAGGCTCCCCATGCTGGTGTCCGATGCCTAGTGCATGAGTTGGCAGGGCTGCAGGGCCCAGCCTGTGGTGGCCAGCTTGCCAGCTCACCTGTAGACGCTGCTGCAGCTCAAAATAGCGAACGCAGGCCTCCCCCACGGTGGGCGTGTAAATGAAAGGCAGCACACGGTCTGTCTGCTGTGTGAGAAGCCTGTGCCATGTAATGTAGACAACAAGAGGAGAGGTGATGCGCTCCACCAATAGTTGAGCTTATGAACACCTGCCCCAGCGCTGCATAAGAGAGCTGCACAAAGAGGCCACTCTTAAAGGACTTTTTGTGGCGACTGCAGGCTGCAAAGAGACTGTGTGAAGTGAGCAAAAGCAGGGACAAACAAATATCTGACGCGCCTGGCGCTGAGTCAGCAAAGAGTGCACCTGTAATATGCCCCTGGCTGGTCCTCCTGCAGCTTCCTGAGCCACATGTACTTTTCTATGCTTTCAGGTATGGCATTCAGCTTGGCCAGCGCCTGCTCCTCCTGCTGCTGCGCACTCCCTGCAATAGCGCTACCACTGGTAGCCATCCTGGCCAACGCCCCTCCGAGCACTCTGCCTTTAAAAAAATGTGATAAAGCTGGAAGCATCAATAAAAATGAATTTGAAGCTTATGAAGTTGGAGGCGTTGGGAGGCCTTTGATTAATGGCATTGGAATCGTGTTAATCAATTTTCTGCTATTTCGTGCTCCTCACATCTCGTCAGACCTGATGGCGAAAGAAGTGTCTCCCGTTCAAGCTCTGCATGGCCCAAACATTCCAGATGTGAGAATGGTCTGGCATTGACGTAGATTAGAAGCGCAGGAATTACTCACAGGGAGCCCCAGCTGTGTTCCAGCGCGGGCAATACTGCCAATGCACGACGGCGGACGGAGGAAGCCTTCACCATGGCGGCTTCCTGGCTTGGCAGCTTGCCTTTTCATTGCTTTGCACGGAACACGAAATGTTTCAAAGTGCACCTGTATTCAGGGTCCAGGCTTCTGCCCTTCATGGCCCAGAATGGCCTTGCAGCCGCCACAAACTGCCGGCGCCGCCGCACACACCTGCCCATCATGCCTGTCCTTCAGACATTTGAGAACATACTTCATCACCCTCATACATTCACAGGTCCCGCTGCAAGAGGGCATCGAGGTCCGGAATGAGCCCCCCGATTTGGGAAGAGCAGCTCTGACCGCAGAGCATCGGTCTGCCTTGTTCAGTGGCGCTCTCCAGTACCTGCACCAGCTACCTGGAAAGAAGGAGGTGTGATCAAGTGCACAGAGAGCTGCGCAGATAGCTGCGTGTGCAGCACCATGCATGAGGCCTGCGGATCTGGTTGTTCAAGTGATACTGAGTGGGGCTACTGTGCTGCCCACTGCAAGGTAACACAGAAGCCAAGGTATTCAGATTTATCATGATAGGATCAGATCTGGCCTCCTTTCTTCCCCCCTCTCCCTGCTTTCTCCTAGCCCAGATCAGCAGACAAGGTGCGAGAAATATTGAAGAGAAACCCTTGTGCATGCACCAGAGTATGCTGCGTCGCAGGCTTTCTGTGGCACAGCTCCAGGAGCAGCAGCGCAAGGACCAGGAGGCCCTCAAGTTGTGGCGGTGCGTGACGTATCTACCAGTCATGTGCGCTGTGCGGGGCAGTGTAAGGCAGGACTCCTGACTCTCCTGCCTTTCTGCCTTACATTAATACAGCATCACCACTTAGAGATGCTGTGCCATTGAAAGCAGCTGCGACACACCAATTCCCCGGAAGGCCACATTTTGATGTCCGGAAGACCTGGAGTCCACGGTAGCTCTGCCCACCAAGCCTACCAGGGAACCTGTGAGATGATCTGGCTACATACAGGACGGCAGCTGGGCGCGTGCAGTGGCGGTGTTAAGTGCTGATCAGTTAAAAGCATCCGTCTCCAGCAAGCTACTCCCTGCCCTGCCTGTGTGCACAGAACCCTCCGAGATCAAGCGCGCGCCCGTCGCCCCTTTGGCCCGTTCCTAGCGTTTGTGGGCCATGACGCTGCCAACCGCCTGCAGCGCATCAGCGTGCTGGTGAGCCCTTTGAATACAAAACCAGAACCTTCTTTTGTATGTTCTCTGCATGTGCCAAGAGACTTTTGTTGGTGTGGGCGTTGTCGCAAGGTTTGTGAGCATGTGGGCTGCCTGCGCTGCCGCCTCCCGCCTCTGTGGCGCAAGCGGGGGCCTCCCGTAAAAAACTGGGCTCCCCTAGAGAGCACCTGCCGCCGGTGCTAGCTGGGGTCTCCCCTAGTAAACCTTGGACTTGTCCAGTGTCATCAGCTCCTCTTGTGGTTTGCATTGTGTGCTCGCAGATGGTCACCCATGGTGTGCAGGCCCAAGCAAAGGTCCCCGCTGCGCTCCAGGTGAAGTGTGAGGCGAGTCTTGAAAAGCTGATGGGGTGTGCAGGCCCAATCAAAGGTTCCCGCTGTGCTCCAGGTGAAGTGTGAGGCGAGTCTTGAGAAGCTGATAGGGTGTGCAGGCTGGGCATGCCCGGATGCGCATGGGGGTGTGGAGAGAGCCTGGCCCCTGGAATTGCCAAGAATTATGTTGGCTGTTCGAGAGGCCAAGTAGTTTGCTTCATTTGGGCAGCGAGAGCAGAGTGAGGGGAAGGCTGAGCTGGCCTCTGGGCTGTTATGGTGCATGCACAAGGGGATGAGGTGTGCACAGCACACTGGTGAGGCTTTGAGCGCTGACGTCCCTTACAGGCAGCATGGCATGGCCCATCCCTGAAGCTCACATACAATTTGTCCCTTCCTCCATCGGCTCAAAACCTGCCCACTGCACAAGACAACCCCTGCAAATGCGATCAAGTAGGTGCGCATGTGCACACATACGCAAGCCTGCCCATCCCTGCAGGCACCCTCCGAACGGCCCGTCTCCAGCTCCGAGCCAGACAACTCTTCCGCACCCAACAGCTGCAGCGCGCAGCCGCACGCCCCTGGCGCTGAGCCTTTGGGATTACGCGGCCAAACTGCAGGAGCTGACGAGCTTGCTGCAGGGGCCGCAATTGGCACACCACACCTTGCTTCCACCAGCAGCAACCTGGGCGCAGGTGAGGGCCGGGGGGACCTCCCTCGCAAAGCAAGGCTGCTGGCAGTTGCCTGTGGGGGTGCGATAGAGGTCCAGCGCTGGCGCCCATAGAAAGACGAGCAAGGACACAGGTGCAGGTACTTACCAGCCGTGTTGTAGTGAAGTGCTGTGCAAGGGAGCCCCTGGCGTCTCTGGTTGGGGCTGGGCAGGGGCCCAAAGCCGCAGGCTTTTGAAATGTGGCACAAGCACGCGGTTTCCACGTGGGTGCGCCTCAGTACTTCCTGCTGGCCGCTGCTGCTACCTGCCGTGTTTCTTTGATTAGAGGCTGCTGCTATCTGCCGCGTTTTTTATTAAAGAGCTGGTACAGTACAAAAAAGCGCCAGGGCACTCTAGCGTGCAGCCGTCACGCCGCCCATTCCCTCCAATGCACTCATACTGGCAGGCCTGCATGTTTATTGTAATGCAGCTCAGCATGCTTGCTGCCGGGCACAGGCCCTGTGCAAGCGTGCTGGATGCCCTGTGCTTGGGCTGCTGGGCAGCTGATGGCACACCATGACAAGCGAGGCACGCATGCCGTGCAGGGCAGGCACTGTTGTGCAGGGCATGCGTGTTGTGCAGGGCATGCGTGTTGTGCAGGGCAGGCACTGTTGTGCAGGGCAGGCACTGTTATGCAGGGCATGCACTGTTGTGCAGGGCATGCGTGTTGTGCAGGGCAGGCACTGCCCTCGCACTCGGGCTTTACACTGCCCGCAGGTTACGCGCACCTACAGTTCCTTCCCGCAGCAAATTGTCGTCTCCTGTCCATCTAGCACTCTGCTGTCAGCAGCTACAACAGTATCAGCACTGCTGTCATAGTTGGCACTGCCCTCAGCATCAGCACTGCCCCCAGCTCCTGTCCACAACACTCTGCTATCAGCAGTGAGTGCCCACTCAAAGCCCCGGCCGTGGCCGCAGGCGAGCACCACGTTCCTGAGCTCCTGTACCGCGAATTCTTTGAGGAGCAGATCTGTGACTTTGGCATCAACGGTGCCCGCTCAGCAGCTCAGCGGGGCTCGCGTGGCAAGGTGGGGAGGGAGGAGGAGGGAGGTGAGCCCTAGTGGCGAGCCCTTGGCTAACAAAAGGCGTGCTTGCCGTGCGTGGGCTGGAAGCATCGGGTGCGAGAGGCGCCTGAGGGGTGCTTGTTCGACAGAAGGCGTGCTTGCCTTCTGTGGGTTCTAAACACTGTGCTACAGGCACCTGAGAGCTGCTTGGTGACTGGTTGGCAGCACTAGACTGTCAGTCATGCCATGGCAAACCCCCTGAGGCTGTCAGGCAAGAGGTGGAAGCCTTTGCACGGCAAATATGTGTGGCAGCTGTGTAATTAGCCCAGGCGTGGCAACCAGCACAAGGCAGCACTGGCAGACGCACTCCAGGGTCCTGCCACAGCACAAGGCAGCACTGGCAGGTACACTCCAGGGTCCTGCCACAGAATGATCCATGGGCTGACCATCTGCGACCTTGGAGACAAGGACCAGCCCCTTGGTCCTGCAGCATGTAGACGCATGTACAGCATGAGCATAGGGGCACCTCTGCCTGCGCATCGTGCGTGTGCGCAGGTGCAGAAGCAGGCGGAGTGGACACGGGTGCGCCCCCAGATGTTCCATGAGCACAAGGGCATTTGCTTCTGGAGGTGGTCGCTGGAACTGCCGCTCAAACAGGAGGAGCAGGTCTGCACGCGCATGCCTCCTGTCCCCTTTCTGGGCGTATGCCTGACTGAGTGCAGGCCGAGGCCAGCTGCGTGTGCTGCGTCCTTCCGTGCACTGAGGACACAAAGGGGGGCTGAGCCATTTCCTGTTTGAGCCCGTCCCAGCACACAGCCAGCTTTGGGCTGTTGACAGCACGATATTGCCAGCACGACGGTTCCTGCAGGAGGGCAGCATGCATGCCTGGACAGCTGTCAGCATGAGGGCCGATGGCCCACAGGGGTCCCTCATGAGCCCATGCCCTGTGTCACTTCACACCTGGGGAACACAGGTGAGCAAGACAGCAGCGCGCCAGGGTGACCTTTTTTAACATGCGGGCCTCCTACTTACTCGGTCCATGTGCAGATCATTGAATATGCGCTGGTGGACCCAGAGGAAGGTGCAGAGCCAGCCAGGTGCGCCGCAGCAGCCTCCGCCCAGCTGCCTTTGGGACTGTGCTTGAAACTGCCAGGCGCACTGCAGCAGCTACAGCCCGCCCGCTCCTGCCCCTCCTCTTCCTTGAGGACTTGGCTCCAACTCGGCACGTGTGCCTCCCATCTTTGCACCCCCCAGGTACCATTTTTGGCTGCCTGGCGCTACCCAGCCCTGGCACATGGGCTTCTTCTCCAGCAACGGCTTCCGCACAAATGCGGGCAGGGCTGAGGCCATGGGCGGCATCCAGCCTATGTGGCGGAAAGTGCTGGCCATGCACAGCAAGGTGGGCCTCGTGAACGCCTTGCTGCTCTACCTACCTGAGCGCACCATACCTGTGGCGCTTGTCGTGCAAAGCACATGTCATGCCCAATCACCTTCATTGTTTAACAATCATCTTAGTTACGCAAGCCATCTTCCGGCACTCTGACTACAACTCATCGCTGACTTCAATTTGTTGTACAAAGTATACTTGGGTTGCGCACGTGGTTTTTGGAACAAATCCGCTTACCCGCTTGCCCTGTGGTGCTTTGGAATGCAGAAGCCACTGCACCTGCTGCTTAGTGGGGGAGATGTGCTGTTCAATGACACCGTCTGGGATTGCCCATCCTTGCGAGCCTGGAGCGAGATGAGAGACATTACAGTGGGTATCATGTCTTCACAATGCACACCTTGGTCAACCCTTGAGGTATGCAAGCACGCATCCATACAGTCTGTTGGCAAGGATACAGGGCACAATGTGGGGAGGAGCGGTGTCATCCACAGAGCAAAGACAGCACAGAATGAATCACCAGGTCCCTTGTGCATCATCATAAGCCTGTCAGTCGGCTATAGATGGCTAGTTTGCTATAGGGATTTCTGGTGCAATACATGGTCCTTATAAGGAATTCAGAGCTAAAAACACCAAGCATGTCTTCACTGCCTTCTGAGGGTGTTCGAAAACTGCTTAACAAGTGCTAAGGACAGTGCAGATTGTTCCAGGGCGTTTTTCCAAGAAGACGCACCAGGATGAACCATTCTGAGTGCCTATTCTGCCTACATGCTGACAACTATCGACAATATTTTTGCCTGCATGTTGTCCTGACATCTGCTTTGTCCTATGTTCTTGGGTTTGTATCATGTGTAAAAAGCCCATTCTTCAAGTATTTACTCAATGATTGGACTCTGCTACTGGGAATTCCCAATAGCACTTGTGGAAGCTGTGTGATATACATGGCTGCGCAGGAGCGGAACGCCCACCCCTTTACAGAACAGATGCAAGACGAGGTGAGTGTAAAAGGTAATATGAGAAAGATTATTGCAAATCAGGATTATTGTGCATTTGAAATAAGTGCAAAACAAGCAAGGTGAATTGTTCACAAGTGACAATATGAACATACACGTGGTCCTTATAAGCCAGTGCTTTGCATCACTCAATAACTTTGCTGTTGTGGCCAGTATCCTTATTTTTAGCATGGCACTGTGTGCTCATGGTCACCCAATTTAGGCATACAAGCCAGAAATTGGCCGTCTAACTTGTTTATGCCAGCGTTTCAAGTTGACATCCCTGTGTCTCTGCTTCTCTCACTAGAACTAATTTATGCTTTCCTGCCACATTTCACAGGTTGAGGACTGCTACTTGCGCATGTATCTCCAGCATTGGCAAGAGGATGAGTGGAGCGGGGCGCTGGCAGTCATCCCCCATGTGGGTCACATCTTCATTCGTGTACCAAGCCAGAAAGCAGCAGGCACATCTTTTGCCTCGCTCCACTTCTGAGTCCTCGCACACACTAAATGCACATGTGCACCGAGGAACCTCACACTCTCACGCGCAAGTGTGGAACTCCCTTTCGTCTTGCAGGCCTTCTCAATGGATGACCATGAAATCTTTGATGCCTGGGGCTGTTACAATCCTCAATTACAGAACTCTCCAGTGTTTCAGGTTGACCTCAAATGACTATTCGTTTAAACGCTTTCCACATGGGCACAAATCCACCATCTCTGCCTGCACGGTCCGTCAAGATGCAAGTGTTTGCTTGACAAATGGCAGCGTCATACAACCAATGTGCCCTGAGCATTTTCAAGGCTCAGCTCCACTTCCTTTGAGGTGTCCTCTTTTTTGCTCATGCATGATGCAAAAGTGCCTATGTGCCTGCTTTCCTCTGGCAACAGCGCAACTTCTTTTATCAGCAATGGCAAGTGATTGATGGGCACCCTTTTTGTTGCAACTCTGGATGCTGGGTTGTACAACTCTTGCAGGGAATCTTCCACTCAGCCATGAAGTTCTTTAGCCTGTTTGCGCACCATGCGGTCCCCGCATCAATCACTGCCGAGAGACAGGTAAATTTTGTTGAATCCTGCCGGGCCATCATGATGAATTATGGCATGATTTGGAACAATTGTTTCCTTCATGCACCTTTGGTTATCCAGGGCATCTGCAACAGCCTTGAACTCAGGAGGGTGCTTGAAGTTATCAAGCCTGCAACCGGCACCATCATGGTGGAAGTTAAAGCGAGTTACAGGATGCCAAGTTGTGGCAAATTGACATTGGCAATGATCCATCACAATCTAAGGTCAGCCATGACGGTCTAGGCTCTGCCATGCAAGGCGCCAAAAAAGTGTGCAGCACAGGCAGGGGCTTTCAAGCCTGCACTCAATTCTGTGCATTTGTTACATCCGCCAGGACACGTGGCCAGAATAAGACAAGTGTGGTGCAAATCATCATTTTTTGCATTTGCAGGTATGAAAGGCGCCATCCCAATGAATTCACAGCTACTGAGCACGTATGCAAAGGGCAACAATGTGCCTGCAGGTGTTTGGCACAAAAGGGCTGCACTCCCTCAATTGCTGTGGCCCCTCGCACGCGCTCCTGATGCTGGACACCCGCTCTGAGCGCAGCAAGGAGCGCATCATATCAGAGGAGTCATACAGAATGTGAGTGTGCAGATGCTGGACACCCGCTCTGAGCGCAGCAAGGAGCACATCATATCAGAGGATTCATGCAGGATGTGAGTGTGCAGATGTTGGACACCCGCTTTGAGCACAGCAAGGCGCGCACCATATAAGAAGAGTCGTACAGAATGGGAGTGTGCAGGGCTGTTCCTGTAAGCCCTTGCAAGTATGACATGCTTGCCAGGGAATGCAGGCAAGGCGTTATCAGCTGCTGCTGCAGTGTCTGCTTCCAAGTGGATGAGCCAACTTCCTTCATTGTGCGGCACGCAGGATTGAGGAGCGGCTGCTATCCTTGCCCGTGGCCACAAAGCACATCTTGGTCGTTGCTGCAACCCCCTTGATCTACCCTGTTGTGCCCGGGGCCATGACCACAGCCAAGTGCTTTGCATGTGGGTCTTCCCATTTGTGCCGTGACCACATCTAAATGCTTTGGATGTGGGTTGCACTCCCCCTTTTCGCTGGTCAGGGGTTAACAAAGCTCACTCCTGCAAACAAACTCCCCTCAATGTGTTTCACATGTGGAAGCTTTCACTGGTGGCCTTGAGGAGCAATAGAAAAACAAGCCTTGATCAGGGTGTGCAGGCTGCCTCCAAGCCATGCACCAAAGCTAGCATGGTACGAGGCGTTGCCCCTAGCCCTGAACAATGCTCTGGCACCGCCAGCACACAGGCTGCCAGCACGCAGGCTGGAAGGAGCGCGCCCAGCCCAGCTGAAACCCATCACTGAATAACTAAATTAGATGCGCGGTGGCAGTCAGAGTTCACAAATGTTCAGGCAATCATCAGGCAATCATTCCTGTGAAGCGTTGCGGCCCACAGCCTTGCTAGGCGTGGCTACGCCATATGGCTCTGTCAGCTGCAGCTTGGCCTGTGCAGCCTTTGGACCTGCCTCAATCTGTGCAGCCATTTTTGATGCTGCTGCCTCAACATGTCCAGTACCTGGCGCTGTCGGCTTGACCTGTGCAGCCTTTGGCGCTGTCGGCTTGACCTGTGCAGCTTTTGGCGCTGCTGCCTCCATCTTGTGCAGTCTTTGGCAGGAAGGGGGAGAGCGTGGGGAAGCTGCTGCACGAGAGCTCAGCCCCGTTCTTGGAGAGGTTCGGGGGGCTTCATGTGCTTGACGATGTCACTGGCCACTGGTCTGCGGACCTGCATGTGCACGAGAAGGTGGAGTTTGTGCAGCTGCTGCAGGTGGGTAGTGGGGGCGGCGCGAGGGATTTTCTGTGGAAGGGTGCATGTCCAAAAGGAAAGATGTTCAAGTCAAAGGCACGAACGAATCTGCACTGGGCCACGGGATGGCTTGAGTAGGCTCATGTAGAGGCTGTGTGTGCAACAGGAACGAAGGTGCAGCGGTCTTCACTAGTAAGGCCCCGCTCGCCTTAGGATGGCTCCACGCTCCCGTGCCAAGGATGCAGGCTGGCTTGGGCGGGCTGCAGGCCAGGGTGCAAGGATCATTGTGTTAGGGCTGCTGCGTGAGAGCCACTTTTGGAGTGTTGTTGCGTTGATTAGGGCCGCCATGCAAGGGCAAGGGCTACTGTGAAAATTGCAATGTGTAATGGTCTCTTGAATGGGCTAGCTGGGGAACGATCCCAGTTAATGAGGTGGCCAATCCCCAGCCCAATGAGGTGGCCAATCCCCAGCCCAAGCCTCTGAGCCTGATGGTTGGTTGGGTAGTCGGTGGTGGTCCGGTGGTCAAAGAAAAAATCTGGTCTTGTTAAAGCCACAGTGCGAGGGCCCCATCTGGCAGGGGCTCATCCTTGATGTCACTCCACCAGGTCTGGAGGCAAGCCCAGCATGCAGCCAGCGCAAATTGCAGAAACGCTGTGCAGGACACTGCCTGGCTGCTTGCATCACCTCATCAGTAGAGACCCCATAGTTGCGACACACGCTGGGGGGCAAGTGCACTGAGGGGGTGCCATCAGAGTGTGTGTGCCCTCCAAGCACGCACATGCTATCCAGGCTGTGCCACTGCTCTTGTGGCTTGTGTCTGCGGGGGCGCTAGCTGGGCAAATCTGTGGAATTCAGAGCACAAGCACCAGCTCGCTTTTGGCCACCTTGCAGAGGGTGTCCCAGGCTAAGTCTGCAAGGGTGTCCTTGCTCGCCGGCGACACTCGGATGGCGTGCGTGGGCCGCTTCTTCAGCAGCCAGGGTGCCACGCCCGCCCAGCAGGATTTCAGGCGAGCGTGGTGCACCATACCTTTGGTGGTCAAGGAGGGCCCTGCTGCCCAAACAGCGCATGAGCTGGTGGCGGCCAAAAGAGCGTGTTCCCGCGCTAGAAAGAAAGAAAGAAATAAAGACTGCCTCCCTGGAAGATCTTTGGTGACATGATGCAAGAGGACAGGCATGTGGCGTGTGCGAGCACTTGGCAGTCCTCCACCAGCCAGCACTTCAAGATTCGATGCATGGTCAATGACATACCTAATCTTGCAGCTTCAACTATGCAGGAAGTTGTCATTTTTGGATGATTGGATCCCTGGGCAAGTTGTGTTCACAAGTCTGCTAGGCGCCATGCCATGAGAATCCATGAGCTTGAACATGATAGCCTAAAATGCTGAGCAGCAATCAAATCTCTATGCAAGAGCACAGCTCTGACTCCATCTGAGCTCCATGTAATCCACAGGTTCATGCCCCAGATTGTGTCCTCGGCCATAGGCGACGCCCCACCGCCAGCTAGTGTGGTCGGCATCCTGCGCGCTTGCTCCGTGTTCTCAAAGAGCGTGGATGCGGTGAGGCCCCACACAAAAACCGGTGCATGTTACTTTGGGTCCCAAGTCACACGCTGCCACATGCTGTCACATGCCATCGCACATGAAACGGCCTGGATGCTGTGCAGTGCTCCTGGCCCAAGTTCACGCGCACAGCATGTTGCAATCAGTCCTGCGTAATGCCTGTGCTGCGTGCCTGCACACAGGACACGCATGAGCAGCTCGACAGCAGCCTTGGCTTGCGCCCACAGCGTAATTGGTGCGAGATCATTGGGTCCGCGACAGACGACACACTGGCATTCAAGGTAGGAGAAGGCACCTAATGGCATGCCAGGTGTCAAACTCCATGCTGGAATGATGACTGACACACTCAGCTTAATGGCTTCTTTGAAAGGATGCATACAAACTGCAAAAGCGCAGGGCTTTTGTTCTCATCCCCTGATAAAAGCCTAGCTTCCTACTTTAAGAATGCCACGCTTGCCCTTGCCTTGCGCGCAGAGCAAGCAGCATATGCAAGCGCAGAGTGCATAGGCCCCTCTAGGAGCTTGAGTTCGTGCTCACGCTCGTATCCACCTCCCCTCTTTCGACGCAGCTGCACTTTGAGAAGGAAGCGCAGGCGTTCAGTGTAGAGGTACCGGCGCTGGAGCTACCTGAAGCAGTCAAGGGCCTGGGCCAGCACTTGATGGACCAGGAGCGGCCGGCCAAAGTGAGAGACACAGAGGGAGAGCTCCAAAACCGCCCCATTCCCTAGCTGGCCTGTTGGCTCCGACTGAGCATGGGCTTGAGCTGTGCTTTTGGTGGGCAGCATTGTTGTTTACATCCACGATGGTTCTATTTGACCGGCACTCAACATGCTCAAAATGACCCTGTTCTGCCCACCCTGAACACACAGCCGTGTTTTATGTGCACCAGATGAATCATCCTAGCCAGGAGGAATATGATTTATGGTTTATGTTTCATCGCATGGACGCATTGGTGCAGTTCCTGTCCTTCACATCCCAATGTTTTTTTGCTCGTGCTCAAGCATGCAACTGAGGGCGGAGGCAATCTGACATATCCTAGAGTTTGGGGCTCCAGTCTGCTCACTTCCAACCAAAGGCACATCTTCTTGATGGAAGTCCAGCATTGCGAAGATACTAGGCCCAGCCCAAGGAGCCCGCTTGAAGCCGCCAATCACCAACACAGCACGCCCTGTCAGCACCTAGAATGAGCTGCGGCTGTACTTAACCTTATCACGATCCTTCTGGGAGTGGGTGGCACTAACTGCCGCCCTAACAATTTGGAGCTGCTTAAGACTCTCGGCCTTGATGCACAGAAAGCTACCAAACTTGCCATAAGGCTTCACGCTCATTCGGTCCAGTATGCTCATTAATTTGTCAGTAATAGACGCGCTCTTGAGGAAATGTGCACCACTGCTCATCATTATGGTCAGGAATGGGGCACTGCTGTAGCTAGTCACCCTCTTGATCCCCATTGATTTCTTTCCATTCTTTTCTCTGGTGGTCCCTTGATGTAGGGGGTGTGTTTTCTGCCAATTAAGTTTTTCTTAAGCTTAAATACCTCGCTACACAGTGTCCATCCTACTCAGCAGCAGGGGCAGCCCCCGTGCATGACCACAAGCATACGCAGGCTGGCATGCTCAGACTTCAAGCATGGCATCCTGGTAAGCCACCAGGAATTCACCAATCATGCCGCGGTCAGGAACAACGTTTGCCATGCCATACCTGCAGACACATGGAAAAGCTTTACCAGTTTAAGCTTGCTGCATGGTCAAAAAAGGGAAGAGGGAGTCTAGACTCACAATAGGCAAACATAGTGTCATAGCAAGGAAGCCAACAGCAGAAAAGTCGCATCTGATAACCTTACACGCTAGCAATCTCTGCTTACAATCAGAATGGTTGGTCAATGGCTCACGCTTGAATTCTTCTTACGCTCTGCCTGATGAATCAATCCTCAACGGCACCAATTATACCTGACGCATAACACACATCTACGCACCGATCCTCTCACCAGCGTCTAAGCAATCACGCACGCGCAAGCTGCGCCCTCCCCAAGTGCCCCCCATGTGAGGGCCTGCCACCCTTGGCCAGCAGCCCACACATCCACATGGCTGTCCTCTATCTTCCCCCACTTACATTGGGGCACTGCCGCCTTGTACAGCATCTGGATTGGCCACCAGCGTGGCCACCGCGTCTCGCATGCCTTGCAGCAGCTGCTGCACGACGTCTGCCTTGCCATTAGTGCTGCCGGCCTCGTTCATGTGGTTGGGCGTGAAGCAAAAGTGCAGGGCAGGGGGTGACTGCAGTGCATTCCAGTGCCAGCCGGCCTGCGCACGCACGCGCATATGTGTGTGTGCGCATGTGTGCGTGCATGCGAGCCAGCGCATGTACTCTGCATGTACATGCGTGCGCCAGCGTGGCAGGCAGGCGCTATGAAACACACTCTGGTTCGTGTTTCAACACTTGCGGACACCGCCCAAGCCACAGTCACACGGTCGTTCGCTGGCAATCGCGGCGGCAAGCAGTCTTGCACCGTAACTAAAGCTGGTCCAAGTCTCTTATCAAGTGCAGGGGCAAGCTGTCTTGCACCGTGACCAAAGACAGGGCCCTGACCATCGACCCTGCCCAAAGTCAGGCAGTCTTCCCTGACCAAAGCTGGTCCAAATCTTGCACCGTGTGGGGTATCATGGAGTATCATGGAGTATCATGGGGTATCATGGAGTATCATGGAGTGTCATGGGGTATCATGGAGTATCATGGGGTATCATGGAGTATCATGGAGTATCATGGAGTATCATGGGGTATCATGGAGTATCATGGGGTATCATGGAGTATCATGGAGTATCATGGGGTATCATGGAGTATCATGGGGTATCATGGGGTATCATGGAGTATCATGGAGTATCACGGAGTGCCCCTCAGGCGTTATCTTGTCCAGACATGTGGGCAGGGAGAGAGGACACTTGCTTGATACACACCCGCAGCCCTCCTTACAGCAAGAGTCGCACAGTGCCCTGTGACAGTGCCTCCTTACAGCAAGAGTCGCACAGTGCCTCCTTACAGCAAGAGTCGCACAGTGCCCTGTGACAGTGCCTCCTTACAGCAAGAGTCGCACAGTGCCTCCTTACAGCAAGAGTCGCACAGTG
>LKMJ01001821.1_pt1 | contig 19146 bp, 32 predicted proteins | sample 643391 | NCBI WGS metagenome assembly LKMJ01 (sample SAMN04112250, study PRJNA286221) | soda lake metagenome | biome: soda lake; feature: Kulunda Steppe; material: water; isolation source: sample PL-Br10 brine of Picturesque Lake | place: Russia: Kulunda steppe | collected 2010-07 | reverse complement strand
GTTTGTGTGTGTGTGTTTGTGTGTGTGTGTGTGTGTGTGTGTGTGTGTGTGTGTGTGTGTTTGTGTGTGTGTGTGTGTGCGTGTGTGTGTGTGTGTGTGTGCACGTGAGATACAGGGGGGCAAGAGGAGGGAGGAGAGGGAGAGATGGGAGCGCAAAAGCTCACGTTACGCATCCCGCTATGAGCAGGCCTGCAGCACTTGCATGCCATCCTTGATGCCATGCACCAGGGCCAGGAGTCCAAGCAGGCGGTGCTGGCATGCAGCAGGCTCCGCCCACAGATGAGCAGACACAACGCGTCTGCTACAGATGAGATAACACAACGCGTCTGCCCACAGATGAGATAACACAACGCGCCTGCCCACAGATGAGCAGACACAACGCGTCTGCTACAGATGAGATAACACAACGCGTCTGCCCACAGATGAGATAGCACAACGCGTCTGCCCACAGATGAGCAGACACAACATGTCTGCCCAGGCTTTGGTGTGCCATGCATGCCGCAGGTGCTGCAGCCCAGGCACGATTATCTTTAACAGGCCCAGGCGGCCACCTTAGCAGGCAGTCAGGCTTCTACAAGCTCAGCAGCTGGGACGGAGTCAAGCTGGAGGCCGAAGGGACAGATGGTTGGGCGCGCGTCAGCGAGGCGCTGGAGGGCATGGTGGCGGCATCAGCTGCCGTAGCTGCCAGCGTGCCGCCGGACCTGAGGTGCGCACAAGGATGGGCTGGTGCTGCCCAGATGGGCTCTGTTGGGTGCTGCAGCAGAGTTTTCCCTGCCTGCCATCTGCCTGCCTCCTTGTGTGGCTATGCGGCGTGCCTCCTGTGGCCGCACTCTCGGCTGGCAAGACAATTTCACACAGACCGAGGGACCACCGAAGCTGCCCTGCTTGCGCGCGCGTGTAGGCTGGTGGCGGCTGAAGTGATCATTGCTGCTGCACCCCTGGCACGCCAGCCGCTGGTGGGCAAGGCAGGCGGCCTGCTGCGGGGCCTTGGAAGTGTGCTAGCAGAGCCGTTCACAGGCAGCAGTGGCAGCGGCGGGGCGGGGGCGGGAGTGGGGACTAGCACAGGCGCAGCAGGCGCACACGGGCAGGCGGTGCCGCTGGCCGCCGCTGCCGCCCACATGCCGGGTGATGGCTCCAGCAACCGGTCTGCAGGGGGCGGGGATATGCTGCTGCTGCGGTTGCAAGAGCGGCAGCAGAAGGTGCTAGTGCTGCAGGTGAGTGGGTGGGGTGCGCAGAACGCAAGGGGCTTTGAGGTGTGTGTGCGCGTGTATGTGTGTTTGTGCGTGCGCATGTGTGTGCGCGTGTGTGTGCGTTTGTGCGCATGTGTGCGTGTGTGTGAATGTGCTTATGCGTGTGCCCGTGTGTGCGCGTGCGTATGTGTACACATGCGTGTGTGTGTGTGTGCTTGTGTGCATGCGTGCGCGCGTTTGTGCGTGTAATTGTTTTCCCTGCTACAGCACAAGTGCATGTTTAAGGAAGGTGCAGGTGGGGGTGGGGCTTGCGGGGTATAGGAACACCATCAGAGGTAGCCTGGCGCAAGCTCTGCCCTTGTCCCTCACCCACAGCTGTATTGCAACAAAGTGAGGCAGCCTGCGCCCTTTCCAGGTGCGCCCAAGGTTTTCTCTTGCACGTGTGCCTAAGCATCCACTCATGAAAGCCTCAGCGGGGACTCTGAAAGGCGTGGCCAGACCTCGATGCACGCCTTTGTGTCCACCCATGAAAGCCTTCAAGAGGACTCCGGGGGAAAATGCATAGCCAGACCTCCGCATGGGCCCTTGTGTCCAACCCAGACTCCATCAACACACACAGTACTTCTCACAAAACCCTTGTGCCATCACCCCTTGCCACCTGCAGTGGTGCGCCCTCATGTACATGCCAAGTGGCTGCTGCACCTGCCCTGTCCCAGGTCCCTGCGTCTATTTGCACAGCTCCCCTCCTTCCATTTGTCTTCCCCGCCGGATGCCCCAGCCCTCAACGCTCTCATCTAAAGGCGGCCCCTGCCCCCACTTTGCGCCCCATCCCCGCAGGCGCTGTGGTCCCTCTGCCGCACTGCAGGCGGGCCCCAGGCCATCAGCCTCTCCAGTGCAGCGCCGCTCTCCAGCACACATGCCCCCAGCCGCCGCAGCAGCCCCGCTGTCCGCACTGCTGCCAGCCAAGGCAACCCTGCCGCCAATGCAGGGGGCCTGGGTGGTGGAGGCGGGGGCGCCGCCAAGGCTGGTAGCAGCGTCGGCGCGCCAGTGCTGCCGGGCCTGGTGTCGCTCATCACGCAAGTGCAGGACCACGAGCTCAAGGCGCAAGCAGCAGGTGAGCGAGGCAAGGCGCGTGCTGTGCTGTGTGCACCGTTCGTGTGCTAGGCATGCTGCGCATGCTGTACTTGGTGCCATGGAAGTTGTGCGCGCATGTGTTGTGTTGTGCATGTTGTACATGCTGTGCTCGGAGTTGCGCATGTCTTAGTGCACAAGTGTTGTGCGCTCTGTGTGTTGTGCGCATGGGTACGGTGTGAGTGTATTGGGTGTCCGCGCACGTGCATGCATGGGTGCCATGCGTGCATGCGTCCTGTTGCCTCTGCATACACATTGCATGCAACTGCCTGCGATTGCATGAGGCAGTCGCTCTGTACCCGCACCTTGGGGCCGCACACAGTGCATGTGCACGTGTCTTGCTCAGTGCGTTTGCAACTTGGTCTTTCTACCTGCACTTGTTTTGATGGGGGCCCATGACTCATGGGCCATGAGTCTTTAACTTTGCCATGCTTTACAGAGATACCTTAGAAGTCACCAGAGTGCTTTATACTAGGCGAGCGCAGCCCACCCGATTTTGCCAACAGGGGCCGCCTCACGCACTTAATGCCACAGGCGCCGCCCCCCCCCCCTGCCCTCCGCTGTATCACACGGGCCGTGCACCGCCGATGTTCTGTTTGTTGCAGGCGTGGTGGCCTCTGTGGCCTCGCGCCTGGACTCCGCCCAGCTATCTGTCATGGGTGGCACTGCGGGGCTCGCAGCCAGCCTGGTGGCTGTGGTGAACGCAACAGTGCCTGCCGTGGCCAAGTAGGTAGCAGGCCGCAACTGTCATATTTTGCGTGCATGCTGCAGTCGCAAGGGCGTTAGATGGAAAATGTTGTGTCCAGGACCTTGCCTGCTGTGGCTATGTTGGTGGCCGGCTGTGGCTGTTGCGCCTTTCGTGCATTTCGCGGTTGCATGGGGCTTGGGTGAGAGGTGTTGCGTCCAGGACTGTGCCTGCCCTTGACGAGTGGGTGGCGTGTGGTGGCTGAAGTGGTTTGCATCGAGCAGCTGTGTTTAAGGTTGACCAGTGTTGTAAAAGGTCTACATCTGTTGGAAAAGGTCTACACCAGTGTCATAAAAGGTCTGCACCTGTTGGAAAAGGTCTACACCAGCGTCGGAAAAGGTCAACACCAGTGTTGTAAAAGGTCTTCACCTGTTGAAGATACAGACGACGCAGGCCAGTGACAAGACGGGTTGGACCCCTTGTTGGTGTTGAATGGACCCCGGTATAATATAAATGTTGTCGCATCCGTTTTGAGCAAGGCATGTCGTGTATGAGAAGACTAGACGGGCCCTCAGTGGGCAATAAAGTTGTATTTGAGAGAGCAGATGTAGGCAGATGCCACCAACCCACCGGGTGGGTGTGCCCACGCTTATGGTATTGCTGCTGTAAAGGTGCGTGCTTGTGCACTCTTGTACATTCCTGAGCGTGCTGGAGCATAATGGGAAGTGAGCCATGAGACCCTTTTGGGGTGGAGGGAGCCTCCTCAGCAGGTGCAGAAGGCGGCTGCTTGGACTATGCAGGGGGGACTGGGCCTGATGCTACCTCACACGGCTGCAGTGCTCTGTTGCAAGCTTCCAAAGCTGTCCAGCGGCCACCTGCTTAATTTACAGGCAGCAGCCCTTGCTGCCGCTGCCGCTGCCGCCTCCACTGCTGCTGCTGCTGCTGCTGCTGCTGCTGCTGCAGCACATCCACCATCTGTGTACCTGAATGTGCGCCTCGCCCTGGCGCGGCCATCAGCCTCATGCGCACAGGGAGAGGTTTGGATGCGCCCAAGCGTAAGCAAGCTGCCTGAAACCTTGGTGGCTCGCGCAGCACCACACCTGTGCCCACGCTGCCTGCACCCTTTCAGCTGATCCACTTGCACCACGTGGCCGTTGCTCGCAGGGCGGTGTTCACGGGCGGCAGCGTGCGCACGCCGTCGCCGTCCTCTTATGCAGGGCCGGTGCAGTCCCCGCCCCCCCTGCCCCGCACCGCCTCCCCTGGCCTCGGCACAGCCCATGGGCCAGAGGGCCCGGACTTCAACACCATTGAGGCGAGTGTGCTTGCATGCATCCTTGCATGCCAGGATGCACACTTGCAAGCCCAACCCAGATGGAGATGCCCCTCCCAACACCTGCAGGAAGCAACCCGCTTTCTCAAGTGCAAGCCACCACATGGCACACTCCCACCCTGCTGTAGCGCACGCTTCAGCTGGGACCGTCTCTGCCTTGGTGTGAACGCAGGCGCAAGCCATGGCCAGCATAAACGCACTAGCCGCGCTAGGGGAGCTCTGCCGGAGCGCTCCTGTGGCTGCGCGGGTGGCAACACTGAAGGGTCTGCCGGCGGCGCTGGCGGCTGCACTGCGCGTGCACAGCATGGACATGTGCCTGTACGCAGCAGGTGGGGCGTGTGGACATGTACCTGTACGGACAGCATGGACATGTGCCTGCACAGCATGGACATGTGCCTGTATGGACAGCATAGACATAGTCCTGCATAGCATGGACGTGTGCCTGTACGGACAGCATGGATATGTACCTGTACGCAGTAGGTGGGGCGCGTTGAGCATGGCAGCCCTTGCTCCTGACGTGCTTGCATGTGTACCCAGCAAGGGTGGCTGGAGCTGGATGGCAGGCAGAGGGGAAACGCTGTGTGAACAGCGTGACTGCTCTCCAAGACGCCTTGTCCATTTGCGCATTTGTACGTGGGTACATGTGCCTGAGATGTGTGATCCTGCACATCATCATTGAATGCGCGTGCGCGCTTGTGTGTGTGCAGCTGCGTATCTAGTCGGGGTGCCTCGGCGCCCCCAGTGCGCGGCAGCGCGCTAGCCCTGGCACGGCCGCGGCTGAAGTGCAAGGGGCCTGTGCGTGCGTAGGGGGGCGGCAAGCAGGTCTTGGGCTGCAGCATGTCCATGATTGAATGCACGCCCAGGTCTGCCGTCTCAGAGTAGCATATGTTCACTTCCACACACCCAGAGGGCTGCTGGCCTTGGCCCATAAGCAACACAGCCTTGCTGCTCCACAAATGATCACTTGGCCCCTGCTGAGCCACGGCCCCTGGCTTACTTTGCCAGTGTGCATGCGCATGCTGCCTTTCCCCCTTCCTCAAAGCACAACCGCACGCCCATGTACATGCATGGAACACATGTACACATGCACACCTTGCGCTTACTTGTCATTATGATGACCGCATGAGAATGCAACGCATGTGCTTGGAATGCTTAGAACACATGTACACATGCACGCTTTGCGCTTACTTGTTCTCATGATGCCCGCGTGAGAATGCAACGCATGTGCTTGGAATGCTTAGAACACGTGTGCACATGCACGCCTTGCCCACACTTGTTCTCATGATGTCCGCTTGAGATTGCAAGAGTGTGAGCGTGTGCCTGCACTTACAACACACAACCCGCACGCACATGCACACGCTCGCCCAGCACACACACACACACACACACGCACCCGCACAGGCCTAGTGGGCAACCTGGTCAGCCACACCGCCTCCCAGTCCGCCACCATCACCGCCGCCAGGGGCAGCCTGTCCAAGGATTTGGTCAAGGGCCTGAAGGTGCAGTGCACGCTGGGGGGGGGCAGCCCCGCATCCCCCCCCGGCGCCGGCCCATCCCAATCTGCCTACAACGGCAGCGGCACCCCTGCTTTGCGCCAGGAAGCTGCAGGTGTGCTGGCGATGCTGACGCCGGCGGGGGCGGCGACGGGAGGAGGAGGGGGGCTGCAGGCAGGGGACGACGCGGGGGCGCAGGGGGGCTACTCAGCTATACCTCTGCCCAGCCTCAGCCCTGCGCATGCGCCTGCCCCTGGGTCTAGGTGAGAAGGGGAAAAGCAAGACCCCATCCCTCAGATCCCCAGCCTTTCACTTGGCCGTGCAATGCAGTGTGCGTAATTGCGTGTGTCCCAGTGTGTTTGTGTGTTTGTGTGCCAGTGCGCTCGCGTGCATACGCGTGCGTGTGCGCGTGTTCGTGTGTCCGTGTGTGCGCACGCGCGTGGGTATGTGTGTGCCTGCGCGTGGGCGGTGCTGGTCCAATCACACCGCGTGGCGCCGCGGTAAGGGTGCGCCAGTGGCAAGCTTGTGCTTATGGGGCTGGTTTGCTGGTGGTGACTCTCAGCTGGTGTTAGGCGTGAGCTGTTGGCACTCTGCGAGCCTGCACTAGAGGCAAGCATGTTGACAGCAGGCGTGCATTGATGGCACCCCTGTGGGCAATGGCATGCCACCCTCCTGTCAATGCACGGGTGCATGGCCCTTGAGAATTCCCCCCATAGAGGGCCTCCTCTTCCAGCCGCCTCAGCCACGTGCCTGAGGGCAGGGTACCCTGCCACAGGCTGCGTGGCTGCGCTTCAACCCCCAGCATGGGCGAGGCAAAACTGCTGCAGGTGCATGCATGTGCCTGTGTGAAAAACAAGTGTGTTGCCTGAGCGTGTGTGTGTGCGCGTGTATCGCTTGAGCATCCCCATGTGGACTGTTTGTGGTGTGTGTGTTTGAGTGTGCATGTGTGTTGTACGCATGCCTGTATGCACGAAGGCCAACATCTGTTTTGCAGCCAGCACACAGGCTTTTGTTTTGCTGCTTAGCTGCTGAGGGCCAGGATGTGTAAGCGTGTGTTGTGCACGTGCAAACACGAGTGACGGTCGTTGTGTCTCCCGCAGTCAGCAGCCAGGCTTGTGCTGATGAGCTGCTGAGGGCCAGGATGTGTAAGCGTGTGTTGTGCACGTGCAAACACGTGTGACGGTCGTTGTGTCTCCCGCAGTCAGCAGCCAGGCTTGTGCTGATTAGCTGCTGAGGGCCAGGATGTGCAAGTGTGTGTTGTGCACGTGCAAACACGAGTGACGGTCGTTGTGTCTCCCGCAGTCAGCAGCCAGGCTTGTGCTGATTAGCTGCTGAGGGCCAGAAGCAGGCCCTTGCGCCTTTGTATGTGTGCGCCCTCTTGGCCACGCCCTTGCCACTTTCTGCTCAAGCTGCCTACCATGCCTGTTACGTGCCCATGCATCTGCCTTAAAGAGCCAAAGCATCCTGCTGAGTCCCAATCATGTTTCATCCTCAATCACCCTTTGTGCACCTGCGTGCCTCGCACGCTCATCCTGCGGCAGCCTGTAGCCTGATTGTTGAGCAGCCTGCAACCCGATTGATGAACAGCCTGCAACCCGATTATTGAGCAGCCCTTGCCGTGTGTCCTTGCTTCTCTCTGCTGCGGCTCTGAGTGCTCAACTGCCCCTGTGTCTTTCTTTCTGCAGTCACAAGGTTGCCTTGCCAGGATACGTAGAGTCGATGGGCAGACAGGACGCGCTGCTGCTTCTGCTGGGTGGGTCATGCGCACCCACCTCCACTGCAGCAAACGGAAATCTGTAAAGCCTGTCTGCCGCCACAATGGATGTTCAAAAGCAGCACACATGTGTGCTTGTGGGTGTGCATGCGTGTGAGCGCGTGTGTGTGCATGTTTGTTTATGTGTGTGTACGTGTGTGCGCTGGAGGGGATGGGCAAGAGCTCCATCATGGCCCACATGCTTACATATGCACATACCACCACCACCACCACCACCACCACCACCACCACCACCACCACCACGCAGGCGCGCTGCGCAACATGGCGTCCTGCGAGCAGGGGCGCGCCGAGATGGCCAACGACTCTGGCCTGGTGCCCGTGCTGCTTTGCATTTTGCGGCAAGAGCCCTGGCAGGTGGGTGGCAGGGCCGCGCGGACGTGCCGTGTGCATGCTTTTGCTGAGTGTAATGCGGTCTGGCAGGTGAGCTGGGCTGCCCTGCATGGTGTGCCATGCACCCAGAGGGTGTGGCTGCAGCGCTGCTCTTTCACCCTGTAGGTGTGGCTGGCTTGCTGCCGGCTGCCCCCTTTGTGGAGAGCTGTCTTGCTGCATGCTTGCAGCATCGCACCGCCCCCGTGCAGGTGTTACCGGCTTGATGCACCATGAGGCAGAGGGGAAAGCACGAGCCGGGACAGCCAAGCCTGTTCCCCGCCATACGATCTGAGCAGGTGGTCCACAGCGCATGAGCTGGAAGCCCTGCCTGCCCTTGCACCCACATGCTCACTCAGGTGCACCCACATGCTCACTCACGCGCACCCACATGCTCACTTAGGCGCATCCACGTGCTCACTCAGGCGCACACACGTGCTCATGCCCACCCATGCGCTAAGATGCACGTGCATGCTCAGGCATGTGGACAATGCTGCAGGAGAGCTCACCAGGGGTCTTCATGGCCGCGGCGCGCTTGCCCACCCCTGGTACCTTTTGCAATAAGGCCGCTCCATTTTGCACCCCTGGTACCTTGCAATAAGGCCGCTCCATTTTCCACCCCTGGTACCTTGCAATAAGCCCGCTCCATTAGTGCAGTCAGCCACTGCGCAACAATGCAGAATCGCCGGAATGGATGACAAGGCCTTGGGCTAGGCCCTGCCTGCCCCTCTTGGTTGACCTGACTGTGTCTGATGGCTGCAGGTGTCGCGCTCTAACCTCACCAAGCCGCGTGCGCTCAAGGAGCAGCGCCGGTACGACGTAAACATGGGGCCCGTCATGGAGCCCTACCGTCCGCCCCTGCCCTGGGAGCAGCAAGCAGGTGTGGTGGCTTGGTCACCCTGTCGCCATACACAAGCACGCAGCAGGGGGCGCGCTTGCGGCCTGCATCAGGTGCATTGGCTCGCAGGGCATGTGAGGGAGGCAGAAAGGGGGGGGGAAGGGGGGCTTTTGGTTTTTGGTTTTTGGTTTTTGGAGTTTCAGGCGGAGCTTGGATGGCTGCGCTGCCCCTTGTAGCTATGGGCTAGTTCTTGCTTTGCAAGCTCCTTGGTGCAGTGGCGTGATTGCTGTTGGGAGCCGTGGCCTGATTGTGGCGGGGAGCTGGGGCCTGATGGCTGTGGGGAACCTTGGTGTAGCTGGCCTTCATAGCAGCGGAGAGCCTTGGCCGTGCAGGTTTCAGAATTAAGGCCAGCCAGCAGGGCTGTGTAGGTCATGAAGGGCAAGGCCATCTAGCGGGACAGTGCAGGGCGCAGCCCAGGTGAGAGGGGCCGGCGCCCAGCTGCTGCCCCCCGGCTGCCGGCGCCTGCCCACCAGCAGCATGCCGTGCACAAGCTGGGCCTCGCAGCAATGAGGCAGAGCACAAAACAAGTGCCTGCGGCATTGGCAGAGGTGTGGGCTGCCTATATGTATGTGTGCTTATACAGGCGGGACGGCAAGGACACGGGCCAAGGACGCAGAAGGCATGGGTGGGCCCCAAGGGGAGCCCCCCCCTCGTGATCCAGGGGCCATCGGCTTCACCAACACGGCTGGGAGTGCGGCCGCAGCATACGGGCAAGGGGGGCCTGCCCTCAGCGCAGGCACTGGCCACGCAGCGGGGGGGACAGCGGACAGGGGTATGCAAGGAGGGTCTGTGCTTGGGCAACCTGCTGGAGGCACTCTAGTCTCTGAGCAGCAGCAGCAGCAGCAGCAGCAGCACCACCACCACCACCACCAGCAGCAGCAGCAGCAGCACCAAAAGCAGATCTGGGAGCCCCTTTACAGCCCAAAAGCACAGGTGGCAGTTAAAAACATTTGCTTGAGTGCGGGTTTGAGCTAGTGTCTTTGGGTGCGCCTCCTCAGGCCTGAAGCTGGGCTGCGGGCTGGCTGCCTGATTGCTTGGGGTGTATGCCTCTGGCTCTTGAAAAGTGACACCATGTTCAGATGCACTGTCCTCCCTGCTTGAACAGCAGCCCTTGTGGCCCTCACCCACCGATTCATGTGTCTTGGCAAGGCCCCAACGAGCCTTGGCCCTAGCCTTGTTGCTGCTACAATCTGCGCTTGGGAGCACGACGCTTACGCTGCCACATGCCGCTTCCTCAAGGCCACAGACCGGGCCGCCACCAGTGGTCGCATCAAGCGGATCCAGGGACCTCACGCTCCCCACAAGCTCACAAACCTGCCTGCTTGCCCACCTGCGTGCTTGCCGCGGTAGCGCCGCCCAGTCCGGCCTCACGCACGCGTGCGCTTGCCTGCCTGGCTGCCTAAGCAGGTCCTGGCTGCAGCAGTGCTGGCAAACCTGTCTGTGGACAAGGGCAGCCAGGAGGCAATTGTGGCGGACGCGGACTTGGTGCTGCACGCGCTGCTGGACGTGCTGGCGGGCGCGATCCTGGACGTGCCGCCCGCTGGCGCCGCCCAGACAGCTACGCGTCCCAACCATTCCGGCGGCACCCAAGGGGGGCCAGCAGCCAGGCCAGGCCCGCTGAGCAGCAGGGCAGCAGCTGGGGCCCCCAGGGCGGCTGGCGCCCACAGCCGGGTGGCCAGCGACAGCAGGCTGCCGCTACCTGCGGCGGAGGGTGGTGTGTACACCTCAAGCAGTGGGGGCCAGGGCGTGAGCACGAGCGCGGGCAGCAGTGTGGTGGCTTCGGCCGTGAGCATCAGTGTGGACAGCATTTCCGGCTGGCAGCAGCAGCAGCTGGTGCAGGGAGGCGGGCTGGCTGCCGCGCACCCCAGCCTGCCAGCCACTGGGCCGGGCGCTGCAGCGGGTCCCTACCCAAGCGCCTGTGCAGCCAGCCTCGGCAGCGGGCCAGAGTCCACTGGGCCAGGCAGCACCATTCCATGCATCCAGGACCCGGCTGTGGCATCCCAGCTGCACTGCTTTGTAGCGGTGGCCCTGTCCAACACGATGGGCCACACGGTCATTGCGCGCGCTGCTCTCACGCACGCGCGAACGGTGCCGCTACTGTGCGCGCTCATCATGCGCGTCCCAGCCCCCAGGTGCGGCACCACTGTGCGCCTCTGGGGGTATTTCAAGAGCCGTGGCTAGTGATCTGTTGTCGTCTCTGTGTGTTGTTGTCTCCATTGGGATCCTTTTATGTTTTGGTCTCTGTTGGGATTTTTTTTGCTGTTGTCTCTATTGGGATCCTTTTATGTTGTTGTCTCTGTTGGTATCCTTTTATGCTGTTGTCTCTGTTGGGACCATTTATTGTTGTTGTCTCTGTTGGGATCTTTTTATGTTGTTGTCTCTGTTGGGATCCTCTTAAGATGTGGGTGGTAATCTGCAGTTGGCTTTACCGAGTCGTGGATGGGAACGTAGTTTACAGATCAACCAGGTCCATGCTCGAGTTGAAAACTGCTGAGAAAGCGCGGCTTGAGTCCTGCAAGGTGCCGCAGCACAGTGAGCAATCTATTTCAAGGCTTGGGAGGAAAAAGAAGGAGAAAGGCTTCATGTTGTAATGGTCGGAGGCCACAGCCTACCACGGTAGAGGCTGATAATGATGATGAGGGTGGCGGTGGCGTTGGTGGTGGTGCTGCTGCCGCCTACGCTGACCCCCATGTGCAGGGCTGCCCTCACTCATTTATGAGGTCAATCATTCTGAAGGCTGCCGCATATCGCGCCGCTGCCACGCTTGCGCTTGGGATCGACACTGTCCTGCTCCCTCCAACATTCCTCCTCAATCCCTACATTCCTCATCTGCAGGGATGTGCTGGAGGCTACTGCTACGGCCCCGGCCTTACTGCCTGTGATGCAGCAGCGCCTGGAGGGCTTCGGGCGCCTCACCTCAATGGCGGCCTTGCATGCGCTGCAGCAGCTGCTGGCTTCAGTTGGTAAGGCTGCACATGTAGGCATGCTGCGCACGTGGTTTGGTGACATTTGGTGCGCAACTGAGGGTCGGGTAAGCAAGTTCTTGTGTCTGGCACCTGGAAGCGCCTGTGCCTGTGCCTGTGCATGTCCTCATGTGTGAGCCGCTGCATTGTGGCACAAGCACTCACAGGATCCATGCTTGGGTAGCTCATCAAGGCTGGAGTGCAAGCGCGCGCTGGTATCACGCCCAGCAGCATGCACACCCCAGGCCAGCTTTGGGCCACGGTCACTTTAAAGTGTGCATCCTCATGCTTGCTCTTGCGGCTGCCCTGCCCCCACGATCTGCCCTGCCTGCATGCGCACAGGCCCCCGGGCGCTGCAGCAGCTGAGGCCACCCCAAGCAGGGGAGGCGCTGCTGCACGCTGTGCTATCCCAGCCCCGGGCAAAGGTGGGTGGGCGCCCAGTGGGGCCTGAGCTTGCAATGCACCAGTGGGCGTTCTTGCGCCTCCCACTGTTTTCTGACCTGGAGTCGGAGTGGCTGGGAGTCTGCTTGCCTATGACCCATTGTTGACCAGGAGGTGCAGCGAATTATAAAGCAGCTTCCGATGGGAATTTGGTGGTGCCTGGGTCTTGGATCTTTGCAATGGCAAGGCAGGGAAGTGCCCCGAGCCTGCAAGCACACCTGCACACTCCTTCAATGTGCTATGCAAGCAGCAGCAGCAGCAGCAGCAGCAGCCCTGTGCCCCAAGCTCGCCTGCCTGGCTACTTCCCAACACCCTCTTATTTTTCCTGCATGCTGTCTGCCTTTCTTGAGCAGGCCGAGAGCCAGCAGGGCAGCAGCACGCTTGGGTTGCAAGGCCGGCCCTCACCTATGACTCCCGCCATGCAGCAGTTCCCGCAGGGGTTGCCACCAGGCACGCCCTCTGCTCGGGTCAGGGCCCAGTCCTCTGCGGCTGCTTCCATGCAGGTGAAGGTGCACAAGCTGCGTAGGAGGGCAAGGGAGCTGTGGGTGGCGTTGCATTGCAGGGGGAGGGAGGTGGGACGGCTGCAGCTGGGGCTGCATTTGTGTGAACCTGGCAAAGCCTCTAAGTGGAACAAAACCTTTGAAACCCTGACGCTGATGCTGTGCACACACTTGCCTGCCTGCCTATTTTTGGGTACTGTGCAGGCCTCTTTGGGTGTCACAGGCATCAGCGTGGCCGGCCTTCCGCCCACGCCCAGCCTGCAGCAGCTCGTGGACAAGGTGCTGTTGTGCATGCCGCGCTGGCCCGGCTGGTGCTAACTCATGCCTCTGCTGCCTTGCACTTGCTTCCAGTGATTGCTTTGGTTTCAAGTGCTAAAGCGGTTCTTGCAGTCATTTCTGTTGCTGCCGCTGCTGCTACCGCTGATGCTGCTACTGCTGCATTCCTGCCTGCTTCTCCTGTACTGGGGCATAATTGGCAAGGATTAGGTGCGTGGCAAGCCTGGGGCAAGTGTGCAGGCTTGGTTTCCCTTTGCTTGCCTGCTGGTAAGCCTGCAGCTGCAAGCAAGCAATATGCTGTCTGCAGCACATGTGCTGCATACTGCCCAGCCTTCACAGCAGGGTCAGCATACACACCTCAAATGCTCTGTGCATGCAGACCCTCTCGCTGCTCGACTGGGTGGACTACTTCTCGTTCAAAGGTGGGCTGTGGAGGGGTTGCAGAGCTTGGTCCTTTGGCTTCCTTAGTAAAATTAGACATGTTGCAACTTATGCACAAAAACGGCTGTACCTGTGGACACCTTGTCTGTAGGAGGAAATGCTAGGGAATGCTGGGTTCTTGCCGAGATCATGTGCCTAGCAGAGACACCATTGAGCTTTGCACATCGAGCAAACATAGGTCCACGGATTGCACTGGTGTGGCTGGGGCAGGCGCTAGCTGTCATATGTATAACTCGACATCTATGCTGCCACACAAGTATGCATCTTCAAGTGCAATCATCAAGTGCAGGGCATGGGCCTGTGATGGAATTTCCATCCCTTTGCTCAGCCTGAAGGGCTTCATTTCATTCTTGCATGGTGCACAACCCATTTTTATGTGCATTTGGTTGGAAAAAGTTACACTCCGTAATCAACTACCTTGATCAGTTTAAAAGGCATTGTCAGTGGCACTTGATTGTCAGTGACCAGTTGATGGCAATTGTACTTGACACTTACACAAGCGTCAAGGAAACAACTGTGCAAACAACCCATTTATGTGTTCATTGTGTGTGCATTCGATTAACAAATAGTGACACACAAACACACCAAAACCTGTCAAGCACGTGCATCGATGCTGCACACACAAATGTTCATTAGTACCCGCATGTATTTGCACACGCACACACACACTCACATTCACACGTAAGCACATATGCACACAAAGATTTGCTCTCATGCATGCACCCAGAGCCCGAGCCAAGCGGAGATACGGCCCATGCACGTCGCACCTCTTGGTCTCACGACCCTGCCAGCGCAGCAGCTGGGCCCAGCCTGGCAGGGGCTGCCGCTGCGCTGCTGGGTGCCTGCGCATGCTACAGCATCCCCTTGGACTATGCCTCGTGAGTAGGGATGGGTAAAAAGGGTCTGATCCAATTCCAAGGAGACAAAAATAGCTTGAAACAGGGCTCTTCAGAGGCTCGACGAGGCTCTTCCCAAACCCGTTTTACCCATCCCTACTTGTGAGTGTGCTGCAGGATGCTTCAGTGTGCTTCCAATCCAAGTGCCGCCTTGGACCGTGCCCTATGAGTGTGCTCCTGCAACTCCTGGGGCTGAACCTTGCCATAAGTGTGCTGCAGCGTGCTATGGTGTGCTGCATTGTACCCCTTGGACTGTGCCCTGAGTGTGGTGTTGGTGAAGGGAATGCGCGCCGCTGCGTGCTGCCGGTGTATGCTGCACCACCACCACAAGGGCTGGCTGTGCCTCTTTTGGTGCCTGTTATTGTGCCTGTGTCGGGGTACAGGGATGCATTGGCCATATGTTTATGTGGGCAGCCTTTGATAACGGTGTCTGCCGATGTGGCTGGGGAGGAAGGGGAGGCACTGGCAATCTTGTGGCTGCCCTCCTGATTCAGGACAGTCTTGTACCTGTGTTTGCATGACTGGCTCATGCACGTGCAATCCTCTGTGCACGCATGCGCGCATCCACCCATACCAGACCTGAGCCCCACAACCAGTCCCACCTCCTGGCACCTAGTTGCTGCCTCATGGCTGATCGCCCACCCTCATCTCAAAGCGGGCGCAGACAGGGACCCCAAAGCCTGAGAACCCCCTGCGCTGCTGCAGCTGCCACCGCGTCCTTCTTGCTTGCCCTGACCTCCATTGCACCCTCCTCCCTGCGCGCGCAGCTTTGTGGCCCCTACCCTACCCCGCTTGGTGCGCCTGGTGCAGCTGCCTGTACTACAGCACCTTAGCCACGCCATGCACGTGCCTGCCACTGCGCCCATGCTGCCGCCGGCAGCACGGGCGCCTCAACTGGGGGCGGCTGCCTCAGCAGGAGGGCTTGACCCGCTGGAGGTGTCAGCGGCCCATGCCGCGGCCGCGCTGTGGGCGCTCGTGTCTAATCCTGCGTGCGCGCCATGGGCGGCCAGGGTGGCCGCCGGTGGGTGTGCGTGCGTGTGCCATTGTATTCCTTGCAGGCCTATGCTGCAGGCGCACGCATGTGCATGCGTGCCAGCATGTGTGTGTGCGTCTGCGTTGCACAAGCACACAGAGGAAATGGTCCTGTACCATGTACGGAGCCCTCAAGTTGGTGCCTTGAGAGCAGATGAGGTGAGAGGGTAAGCTTGCGCGTCAGTGAGTGCAGACGCGCCAGCAGACACCAACTTGATGCCTCGTGGGACACGCGCACACACACGCACACGCACACGCACGCACGCACAGGGTTGTGCTTGCACGGCACGGAGGTCACTTCGCTGTGCCAGCGTTTGACTTTTGCGCTTGCACTCACGCCCGAGTGCACACCCGCCACTTTTTCTTTTTTTTGCCACGATGGTGTCAAGCATGCACAACATCTATACTTGCATACACCTATACTGACGCCGCGATTGCGGGGACAGGAGTGCAACTGCCCTGCTCCCCCGCGCTTGCATTCCTTTACCTCTGGCCACCGCCCCCCTTGGCCACCATCCACGGCTCGTTCGCATCGCCAGGAACTCAGTAGTGTCGCAAAAAATGCTATAAGCGCATCATTTGTTTGCATCTTTCCTGTTGGTGCACCGCTGGCTTTTTCTGGCTCCGCACGCTGGCGGCGCACGGCCGCAGCTCAGAGCTCAGGAGCTCAGAGCTCATATCTCAGCAGTGCAGACAGGGCTCCTCGTGGGTGTCAGGGCTCCTCGTCGGTGTCCGCCAGCACAACTGGGCATGCACACGAGTTGATGGCGTGGGTCTTGACTCTGGAAGTGCATCGTTTTGGCAACCTGTCAGCCAAGTCCAGCCCATCTGGGCCACCTGATAGCCCATGGACTTGGCATCTTGTCAGCCAGATCCAGTCCGTTTGGCCCCCCTGGCAGCGCATGGTCTTTTGGCACCCTATTGGTCAGATCCGGCTCATAGCTGCACCAGCCCTCCTCCTACAGCAGACGCACTGCAGGAGTGCCTGCCTGCTGCTCACAAAAGTCGCTTGCTGCCCACACGCCACCTGCTTCCTGGAGCAGTTCCTGACCCTCACAGGCAGTGCCTCACCGGACCATCTATGATTTGTGTGTGTGTGTGTGTGCTTGCGTGTGTGTGCGCGTGTGTCCCACTTCATTGGCTTCTGCCTGCTCCTTCACCAGTGCTGCCCACGCTCATCCCCTCTCCCACCCCGCGTCTCCACTGCACAGATGCGGATGCTGTGGAGTCCCTGCAGGCTCACTGCCCCTGGGGGCTGCAAGCCGGCGCCGGCATGGGCGGCACGCGCGCGCGCTTCAGCGCGCACCGTCTGTTCAGTGCGGCCACGCTGGGGAACCTGGCTGTGCTGTGGGGTGCGTGCGCTCCTCTCTGCCGCTCTTGGTCCCACTGCTGCTGCTGCTGCTGCTGCTGCTGCTGCTGCTACCCCTACCCCTTGCTGCGCTCGGCCGCTTGTGCAGTCCGCATGCAAGCAAAGGGGGGCCTTGTCTTGCAGTGCTGTGTTGTGTTGGACAGCACAGCTGGCGGGTGCTTGTCCAGGCACAGCATGGCGTCTTTCAGCACAGCGTGGCTGGCAAGTGCTTGTCCAGGCACGGCAAAGCATGCTAGACGGAAGGCTGGGCAAAGCTTCCGCCTTGCGCTCCTTAAGGAGCCTGTGCCCACATACGATACTTGCTTGTATCCCTGGACCTGGACCCCCCCTCAGAACCCCCTCCAGGGGCGCACGAGCGCTACTCCTGCTTGCCTCCCCCCTTTTCCCACTGTGGCCAGCTTGTAAGCTGCGCCTGTGAACCCTGAGCCGCTCATGCTGCGCTTGCTTGCGGTGCACGCAGGGCCCACGCAACCGCCCTGCCAACGCCTGCATCACACACTGCTGCTACAAGACGGGCCCACTGCGCATGGGGTGGTGGGGGCGCTGATGGATCTGGCCACGCTGGCCGTCCCTCAGGTGCGGCAGGACCTGCCGGCTGGCCTTTAGTGCTTGTCGGCCACTGTGCCTGCCCATCTGTCTACCTCACAGTCTCCTACTTGCCCAGATGTCCATCCAATTGATTGTATCTCTGCCTTCTTGCCTTGCTGCCTGCCTGCCTGCCTGCTTTGCTGCCTGCCTGCCCGCCTGCCTGCTTTGCTGCCTGCATTGCTGCCTGCCTGCCTGCCTGCTTTGCTGCCTGCATTGCTGCCTGCCCGCCTGCCTGCTTTGATGCCCGCCTGCCTGCCGGCCCGCCCACCTGCCTAGGGGGATCCTGGTACATCTCTTAAGGGATGAACCTCTGAACGGTCTGGCTGCTGAGGTCTTGCCAATCACTCCGCTCATCAGCTTATGTGCTTGCGCAGCACTTGAGGCTGATGATCAAATGACCAGGCAGGTGCGCTCCTGAATAGCGATTAGGCCTGCACAGGACGTCCTGCCCTGCCTTTACACGCCCTACCATTCAGGTGGGGCCACTAGCAGGGCCTGAAGCTGGCAGCGCCGCACCCAGCACCCGCCAGAAGCAGCAGCAGCAGCAGCCGCAGCAGCGCAGGGGCGCAGCACGGCCGGGCAGGGGCAAGGCAGGGGGGCCAGACATAGAGCGCGGGGCCCGCGCAGATGCGCTGGCTCTGGTAGGGGTGCCCCAGGACGTGGCGTGCATGCTTGGCCTGCAGGTGTGTTTGGGGTAGGGTGGGGTTAGGGGAACCGCAGCTGGCCTTGAGGAGCTTGCACTTGGAGAGCAGGGCTTGGCGCGGGTGCAGTCATTGCAACTGTGGGTGTGCAGCTGCAGGTGTTTGGGGTTGAGGTGTCAGCGGCGTCTGCAGGCACGTGAATGTAGGCGTGCAGTTGCAGGTGTTGCAGCAGCGAGTTTGCAGCTGTATGTTGGGCTGGACAGGAGGCGTGGCAAGGGATGCCTCCGGGTGGTACATGCAGTGCTGGTAGCAGGGCTTGGTGGGGCTGTCAGAACAGCTGAGGGTTGTGGTAATGCGTGTGGGAAAGGGGGTGTGGGGTGTCAGAGTGAACAATCACAGCATATCATGCAAGCAGGAGCTGTGGGGATGGGGGGAGAGGACGCCTGGGACTGGACTGGTGCAGCGCATCTGGTCAGAATGTGATGCCTGCCTTTCTTTTCGGGGGATGATGCTATATGGAAGGTTTGCAAACTGGCAGCTCAAACCTGGTGTGAGACAAGCGCTTCACATACTCATGAAGGTGGATAATGACACAGGCCTGCGCCTCAAGTGTGTGCCGTCTCCCTCGCTGCTGCGACCCATGTGCGTGCAGGCAACAGGGACGCTGGCGTGCCTTGCCTCCGCCTCCACACGCGTGGCCTGCACCGCCCTCGCATGGCCTGGCGCGCAGGCGGTGCTGCTGGCCTTGCTGCGCTGCGTCCAGCAGGTCCGAACAGCAGCGGCGCACTGGCTGCGCACTCAGCGCTCAATGTATCATACGCCTTGCATGGGATGGGCAGGATCTGCGAGTCGCGCCTAGCTCGTGCGCGCTTGTGCATGTGCATGTGTGTGTGTGTCCATGCAGGTGCATGCTTACGTGTTTTGTGTGTTGGTGTGTGTGCTTCTGTGTGTGCTTCTGTGTGTGCATCTGTGTGTTTGTGCACGTGTGTTTGTGCATGCTAACCAGGCTCAGCCTATCCCGCCTCTGAAGACAAGGGCCTGAGGGAGTTCCTTTGCCCTTAACGCCCCCTTACCGTCACACTCCACCCCATCTATAGCCCCCTACACCACCCTCCTGCCTGTTCATCTCCCT
>LKMJ01001819.1_pt1 | contig 19157 bp, 21 predicted proteins | sample 643391 | NCBI WGS metagenome assembly LKMJ01 (sample SAMN04112250, study PRJNA286221) | soda lake metagenome | biome: soda lake; feature: Kulunda Steppe; material: water; isolation source: sample PL-Br10 brine of Picturesque Lake | place: Russia: Kulunda steppe | collected 2010-07 | reverse complement strand
GTGACTTTGCTGACGGTATCGGTGGTATTGATCTCGTAGCTGACTTCGCCGTCTTTCGTCGCGACAAGCTCCAGTCTGTCACGCCGTGGGTGTGTCCCCTCGCCGTAGATGATGTTTACCTCGGCAGCACCGTCCATGTCCAGAAAAGACAGTGTGCCACTGAACCGGAAGGCGTGTGTCTCATTTTCCACCTCACCAGTGAGATGACCACCGTTAATTTCCCAGTCTCCCGATTCCGGACCCACCTCCGTGTGCGGTTCGACCGCGCCGTCAGTCAACAGCTCGTAGGTGGACGACGCCGAAGAGACTGTCCCATCGAAGAAGATCGTATTCGGAAACGAGTCGGCACCGAAGCTCGTGCTCGAGCCAGTGGTCGCAAGCGCCCCTGCCGAGAGCCCGACCCCGCTTACCTGCAACAGCTTTCGCCGACTGATTGACCCACGATTCTCTGCTGTGCCATCAGTAGGTTCTTCTTTCCTATCTGGCATGGACGGGTATCTTGACCTTACCTGTATAACGATTATCGCAGATTGGTGGCTTGCTGATCAGAATTCGTCTCTAGTTAGCCTAAGATACTAAAAAACAGTATCTGAGTAGTTGCGGTATGCGTAGCTCTGGACAGACTGTAGTAGGCCCACTGTAACGTATGAATACCCGATGTTAAGACACTCCTACGAGAGAATTCCGTCGATTTGAACGAACATCACCGATAAACGTGTACAACTGCGCGCAAACTGCGAGTACTTTCGTTCAAGCCATACGCAGATGTAAGTAAATTAAATGACTTGCCCCTGACCGTTTCCAGTTTATTCGACTGTTTCACAGGAACAGAACCGGCCCCAGATGGCCCGTCGGTCAGCACCCCAGCGGTAGCCACGGTCACGGATCGTCTCCCAGCCGGGAAGCTGCCCACAGAGCCACGCTGTCGTCTTCCCAACAGTCCCACAGCGTGCAAGCGTCTGTTCGGCAGCCTCGCCACAGGAGTAGACAGCATCGTCGGTCAGCAAATGCATGCAGTTTTCCCACTCGTCGGGGAGTCTCGCCTTCTGGTCGGGTGTAAGTTCGTCAAATCCAACAGGCTCAAACTCACCGAACCGGAGCGCCCACCGTGCACTCCACTTGCAGAATCCACAGTCGTCGTCGTACACGAGACGAGGATCGGCCATATTCGAATTTTGCGCTCCGTACTATTAATATATCTGTCTTGTCCCGCGCCATCGGTGCAAAGCGGTGCCAATGAAACCCCAAAAATGCAGCCCCCAGCCAACCATTCAATTTGGAGCGACCCCATTCACCCCTAAAATCGACCTGACACCGACACTGCTGTGTGCGAAACCCTGTGCGAAACTTGAACTGTTGTTTTTCGGCAGCTTGAAGTTTCGCACAGATCTTTCGCACATGTGAAAAAGGCCTGTGCGAAACTTTTTATCAGTAGAAAAAGTATCGAAAGCCAGAACGATGGCAGAGAGTGATCCACCTGCATCCAGTCCGAGACAGCTGATCGCCGTTGCCGAACCATCGATGAGCAAGCTGCTGGATACGGTCAAGCGCTGTCTTGCGGACACCGGTATCGAATCCAGAGGACTCCTTCGAGAGATCAGAAGTGAGAACCTCGATACGGATTCCGCGTTTCAGTGCTCGTTGCCGGGTGGCAATGCACTCGTCTGTTCGGTCGGGGAGGGAGAGGCAGTCGCCGCTGCCGTGGCGAACCATCTAGCCAGCTACGACGTGCTCGTGTTCGACAATTTCAGTCGTTTCGAGACGGTCGGCGATTTCGCAAACCTCGTCGAGACGCTGACCAGCGTTGGGACGGCAATCAGGATCGTCGCACACGATATCTACATCGATGCTGACGGGAGCTGTGAAGACGTTCCGGGACTGCTTTTCGGACTCGATAGCTACGGCGTGAAGTTACAGCGCGAGGAGACACGAAGAGATATCGACCAGTGGGCAGAGAACGAGCGGGAGTACCACGGTGGCCGTCCACCGCTTGGCTTCGACGTCGAGGATGGCGAGCTCGTCGCTGCACCGAACTACACCGAGGTCTGTGAGGTGCTGGCGAAAGTCGATGCGGGGGAGATGAGTCAGCAAGCTGGTGCACGGTATCTCGACTGTGCACGACACACCATTGTCCGGGCTTTGGAAAAGCGTCGGAAGCTGTATCGGCTGCCGGAAGCGACGTAAGCATTCAGTGTTCGTCGACGACCGTTTGGATCTGTTCGTAAGCGTCGTCGCCGTATGCGATCAGTTGGACTGTTTCGAGGGGCTCTGATTCATACTTGTCGATGACCTCGATTATGGCACGGACACCGTCTGCGAGATCCAGCCCGCCAGCGAACCAACAGGGGAAACATTTGTACCACAGCTGGCTGAAAAGCGGGTATGGCAGCGGCTGGCGAACTGACCGAACCGACTGTTCTCGCGACGACGAAACGAGAGCTGTTTACACCTGATCCAGGAGAGGGCTACGTCGTCACGGATACACAGTTCGCCCAGGAACAGTGGATCAACGATCAGCAGATCGACGAGGAGACCCGATCAGTCCTCGCACCCTTCAATCACGTTCGGATCGGATCGGGGTATCCGGATCTCGTCGGCGTGGATACGCTCGCGGCAGATTTCGTGGCCGTCGACCGACTCGGCGACGAGCCGCCGCTGATCGCGGTCGAAGCGAAGGGGTACACCCGAAGCGGTGCTGTCGATATCCAGCGCGGCATCCTCCAGGCGTATGATCGCTTGCACGAAGCCAACATCGCCTTCGTGGCCGGCCCACGCGAGGCGATTACGGGAACAGATCGAACGCTCGCGCGTGAACTGAACGTCGGCGTCCTCGGAGTCGACCGAGACCAGATGCTGCACGTCCTCGAACGACCACGGGTTGTCGGAAACCGGACCAGTGATGAGGCGGGTGCGATCCGGTTTCAGGCCACCGCACAGGGTGTCGCCGACAAAAGTTTCGGGCTGAATCACCCCAAAAACTACCTCGCGGTACCGCTGGCAGCCGTTCATGACGACGCGACCGAACGGGTCATCGAGGAGTACGTCGTGGGTGCCGTCGACGATGCCATTCGTGGCGCGCTGTTTCTGGGGCTGGTAGCCAAAGCAGGCCCCGAGTTTCAGGTCACATCGCTTGGCGAGGAGGTTGTTCGGTTCGGGCTCCGACAGTACGACACTGTTACTGCGGCACTCGGCTGTTTCGAGGACTGGCAGCGCTCTCGCAAGCGGTTTACAGAAGTTGCGCCACTTTGGGGTGAACTGACACGCCGTGTCGTCTTCGCGTATCCCGCCACCGAACTGATCGTCACCGAACTGCAACAGCTACACGACGACGGATTCGACTCGCCGACGCTAATCGAGTTTGTGCAGTGGCTGCATACACATCACCCCACATTTACCGTCGAACTGTTCGTCCGCGGAACCGAGGGTGTTCGCGAGCGAGTGTTGACCGAAGATGGTACGCTACGTAAGGGTGCGCTCACCGACGGGAATATCTATCACGCGCCGACGGTGTTCCAGCTCAAGGCAATGCTGTATCATGCTGGGATTCTCACAGAGCGTGGCTCCGAACCCTCGAATCTCGATCCGAGGGCAGACGTGTGGCAGCTTGCCGAGCCACTTTCGCGGTGGCGGTAGTTCACATAGCAAAACCCACTACCGAAACGAGCAGGTGGCGTGTACAGAGTTCCCGGAGCACTCTAGTGTCCAAATCAAGACAGCAAAGTCCTGTCAAACATCGTGATCTGCTCGGTTGTGTTTTCCATACAAAACACGCTCCCGAGCAGAATACTACAAAAGTAATATTCCACGAGCACCAACGGCGGTATATGACAGACGCAGGTGGGCAGACGGCGCTCGTTGGACTGGTTCTTAGCAGTGTTCTCGTTGTGGTCGGGATCGGTGCGTATGTGCTATCGGACTTTGCGAGTGTGACGGCACTGATTCCGACGATTTTTGGAGTTCTAATCGGCGGGCTTGCAGTGGTCGGACGAGATAGCAGCCGTGAGCGCCCCGCGATGTATGCCATTGGTGTGTTCGCAGTGCTCGGAGTGCTTGGCTCGGTACGTGCCGTTCCCGACATTATTACGGTGCTCACTGGTGGCTCGGTTGACTCGCTCGTTGCCCCTGTCACACAGGGTGTGATGATCGTCGTCTGTCTCGTCCTCGCTGGCGCGGTTGGTCGATACGTCCTCGAGACACGGTGAGTGAATCGTTGGCTGTGTCCGTTGTATGCAGCCGGCCACCGTTGACTGATTCTTTCTAGACTGCCGCTCTGTTCAGTCGACAATGGATCGAGCTGACTAGGAAAATTTTTATGCTATTAGTATTTATTAATAATTACTAGCACTAGAATAATAACTGGTCGCTGAATCCAACCACGTCGTGCCTGACACCTGCAACTAGTGCTGGTCGTTGCCCCCGGTCCTTCTTTGGAGTCGATCGAACAGAGAGCTAGAGTATTGTGTGCGAAAAGAATAGACCGGAGTTCACCGGACTCACAGAGTAAATCCAACAGCAAGCAAAGCTGCTGCGATCAAGATGAGGAGGCCAAGTTTCAGGATGAAGTAGAATCTCGGATACGAACTCCAAGAGCCGTTCGTTGCCTCTACTGTTCGCTGACGAACCATGTTGTTCGACCCTTGTCTGTAGTACCAGCCAGTGACGGTTGCATTCTTGCCGATGTACTTCGCCGTATGTTTCCACCCCTTCCAGAGCCTACCAAGCCCACCGAGGCGGGAGGCAAACAGGGTTGGTACGAATCCAGTCTCGTCGCGCAGCGTGGTGTCGGGCGTGAATTTGTTTCCGGCAGGCTGTCTTCCGAGGAAGTAGCCATCAACCGAGACCTTGATTCCCTTCACAGGGGATGCATCAAAGTAGGTGTACAGTTCGCCCACATCCGTCTCTGTAGCCTGTTCGGCGGGGAAGCGCCGACGATACTCTGCAAACGACCCCACCGCGTACAGCAAAACAGTCAGGCCAGCGCCGAGCAGAATCGAGTTGAACTCACCACCGGACTGTAAGATCAGCCAGCCAGCAGTCACGATGCCAACGAGCAGGCCGATGTACTTGGCGCTGAGTACTTTCAGATCAGTCCAGAATGTTCGCTTCATCGTTCGGATACCATCCTGATTGATCTCCGCGAACTGCCGCAGATTGAAGATCGTCTCTCCGTGTTTCTCTTCGAGTGATTTGATTCGATTCCCAGTCAGCGGGTGTGTCGAGTGAATCTCGGATATTTTCGCCCACGGTGAGTGAGAATCGTACAACATAGCGTGTTTGGCGTGTTCCTTCTGGCCACGCTCCATGAGTTCGCCGACGTTTTTATCTTCGTTACTGTCGATTTCCATGATATTCATCGGCCCAACGATGTTGTCCTTGTACCGTTTTTTTTCTCGGTCGATTCCAGCACTGAATCATCCGTCGCATCATCTTCAGCATCGAGCTGTCTGTCTTCTTTTTCGCTTTCACGAGCAAGGCCGTAGGAGATCTTTACGAGCGCAGATGAAAGCGCCTGCGGGCTCGTGTACTCCGCTGCGAACGAATCAGCTGCATACTCGCGTGTGCGGCTGACGTAGAGCTGGATATACTTGCTAAGTATGTAGAAGACGTAGGTGCCGACTGCGGTGGCGGCGAGGATGCTCCGCGCTCGGCCGTCTGCTCGGCGGGCAAGCACTCGAGCGTACAGATAGAGGATGAAAATCGTTTGTAGCAGCGTATTCAGGATCGTCATCAGAATGAAATCTCGATTGCGGATGTGCCCGAGTTCGTGGGCGAGGACGGAATCGAACTCCTCTGGCTCCAGTAGTTCATCGAGCCCTCGACTGTAGACGACTCTGGAGTTCCAGTGGTCACTACCAAACGTCATCGCCATCGGGGTCCCGTCGTCGATAATCCCCATTTTGGGGGTAGAGAGGTCGTGTTCGTCACAGATTGTCTCCATGCGTGTGGCGTGCTCCCCCTGCCGTTGTTTGAACGTCTCGAAATCCATCCACTCGATGTTGTAGACAAAGCGCATGAAAAACTCGTTCAGTTTTGGTCCCACCAACCAGATGATGAGGTTGAGCAAGACAACACCCAGCAGAACAATCCACAGCGGTGGCAGGGTTCCAGTTGTCGCCACTCCGAGTGCCAGGATTATCACAAACAATCCAAAAAACAAAAATGAAACAGTGAACAAAGATGCTGGAGCAAGCAGTGGTTTGTAGTGACGAAGATTCATATTGTACGAATAACATGTGATATATAAAAGAACTATCTATTCGTGTCAGGAAATGTAGAAGTAACTGTAGCAAGTTGGCTGTTGAATTCCTGAGTCGGAGGTAAGCGAGCAAATTACGGTTCTCGTTACCACTCGAAACGAGGGCTCGGGAGAAGATGCTCGGGCCAAGCTGCGTCTGGTCGTGTTCGTTTATAGTTTACAGCGTCCGCTGGGTTGTCTCTGTACTCAGCATGGTTGCAACGTCGTCGCCGCTCATGATTTCGGGGATGACGACAGTATCGGCCCCAGCCCGCTTGGCCGTCGATTCGTACATGTGATCACCAACGCGGACGACGAGTTCGGCATCCGGAGCGAGTTGGTTGGCAACGATACAGACCTGAATGTTGACATTCGAGTTATCCACAGCGGCGACGACCGTCCCAGCCCCAGCAACATTGGCCCGTTCGAGCGTGGCTTCTCTGCGGGCGTCACCGTCGACTGCGAGATGTCCATCCTCCTCTGCACGCATGACCATACCCTCGTCCTGTTCAACGACGACGACGTCGCGCTGTTCGTTCGTGAGATGGTTGGCGACGGTCTCACCAAACATGCCGTACCCACAGATGACGACGTGGTCAGTCAGATCGGCTATGGCTCGTTCCTGTTGCACGCGTTTTAGCTCCTCCGTTAGCTGGCCTCCAAACAGTGCCGAGACCACCGTCTGACCGAGCCAGAGGCCGACCACGACAAACAGGAACCGGCTCACCACCGCCAACCCCTTGGTCGCCCTCTCTGGCCCGGGCTGCTCGTCGAAGTGGATACCGATATTGGCCGGGCTGATGATCCAGTAGGCTGCCTCGACGATACCGACGCCGGCCAACAGCATGAACCCCCCAACGGTCCCCACGACGAGCGTGATCAGCGCGCTGATCGGACGGATCGCCCGTCTCAAAAGCGGGCGATCGGACAGTCCCAGCATAGCACTGTCGGATACACCATCTCATTAGTGTGGATATTAAAAAACGTTGAGGCGCCGCTCGACGTTCGGCAGAGATGGATTGGGCCAATCACCGACACAGAGCGCCAAAGAGATTCTATTAAGTATTACAATACGTTGTGTACTCTGCATCGAATGCTTTTGGAGGGGGCTGTTGAAATTGCGCATTCGTCTCTTTCTGTTCGTATGGGTTTTCCAACACGTCCAGTAAACGGTTGATTGTAGAGAGATCCCCTTTTTCTAGATACTCGGTTAGTGCCTCTTCTACCAGATAGTTTCGAGGGATATACCGAGGATTGGTTTTCTTCATTAGCTCCGTATCCAGACCGATTTCAGCTAATTCATTCCGGAGCTGTTCGAACTCTTCAGATGAGTAGACCGGGTACTCAAACGAGCCAGGGTTTTCTAATTCGAGGAACGTATTCGTATAGTCCGCGCTCGATTCACGAAGCCAGTCCAGAAATGTATCCACTATTTGTTCCTCGCCGTCTGATTCAATCCCTAGTTTCTTCCGCATCATACTGTAGTATTTCGCATCGAATAGTTCCTCAAAATGCTCTAACTTGGCTTTGAGTTCATCGAAAGCGCGAGATGAGTCGTTGAACAGTGGTTGGAGAGATTCGGCGAAACGTGCGAGGTTCCATCCCAGTATTTTTCTTTGATTTCCGAACGAGTATCGCCCGCTTCGATCCACAGAGCTGAAAACAGTATCTTCGTCGTAGTAATTCATGAATGCGCATGGCCCATAATCAAACGTTTCTCCATTGACACTCATGTTATCTGTATTCATGACACCATGTATGAATCCGACACGTATCCAGTCAACAACCATATCTATAGAAGCTCGCATAACCTCATCGAAGAACTCGACGTATTTTCCATCCGTGTTACTCAGATGAGGGTAGTGCCTGTCGATTACATAATCAGTGAACGCCTCTAGTTCTCCGGGTTCCTGGGATGCAACATACTGGAACGTACCGTATCGAATGTGGCTGTTCATCACTCTAACGAGGACGGCCCCGGATTCTGTTCTCCGTCGCTGAACTGATTCGTCGGTCTCGGTTACTGCGAGACTTCTAGATGTTTTGATCCCAAGCTGTTGCATCGCATACGAGTAGATATACTCTCTAAGCATGGAGCTTACAGTAGCTTTGCCATCGCCTCTTCCCGAGTACGGGGTTCTCCCAGATCCTTTCAGCTGGATATCGTATCTATTGCCATCGTGTACATGTTCACCCAGTATCATCGCTCGTCCGTCGCCAAGGACAGTGAAATTTCCAAACTGATGCCCCGCATATGCTTGAGCGATCGGTTCTTCCAAAAGCTCTTGGCCCGAGAGAATTCGACTGTTTAAATCCGCTCTCTGTAGCCCAAGATCCTCACAGAGATCTTCATTCAAAAGTAAAATCTCTGGGTCTTTGATATCTTTGGGCGTTGCTTTCGAATAGAGTTGAGAGTCCAAATCTTTGTAGCTTGTGTCAAATGAAAAAGTCATGTGCTATTTTGCAATCTTTATTTCGCTCTGGTTAATAAACTTTCGTTTTGAGATATTAACATTGAGTATATCTGTCGATCATCGGACTGTCGAAGCCAGACGTGCTCGCTTCGGTGCACGACTGCTAGGGTTCAACTCCACCGCTCCAGATTTACGGCTCATGGACGACTCCCTGCGGTCGTCGCTGTGTTCGGCAGAAATGGGTTGGGGCGGAGTTGAACCGCGAGGACTTCGCTTCGCTCGTCCTCTGGGCTCAATCCGCCACGCCATATTTACGGCTCACAGACGCCTCGTTGTCACTCGGCGTGTAGTTCGCCGAAAATATGGGTTGGGGCGGAGTTGAACCGCCGACTTCCTCCGTGTGAAGGAGGTATCATAACCGGACTAGATCACCAACCCAGACAGATAGTTCTATCTCTGCACTGGACTTAAGAATTGCCTTCCCTACTGCGCCGGCTGCTTGCGAACCTCGTCGAGTCGCTCACGCGCCTTCCCGATCGCTTCCTTTGTTTCACCTTCTGCTCGGTCCTGTAACTCCTTGAGATCCTCACGGATCTTCTCGACACGACCTGGCTCTGGCTCTTCTTCCTCGCCAACCAGCGCCTGAACACGCTCGGTGACCGGCTCCAGTTCTTCCGAAATTCCTTTTTTTGCTTCCGATCCTGCCCGTTTCAGGTAGTATTTCGTGTCTTCGAAGTGTTTGTTCATATCTGACCGTATGCGAAGGACGAATATATCCCTTGTGGCGGGTATCATATTTGAGTAACAGGTCACAGTGTTGGATCTACACTGGGCGAACGGTCTCTGTCAATGATAAAATAGCGCGACCGCTGGTCAGTAGCTGGGATTCTCTTCGGGGACGCCCTCACGCTGGTTCACGAGACGGGCGAGGGTAAACAGCGTATCCGAAAGACGGTTCAGGTAGACCACAGCAGTGTCGTTGACACCTGACTCCTCCGCTGCGAAGCTGACCGCACGACGTTCGGCTCGGCGACAGACAGCGCGGGCGTGGTGCAAGCGTGCGCCCGGGTCCGAGCCCCCGGGGAGAATGAACTCCTCCAGTGGGTCGAGTTCTTCGTCGTGGCTGTCGATCATCTCCTCGACTGCGTCGACGTGTTCCTCGCGAACCCGGGGGTCGTCCTCGTCGGGATCCGGATTGGCGAAATCAGCTTGGACGATGTGGAGGTGATTCTGGATCCGGCGGAGCTGTTCGTCGATATCGTCGTGGCCGGTGGGGCGGACCTTGCCGACCAGTGCGTTGACCTCATCGACGGAGCCGTAGGCCTCGATTCGACCGCTGGCTTTCGAGACACGCTCCATGTTGCGCAGATCGGTCAGTCCTTCGTCACCACGGCCAGTGTAGATTTTCATATCTACTATTGGGGCCGACAGACAGTTAACCCCACGGGACTGCAAGCGAGTCCCGTTGCAGATCGAATGAGCGGGCAGGTCAGACTGGCTCGGACTCACAGTCGACCCGCCAACTCGTATCGGTTCGGTCGACGATCCGGTCGTAAAAGGCCCGCAACCCAGCTGATTCGGTCTCCGGCAGGACGTGCAGGCGGAGACAACCATCACGAACGGAGACCCGAAACACGTCGCCTGTCTCCTGATCACGCGCCAGATACAACGTCAGTGGCAGATTCAGAAAATCGCCGTACTGGTAGGGACCCTCCGAGAGCGTGGTGGCGAGCAACTCGTCGAGTTCCTCGTTCGAGTACGACCGGTCGGGAAGCAGCAAAAAGAGTGTCTTCCCCTCGTACTCGACGCCGCCACTGTAGGGATACCTGCGTTTGGGCCGCGAGGGAATCGAAAAGAGACGGTCCCCTGCCATCTATACAATCGTAGTTCACCATCGTATTTGAATGCTTACCTGGCTGTGAGTTCAACTTAGATAGCTACTTAAATTATTTTACAGAGACAATATTAATTTATTTTTACACATTGTATGGGTCCTGAATTTGGCGTACGAGAGTGCGCGTCAGAAGGAGATTCGAACGATTGGTTATATAATCTCTGATGATATAAATTAGCCCGTGACAGCGAATCGGCGAGGTGTTGCATCGGTTATTTCGGTGATACTGATGGTTGCAATTGTCGTTATATTAGCTGCAGTCGTATCAATCGTTGTCCTTGGGTTGGGAGAAGGAGTTGACGACACTGCCCCAGCAGTCGGGGATACGACCAGCGAATTTGAGCCTGAACTGGACGCGATGACTCAGGAAAACCAAATTGTTCGGATTACACATATTGCAGGTGAGAGTGTGGAGATGGAAGAAACAGAAATTATTTTTCGAGCATCCGGTCCTGGGAATGAGTTACCAGCTACGGGACGGTTAGTTGATTTACCGGCTGAAATCATAACAGGCGGCAACATTGATTCAAGCAATGTGGAGGGAGACGATATAATCAGTCGTAGTGGACCGAGGCAGGTGATTACTGAAGAGGACACAAACGTATGGGGTGCAGGTGAGACGATTATATTTCGAATAGCCACGACAGAAGCTGACTTCCGAGATAATCCGAACGGCCCAGAAGCTGACAAACTTGAAGTCATTATCGTACACACCGAGTCGAACACGATTATCTCAGAGCATACGTTCACCCCGTAGTGGTGCTAACTGGTCGGTGAGATGTCCTTGCTCGACAATGGGCAAGATATATGAAACAAAGAGCAGCCACAAGACAGTTAGACCAGTACGCAGTCGCTGACGCCCAGCCAACGGACTACTCACTCGCAACAGCACCGCGAGCAAGCGAGGACATCGCACGTCGGAGCCGCTCCGAGGCAGCCTGCTTGCTGATTCCAAGCTCCTCGGCAACCGCCGAGAGCGAGCCGCTTTTGGGAATGTCGAAATAGCCAACACCCAGCGCAGCAACGAGCACGGCTTCTTGCTTTTCGGTCAAATGCGTGGCCCCACCGGAGAGTCGATACTGACCGACTCGGATCACCGTTGGTTCGATCTCCATCCCCGCCTCCTCGATCAGGCGTTGAAACTCCTGGAACGATTCTTGATCGGGGTAGTTCATCGAAGTCGACCACCTGTCTTCCGTCCGCCGGGACTGGAGATACACACCACCGGCGTCGATCGCTGCCTCGTAGGCTCGCTGGTCGACAGTATCTGGGACGGCTTTGATCCAGTAGAGACCACCGAGCTTCCGACAGTCGAGGCGTTTGAGCTCGACAACCGACGAATCTTCCTTGACAGCCCGCTCGAAGCGCTCCCCATCACAGCCCGAGACAGTACAGGTAAACCGAAGTGGCGTCTCGGGGCCGCTCGCGAGATTCCTGACCTGCAGCTGCAGCTCCGGGATGCGCTGGACTGTCCTGTGGAGAATCTCGCTCTGGTGGGAGTACTCGACATACATCCGTTGGCCAACCAGTTGGCCGGGGTGTACTTAATGTTCGGTGAAAGGAAACTGTCAGCGAAAAATCCAGCCTGCAAAGACAGTCAGTACGAGCGAACCTTCGGCTCGTAGGTCTTCTCGTGGCCTTCCAGAATCACTGGCTTGTAGTAAAGCTCCGGCGAGCCGTCGTTCCAAGCGAGCATCGTATGTTTCAGCCACTCCTCGTCACGGCGCTCCTGGTACTGCTGTCGCCAGTGGGCACCACGGAACTCCTCGCGGGCGAGTGCACCAATCGCGATCGCCTCCGCATTGTCGATGACGTGGCGTGTCTCGATTGTGTGCATCAGATCGGAGTTGTACGTGCGTGAGCTGTCGGCAACACCGACGTGCTGGTACTGCTCGCGGGCCTCGCGGAGATCTTTCAGCGCCTGCCTGATGTTCGACTCCTCACGGAACACGTTGACGTTCTCGGTCATCGTCTTCTGGACTTTCTCTCGAACCTCGGCGTGGTTGATGCCGTCGCGTTCGAGCAACGTCTCGACGCGCTCACGCTCTTTCTCGACTGCACTTTCGAGCAGCTGTTCCGGCGAGGCAACCGCCCCACCGTCCGCAAGCACTGGATCTGATCCATCGCCAACCGTCCCGGGTTCGACTGGCAGATCGACATCGCCGTCCTCGTTTTTCGCACCCGGGCCGGTCGGAATCTCCGGTTCGCCCAGATCGCCGCCAGCAGCGTGCTGGCCCGCTCGGGAGCCAAAGACGAGCAGCTCGGGCAAGGCGTTGCCACCCAGCCGGTTCGCGCCGTGCATGCTGACACAGGCACACTCCCCGGCAGCGTACAGCCCGTCGATGCAGGTCTGGCCGTGTTCGTCGACTTCGATCCCACCCATCTGGTAGTGCTGGCCGGGCTTGACCGGCATCGGCTCGTCGAGGCCGTCGACACCCTCGAAGTCCTCTGCGAGATGCAGGATGTTCTCCAGCCGGTCGAGAATCCGCTCCTCGCCGAGATGACGCATATCCAGATGGACGTACTCATCGTTGATCCCGCGACCCTCGTTGACTTCGGTGAGTTCGGCCCGAGAGACAACGTCCCGCGAGGCGAGTTCGCCGTCGTTGTTCGCGTAGCCGTACTCGAACATGAACCGCTCCTCCTCTTCGTTGTAGAGGATACCACCCTCGCCACGGACACCCTCCGAGATCAGCACACCAGTAGATGGCAGCGTCGTTGGGTGGAACTGGACGAACTCCATATCCTCCATCGGCGCGCCGGCGCGGTAGGCCATCGCCTGCCCGTCGCCGGTGTTTGCGATCGCGTTCGTTGTGTGATCGAACGCCTGCCCGTTCCCGCCGGTCGCCAGAATGACACCATCACTGGCGTAGAAACCGTTGATCTCGCCAGTCTTGATATCGTACCCCACTGCGCCGTAACACTCTCGATCGCTCGGGTTGTCATGATCAGTCACGGCGAGTCGGGTGACGTACCACTCTTCGTACACCTCGATCCCGCGTTTGACGACCTGCTGGTACATCGTATGCAGCAGGTGATGACCCGTCTCCGCACCCGCGTAGGTGGTTCGTGGGTGTGAGAGGCCACCGAACGGTCGCTGGGAGACAGTGCCGTCCTCCTCGCGGGAGAACGGCATTCCCCAGTGTTCGAGCTGGATAACCTCCTCGGGAGCCTGCTTCGCGAACGTGTCGATTGCGGGGGCGTCGCCGAGATAGTCCGACCCCTTCATCGTGTCGTAGGCGTGCAGTTCCCAGGAGTCCTCTGGGTGGAGCGCGGCGTTGATGCCGCCCTCTGCTGCGCCGGTGTGACTGCGCACCGGGTGGAGTTTGCTCACGAGGGCGACGTCCGCCCCCTCTTCGTGTGCTGCGATTGCTGCCCGGAGGCCGGCGCCGCCCGCGCCGACCACGATGACATCGTGTTTGTGCATGGTTTACAGTGTATTGGCTTACCAGAACTTCAAGTTGTTCTTGATCGACTCCCGTTTGAGCTCCTGGATATGCTCGGTGAGTGGGATATCCTTCGGACAGACCTCGGTACAGGAAAACTGCGTCTGGCAGCGCCAGACACCGTGTTCCTGCTCGACGATCCGCAGACGCTCTTCTTTCCGATCGGTTCCTTCCCGCTCGTCCATCGCAAAGCGGTAGGCCTTGTTGATCGCTGCCGGCCCGAGATACTTGTTGTCGCCCGCGGCGATGTTACAGGAAGACATGCAGGCACCACACCAGATACACCGCGTCGAGAGTTTGACCTTCTCGCGGTTTTCTGGTGACTGTCGCTGCTCTTCGAGTTCGCCCTCCGGCAACTCGTCGGGGTCAAAATACGGCTCGACGGCGTGCATCTGATCGTAGAAGTGCTGCATGTCCACAACCAGATCTTTGACGACATCCTGGTGTGGGAGCGGCTCGATCCGAACCGGATGCTCCAGATCACCCATCTGTGTCTTGCAGCCGAGTCGCTGCTGTCCGTTGACAAACAGTGCATCCGAGCCACAGACGGCCTGCCGACAGGAGTGTCGGAAGGTCAACGAGGAGTCGTACTTATCGCGTGCGTAGATCAGCGCATCGAGTACTGTCATCCCCTTGTGGAAGGGGACAGTGAAGGAGTCAAACCGTGGTTTCTTTTTGCCCTCAATCTCGGGATCGTATCGGAAGACTTTGAGTTTGACAGTTTTCTCGGCGCTGTCAAGATCCTCCTGAATCTGTTCGCGGCGTTTTTCCGAGAGCTCTGCGGCGACTTCCTCGCGGCTCTGTTCGGGTTCGGTCTCTTCTTTTTGTTCGATTTGTGTGCTCATGATTTTAGAACAGTGTCGTCATTGCCACCGCAACGCGTAGTCCCTGAGCGATTAGTAGGATCGTCGCGACAATGAGGATTCCGGCGACCACTTTTTTTGGTCGGCCGGACAGCCCCATGTTGACGAGTCCGTTGTAGACGCCGTTGACGCCGTGGAACGCGCCGGCGATCAGGAAGGAGACCATGAGCGAGAAGTAGCCGATCTGGCTCATGCGTGCTTCCGTCCCGGCGAATGTAATCGACGCCGCGTGGTTGATGAAATGCAGCGTCACGAAGTGAAATGCCAGTGCACCGATCAGGAACACGGCAGTGATCCGCTGGAGCAGCCACCGCCAGTTCCCGCGTTCGAACGATGAGTAGTGTTTTGCCATTACAGGACACCTCCGAGGAACGTTGGCAGGCTCGAAAGCGTAATCAGCGCTGTCAGGACAAGCGAGACGTAGAAGCTCGCATCCTGGACGTCCAGCCCGAGTCCGAGGTCGACAAAGAGCAGTCGAATCCCGTTGAGGATATGAAACACTGCAACCGCAAGCAGGCCGATCTCAAGGAACCGCACGATCAAAAGCGCCTCCAGCCCCTGCAGTGTCTCGGTGTAGATATCGGACCCGGCAGCAGCTGCGCCCGGATCGACGCCGGTTGCCGTACTCAGGACGGCGATATGTGTGAACAGGTAGCCGACGAGAATCCAGCCTGTGAGCTTGTGCAGAATCCAGGCCCACATTCCGGCTTCGAACTCACGCCACCGTCCGAAGCTCTCGACGATACCTCGGTCGTACGATTGTGCCATATAGTAAGGCCGTAGGATTGCGTGCAAATAGTAGTTTCTACACGGCCTTCCAGAAATCCATTCGACTCGTTGTCCCTTTTGTACGGCAAGCGCTTAGAGGCCCCAATAAAGCGGTTTCCTCTCTCCAGTGGTGGACGTTTGCCCGGCAACTTGTTTCCGTTTGCCAATATTTCACAGTCTGGCACGTTCCAGTTGCGTACAGTTGGTGATACTGTCAGCAGAGAGTTAGCTGGCGTCGCGAACGCAGCCCCAATAAGCGGTCACGGGACCGAGGTTACTGCAACCAAAATCCGTCAGCCGGCACGGCCCAGATATGACAGAAAGCGAGCGTGTGAGCAGTCACAGAGTGAGAGTAGCCCACGGGCCGACGGCCCGAAAAGAGGTGTGTACGGACGGTGAGAATCAGTAAAAAAAGTTAGCATGCAAGAGTTAAATACGGGCAGTGTGCTAGCCCCCGCATGGCCAAATACTCGACCGGGAGCGGTGGGGGAGGCTCCAGCGACAGCTGTGAGCTCTGTGGGAAATCGGACGTCAAGACGGAATCAGTAAACGTCGCGGGCGCACAGCTCGATGTCTGCAGTGAGTGTGCTCAACACGACGACAACACTCCCGGCGGCGGGAGCGACCGTGAGGACAACCGCAAGAAACGCGCGGCACAGAACACCGCGAAGATGCACGACGCAACCAAGGCTGACTCCTCACACTGGGAGAGTGGTGCCGACTACGACGACGATCAGCTCCCCTACCTCGTCTCGGAGTACGGCGACCGGCTCACCAGCGCACGTCAAGATGCGGGCTATCAGCTCGAAGAGCTCGCTGAAGAGCTGGGTATCACTGACAGTGATGTGCTCGCGCTCGAACAGGGCCGGGCGACACAGGCTGGCGTCGGCGGCAGCGTCGTCGCCAAGCTCGAGGAGTTTCTGGATATCCAGCTCGTGGAAGAGTAACCGTTTCTCCCTGGCTAACCGTAGCTCATTTGCCAGCGCCAGCCCAAGCTCTCGCTGTGACAGAGCGCTACGAGGCTGTGGTGTACGATCTCGACGGCACACTCGCCGGACTCCGTGTCGACTGGGCGACCGTCCGCGACGACGTCGCCCGGGCACTCCGGTCGGAAGGTGTCGATCCCGGTGGCGGCACGCTGTGGGAACTGCTTGAGCGGGCCGAGACCGAGTCACAGCGGCAGGTCGTCGAGGAGACGATCGCCGAACACGAACGCGAGGGTGCCCGCCGGTCGAGTCGGCTGCCGACTGCCGACGAACTGCCTCGCGATATCCCGGTTGGGGTCTGTTCGCTCAACTGCGAGGCTGCCTGTCGGATCGCGCTCGAAACACACGATCTCGACGATTACGTTGAGGCTGTTGTCGGACGCGACACTGTCGAGACACACAAACCAGATCCGGAACCACTCCTGCATACGATCGAACAGCTCGGTGCTGATCCAGAAAAGACGGTGTTCGTCGGCGATTCGAAACGCGATGCCGTCACGGCCGAGCGTGCCGGCGTTGCCTTCGAGTACGTCTCTGATCGGTAATTAGTTCTGCTCGGCGGAGACGTCGGTCTGCTCTCCGGTCGTCTCGGAGTCATCTCGATCGGATTTCTCGTCTGGATTCTCAGCCTGCTCCGAACCCTCATCTGGATCGGCTTTCTGTGCCTGATTCTCCCGGTATTTTCTGGCGTAGGCGTAGACAGTAACCATCGTAACCAGCCAGACAAATGCTCCCACGCGGACGGCAAACAGTGCCCTATCAGACCACGTTGGTAGCGTTGTAAAAAGCGAAAGCGCAGCAACGACTGGTGCGCCGATCACAATCGTGACGATAAACGTCACCTGCATGATCCAGCCGTAGTCGATTCCCTCGGGATCGGTCTCCCGTACCTCTGGCGTCACAGCCAGTGGTAGGAGGAGTGTAAACAAGCCGTTGGCGATTTGTCTGTCGTCGCGTGAAGCTAAACGGAGAGCTCTCGTCGATGGACAGCAGTCAGTATTTGTTTCAGAACCTGCAACATTGCAGAATATACTTGAAAAGGTGGCGTGATGTTGTCGTATGGCGCAGGAACCTCGGTTCCGTGAGACACAGCGAATGCGGCAGCCGTGGATTCTCGCACTTCTCGGGCTGGCCAGTGTCCCGACACTCGTCGCCGGAGCGGTAGTTGGGCTGGGTATCATACTGGCTACTGTCGTGTTTTTCTTTTCAATCCGACTCACAACAGAGGTGCGTGAGGATGGGGTCTACGTACGATTCGCACCGATACACCGTTCGTTTCGACGACTGCCGTTTGACGAGATAGAGCGAGTCGAACGCACAGAGTTCGGGCTGGTAACCTACGGAGGGATTGGAATCAGATGGACACCGAACGCGATGGGCTACATGACCAAACAGGGAACTGGAATCAAGATACACCGAAAAGACGCAAAGCCGGTCGTCATCGGTTCACAGGAAACGACTAGGTTGCTGGAAGCGATTGAAACGGCGAACTGAGCTGTTTTTTATACCGGGAGACACACAACACGTTTTATTCCGGCCACGCAATGGTCACCTATGCCAACTGTTCGGGAGATACAGTCGAAGGCAGGCAAGAAACCGATCACGATGCTGACCGCCTATGACGCTGTCACCGCAAAGCTCGTCGACGAGGCTGGAGCGGATATGATCCTGATCGGCGACAGCATGGGCAACGCCGTGCTTGGCTACGACGACACACTCCCGGTCACTGTCGAGGAGGTTGCCTCCCGGACCGGTGCGGTCGCCCGCGCGACGGGGGATGCAATCGTCGTCTCGGATATGCCCTTTCTCTCCTTCGGAGCTGATCTCCAGACGAGCATCGAAAACTGCGGTCGAATGATCAAAGAAGAGGGCGCAAACGCCGTCAAAATCGAGAGTAACGAGCAGACGGTCGAGCTGACCGAACGGCTGACCGAGCTCGGAATTCCCGTCGTCGCCCACGTCGGGCTGACACCACAGAGTGTGAACCAGACTGGCTACACCAGACAGGGCAGCGATCCCGAACAGGCCGAAGCAATCGCCCGGCTGGCTCGCGAACACGAAGCAGCCGGCGCTTTTGCCTGCATCCTCGAACACATTCCCGCCAATCTCGCCGCGGCGATCACCGACGAGCTGTCGATCCCGACGATCGGCATCGGTGCCGGGGACGACTGCGATGGACAGGTGCTGGTGATCAACGACGTGATCGGACTCTCCGAGCAGACACCACCGTTCGCCAAAGCCTTCGGGAACGTCCGCGAGGAGATGGAGTCGGCAATCGACGAGTACCTCACCGATGTTGAGGATGGGACCTTCCCGAACGAGGAACACAGCCACGTCGCCGACGAACTCGACGAGCTGTACTGACCCTACACGGATCAACTCGACGAACTGTACTGAGAACTGTAGCTTTAACAACCAGCCATTCGAGAACACAGTAGATGTACTACGATCGCCTAGCAGCGCTCGATCTGGAGATCGAACGCTACGAGCGAGAGCTGCGCGAGCGTGACACCTCCAGCGGGTTCACCAGAACGTCGACGGTGCTTACCTT
>LKMJ01001818.1_pt1 | contig 19158 bp, 27 predicted proteins | sample 643391 | NCBI WGS metagenome assembly LKMJ01 (sample SAMN04112250, study PRJNA286221) | soda lake metagenome | biome: soda lake; feature: Kulunda Steppe; material: water; isolation source: sample PL-Br10 brine of Picturesque Lake | place: Russia: Kulunda steppe | collected 2010-07 | reverse complement strand
GGGGGGGGGGGGGATTTGCTGGCGTCAGTCAGTGCCTCCCCCTCCTCCCCCTCTTTTTGAAGCTCACAGGCGAACTAATTGTACGCTCGAATCAATCGACGTAATTCAAATTTTACCAAATCGCCTGATGCAGGGATAATAAACAGCATATTCATCACACGCTGCTGCGGACGAAATGGGCGAAATTCGCACTGTGGACCTCACACGCTGGCGCTTCTTCAGTGCCAGGAGTATAAACAGCGTATCGTATCACATTTTTTGCTGTGAACAAAACGCGCTGTAAACCTCCCAAACCGGCGCTTTTACATCCCTGATTCATTGTTATTCAAATTTCACCAGATTATTCGCTCACTGTAATCTCAAAACAGGCGAATCCTCCATCCCTGGGGCCAACAAAGTTACTGGCGCTGGCACGATCTGCAATTGTCTTTCTGGTCCACACAGTGTGCGCACACAAAGATGTGATGTGCGAACTGGGCAACCGTTCGCACCTCCTCCAGCCTCTCCCTTGTCCAACCACTTCCCTTGCCCACATCCACCTGTGCCTGGCTCCTAGGCGGCCTATGCACCCCTGAAAGAGTCCAGTGACCCTGGCAGCGCTGCGCAGCAGCCCGCTGGCTTCGGTGCATACGCAACACGTGCATGTGCGCATGTGTGAGTACGCAGTGTGCGCCAGCATGCATCGACTTATGCATGCATTGTGAGACACTGCGGAGGCCTCTGTTCAGTAAGTGGTGGTAGTTGTAGTTGGTGCCCAACCCTTAAGCATGACAACGCCAGCAGGGAGAGAATGAACCACCAAGCAATGCGCCGCATAAAATCCCATAAACAGCAAAAAACAGCACGATTTATTTATATGGCACAACTTGCGGCGTCCGTATGAGCTGCGGTTGGGCCAGGTCGGTAACGCAGCGGCTTGCAGATGCAATCGCAGACATGTGAAGGGCGCAGGCCCATGCGCGCATCCAAGCTAGTGTATATAAATGTAACCAGTGCAGACGCGCCATCGCAGCAAATGCGCGTGGGAATGGGAGGGTACTGCATCAAGGTCAAGGCTCGCGCAGGTTGGGCTGGCACAAAACCATGATGCGCGCACAATGAACCAAGTTTGTTCACACGCAGCTGAGAGAAATGCACGTTATATGAACTAATAGTTTGACCAGTTCTGTGTCTTTAGTGAGGAATCCCCACAAAAAGACCCCCCAGTAGAGTCCCACAAGCCATCGAGTCGATGCACGCCAGCAGGAGTAAGCCCAACACCCACGCCCACACCCACACACGCCTGTGCGGCTCACCTCGGGCTTGGCTGGCCTTCAGCGGGCCCTCAGGGGTGCAGCTCCAGGTTGCCGTAGGAAGGCTGGCTAGCGCGGCAGGGCTGCGGAGACTGGCGGAGGGCCGCAGCGCGCTTCTGCCACTGGAGCGCAAGTAGGGTGGGGCCAAGGGTGGGGCCAGGGGGGAAGCGCCTTGCCCACCCGGGGTCAGCCGCCCCTCCTCCTCAGAGTTAGGGCTGTGGGGCTCCACCTCAGGCAGCATGGCCCGGCGCTCAGGCAGCTCATCAGTGAAGCACACGCTCTTCCTCCTTCCCAGGAGGCTGTCACCCAGCACGCTGCCTGCGCAGCCACGCAGCCACCGTGAGGTACAGGCTAACGCATGGGGACCAAAGTGTGCACTTTCAGGGAAAGTGTGTGAGGCCACACAGGCGCCTGCACGCACGCCATCCTGCATGTTGATACATAAACCACATGGGGTGCTGCATGGATGTACTTCTGATCATGGCAAACGGCAAGGGAAACCCATCCGGGTGTTGCACCCACCATCCTGTACGCCAGCGGGCATCTCAACCATAAAACCTGGCTCAGAGGTGGACTTGGGCTTAGAGCCGGGTACGAGGCATGGTTTCTTTGGAAGAATTGGGCCGGACTCCCGCAAGGACAGCTGCTCCTCCATCCAGCAAGTTGGGAGTAGGCTGTGAAGGCTGTGGCTCCTCTTGTCCGTATCTAGCTCCATGTTGTTAGTAGTAGACCTTCAATTACGAACATGTGCGGGACAGAGGCGCGTCCAGGTGCTGTTGCACAGTCACAATTCGTGATTTGCAAACGAGGATTTGCTCGACAGACAGGCCCTGGCATGGCCATGCCTGTGCATCGTTGTGTGCATGAATCTCAAAAGTCTCATCCTCCTCACAAGTGTCAAGCATGCCCACAAGTGTCAAGCATGCCCTGCCAGCAAAAAGTGGAATTTGCACATGTCGCCCATCCTTTAAAGAGCACAGAGCCGCGGTCACAGTGCCGCAGCAATGGGACGGCATCACATTGGAAAGGGGGGAGCGGCAGGTGGATGGGACTGGGGTGACATTCATGAGGCGGATCCGAATCGAGACAACCTTGACCTTGAGGCACCACGGAAGGCTGTAAATGCCGCACACAAACGGAGTGGCAATGTGAAGCCTGGGCCCGCACTGCACTCTGACCCGCGCAACAGTTGCAGTCGCCCAACCAGCTGGCAAGAGCAAGTTGGCAGCTCACCCAGCGAAGGACAGGCATCTGGAGCCACCTCGGGTAGACGGCCGATCATCAAGCTCTCCGCCTCCTGTGAGCCCCCCCCAGTCGGGCCTTTGACGCGAGCGTTGAGATTGGGGTCTGTCCGTGAAGGGACCCATTGAAATCTCTATTTATCTGAAGGCTTATGTATAATTCCGGATTTTAATCAAGCGATGTACCGGGTAACGAATTACAATTGAAAACAATAAGTGTTTCAAAACGGTGTTTTTGATAAATTAACCAGTTTTATCCTGATTTCCCAACTGATATTGCACGCCGTCAAGAGAAGGCAAAATTATTTTTCGGTTCGCGATATCCTAGATATAATGCTCCAAATTAATTTGCTTTACTTCAACTCCAACTGCTTCTGCTTGCACACCCACACCTTCCTTGACACACACACCCCGGTTCGTGCGACTGAACTGATGCAAACAAGGTGCACACACACACATTCAATAGGCAAAACAAAGACCCAAGCAAAAACTTTGTTGGGTCTATTGTGGACATTATGCTGCTACGGAATTGGTACGTATGAGTGTTTGTAACATACGTTGATATGCTCTTGCAATTTCGTTACTTGTATTTCCCTTTCAAGAGATTCATTCTCCGAGATATTGCAGCATTGCAGCATGCGAATGTTCATCAGCCACCTGCAACGCACAGATTACCAGCAGTGGTTGACCGAAGCAAGGCACGCATTCGGGGAATGAAGAAGCAGAGGCTGAAGTTTGGGCTTCTTAACGTGCATGCTAAGGTAGATCTTGCCACTAGGAAATGCAGAATACAGCAATTGTGAATGGTTTTTCTGCAAGGAAGTCCTCTGCAGCCATGCAAGAGCATCCAGGCAAGTAGCTGATTAATGTCTTGGAGAGCAATGCTGAGGAGACGAGAGGGAGCAATCTGCCACCCTCCAGCCACTGATCTTCATATTGTCTATGTAAGGGTTGCATCTTAAGGTGGTCCAGTCCACAAATGTTGCCAAATAAGTCCCCAATCATCCCCAAGGCCCATAGCTTGCAAGCTTGAGTTTTTGTGAGCAGCTACCGTATGTAACATTGAACACCTAATCTGGACTGTAGAAATCAGAGCCTTCATGCCAAGTCCCATACAGGCACACCGCCTCTAAGATTGAACTCACAGCTGCTTGCTCAAAGCATGCATACATGCGCGCATGCAAGTAGACGGACCTCGACACTGAGGAGCGGAATTGAGTACCCGCTGAGCTTCATGGCGCTCAAGTCCTCTTCATCACCCTTGTACACCTGAGGCTCACTCAACAAGAACAGCAAGGGCCTGCTGGGCATCACAATTTCCAAGCAGAAGGCGGGCTTTCCAAGAGGGGGCTAGTAGCACAAACAGTATTTGGACAGAGAGCCTAGCCACACTCCTATTTTTACAAATCCCAGCATCTAGGAAGTTGATGCTTGGAGTGGAAATGGACTGCCTCCTCAATCACCGGGTAGTTCCATGTTTCTTTTACAGCATCTTCGTAAAATTATGTAAGGACAACACTACCATGCGGTTTGATGAACAAACACAGGGAAAGGTTCACGCGTTGACTTGCCTGGACTAACATGTGCACCATGCACGAAGAACAATAATGCGGCTACATGGAAGCTCCAAACTGGGGAGGTAGGACAGGTGAGAGGGGGGCAATTGAGGCCCCAAATTCCCCAGCAAAGCTAGCATCTTATCATAAGATACAGCTTGAAAAGGTGGTATATTGGCGGTACATGTGGCAGGGGGAGCATGGAAAGGTGGGGGGCAGGTAGCAGGCCTGCTGACACAGCATGAGCGCTATTAAAGGGAAGCACTACCTCAAATGAGCTGACGTGCATGCAAGTGTGCATGCACGAATGTCACAGTCCATCAGGACCGCACATGCCTGGATGTGGCATCGTTTTCTGCCTAGCCATGAAAAAGTAGGTATGCACTGGTAGGAATGCATGGTCAGTTGCAGCTGCAGACAAACACGCATGAGCACATGTTAAGACATGCACGCGCGCATGCACACATGCACGCACGCACGTGTGCAGGCACACACACATGCTGGCGCACAACCATGCAACTACGCTTGCGCGCACACGCAACACACACACACACACCCCGCACCTCAGTGCCAAACGTGTCTCCTTCAATTGTGCCCTGGCCGCTACTCCACTGCTCATCACTGCCCACCAGCACTGCATCCGCCATCTCTGGGTCTAATTCAAGGCCTGCCATCCCACCCCCCAAGCCCCCGCCATCGGCGCCACCCTGGGCATCCCGGCCTCCCCCGTAGCCTGCATGCACCAAGCCTTGCATGGCAGACCCTACAGTGGCGCCATGCAACCCCCCAAACACGTGCCCCACATGCACTGGCAGCGGGGGCTGCAGCACGGGCGGCTGCATTGGCATCGGCTCCCTGGGGGAGTGCAAGTGCAGTGGCAGCGGCGCATCTGGGCCCAGCAGCGCATGCATCATGTCCTGGGCATGGAAGCCCTGCAGGTCGCTGGAGTTGGCGTAGCCCCCCCACTCGTGGGGGCGCCAGTGCTTCAAGCTGGTCGTGCGCAGCTGCCTGACGAGGTGGCCCCACACCTACGGAAACACCGCGGGCAGCGACAAAACATGGTACCTTGTTTGAGCGGTGCGCGGCGCAGGCATGCGGGCATGGCTTGCACCAGCTGTGCAAAAGGGCTGCGGACCGGCCACTACCCTGTAATCGAGCAAGGGTTACTGCACATAGCCTACCAGCATAGGAAGTGGGGCTGGGGTCAAAGCAACTAGGGCTCAGGCATGGGCAAGGCCAGCTTGTGCACGAGCGAGGAGGGTAGAGACCGGCAGCGTGATACCCAGCGCGTGTGTATGGGCATGAAGTTGGGCTTGGCAAAAGAGGGGCAATGGGCACCTGCCAGAACGAGAACAGAGGGCGAGGGCGATGGACCAAGGCGGTGGAGAGCAGAGCCAAACGGAGGGCATAATGTCAAAATGATGCAGTGAGAGTATTGCAGCCAGGTGGACTGGGCTGCGTGCAGGCGTCCACAGGTGCTACACTCCCAGCAGCTGCCTCATGCCCGTCTGCACGGTCAGTGCCTGGGCAGGCAGCGCATGCTCCAAATGAAAGGTTTATGCAAGCCTCAAAGGAAGCGCGCATTCAGGGAAGAACAATCCCACAGCAGATGGGCCCCTACAAAATACCCTTGCCGCCCTTGCCGCCCCAGCCGTCTCTGGGACTTCAACGCAAGACCTCAGGCCCCTTGCACATGCGTTCAAGTATGCACGACCCTTAAACCGATGAAAGGCAAAGGTGAGCGCCCCAGACATTGGGGGATCCACTCACCTCTTCTGCCATTTGCAAGCCGGCGATGGTTGCTATGATACGCACTTGTTGGTGCAGGGGCGAGTTTGCACACACGTGCGGGTCAGACACACCAGGCATTGCCTGCTCAAACTTGGCGTGCAGATTCCACTGCAAGCATGCACGCGCACAGATGGACGCACAATTACAGCATGGGATGTGTATGAGTACCCATGCCAACATACAAGTATGAGTACAGGTGTAGGTAGAATGGCAAGCACTTTGCACGGAACTATGCCTAAGAGGATACATTATACATAACACTCACGTCACAGGGTGCACAAAATCTCTGTCAAAAATGAATTTCTGCTTGAGTGCAAGTGAACATTTTTTATTTGTAGGTGCGTGCGCATGTACTTGCCATGGGTGTGTGCATTCAAAGGGTGATGAGCGCAACACACATGGCATACGAGGCAGAGCTGGCATTGCTGGTACCAATAATTGACAAGTGATGCAATGGAAACAGAGGCTCATACATACAGGGCACACAAAGCATGAAGCAGAACAGGACATACAATAATGCGCAGGGTTAATGGAAATGGTATCCGTGCGTACACTGGATTGTGCGCACACTAAGGGTTTCACAAACGCAAACACTGGGCAAGCTGCACCATCTGTGTAGTTCCATGCGTCTGCACACCGCCATGGCTTGCCTTAATCGATCGCAGCACCCCCTGATGTTTATCAGGGGCCAGCTTTTGTGCTTAAAACTGTGCCCACTGTGTGCCTTTGGCTTCAAATTGTGCTCATCGTGTGCCTTTGGCTTCAAAATGTGCTCGCTGTGTTTTTGGCATCAAATTGTGCCCGCTGTGTTCTTTGGCTTGAAATTGTGCCCGCTGTTCCTTTGGTTTTTTTGACAATGTACCCACTGTGTGCCATTGGCTTTTCCTTTATCTGGTGCGCGCGCACCTTCTAACCACCAGCTCTAAAGCCTTACTGTGCTCATCCCTGTGGCGCTTCTTAACCACGTACCTCTACCACCAGCTTTTGAACTTCCTTGTGCTCATTCCTGGGGTGCCCTTGTCCTGGCCTGAGCATGCCGAACCGGGGGTCTCCAGGGTCCAAAAATATAGGCTTGTAGAGATGGCCATTGACTTGGTTGAAGGCAACCTGTCAGCGCGTCAAGTGCATGAGGGCAAGTATGGTCAACATGGTCTATGTGATGAAGACACACCATGACTTGCAATTTCCTGCCAGTGGTCCAGGGGTTCCCCAAAGGCACTCAAGGAGCTCACCAGCCTCAAGGCAGCAACTCGGCAATGCATCAAAGGCTGTGTATTTGCCCATCTTGAGAACATACAACCAAAATGACAGAATGTGTCACAGTGTGGCCTCTGTCGCGCGGCTGCACGAGCGCAGTTGCCTTGGAAGCTGTTCGCCCAACATGTGAACACTGATTGAACCCAGCACCTTGGTGAAAGGGTGGAGTTCTCTTTGGCTGTGGGCTCCGGAGCAAGCAATGCCCATCCTGCATACCATGTGCGGCACCAGTTCTGAGCAGGCAACCCAGCCAAAAGATTGGCACTAGCGGCAGCAAAAAGATTGGCGCGTGAATGTGTGAAGCATGAGGTGTAGGCTCTTTGCATCATGCGTTGTGCCTTCGGCAGCAGTGCAGGCACTTAATGTTCCATGAGCGCGTGCTCGTGGACTTCTGAGGGAAATCTGTGAACTTGTCATGCCAGATCATTGTTATTGGCCAATAAAAAATCTGGCTTACACACACACACACACTGGCCCTCCAACACTCCGGGCTCAGTGATATCTCCAACAACCGTCTGATCTCAAACACAGTCTTTCACATCAATTTGGCAAGACACAATATAGCGGAACTAAGAACACAAGCATGTACCAAGTGTGCAAATGCACTGCAGGAGGAGGTCATACTGTACAAAAGTGCAAGCGTAACATTAGGCACAAGGAACACGTGAGCACATTGTAGCAGAGAGCGTTCCAGAAAGCCCACTTCACCTATTGCAAGCCGGCACCTTCCCCACAAAAAAAATTTAGAAGCAGCTTACTTGCAACCAAAGTCAGGGAGGTCCTTGAATACCAGCTTCATCCAGCAAGGTAAAGGCTTGGTAAACTGCACGGGCTCCTTTGGAGGAGCGATCACTGCCTGCAGGGTGGTCAGCAGGTCCCATGGGGCCAGATCGTCTTGCCATAACCATGCTCAAAAAATGCTCACTTTGATTGCCAAACACAACCTTTTTCAAGATTATCACCACCACCACCACCATCATCATCAACCTTAAAATCATCATCAGCAACTTCATGACACCGATTATGATGATCATCGTGATCATCACAGGTGTCTATACCAGCATCAGCATCATTATTTGCAGTGTACTTTTTCCCCAACAGAGTGGTCACTAAATGTAAAACGCAGTAGCATGCAATACATGATCAAGGCTTCAAGAAGGAAGGAGACCTGCACCCATGAATGCTCCATCATCAAAATTTCACATAATTTTGGCCTGTTTGCACCCGCAAATACCCAATACTCACGAGTTTTGTGCAGTCTCTGAATATCCAAATTGGCAGGTAGTACACCTGAGAAATGTGGCACGAGCACCTCAAGCGCCTGAGGCATGCCTTGAGCTTAGGACACATGACTCGTTAAGCTCCAAACAATCTAGCAGGCGCAGGGTGCCCAATCTGCACTCCACAGCTAAACACTGCCAAATCCCTTCCAGGAGCAGGGCTTTACCAATGCTGCAATGCAGCCACAAATGCTGCAACATGCCTGCGCATGCTCATGCCTTCATGCATGCCTCCTCCGTGCGTGCACCAAAGCGGCCTCTGTAGCTGCAGGCAAGAACCCAGCGCGCCTGGACCGGATGGACGTGCTTGCCTCAAGCGCTCATTCCCTGTGCTTGGGTGCATGCACACCTGGCGCTTAACGCCGCTCACCTGGAGAGCTTTGGCCCACAGCCGATACATTTCAACGGTGGACCTGCCTTCAGGTAACTCCGGGAAGGGCACCAGGTTGTCAGACCTGCTCCGCTGCCCCGCTCGCAGGCGCTGGGTCAGTTCAGCAAAGCGCGGGCCGACCTGCAAGAGCGCAGGGGCGGGGCATGGAAGTTGAGGGTACCATTGGTGGGGCGGCAGACATGTGCAATAGGTGCAATAGGTGCAATAGGTGCAATAGGTACCACAGGTGGGGCGGCAGACATGTGCAATAGGTGCAATAGGTGCAATAGGTGCAATAGGTGCCACAGGCACCACAGGTGGGGCGGCAGACATGTGCAATAGGTGCAATAGGTGCAATAGGTGCAACAGGTACCACAGGTGGGGCGGCAGACATGTGCAATAGGTGCAATAGGTGCAATAGGTACCATAGGTGGGGTGGCAGACATATGCAACATGAGCCAGCGGCTAGCATGGGCACGCACTGATTGGTCTGGACGTGCGTGAGCACTTGTGTGTGCGCTGGCGTGCACGCAGCAGAGCTCCTTTTGAGGGGGTTCAGGCACGGGCGTGTGTGCAGAAGGTGTGGGGACAAGGGCTCGCACATGTGCACAACATGGTGTTTGGGGTGGGGTGCTGGATGGGGGTCAGAGGCAGAAGCATTTAAGCCGTCTGTGCTATAGTTGGCAGCTCAGGGGCTCAGTACTGGCTGACATAAATGATCAAGGTTGGCAAGGCCAGAAATATGCTTGCTGTTGCATCCTCGCCTCACAGGTCACTACAAGTCGTCCTGTACATTTGCTGATGAGCTTCAGCTGTGGTGATACAGCATAAGAGGCAGTTTCAGGGTCATATGCCAGCTACAATTTGGTGCAAGGTTACCGATGGCACAAAACATGCAAAAAATTTGCCATGTTGGTGTGCAAGTTGCTGCCACATTACTTGGAGCAGAGCGGTGGCACAGATACTGACTGGGTGCAGCCAAGCAAAATCAAACCATCCACAAAAAGCCAGGCGTGAAATGCCTGGAACTGTTTTGGCACCCTAATCCGTGTTCAGCTTAGAAAGCCTAAGTGTCTGCTCCTCTGCACAGCTATTGCAAAGCAAGGAAATGTTGCAAGTGATTGGATTTCGACATTATTTACCCATTCACAAGGCTCTAAAACTCTTTTTTAAAGGTGCAAGGAGCCACAAGGATGGGACAGCGCACTGAGCTTGCCCAATTGGCCCTGCACTTGCCTTTAACTTTGTTGCCAGACCTAAATCAAAGTCTCTGCAGACTAAGTAGTAGCTGATCTGACCCTGCAATTGCAAGAAGCAAAGTTTGATCCTTGATGTAGCAGGAAAAGGAAGGGATGGCTTCAGCTCTGGCACAGAACAGACTTGCTGCCCAGTAGCAGCACCAGGATCCACGCATGCTGCATGCAGTGCTGCATCGCTCCTACAGGGTCATCATGATGTGCCTGTTTGTATGCACCATTGAGTGCACTGAAGTATGTCACAGCTGATTCAGAACAGTTTGAGTGGGCAGCAGCTGAGGCGAGTGCCAGGGAAGGCAGCTTTAGAGGGCTCAGCTTCATGGGCTTGCCACTCCTCTTCTGGGCTACCTGAGTGAAGGCAATAGCCATGCGTAACACATTGTTCTCCACCACCTGAAACACAACGCGCTGCCTTCACTTATCCTTACTTGGTGACATGACCGTGGCTTGTAGTTTTGCACACTCCCCCGGAAGATGCGCCTCAGCAGCACAAGCACGCCATTTCTGCAGCCAGCGTTGGCAAGCAAGCAGGACTCAGGAGGACAAACGGCTTCACTGCGCCGCATGCAAGAGGCAGTGCACTCCAAGGCACACATGCAACCCACGCACAATGCATCCCTGACAACCTCATGTGCCACTCACGTAAAGTGTGTCCACGTCATGCTCATTCGCAACACAACATGTCCGCCTTCTTGCAGGTTGGCTGCCATGATGGCAAGCTGGGCAGCCAGCAGCGCTTGATGCCCCTCCACGTGGTCGTTATACACATTGAACGTAGGGTTCTGCGCAGGGCACCAGAAGGTGTTGTGTACGAGAGTGGTACTTGAAGTAGGCAGTTCAATCTGCATGAGTGGAAGCGCAATAGTTGGGAATGAGCCAAAAAGGGAAGGCCTTGGAAGCACCAGGCAAAGCACTTTTTTGATTTAGCAAATCAGGCCACCGTGTGTGCTCTTGGGCAGGTCTGAGAAATTCATGCGAAGCAACAAAGTTGGAAAGGGAAAAACGGGACATGATGAAGAAACTGACAGGAGCAGCTGAGTGGAAGTACGTGCCAATGCAGCACTTCAATTTCTTTGCTCGCTCGCTTGCTCGCTCCCTTGCTTGCTGCATCTACAAGGATTATAGCCATGATCCCTGCTGCAGCAAAAAGTCCCACTCAGGATAGTTCTCATTTTTGACAGACAATGAAATGGAACACACGTCTATACTCGCAAATTCAAGCATCATTCTCATTGATTTGCAGGGTCAATGAAGTTTTGTTGATCACACACACCTCAAGGTCCGTCCTGTACTTCGTTTCCATGTAAATGTTGGCTTTCCCGCCCAGGAAAGAGCCATCCAGGATCATGTGCGTGAAGTTATTGCGCATGATGGGCTCGGCCTGATCTGTGGACATGAGCACACAAAAGAGCAGGTACAAACTTAAAGAGCCAGGCATTCAGGGTTAGGTCATGCAAATTTTATTGCATTTTACGCATTGCTATGAGAACTCAACCCAAAAAGGATGAGAGGGAGGCAGAGGGGGAGACAGAGGGAGAGGCTGAGGATGAAAGGCAGAGGGGGAGAGGCAGAGGGGTAGGCAGCAAGGCAGGCGTCAAAAAGAAAACGAGTCAGGCGCGCGCCAGGGGAGGGGGGAGGGAGGAGGGAAAGAGGTGCGCACTCCCTCTGAGATGCAGCACGCTGCATTGCCGGACGTTTGTGTGTTGGCATACGCTCACTGCTCCTTGACCGCGCCCCCACCCGCCATCCGCGGCTTGTTCGCACCGCCGAGAGCTCAGCAATGCCACAAAAATGGTATTATTGTGGCCCCATTGTCTGCTGCCCCAGTCGGTGCACCGTTGGCTGTTCCTGGCTCCGCACGCCAGCAAGCAGTGCTCAGCTCAGGAGCCGACTCAGAGCTCAAGTCAGTGTCCGCTAGCGCCCCTGCGCTGCACACACCCGCCGGTGCATGATTGCACAATTTATCAATTTATACTCGAGTGCAACCCTGACGAGCGCAATGCGGGGCGCGCAACATCCAGGCTTCGTGCTTGCATCCGCCTGCGTCGCCCACACCGAGTCCGCAGACTCGGATTTACATATAGGCCATCCGCGGCTTGTTCGCACCACTGCGAGACCAGCATTGCCGCAAATATGGTGCTATTGCGCGCCCTCTGTGCCCCTGCCCAGTCGGTGCACCGTTGGTCGGTACTCGCTCCCGCTGCTGGCAGTGCTCAGCTCAGCTCAATCGACACCAACCAACTCCTGACAGGGCATCAAGTGGGTGTCCACCGGCGCCCTGCCCCCTCCCCCGCATACCATTGTTGACATTTTGCCTGTTGCATGCAATGCGGGGCGCGTTGTGCTGTGAAGGTCACCTGCGCGGAGGGGCGGACCGACCGGCTGGTCCAAGGTATCTCATGCAAGCACGCGTTGGAACATGGCGCCCCCCGCCCATCTCGCGCCAGCCCACGTTACCAACACACCACCACAAACAAACCAGGCACCAAATGGTTGAGGCAGAGTGCAAAACACATGCTGCACAAGTATTCAAACTGCGGGGTGCATGCGCTGCATACAAAATGACTGGCTGGTCAAAAGGGCACAGGCACAAAAGACCGCCACTGCTTCTTGCCATGCCGCTCATTTCATACTTGGCCTGGGCAGCTACGTTCCATCCGCCTATAAATACCTTGCCCCAGTGAGGGGTAACCTCGCTCATTCCCATGTCTGGTAGGCAAGATGCAAGCTGTTTGGACTGCATGCACGCCTTGGCGGGCGCCTCAGCACAATAAGCAAAGCACCTGCTGGGATGACAGCATGCACCCCAGACCACACCTGCTGGGGTGACCGCATGCACCCCGGACCACACCTGCTGGAGTGACTGTGTCCACCCCATTGACGGCGTTTGACCCAGGCTTCCAGAAGTCTGCAGCTGTCAGGGTTGAAGCGATGGTGGTGATGTCTCTGAAGTAGATCGTGTAGCGCTCCTTGTTCTGCGCATTCAGGATGAGGGCAGGCACAAGATGTTTCCTGGTGCACCCATCTGACAGTCTGGAAAACGGCGTAGGAGGTGCGTTTCTAGGTAAGTGGCGGCGCACGATGCACAGGACAAATCCATTCCATGGATGCTGGCGCAGGCGTAGCGCCTTTGCTTGTGTGCCAGGCCTTGGCTAACCGCTCGTTATTGTGCGCATGTGCATACAGATCAATGGAGCAAGGCCAGTTAAAACTAAGAGAATTGGCGCATGCAATTCACAAGAAAATGCAGCCTAATGCTCTGATGTGGATAAAGCCCAGTTGTTGGCCATCACTGTTCAACAACCACTGGTCTTCCAGCATGCTTTGAGGGCTAGGGCTGCCTGTGCCCAAAATCCTCATTTCCAACATCCATGGAAACACAGGGCAAGGCACAAGCACACAATGACACAAATAGCTAAGAAGCATGGCGTGCACATAGATTTGGGGTCAGATCAGGCAAAATCTTCTGAAGAAGCATGCTCCACTCACATTCACAAGTATGGATGGCTCATTCTTCATTGTTTTGAAATTCATCGTTTCTGGTGATAGGATGTGGCCTCCCAGCTCCACTGGCAGAGATAGACCCACGCCCCTGAAAATAAAGGACAGGAATGAGTGCACAGGAAGGACTCCCTTCGAGGAAGGAAGAGCACAGACCGTGCAAGAGTGCTCCAAATGCACTCCAAAGTCCAGTACACCGCGCATGGGTCTGGATTGGACCTACTCCCTAATCCTTGTCATGTGTGCATCATGTGCAATGATAAAATATGCACCAGAGTAAGAGAAACATATTGGAGCTAGAAGCAATGCACCAGGTGCTTTGGACTCAACAGCGATGACAAAAACCTGTGCGCTAAACATTGTGGAGATGGATCTGGCCAAGAGTATACCAAAGGAGTTCCTACACGTGCAAGTGAGGTTCACTCTGATTTCCATGCATTGCAGTTTGCCAGCGCACCTAATGCAAATGCTTACTTGGCATGGGGGACAGCGAGTAAAAAGTACTCAGAGAAGCCCCCAGGACAGCAGCAGACGTCCATGAACTGGAACCGAGGCATCTCTCCATTCTCGAGTGGGATGTTGAACTGGGAGACAAATGAATCACAACCCATGTCCACTTCTTGCATGATGTATTTATACCTGTGCGGCACATCAAGGAAAGCAGAGGAGTGGTCACCTGTACAAGGTGCAACCCCTTACAGCAGGCACCTCTGGTCTGTTCCTCAGAAAGACAAGCGCTCTACATTGAACTGTGGAGCACCTTTTTAACGATAAAGAACACAGGAATCTCTAAGCACTTGTGCAAAGGAGCTAGCTCTCTGAATGCCCAACTCTGTACTGAAAAGGCACAGGCGCTGATGTCAGACAGGGATTTTAGGGCCAATATTGTGTTTTGCTGCAGCATATAAGTGAAGAAAAAAGGTATGGCGATCATGCAGGTTAGCATTGCTGGAGCGGACATAGCGGACAGCGTGATGTGACCCTAGGCAGAACGACATATCTGTTTCATTGTGTATTTGTGAGCCAGCCTTGCCTTTCTTTCATGGATTGTCTTCCTTCTGGCGTGCCTTGCTTCCATTTTTCAGTTTTAGAGAGAAGATTCTCATGGCGATCCACCTGAGAGCGGACAAGGACGTACTGCAAAGCGTCATGCTGCTCAGCCAGGCTTAGCTGAGGGCATGAGCGTGCCTCCCATGGCATACAGGAAACAACTTGATGAAACAAATCACAAGTCCCTACCTTTCCAAGGGTCTCTCGCCAAGATAGGGATGCCATTAGGCTGATGGTGGCTACATTGATAAATCAATTCCTGGAATATGATTTTTAGTTACGCATTTCAGATGTGTGGTCGATTTTATAGGCCTGCAAGCGTCCATGCTGATTTGTGTGATTCGTGAGCGAACGAGCTTAGGATCAGAGAGGCACTAAAATGTTATTCCGTCCACGAGGCGGGATAGCAGTCAAGGAAAGGCGGTTGCATCCACGCCTATGTTTCGAACGGCCTGGATCGCACGGTTTCCAGTCTCCACGGTTTCTGCCAATTCTGAAGCACAGGCACCCCCAATTGTATCATGCCTACGAAGGGAGCAAGGATCCAGGCTCGGCCGGGGGCCAGCAGGAGCCTGCAGAGCTAAAGGTGTCAAAGTTTCCTCAAGATGCACGCCAGTCTACTGGCGCGGCCGCTGCAGTGGCTGTTGTAGTCTTAATTGGAAGCATGGCTGCATATCGGGCCAGGTAAGGTTATTACAAGCATATTGCTTGGTCTTGCAAGTCTGTGTCTTAGGTCTAACTACCCTAGTTGTTATTCGCTGAGGCAGGTTTGACAAGGGCGCTCAGCCTCAAATCCAGGCAGTCAATTCGAAGAGCATGACTGCAGCCCAAGTGCTTCGGCAGTCTACTATAACCCCAGATGTGCTGGAAGTTGCCCACTACAGGTATGTCATGTAGGCCTTCAGGCAAATTCGGGGCGTCGCAATCACAAGCACTGACATACGTCGTACGTCCTTTTCTTTGGATGTTGCTTTGCTTACTTGTGTGTTATTTCTGCTGCTGACAGTATGCCTGGTCAAGCTATACAGCTTCCAGTACTGTGTCACATCACGCACGCCTCAGAACTCACGTGCAGCATGAGCACAAGCTTGGGTGGAAGTTCATTTGCTCACGCTTGTTTCCTTGATTGGCTTATGTGGTCTGTGTCACATCAGCTACGCAACAGCTATCCTCCGCTTCACTCCCGGCTTTTTCCTTCACCTCCAGTTTCAAAGCCTGCTTACTCCCTCTTTACAGGCTGCTCCAAGCCTTTAACTTCCCAACATATGGCAAGCTGCTCGCCATCCTCGCCGTGGGGCTACCCCTGGTGGTTATCGGAGCCTACATGTACCGCAGAACCTCTGGAGCAGACTGGGGGTCAGCTCTGTGGAAAGCCTACTCAATTGCTGCAGACATCCCTGGCTCCGAGATCAACGAGCGGACGTAAGCAGGAGCAGGCCTCCTTGCCCAGGCCTCCAGCACGCTGGCTGTGTTGCACTGCCTCAGAACCTGCAATCAATATTCAGAACGTCAAGCCCCCCCAGCCCAATTTCTTTGCTCTGCGTGCTTTTTTCCATGCAGGCCTAAGGCCAACTTTGTGCTCAACTTGGTGCACCTCATGTCGCTCTGTACTTTCGCCGTGCTGGTGCGTGCAGAACTGCGTGGGGGCAGGCTTATGTAGGACCCGGCAGGTGCACTGATGCTTGATCCGGCACTGATCACTGCCCCCAGCATGTGACAGCAGCCTGCGTTGCAACACTGGCTTCCACATGTGCACCCATGGCCTACTTTGAGCAACAAGCGTGTGCGCCTTTGCCTGGTTGCATCACCAAAAGATTCAAAAAGACGGGTAAATGTAAGGATTTGCCCGGCCTATGCTATCAGCCCATGCATAAAGCCCAAATCAGCTTGCTCCTTACAGCATCCAACACCCCCTGGACGACACAGGGAGCTTAGTGTGAAAAACAAAACGTATTCTAGCATACTGGTATATGAAGTGACATGTTCTAGTGCACAGGAATTTGATGTGAATGCACCAGCAATAGGAGCCCAGACTATTTAACCTCCACTCATGTAAGGTTTTGGACTGTCAAGGGTGTGGACAAAGCGTGTGTGCATGTGAGGGGATGTGTAATGCAATAAAAAACCACTCACACACATACACATACAGGTTGGTGTGTTTACCAGCGAGATCGAAGGGGGGGTGGAAGCCCTTCGAAACGGTAACTTCCCTCTGCCGGAAACGGGCCATACAGTGGTGCTTGGTGCGTGGCGCCTAGCGCAGTCAATGAGTGCCCTGTGTGCTGTGTCCCTTGTGCGCCTCTCACAGATCAAGGCCATATGATGGTGTTGGGTGCCAGGCGCCCTGCGTGCTGCACCCACGCCATGCATGCGCCTTCCCCCTCTGCACCTTGGGATTGGATCCTAATCCCAGGCACTGCATGCAACACATGGTGCCCAAGCAAGCAGGAATGGGCATAAGCAAGTGTTTTGGTAGATCTGGGTGTGCCTCAGAGCTTGTGTAGCACATTCACCACGAAGCTTTGAGATCTGGGAAATCTGGGTGTGCCTCAGAGCTTGTGAAGCACATGCATCACGAATCCATTAGATCTGGGCAATCTGGGTGTGCCTCAGATCTTGTGTAGCGCATGCATCACAAAGCTTTAACAGTTTAAGGGCACCAGCTCCTACCAGGTGCGCCATGCCCCAGGCATCCATGTGCCTGAGGTGTTGGTTGATCAATAAGAACAGCTAAGCGCGCCCTAGGTGCTGTTCAAGGACATGTTGCAGGGTGCGCTCCGAACTATGCTGTAGCCTGACTTAATAATGGCTGGCCGTGTGCGCCTATGCGCTGTGTTGTGCCTTCTGTGGGCCAGGGTGGAACAACCGTCAGAGCGTGGTGCTGCTCAAGGAGATCCTGGAGGCGCACTCGCAGCGGGGCAAAGCTGCGCTGCAGCCGCCCATCGTGATTCTGGGCGGGGAGGACAAGCAGGCGATGGATGAGGTGGGTTGGGGTAGGGTGCGGCACGCAGGCAAGGGACGAGGTGGGCGGGAAGGGCTAGCGAACGCAGCATGTGATGTCAGAGCCTCTGCTCCACACGAGGTTGCAGCAGATCATGCCCTGCTGGGATGGGGACCCTGCCTACTCGTGGCCAGAGCGTCATGCAAAAACACTGGCTCTCTGGGCTGTGACAGTTGCGTGCTGCAACAGAGCCGTGACACCGCACTGCGAGTGCCGGCTCCCTGAGCTGTGAGCGTTGCACCACTTCTCTGAGCCGTGAGCGCACTGTGAGCACTGGCTCCCTGAGCTGAGAGAATTGCACCAGCTCTGTGAGCCGTGAGCGCACTGCGAGCACCAGCTCCCTGAGCCGTGAGCGTTGCACCAGCTCTCTGAGCTATGAGGGCTGCATGCTGCAGCAGAGCCATGAATGGCTCAGAGGCTCACAGCAGGTGCACCATGAGCACAGCTGAGCCGTGAGCGTTGCAGGCTCTGACTAAGCCGGGAATGCAATACTTGTGATCTGAGAATGTGCTGTCATCAGTGTCCTCAGCTTGATCTGCTGTGGTCAGACCTGGGGCACAGGGTTGCCTGAGAAGCAGCAGCAGCAGTGGGGTACAGGATGGCACAATCAGGCTTATGGATGCTATAGCACAGTATATGTAGTGTGATCTGCAAAGATGCTACAGAAAGGTTAGGCGCAGATTGGGGTGTCAACGCTTTCAAGTGAGACTCTCAAGCACTGTGCTCTTAAGCATGATTTGCAGTTTGACATATATGCTCAAAGCAGCTACTTCTTTTACAGTGAAATAGTTGCCTCATCTCAGTCTGCAACTGCACCACCTTTAAGATATGTATGTCCCCTTCAGCATGCTCTCGGGCTCCGCCGCTTTGCCATGCCTGTGCACGCACACGCACGCAGGTGACATGGATCGTGCAAACAGGGTTCTGCACTCATGTCCGCATGCACATACACAGACTGTCTACACCTGCGTGCTTGCAGGTCTTGGCAAATGAGTTTGGGGACCTGGTGAACCGGCTGATCATCACGCGCCATGGCTCTCCTACTCGGCCGCTTGATCTGGCTCGCGTCAGTGCCAGCCGGGCAGGGACTGTGATCTGGGTTCCGCCACAAGAAGCAGATGGTGAAAGCACAGTAAGTGCACATATGCCCTGCGTCCACCTGCGCACACATGTAAGTGCACATGCCCTGCGTCCACCTGCGCACACATGTAAGTGCACATGCCCTGCGTCCACCTGCGCACACAGTAAGTCCACCTGCGCACACAGTAAGAGCACATATGCCCTGCGTCCACCTGCGCACACATGCCCCTCGATGGCTGAAGCAGGCTCATCGATTGCCCAGTGTTTTGCGCAAGAGGGAGTGATCAAATATGTCCAAGTTGTAAGTTAAGATTTTATGGCGAGCCTGGTCGTTAGGCCCGTCGATTTGTGGCTGATCAGCACCAGAGAACAAATCATCCACTGAAATGGAATGGAGAGTCTGCTGACTACATAATGCCGAGTATTAGATAAATATATGAGAGAGAGAGAGAGAGAGAGAGAGAGAGAGAGAGAGAGAGAGAG
>LKMJ01001817.1_pt1 | contig 19161 bp, 23 predicted proteins | sample 643391 | NCBI WGS metagenome assembly LKMJ01 (sample SAMN04112250, study PRJNA286221) | soda lake metagenome | biome: soda lake; feature: Kulunda Steppe; material: water; isolation source: sample PL-Br10 brine of Picturesque Lake | place: Russia: Kulunda steppe | collected 2010-07 | reverse complement strand
TGGTTTGGCTGCCACGCCGTTTGCCCCCTTCAGAGCCAAGCTTCTACTCCTCCATGCCGGAGAAGCTCTGCATCTTTCTAATGGTAGTCCTCTTAGTCTTGTCCAGACAATAGCGGGTTCTAATGGTAGTCCTCTTAGTCTTGTCCAGACAATAGTTGTATGGCATGCCATGACGCTTGTTTCTATGTGACGTTGATTTCACCTGACAATGTCAACAAGAGGGAGATACACCTCGTTGAGATTGAATACTGTGAAGACACACGGCCTGGACACCAATTAGAAGCCTCTAGAAAACAACATGAAGTTCTTTGTAAGCGCTTGAAGGCCAAGAGAATTATCCTTCACACTATTCTTCTTGGTGTAGGAGGCTCTATCTATAACTCACACACTTTGAATCATCTTAAAGAGCTCGGCCTTGATACACACAAAGCCCATAATACTGCCCTCAAACTACATGCCCATTCCATGCTCTATGCACATGAACTGACAACAACTAGACGCGCTCTTGAAAAATCCAGTTGCTCTCAAGTTCTTGGTCTGGAGCAGGGGGCGGCTTGTCACCCTCCATATCCACACTAGTTCTTCCTTTTCCCTGCCAGTGGTGAAGGTGACTCACGGCTCTCCGGGCCAATGTGTCTCCTTTCCTTAATTGATGTGGGGAGTGGTTTCACAGCCTACGTAGTTTTTCTTTTCTTTTCTGAAGGAACGCGTGTTACAAGGGTCACAAGGGTTACAAGAAAAGGCCTTCAGGTTAGATTAGGTTACAAAGGTTACAAGGGTTACAAGAAAAACGCCTTCAGTCAAGAAGTGCGACTGCTCATTAAAAATTATCAGTGCACGAAGGAAGAAATTTAGCTTATTGTTTTCCTGGCCTAGAAAAGCACACACATTGTTAAAGCCTGCGGAAGGAAACAGGGAAGCATAAATCCTTCGGAGAGAGACCACGTGTGGATGGATGCAGTGAAAAAGGACGAGTTGCTCATCTTGTACATCATGAGCATTACACAACTCACAAGTAGGGGAGGTATTGTAAGTCCAGGTCAAAGTTTCAATTCATAGAGTGTGGGCATGAAGTATGAAGCGAGCCACGCTTCAAATAACGTCGCGAGGAAGATCAAGAAGCTTGTATCTAGGAAGGGTGTATGGCGAATGTGTGACCAGGGCCCTCCTGGTAGGGAGGGCACACCATTGATGGTAAGTGAAGCGTTTGCTGTTGTGCTCTCGTGAATGTATCTTAGAATAAGGTGTCCAATAATCTAAGTGCCTCTTCCTGAGGTCCACAACAAAACGACCAAGATCAATGGGTTCACACTTCAGCAGCCTTACCTTGAATAAGTAGGATTGTGTGAGACCATCCATAGCAGACAGGATGTGGGATGACCAACATTCATCGCATCGTGAGCTCAGTTGCATGTCAGCATGTAAAATCTTTCTCGTATTGGAGCTATTGCTTTGGGTTAAAGCATCGTATAGCCACACTGCCGCCCGGAACCAGTTGAACTGTAGAGGCTCTAGACCACACTCGCGCATGACACACCAAGAAGGAGTTGTGTCCTTGACCATCAGAATCTCAAAGCACTGTCATCAGCCATTTTCGTAAGGGATTGTCCATTTCTTTGCCCTGTCGTAAGAATGGGGTGTCCCAAACCTGGCTTGCATACATACCAGCAGGAATTGCGTACAATTTAAGGAGCCACATGCATATGTGTAACCTGTTTAATGTCATTTCCCCGTATGAACTGTCTGATGCAGAAAGTACCAGCTGTGAATGGACGTAGCGCTGCATCAGCTGCAGTATTCAAGTTGATATGTCTGTCACAAACCATGCCCAGATATTTGAAGGAGTCTGTGTAGGGGAGCTGCACCCCATCATAAAAGCGAGGGGGCAGATTGCTGGTGTAAGAGTTCAAGCACATCACCTCAGACTTTTGTGTATTGACAGTGAGAGACTTTCTTTGTGCATACGCTCGTAGTTTGTTCAACATGGTCTGCTTGTGGTAAGGGTCGCTGGACATGAGGCAGAGGTCATCTGCGAACAGCATGTGGGTCACCAAAAAATTTGGAGTACCAGTGAGCGCACCTTTCACCCCGTCTGCAATGCTATCAATGTCATTGAAGTAGATGGCGAACAGCAGAGGGGAGAGGGGGCATCCTTGTCTAACACCGAACGATGGCTGTACAGAAGCTGTCTTATCCCCATCCAGTAATGTATACTCATCAGCATGGTACAAGTCTTTCAAGATGGATAGGGTATGGTCAGGCAACCAGAAACTGCGTAAATGGCCCCAGAGCTTATGTCTTGGAATACAATCATGAGCTTATTTAAGTCAATAAATGCAGCATACGACCGTGATGACCCGGTTTGTATTCTCTGCGCAGCATGCTTTATGCGTCTTAGAATGAATAGGGGTTGCAAGGTGCTTCTGCCCGGGGAAAACCCGTATTGCGTGTCCGGAATCGTGCTGTGTTGGATGCACCAGTCCTGAATTGTGGAGCGTAGCAGAGTACAGTCTATACAACGTACCACTGATCGCAATCATTCTTTAGTTCCCTGGCTGTGTCACTGGCCCCTTCTTGTGTATGGGAGTGAGCTTTGCCTCTTTCCAAGACCTGGGTATGGTGGCTTTTGCAATGAGCAGCTTGAAGAGAGCAGCAATGTGAGGGACTAGCACGTTGACATTTTCCCAACTTCTCTCATTGTGTTTGGGCACGCGCTTGCAAGCACATTTAATGAAGGTTGGTGTACTTGTGTCAAACCCAGGTGAAGATGAAATGTTAAATCCAGAGATATGGGTGGCGACCAAAGTGCGCAGCTCATCATCTTCTGGCATGGTAAAAGGGTGTGGCCCTAGAGGTTGTGCATTGTTGTGTCTGTTAAAACGATAGGAATCATTAGTTTGTCTGGAAAAAATTAAAGATATCCTCAGAACAAGCTTGGGAGAAATAAAAAGCTCCAGTCTGATTGACAGTAATTTGTGTGCCAGTGGTAAATCATGAAACAAGTCTGCAAATCAAAGCCTCATAGAACACATTTTATCTGCCGGTTAGGTCAGGTCAGGTCAGGTTAGGTTACATAGCTGTATACGCCGGTCAGGTCAGGTCAGGTTAGGTTACGTAGCTGTAGCTAATCACCCAATTCTGAGCTGTAACTCAACATCAAGTACCCTTAAGCAACAAAAGAGAAGACTCCACCAGCTCAACACAAACCTGGAGTGCCCAGGCCCTCACACTCTGCTAGACTCCACTAGGGTTGTACCACTAGACCCAGCATCCATGGCCCATGCGATTTGGAACTATCAGAGAAAGATAGCTCGCACTCTCAGTGCCTCAGATGTTGTTGACACCATCTACTTCTTTGACATGGAAGAAGTCTCCATAGATTACTGGATTGTTATCACAACCAAACCTAGTGAGTCCAAGCACTTTAAAGCAGCCCCTGCTGACGCAAAAATGGGCACCTGAGCTCCGCGCTTTGAGTTGAAATAGACTACCTCCGATTTTTCAGTGTTGATTTGCCATTAAGCATGGTCTACAAGGCATCAGGGGCGTTAGCTAGCAGGTAATCTGCTTACAACATGTGCATGACTTGCACATCCTCTGATCCAGTCACGGTGACAGCACCTTGCTCTCCCTCACCATTCATACCAAAATCATTAATGTCATAGGGGGGGTGACAGAGCAAAAGTCTGGGCATGCTCTTTTTTTGATGCAAACTGTATTGATATCATATAACTAGGCTGACAAATTTGGGGTGAAATGGACGCCTTCGGTGGCCTGGGCGGGGTGCTGAGCCTCTGCTTTTGCCAAAGGTTTTGGCCTATTTTGGCATAGATACCGCACGTGCGCCCTCACCATGAACCTATCAGAGCTCCTTTTACCCCCAGAATCCCACCAGTATACTTTGATTATGTTGCTTATTGATATTGGATGTTGAAACCCAGGGTTAAAGGGGATCAGTTTTTGACCCTTTTTGGCACCCATATGCTGCATTTTTCAAGGGAAATGACCCAGGATGCACGTCTCACCAAGCGCTGGGTCTTTTGGTTTCAATGATGTTTGTTTATCACATGAGCACCAAAGCACCGAGAATCATGTAATTTGGTGCAGTGGGTGATCTGGTGTGGACATTTGGCTGTGAAATTCACGCCATGGCCCATTAGGCACGGTCTCCATGATGGGGACCTTTCAAGCTCAGGTGCTGTAAACAGCTTGCAAGCAGGGCTACCATCTAATGCTAAGCTGGAAAGGTACCTGTCACGGAGACCATGCCCTGGGAACATGCCAAAGCCATACCCATTCTGGGCCTCAGTCACCCCCCTCTGCATAAATGTACAAGGAAAAGAGCAGTGGAGACAAAGGGCACCCTTGTTTCACACCCTCGCAGATTCATGCCCGTCTTGTAAGAGGTACTGGTCACCAGCATACCAGCATTATGTGGTACTGGTCGCCAGCATACCAGCATACCAGCATTATGGTCTTGTAGGAGGTACTGGTCACCAGCATACCAGCATTTGAAGAGCAGAAACTTTCTCCTTGAAGGAGAGATACAGGCATGCTTATGCAATTGACTTGAGACCAAAAAGCCATCATTGACTTCAAACAGGCCTATGACACAATCCCCAGACTTCTGGGGACTTATGGGGCGGTATGCAGCCTGAAAGAGTTTCTCGATTTATTGGTGTGGGCAGCGTTCTGCAGGTGCCTAAGGATGAACATGGGCTGTAGAGTGTTCGGGCCCGGGTAGAAACCAAACTGTGTGTCCGATATCTTGCTTTTTGAGCTTACACCAAGCTGTGAGTAGGGAGCGAACGATATATGCACACAGATTGTACATGATGCCATTGACCGCGAGCATGCGAGCTGTTGGGGTCAAGCATGGGGCCCTTCTTGTACAGAGGGGTTACCTTAGCAATTTTCCAATCATTAGGAACACAGGCACTCTCAAAACACAGCAGGAAGAGCTGGGCCAGAAGGGGCAAAAAAAAATGTACCCCATCAAAACCACGACCCTCAGACCTAGGTGCATATCGCACTGCATACCTCACAAAAGGTGAGGCCACAATTCACAAACCAGAGGAAGCGCTACCCTTCGACTACTTCAGGTGTTCAGCGAGGAGAGTGCACATGGTCTCCGAATCTGGAGCAGGCATGGAGTCAGGTGGGGGGGTCCAGCCCATTGCAGCACCGTTTGCAAGCAGCAAAGGGGACAGCCATGTCACTAGGAGAGGGGCGTGAGTCCTGTACCTCCCCTGGAGGACAAAGATCATCATCTAGGTAAGTCTGCCACGCTTGTTCAGTGAGCAGGGACGGGTGTGTCACTACCAGCCTGACAAAGAACGTCCTGAGTCTGAGAAATGAAAAGAAGTGATTTATACGTCTGCTTCAAGAGAAGAAAGGTCACATCCTCAGCACTGATGTTGCCAACATTAAAGAGCTCAATTGTCTCCAATATAAACTCTGTCAGACATAATAAAATCACTAAATTGCTCTGCAATTCTCATTCTCAAAGAGCACATTTCCATGCAAGGGCATAAAAAGAGGACATGCGCCAAAAAAGCAAGGTAGTGTCCTGGAAACAAATTAACAGGCCTACTAGGTCTAGAAACAGCCAGCTCAAAGCCGCCAACCAGCAGAACAGCATGCTTTGTTAACATCTTGCCGAGTCGCTGCCAACACTAGCCTCCACACTTTCCTTCTGAGGGCTGAGGGCTCTCGTCCTCTGAGGGACTGCAGGGTTGTGACATGTGTACACAAGCCTTCTTGCAAAGGAACCCTATTTGTCAGGTGGAATCAACGTCACATATGAACAAGCGTCATGGCATGCCACACAACTCCCTCATCCCTTCATCATCTCATCAGAGGGATAAAGCATTCCATTTACCAACTATTGCTCCTACTGTTGCTCCGCCAAAAATACAAGCAATTGACTGACCAACTTCAGCTTGTCTACGATTCATCACTGACTATGAATAGTCGTGACATGCTCTTAAGAAAACTCTGCAACAAATCATCATGATGATCATCAAGGCCAGGAGTGGGGTACTGCTAGTCACCCTCCTGATCCCCACTGACTTCTTCTGTTTTCGTCGCTTGTGGTTGTTGCCTAGGCCCTAGGTGGCTTTTAGGCTCCTTTTCCTTAATTGATGTAGAGGGTGTACCACTGCCAGTGCCTACATATATTTTTTCTTCTCTTGGTATATTTTAACATCAATTTTGTCAGTCTTGCTTTGCCTCAGTCAGGCTGTCACGCTGGGAGACTGCTGCACCCAAATTAGACTTTATGGCATGGCCACAATATTTGATGCAGTTTGTGGAATGGCTGCACCAAGCAGACAACTGGTTGCCTGCGATGAGACTGCGTCTCTGATGCTCTTATTCTACCTAGCACTTCCCCTCTCTGTTCAGCCTGCGGACAGGCAAGGTCAGCGCTGCATGGAACTGTTGTCGAACGAACTAAACTGGACGGTTTGACTGGTCTGGACTGGATGGCGCTGCCACACCTGTCGACCCCCAAGGGCTAAGGGAGTCTACTCCTTTACATTCATCTTACAAGCCCTGAGGTCGCTAGGAGCAAACAAGGTATTACTGCGAGTTCGTCTTTGACGTGCTCAATTATGGCTGCACTTCCTTCCTCAGCGGCACACCGAGCTCTGCTAATTCAAGTGAGACATTATGGAATACTTCTTGCCTGGCAACGACCAGCCACAAACCAATCAGAACTAGCCTTACGGCAGGCTAACAAACTCTACCTTGTCAACTTATAAACTTGTAAATACTTATAAGTAGCATTGGCAGCCATGTTCTTGTGGACTCTTATGTGACCTTTCATCAAGGACAGGAACGGCGTACTGCTAGTCACCAACCTGGCCCCGATTGACTTCTTTCGTTTTCTTTAGTGGTGGAGGAGTCATACGGGTGCTTAGGCCCTAGGTGGCCCCTGTTCCTTGAAAGATGGAGGTAGTTTTTGCCACATACGTGGTTTTTCCTTATTCTTTCCTGTGCATGTGGTTGTACTTTGAGTTGCCATCTTAGAATACTAGGCCCTGTGCAGGAAATTCCTCCTACTGGCAGATTTTGTTGAATTGTGCGATCCCTGTGTTTGTGGTCATCTTAGCATATCCTTTCACTTGTGATCCACCTTGCTGACAACAGCAGCTCCATCTGCCCCCTAACAGAAGCAGGGCTCGAGCTGAATATGGCCTGCAAGTTTGAAAAGGTCCCAGCTGCCTTCCTTGTTTGCTTCCACCAACAAGCAAGCACAAGGGTGCTCACTAGACGCTGACTCAATGGAGCAGGATCTGCACCCACTTTTTGTCCTCATCAGTCTCCGCCCCTGTCCACCCTAATCGGTCCTGCAAGTTTGACATGCGTGCTCTCTGCCGTGGTCCGCTTATGCATCCCGGCTTCCAGCAGAAAGGAGGCGATGAAGGACCGGGCAGCTTGGTCAGGGCCTCACACCTGTGATGAAAGCCAGTATGATGCTGAGAGATTGCGGCAATGCAACACTGTAAAAGCTGCTCCATGACCATGACAGCCGTCCAATGCTTGCCCATGACACAGCATGGCTGCCTTGCAACCCGCAAGTAGGATATATGCTCAGCTGACCAACACATTCGACCTCCAGGCGCACTGCTGCAAAAACATGGCGCAGCACAAGTCTGGTGTGACAGCAGCATGCCAATGAGCTAATGGGGTAAGATGTCAGGGAGACACAAAGGTGTGTAAGAAGAAGTGGCATGAGGTTTGGCCGCAACCAACTCAGACGCTTAACCCTCCCAACAGGATTCACTCAAACAGCACATGCAGCATGTGACATGCTTCCTTTTGAAGGCTGGATGACTCACAAAAGTCAAACATTTCTCACGCATTTATGTACATGTCAAGGTTAGCAAGGTATCCAAGGTACACATCCAATTCCCACCTGGCTGATGAAAGTCAGCATTACCTGAAGAGAACCTCCTGTGGGGCGTCAATGAAGCGGAAAGAGCAGAGGTCGACCTCTTCTTTACCTGGAGGCCATTGGTGAAGGAAAGCAATAGTACAACTGCTCATCTGAGTCTGGTCCATCCAACTTACACCAGAATGCCCACCAAGATGGATACCCATAAATGCAGCCACACACACAGCTCTCTCAGTGTGCCATGGCCATGCCTGCCTCTTCCTGGTGCTCAACTGCGCCACATGCAATTCCACACATCTACGTATTGCATGTGCACTGCGTAGCAACAGCAAAATAAGGCGCAATTTAGGTGTCAGCTTAATTGCAACAGACAAAAGGCGAGGCTGGCAAGGATGAGCACAGGCGCGCCTGCACGCACCAGCGTAAGTGTAGGGAATGGTAGCTTGTATCACGCCCTGACCAGGTTCAAATTGGAGAATTTCAGCACCAATGTCTTCCAGCTGGCGCACCAACTGCCTGCAGCAGCGTGTAAAGCCACGGTTGGCACAAGCTGAGAGGCCTATAGAGGCTCCTGTCCACATTCACGGAGCTCAGTTGATCTAGCCATGTCTGGGTTCTTGGTTAACAACATAACTGGAGAGATACTTACTGCTCGGCTGCACCCTGTGGCGTTGGAGCGTATTGCCACGGGGGAAGGTATTGGCTGGGTTTCATGAAGCTGCCAGTGCTGACGCAACTGTGATGGAACACCGAAGCAAGTCCAACTTAAGTCTACTCACTAAATGAGTAATTTGATAAGCTTAAGTCTCGCCCCCAGATCCGTCTAATGTTTATGACATTGGTGTGAGCTGCAGCCAGCAGGAGCAGAGAGACCATGTCCGGCACCTGCTGACTTCACAGGCGCTCGTGGTCACCGCCCTTCTCTCACTCAGCAGTCCTATCTCTGCAGCGCTGCTTGCATCCATGCATCCGCTGATCTGTAAGGCCACGCATCCACTGATCTGCAAGGCCACGCATCCACTGATCTGCAAGGCTTTCTGCATGGAGAGGGCCATGCTGCTCCATGGAGGTTTCAAGGCACTGTGAAAGTACTTAAGCTGTTGGACCTGGCTTGCTTGCTTAGCTGTTTTTGGAGCTTGGGTCTTCATACTAGCGAATCGAAGTTGGTGGAAAATTAAATCTTCAAAAATTGAGTCCCACATATATGCAAGTAGTGTCTGGAGAGAGGTGTTTTTCCTTTGGGAGGGTTCCCCTGCTATCACCTCGAGGAACCAGGCCACCACGGCTCAAAACCCAGGGAGAGAGGAGGGGGTGGGGGTGTTTAAGAGGGGCCCCCAATCCCTCCTTACCCTCAATCTGCATTTTTGGCAGAGGTTTCAGTGCTCCCACTCATGTCCGTGCCTCCATCTTGGAACATCCACCGCCTGAGGCACCTCAGACGACCCAGAGGTACCCAAGGCTGCTGTCCAAGCTCGTGTCTGCCCATGCCGCAAGTGTCACTGCGTTGCACGTGCTGACGGACATGGGAGAAGGTGAGTATCAAGAAACGGGCGCAGACTTAACTGTTGCAAACTAGATTTTTTACGAGGGGGACCTAAACATAAGTAAGCTCGGATATTTGGATGCATAAAAGCTTTCAGGTCGCTGCAACTCTTAATTTTGCACTGCAGAGAAGCTTGTTGTCTCGGGTTCACTGGACAAATCCCTCTGCACCTGGAAGCTGACGGTATGTGTTCATGGCAGCGCATGTGCTTGAATGGCCAATATGCAAATACAGTGCAGCCTCTGCAGCTAGAACCAGTCGCTGTTCTCTTGTCTGCTTGCACATGAGGTCAGTTCTACGCTTGCTTCCCAACCTGACAGTGGTCGCTTTACCAACAGCTTTTGTGTGGACAACTGACTTGCGCTCCTGCACAGAATTGCAAGCAAACAGTTCCTCCTGGTACTGCCCGTGCCCCTGATGGACCCCCTCTCCCTCCCCTCCTTGATGCATATGGCAATCCAAAGCTGGAAGTACAGGTGGGCGAGGGATGGAGCTGCCAAGCGCCTTTTCCCCAGAATGAGAGCGCTACAACTCTTGCTTGTTGTGGCATTTACAATCCTTGAAAGCTGCCATCGCACGTGCTATCGCATGCAACCACGCGCGCTCGCACAAGTGACACACCCAGCCCACCTCTCAGCCAAGTAGTTTAAGGCGCAGGCTTAGGCTCTTGTCAGATTTAACACAGTAGAATGGACTCCAAGCTTTGATTCAACTTGATAAGCTGAACTGGCATGTGCAAACAAAGCACTAGCACAAACGAGTGAGAACCTACACCCGTGCAGGTGGTGCGTCTGAGGGCCCCGCGCGCCCCTGTATTCTCCATTGTCCGCCAGCCGTGCCCAGCTGTGGGCAGTGTGTTCTCGCCCTCAGCGGAAGTGCTGTTCTGCGGCAACGCTGCCAAGGAAATGTTTGCGTGGGAGGTCAAACCCTGCCTGCTGGATGAGCCGTGCCCTGCAAACTTCCAGATGGTGTGTGGGTTCATGCATACCATTGCAGGCCTGCACGCTCAGGCACGCCTGATTGTCAGGCAAATATGCACGCCAGCAAGCAGTCGCCGGATCAAGCGCACCCATATATACATGTGACATGCACCCACTCCCATGTATTTTATCCTCACTTTCCTCACGTGCATGCATGCGCATGTGTGCTCCTGCTGATCTTGAGTCCCAGGCCTAATTTGAAGGTGTTGGTGCTGCTTCACAAAGGTCTTGGCGCAATTGATGCTTGCATGCATTGCATGTCCAAGACGGGCTTCAGATGCAAGAGCAGCGCACAGTCTGCTCAATCCAAATTTGTGGCATGTCTTTTGCTGGGGCCGCGGCCAAGGGCCCTGCTTTTTAGCATTGTTTGCTTCAAGGCAAGCAGAGCACATGATGCAGCGGCATGTGCATCTCTACAGACGTCCGTTCACCTTGAGGTGGGTGTGGCTTGCTCGTTGCAGGTTGCGACTGAATACAGTGGCTGGGTCCGCTCCTTGGCCATCGCTGGCAAATGGCTGATCAGGTGAGGTGGCTCCATCTGCGCCTGAGGCTGCCTTATGCTAAGACTTTCCAACTGGGCAGCCAGCAGGCCTCACAATGTGTGCAAGCTCATGACTTGGCCTTCAAATGTTTGAATGCAATCGCTCACTCCAAAGATTAACTGCCGTGCATACCTATGAAACTAGCAGTAGCAATTCTGGCAGTACTTTGCCCCATCTTGCTCGCAGCTGTGGCTGCAACAGCTTGCACCTTCATGACACTTCGTTCCCTCTGCCCAAGGAGGTCAGCAATATTGAGCAAGCCTACAAAGGTGGGTTGCTTGGCGTTTTCCTCCTGCAGTTTTGTGCTGGTCAGGGCGCTTGTCTGGAGGCCTTTTTCTGTATAACCTAGTTCAGGTTTTAGGTAAGCAGCAACACTGTCCAACCTGGCATTGAGGGCATGCCATGAGCTTCATTTGCCCCAGGCAAGGCACTTCATAGGGTACACTCAAAGCATAATTTGCCAGGGATGCCTGGGTGCTGGCACTTATCGAAATGAAACATCCTTCTGCAACTTTTGTGCATTCTTCAAAGGCACTTCATAGGGTAGACTCAAAGCATTATTTGCCAGGGATGCCTGGGTGCTGGCACTTTTCGAAATGAAGCATCCGTCTGCAACTTTTGTGCATTCTTCATTCTGTCTGAGGTGCATGTGCTGGCTTGTCCGCATGTCCACTGACATGTCAGGCAGTGCGGTGGGGCGTGAGGCTTGAGTTGCAGTTCAATTGATGCCCGAGGTTTCGCTCTGGCATGCTGTCTTGCACGCAGGCGGCATCCTGGCCAGCGCTGTGAGATGTTGCCTAGGCCCTCTTCCTGAATACGCTCAGAGTCAGGCATGTTGTCGCGCGTGCAGGCGACATCCTGACCATTGCTGTTGGGAACAACCGTGTCTTTGCCGGCTGTGCCGATGGCTACTTGCGCTCTTGGTCCATGAATAGCAAGACCGGTGCTCTGACTTTGGTGCGTGGCTGGCCTTCTGTGTTCAGTCCTTAAGTCACAACTTGCCACTCTGCTTTGGGTTAATTTGCAGTGTTTGCTGAGTTACCACGACAAATGCAACCCTTTCCTCAACACTCCTTGTTGTCCTTGTTGTCGCAATTTGTGCACGCACGCGTGCTCGCTTTATGTGCGTGTGTACGTGCTCTGTCACCTGCCTTGAGGAGGCACAGACATATAGTCAGGGAAAGTTTCCAGAACCATCCCCTCCTAAACATGGAACCTCATCATATCCTCAAGTGCAGGCACGTGCGTGCTAATGAATGTGCAATGCAGGCCTCTGTGCCTTGCACCACAGGGATTGCGGTCGGGGCAGGCCTGGGTGATTGCGCATGATTGCGTCTGCTCGAACTTGAGCCCAGAAAAAGCTTGCGTACGGCCGCTGCGCAGGGTAAAGAGGCTGCAGGGGCCCACGCAAGCCGTGTTACTGGTCTGGCGCTGCAGGGCCCTCACCTGTACTCCATCAGCTTGGATGGTTGCATCAGGGTGTGGCGCACGCACGACCTCGTATGTGTTGCTGAGGTACGTGGCTGCCCCGCATGTGCTAGTTCATAGAATAGGGGTGCGCCAACATGGGGAATGGAGGACAAAGGAAGAAGCCGATGGGTGGTATGGTATCTCTGTCCTTGATGTGCCTGCGAACAGGTAGTGTGAATAATTGCCCTGCTTGCTGTCCATGCCTGTGCCTTCTTGAGCAGAAGCTTAGCAGCAGCAGCAGCAGCAGCAGCAGCAGCAGCTGCGCCGCTAGCGCACAAACGACGCAATTGCGAGTACCAACACACACAGACGCATGCATGCGCACACGTGCGCACATGTGAGCGCTGTGCTGCAGCATGTTTGTGGGGATCTGTGACTTTGCAGCGGCCGCCTGTGAGCCTTGCCCTCCGCCTTACCTGTTGGAGGATAGGAAGAACAAAGAAGCAATCAGAACCTTGCACTGCACGCTGTGCCATTTACACGCCCCAGTGCAAAGTCGTGCACTGCGCATGCACCGACGCTGTCTGCATGGCCACTGTGCTGCATGCAGTGCTGAGTATTTTAGGCCTCAGTGCAAAGTCGTGCTCTGAGCTGGCGCCGATGCCAGCTGCATGCAAGGCAGACGCTCAGGCTCAGACAGAGAGCGCCAGACGCTGGTGCCACAAAAGTACATGGGCGGGTGTTGCCAGGCGAGCGCACATGGATGCGGTGTGAAGCTTCGCTCAATGCAAGCACTGTCCTCATCTGCCCTCATATGACTGCCATGCAGGTCAAAGCTGCACACGATGGGATGAAGATCCATGCCATAGCTTTGGGGCCTGACAACGTGCTGTACACTGGGGGAGACGACAAGGTAGCTGCGTGGCAGTGGGCAAGGTGTTGGGGTCTGTGTCCCCTCCCCCTCCCTTGCTGATTCCGCGACCTTCCCATGCCATGACCTGTCACGCCTACCTGCCCCACTGCAATGCTTCGCAATGAGTTCCACCCAAACAGGGCTGTACCTGTGCTCAGCATGTGCGATGCGCTTGCCTGCTGTGCTCAGCATGTGCAATGCGCTTGCCTGCTGTGTTGCAGTTCAGCCCCCCAGCAGCCTTCTGATGCGAACCCTGCACTGCATCTGAGTGACGCGAGTTAAAAGTGCCCATGGCACAGTGGGCTGCGCCTTTTTCCTCGGCCAATCTGGACCCACAGTCTCTCACCATGTTTGCGGCAAAGCGCTCGTGCTGAAGGCCTGAGGGGGGACTAGCTCCTTCCCACACGTTGCAAGCAAGCAATGCAAATGCAGCGCTTTGTCAGGGAAAGGTGGCTGCTGGGGGAGGGTGGTGCACAAGCAAGCAAGCCTCCGTGTGTGTGTGCCTGCAGCAGACCGGCAGTTCCAAGCATGTGTTTTGTACTGACAGGCCTTTTCAGAGCCGTTTGGTTTGTACTCTGCCTCAGGCCATTTGCATGTGCTCAAAACGCGAGCATCACAAACGCATCCGTACATGCATGCTCACACGCGCGCGCACATCCTGAAGCCTGAATCCTCTGGAGCAACCTGCTGCCTGTGCCCGTGCGCCTTGCAGCTCATCCGCCGCTGGCTGCCCCTGTCCCTGCACCCCGCCTTCCCCGCCGACAGCTGGCCACCTGCGCCCCCTGTGAAGGTGTCCCCCAGCGTGTCTGTCAATGCCGCCACAGGCGAGGTGACCTCCAACCTGCCCAGCAGTTCAGGTGAGGCGCGCAGGACAGGGCTTTGGCAAAGATGCTCAGCATCACAGCAGTTCAGGTGAGGCGCGCAGGACAGGGCTTTGCCAAAGATGCTCAGCATCACAGGCATGCAGCTGTCGCAGCAGGGCCAGAGCTCTTGTGAATGACCAAGCGACCAGATTTTATTCAGGCGCAAATACTCACTAGGCATGCAGCTATTGAAGCAGGAGCTGAGCCGCCATTAAAAGATGAGCAGCCCGATTCCTGCCCAGCAGCTTGGGTGTGGGCCTCTGCTCTGAGGACGATATGGGCATCACTGGCAGTGGTGTTGTGGGGCACGTGCCAGCTAATGCTGCAGCACATCCATGCATCGTCACATACAGGGTTTGCTGGCTTGCGGCAAAAGCAAGCTGACGCACTGGCTTCCTGCAGAAGTCAGCGCTCCTCACTTATGGGAGTGGAGAGTAGCAGAGGCGTGCGCTTGCCACCTGTTGCCTGGCCTGATAGCAGGCCTCAGTTTCCCCCCACAGCCATCTGGCTCCGCATCTTTGCTGCTAGCCCGCAGCGTCGGTGCCGTCCCTGAAAGACGCAGTCAGTGCCAAGAATCTTGGCCCAAGATGCAGTGCCTTCGGGCGTTGAAACATCACTTTGAGAACACGCAACTGTGGGCATGCTATCCCTGCTGATCGAACAACGAGCAGACCCCAAAAGCGCTGTCCCTCACAAGTCTGAAAGTGAATGCTGGGTCGCGCTCAAATGCTGCCCTGCATCAGAGCGTCCCTGCTCGTCAATGGCCACCACAACATCCAAATTCACCTCACTTCCAAATGCTGCACCACCTGGGTGGCGTGACAGTGCACAACAACCTATGGCTATGGCTGGCCTATGACTGCTGCGCCTACCAGGGCAATCCACCGCACTTACCCTCTGGAGCTGCCTGCCAGATTCAAGCCTGGCTGGTGCCGTCGTCTGTGGGACCCTGCGGTGCATATCCCTGCACTCCCAAGTCCTGTCCCAGGCAGGGAGGTGCACATGAAGAGTCATGAGCGTAAAAGTGGGGTCTTGCAGTGCCAGTGCCGGCAGCTCATTCACTTACAGTACCGGTGCCGGCAGAGCTCATTCACTTGCAGTGCTGGTGCCCGCAGAGCTTACTCACTTGCAGTGTGCCGGTGCCGGCAGCTCATTCACTTGAGGCCTGGATGAATATTTGGGCGGGCACGCCTGCGGGTGCCCACACGTCCAATGTGCAGAGTGCAGCGGGACAACACGTGTGCCGTACATGCTTCCCATGCCGCTGCAGATTCAGATGGCCTGGATAGCCGGGACTGCGACCTTGGGGGCGGCTCCACGGGGCCGAGCAGGGAGGCATCGCCTGTAGGGGACAGCGCCGGCGCCGCGCGGGCAGCAGCTGCCTCTGGCACAGATGCTGATGGGCCGCCGGGGGATCCTGCGGGCGCGGGCAACAGCCGCAGGGCAGGAGGCGGCGGGGGCGACATGGCTGGTGATGCCGCAGAGGCAGGGGCCAGCAGCTTGGAGTCGGTTAGCAACGACAGAGCTGAAGGAGCAGGGGCACTGGAAGTCGCAGGCCTGCATGGGGGCGAGGCCGGGGGCGCAAGCCAGCATACAGGTGGCAACACGGGATGTGGCACTGATGAGCATGGAGGCCCGCAGCTTATGTACGGCGAGAGGCTGCTGGAGCTGGAACCCGCGCCCGGGGGCCCGCTTGCAGCCCACGAGGCCGGGCTGAGGTGCCTGGCTGTAGGCTCTAATCAGGCGCTCGTCAGCGGCGACGCCAAGGGTGACCTGTGCATCTGGGCCACTCACCAGCCTGAGCCCAGGCCGGCCTGATGAATGTGTGGGTTGGTGCTGGTTGCAGTTTGGATGCAGGGTGGTGATGTGCCGGTGCTTTGTTGCGCGAATATAGCGGTGTTGAAAATTATCCTGTTGGTGTCCTGTTGGTGTTGCTCTGGTCCTTACTGATGACGCTGCAATGTTGGTGCATTAGCTTATGGTCTACAGAGAATAAAATTGCCCGGCAAATGCTGGTGATCCTGAGGGTTTCGGAAAGGTGTGCTCATTTGCTGGTGGTGCCCTCAGCCTGAGCACCTGCTGGTCATCAGTGCTGTACTGAGACGAATTTTGGTGCCCAGGGTTGATGTTTTAGTCATCATTTGCACTCAAACAATTATCAACACATTGTTGTTGTTCAAATATGCTTATTTGTTTCATTTTGGCATTGGGCCCATCACCTGCCAGGCTGGGTGCTTGCTTTAGCTACTTCCGTTCTTGTGGCCACGCTCCGCCTATTTGCGTTTATATTGATGATGGTTCTTAAAGATCTACTGAAAAACGTTGAGCAGATAAGGTTTCTCACTCAACTGCCCAGCCAATGTGGGTGGGGACCAGGGAAGTTCAGGGGGGTCTGTGACATGTCCAACAACTTGGTAAGCTTTTGGTTCCCCGGAAGCCATTGCCAGATGCTTCCGGTTTGACCCTTGGAAGAAAAGCCAGAGGTGAGCTGTGGGTATCATCTCAGAGATATCAAGTACTTGTAGCCTTGCCTGCAAAGTGGTTCTTAAAATCATTCATTCAGCGGGCCAGAAGGCGTGGTAATCCACACTGGTAGCGCTTTACAACATTACGACGAAAGGGGGAATCCTTGGTCATCTGAATATCTTATTTCTCAGCATTGAGCAATATTCATTAAGCCATTGCTCCATCCTTACAATTGATTTAATCATTTTACTTTGCAAAAGCCTGTATGACAGCTTTTCTTTCAGTCTAATCAGTAGGACATTAGCTGTGGCGGATGGGTGAAATTCATGCTAGAACACCACCTCACAGATCGTCCAATTCCTCTGCCATGCATGCCTCATCTATTTATCCTTCCTCCACACCAGCACCTTCTGCAGTGACCCTTCAGAGTTATCAGCTACTAGTAACTTACTTCAACTCGTTGAAGCTGCCCTCGCTCGGCAGGTAAAGCTATGCAAGTTCACTTCAAAAAAACCCAGTTCAAATCGAGTTGCCTCTCCATCCGTCTCAGATGGATACAGAGGGATAATCACCATTGCTCAACCATGCTTAAAAGTTGCAAGACCATTTACCATCTTCATCATCAAAGTTGATTTTCTCAAAACAATCTGCGCAATTTCATACCTTTTTTGTCACTCCTTAAATCCAGGTTGATAAGAGCGTGGGCTTGGCAACATACACAAAACAGTCAGTTTCTTGTCCACACTGTACCACGGCATGCAAGCATTTTCACCCAGGGCAATAATAATCATAATTTGCATCCTGATGGACGACCGGTTCTTCAAAATGCAATGCAGGCCTTTTTAGTTCCTTCTTGACTGGAAACTCGAGTGGCCCTCAGCATGCATCATGTTGCATGATCATTGATTCATGCATGCTGCTACCCTTACAGGCTGCCCCTTGGCTGTCCAGGGCAACCTGGATCAGCCTGTTAGAAAGCTTCTGGGACTTGCAAACTGTTGGGTTGTCCATGGCAAATGCATTTGCTGCTCCCACCTGGCTCTTTGAGGGTGCATTTCAGTGGATTCTTGTCTGTGGCCAGAGCTTTCTCCAGACTGACGGCCTGGATCAAGGAGGAGACCGGGCAAACGACTATGTCTGCCTCTCTCCTTGCCCACACTCACTCTGACTAGGGGCGGGAGCAAGAGCGGGAGGAGGAGCGGGGGAAGGAAAGGCAAACCCCATCGCCCAGGCGCTGGATGGGATGAAAATAATCAAGCCAGACCCTGCAGTGGCATTGCCTGCCCTCCTTACCGGATACTTAAAAGAGGGCCCAAGGTATCTGTGGAAGAGGCAGGTTGGGCAGAGGCACCTCCCCTCACTTTTCCTCCTTATTATTGACTTAAATTTGCAACTCGGAAGCCAAATTTTAATCTTTCCGGACGCTCGGAAGGGGAAGCTATAAAACTGCCGGTCAACCCGGACCACCAGCAGCTGGTAGCCAGGTGCGCCACGCAGCAGAGAGGAAAACTCATAATAAATGAGACCGATACAGGCAACATGTATCCAGCGTTGCAGCTAAACCCTTTGCAGGCAGGTCACAAGAGCACTCTTGTGGAAAGGCAGGCATATCACCCAATAAGGCAAGCAGGGGCTCAGTGATCCCAGGTATGGCGTCCAGCCAAGGATGTGAAATTGCACTCAAGTTACAATGGGTTTAGATCTTCAGCCAGATGGGTTGACCGCTGGGCTTGCTGGACACTGCCAGCCCGACAAAATATATCCATAGTCTCAGAGAGAAAAAAAAGGAATGATTTGTATGTCTGCTTCAAGAGAAACAATTTCACGTCCTCAGCTCAAAATAAAAAGCGCCTGTGTCTCCAATGTAAGTCCTGTCAGCAAAATCAGCAAATTGTTCTTCGAATCTCCTTCTTAAATAGCACATTTCCAAGCAAGGGCACAAAAAAAGGACATGCTTTTCGTCCTGGACATCCTGCAAGTCACATTTGTCACAGATCCTACTGTGGCTTTGCCAACAACCGGTTTCAACTCTTAGGGTATGAGCTCTCAAACGAAAACGAGCAATGTTTTGAAGCACTTGCCTACTTAGTTCCAGCTCTAGGTACCTAGGCAACACATTGGGAGGGCCCCGTACATTGCTTGGTTTGAGAGGCACGAGTGCTCCTCAAATTGACAGTCTTAAGGCCCAGGAAATGTCAGCAATGACTATCCATCTCATTGTCTATTTGCCTGACATTTTTCACCACATCTGGTACCCCACAAGTGTATGCCTGGCAAACACGTACATTGCTTGGTTTGAGAGGCAAGGCCATCCATGCATGATAAGTAGCCAATTTTTGAGCGTGTGTCCTAGGATCTGCACCATCCAGCTCCCTCCATACCGCACGCAAACGCTCACGTAAGTCCACCACAAAGTTTTGTAGGGGGAGGGGAGTTGCAGCCTTAATGCAATTGGCATATGTATCTGCTGCACGTAGACCCACACACGCCTCTATGAACTCCGCAGTCCAACACTTTCTGTAGGTAGCACCTAGAGCAATATCT
>LKMJ01001815.1_pt1 | contig 19164 bp, 18 predicted proteins | sample 643391 | NCBI WGS metagenome assembly LKMJ01 (sample SAMN04112250, study PRJNA286221) | soda lake metagenome | biome: soda lake; feature: Kulunda Steppe; material: water; isolation source: sample PL-Br10 brine of Picturesque Lake | place: Russia: Kulunda steppe | collected 2010-07 | reverse complement strand
TATAGGCTTTGGCGAGTGGATGCTGGTGGCCTTTCCCCTGGCAGCCGTTCTGCTTGTCAGCGCCTGGTGGCTTCTCACCAGCCGTATCTATCCGGTCGCCCATCAACCCCTGGAGGGACTCGCGGAATTACTTGATGAACAGCGTGCGTCTCTGGGCCCCATGGGGCGTCCCGAGATGGCGGTATCCGTCGTTTTCGCGCTGGTGGCACTGGCCTGGTTGACCCGCCCGCTGCTGGAACAGCTCTGGCCGAACCTCAACATCCGGGACGAGGGTATTGCCCTGCTTGGAGCCTTGTTTCTGTTTGTTATACCCGCAAGCTGGCGGAAACTGGAGTTTCTGATGGACTGGGAGTCGGCCCGCAATCTGCCCTGGGGGGTTCTGATCCTGGTCGGTGGCGGTCTGAGTCTGGGCGCCGCCATTGAATCCAGCGGTCTGGCGGAAACCGCCGCCGGCGCTCTGCAGGGACTGGACGGGCAGCCCCTGTGGCTGGTCATGACCGGCGTGGTGATGCTGATCATGCTGCTCAGCCACGTCACCAGCAATACGGCAACCGCAGCGACCATGCTGCCGCTGGTTTCCTCTCTTGCCATCAGTCTGAACTTCCCGGTGGGCTATCTGGCGATTCCGGTAGCCATGGCCGCCTCCTGCGCCTTCATGCTGCCCGTGGCGACACCGCCCAATGCCATCATGTTCAGCAGCGGCCGTTTCTCGGTCGCGCAGATGGTCCGCGCCGGTGGCATCATCAGCCTGATCACGATCGTGCTGATCACCCTCTGGGTGCTGTTTGTCGCGGCGCCTGTACTTTCAGGGTAACAGGCGTACTCAGGCGGGAACGCCGCTGTGGAACCGGAACACCTCTTCCGGTGACTCGATCAGTTCCTTTTCCACAGCCAGAAATTCGGCCACACGCTCGCTCACCGTCTCCCCGGCGGCTTCTTCGGCCAGTTTCAGATAGTCCTCATAGTGGCGTGCCTCTGAGCGGAGCAACGAGACGTAGAAGTCGTTCAGCTCATCATCCAGATGCGGCGCAATGGCGTTGAACCGCTCGCAGGAGCGCGCCTCAATGATCGCTCCGATGATCAGCGTATCCACAAGACGCCCCGGTTCCTCCCGCCGTGCGATTCCGTGAAGTGATGAGGCATAGCGGCCAGCGCGGAGCTGCTGGTACTCGATGCCACGCTTTTGCAGAATGCTCAGTACCTGCTCGAAATGACGCAGCTCCTCGCGGGCCAGGCGCGACATCTTATGGAGCAGATCCGGGTTATCCAGGTAGCGGTGCATAAGCCCGAGCGCGGTGGAGGCGGCTTTCTTTTCGCAGTGAGCGTGATCAATCAACAGGGTATCCAGATTGGTCAGTGCCGCATCCACCCACGCCTGGGGTGTGGCGCAGGGCAGAAAACGATGGATCGGTGTCAGATCGACCTCAGGCATGGAAGTCTCCGGCAGAGAATGAAAGTCGCGAAGGATAGCCTGAGGGTGTTGGCCTGGACAAGTCCGGGCCGGCTATCGCCGCAACGAAAAAGGCCGTGGCGCTTTACGCCACGGCCTTTCTGTTACAGAAAAGGTATGTCAGGTGCTGTGTCAGCCGCCGGTTACCTTATCGAATTCCCGGTTGATCTCGTCGCTCGGCCCTTCTGTAAGCTTGGACACCACGATTACAGCGATGGCTGCAAACAGGAAGCCGGGAACGATTTCGTACATATCGAAGAGACCGCCTGACAACAGATCCCAGACCACAACGGTGATGCCACCTACGAGAACGCCTGCCAGCGCACCATTGCGGTTCATATCGCGCCAGTACAGCGACAGCAGGATCACCGGACCGAAGGCCGCACCAAAGCCAGCCCAGGCATAGGCCACCAGATCCAGAACCATGCTTTCGTCATCCAGAGCGATGACACAGGCAATGATGGCGATGACCACCACGGCGGCCCGGCCGACGTTGACCAGCTCTGCGGATTCGGCGTCCTTACGGAAGAACCCCTTATAGAAATCCTCTGCCAGAGCCGAGGAAGACACCAGCAGCTGGGAATCCGCTGTACTCATAACCGCCGCCAGAATGGCCGCCAGCAGCACACCGGCAATCACCGGATGGAAAAGTGCGTCCACAAGCATCATGAAGGCGCGCTCACCATCGTCCAGCGGTGCACCCTCAAAGAACCCGATGGCGGCGAAACCAACAAAGAGCGCGCCCAACAGGGTCAGACCGGACCAGCTCACCGCCACCCGGCGGGCGTAGGGGACACGATCCTCGCTGCTGATGGCCTTGAAGCGCGCCAGAACATGGGGCTGACCGAAATAGCCAAGCCCCCAGGCCAGCAGCGAGATGATCGCAATGAAGCCCAGTGCCTCACCCTCTGCATCTGTGAACAGTCCAAGCATTCCCGCGCCTTCAGCGCCCATCGAGCTGGTCATGGCATTCCAGCCACCAACGGTGTCGCCACTGATTGCCAGGACAGGTACCAGAAGCAGGGCCGCCAGCATCAGCAATCCCTGGATCACGTCCGTCCAGGAAACGGCCAGGAAGCCCCCAAAGAGCGTGTAGGAGACAACCGCAATGGTGCCGACAATGACCGCGATCTGGTAGGGCATGCCGAATACGGTCTCAAACAGCTTGCCACCGGCCACGAGGCCCGAGCTGGTATAGAACAGGAAAAACAGAAGAATGAAGAAGGCTGCAATCACGCGCAGAAGGCGGCTGTTGTCCCGGAAGCGGTTTTCGAGAAAGGATGGGATGGTCAGGGAGTCATTGGCCGCATGGCTGTAATTACGCAACCTTCGCGCAACCAGAAGCCAGTTGAAGTAGGTGCCAAGCAGAAGACCGACCGCGATCCAGATCGCCTCCAGACCAGCCGCGTAGGCAAAGCCCGGCAGGCCCATGAGCAGCCAGCCACTCATATCGGATGCGCCAGCACTGAGTGCGGAAGGAATGGGCCCGAGATTACGCCCGCCCAGTATGTAATCGGACAGGTTCTGGGTCCGCATATAGGCAATCAGGCCCAGAGCCAGCATGCCTATTATGTAGACCCCAAAGGTGATGGACACCGTTAACGTTTCTTCGATCATGGTACGCTCCCCCGGGCTCGGCCCGTTTTTTGTTTTCCCGTTTTGGTTTACCCGATTTCTTCCACACCCAAGGACAGCAGCGTCGCGTTGCCGCCCGCCGCCGTGGTGTTATTGGTCCGCACACGCTCTGTAGCGAAACGTGGCAGATAATGGGGTCCGCCGGCCTTGGGACCGGTACCGGACAGCCGCTGGCCGCCAAAGGGCTGAACACCAACCACCGCACCCACCTGGTTGCGGTTGATGTAGGTGTTGCCGACCTTGACCCGTCGCTCGATGTAGGCCGCCGAGGACTCGCTGCGGCTGTGGATGCCCAGGGTCAGTCCAAAGCCGGTGTTGTTGATCGAATCAATGACCCTGTCCAGATCCTTCGCCCTGTAGCGCACAATGTGCAGCACAGGCCCGAAATATTCCTGTTCAAGGCTGTTGATGTCGTCAATGTGGAAGGCAACCGGCGGAACGAAATAGCCGTGACGACTCCACTCCGGCAGAGGCGCTTCCGCCACCTGCCGACCCTGATCACGCAGCTCCTTTACATGATCCATGAGCACCCGGTAGGCACCGCTGTCGATCACCGGCCCAACGTCCGTGCTCAGCTGATTGGGATCGCCCACGGAGAGTTCCTGCATGGCGCCGGCCAGTGTTTCCTCGATGACATCAGCCACGTCTTCCTGGATGAACATGACCCGCAGGGCGGAACAACGCTGCCCGGCACTGCCAAACGCGGACATGAGCGCGTCCTTGACCACCTGTTCCGGCAATGCGCTGCTGTCGACGATCATGGCATTCTGACCACCGGTTTCAGCGATCAGCGGCACTATGGGGCCGGGTCGTGCTGCCAGGGTCTTGTTGATGACATGGGCCGTGCCGGTTGAGCCGGTAAAGGTGACCCCGGACAGACGCTGATCGGAAAGAACCTGTTTGCCGATGCCTGCGCCCTCACCCGGCACATAGTGAATCACCCCTTCCGGGAAGCCGGCTTCGAGCATCAGCTCCACCGCCCGGAACGCCACCAGGCTGGTCTGCTCTGCGGGTTTCGCCAGCACCGTGTTCCCGGCGGCCAGGGCGGCCATGATCTGACCGGAGAAGATAGCCAGCGGGAAGTTCCAGGGGCTGATGCACAGGAAGACGCCTCGTCCTTCCAGATAGAACTCGTTGGATTCGCCGGTCGGACCGGGCAGTGCCATGGCCTCGCCGAAATGCTCCCGACACTGATTGGCGTAATACCGACAGAAGTCGACGGCCTCCCGTACTTCGGCAATACCATCCAGCAGGGTCTTGCCTGCCTCACGACTGCACAGAGCAATCAGTTCAGCTTCATGGGCTTCCAGAAGATTGCCGTACTGCTCCAGGCACTGGGCCCGGGTTTCGGCAGGGGTCCGGTTCCAGGACTCAAAGGACTCATGGGCGGTCTGAAGTGCATCCTCCACCAGATCCGGGCGACTCCACCCCATGGTTCCGACCTTACGGCGCCGATCATAGGGGCTGACCACCTCGGTACGGGCTGATGTATCACGTTTCTGCCCATTGATGATGGGGCTGGCCTGCCAGAGATGGCTCTGCCACTGCTCCAGCGCCTGCTGGAACGGACGCAGATGGGAAAGCACCGTCAGATTATGGCCCCGGGAGTTGAGCCGTTTTTCACCATAGATATGCGGAGGCCTGGGGATGCGCGCGTCCGGGTATTGCGTGTGGGCCTTCAGGGCATCCCCCGGGTGACCAATCAGGTCATCAATGGGCGTCTCCGCATCCACCAGACGATGAACAAAGGATGAGTTGGCCCCGTTCTCAAGCAGACGGCGCACCAGATAGGGCAGCAGATCCTTGTGCGCGCCAACAGGTGCGTAGATGCGAACCGGTACCTTGGGAACCTCCTCCATGACCACACCATAGAGGGCATCCCCCATACCGTGCAGACGCTGGAATTCATACTCCGCCTGGTTCTGCTCAGCCATGTGAAGGATGGACGCCACGGTGTGGGCATTATGACTGGCAAACTGAGGATAGAGATGACCCTGGGCGAATGGGCTCAGCAGGAACCGGGCACAGGCCAGGTAACAAACGTCCGTGGCTTCCTTGCGGGTATAGACCGGATAGCCTTCCACCCCAAGCATCTGCGCATGCTTGATCTCCGTGTCCCAGTACGCGCCCTTGACCAGCCGTACGGGGATCTTGTCTCCCTGGCGGCGTGCCAATGCGGTGATGTAGCACAACACCGGCAGAGACGGCTTGGAGTAGGCCTGAACGGCCAGACCGAACTCACCCCAGCCCTGGCAGGCCGTGGATTCATACACCGCACGGAAGACCTCCATGGACAGCTCCAGGCGGTCCATTTCCTCAGCATCAATGGTCAGGGGCACGCCCTGCGCACGGGCATGATTTACCAGCCTGATTACCTGATCCACGAGCTCTTCACGAACCCGCTCCTGCTGGTAACGCTCGTAGCGCGGATGTAAGGCGGAAAGTTTGATGGAGACAGACGGGATTGGTTTGCCATCCTTCGGGTAGGAATCCTGCCCGACCGCCTCAATGGCATTCCAGTAATCGTTGAAATAACGACGTGAATCATCCGCGTTCAGCGCGGCCTCGCCCAGCATGTCAAACGAGTAGGTATAGCCCTGATCGCGATAGGTGCGACCTTCCTTCAGCGCCTCTTTGATATCACGTCCAAGGACGAACTGACGCCCCATGATCGCCATTGCCTGATACATGGCCTTACGGATCACCGGCTCGCCGGCGCGATTGACCAGTTTCTGCCAGATGGTGCGGGGTTCATCCTCAAGACCCGGGTCCATTTTCACGACCCGCCCGGTCAGCAGCATGCCCCAGGTGGAGGCATTCACAAAGACGGATTCACTGCGGCCCACGTGCCGGCGCCAGTCGGCATCACCCATCTTGTCGCGGATCAGCTCGTCCGCCGTATGGGCATCCGGAATTCGGATCAGCGCTTCAGCAAGGCACATCAGAAGCACGCCTTCCTCAGTATCCAGGCTGTACTCCTGCAGCAGTGCGTCCACCATATGAACCGATTCGTCCTGCTCACGCACCTTGGCAATGAGGCCATGCGCGCGTTTGGCGATGGCTGTGCGCTCCGAATCCCTGGGGCCGACCAGCGTCAGCAGTGATTCCAGATACCTGGCTTCATCCGCATAGTGGTTATCAACAATGCCTTCCCAGAGGAAGTCGAGATCATCACGGGGAAATGCGTCGTCCAATACCCGGTGTGCTTCAAACATTCTGCTGCCCCCAATCTGGTCTGAATATTCGGACAAAGCCCCGAAACATTTAGTTAACCAATCTAGTGATCCGCCTCCCCATCGTCTTGCAAAAATGCATCATATTTTTGAAAGAACGCATCGGACTCGAAGTTATTGTCGCCCTGATTGACACCCTGTCCGGTACCAATAACCCGCCTGCGCCACTGACCGGGCGTGCAGTTGCGGTACTTGTTGAAGGCATTCGTCAGAGCGCTCTGACCACAGAAACCGACACGCTGACTCACCTCCTCGATCGACAGATCCTGTTCCCGGAGCAGTATTTCCGCACGCTCGAGACGTCGCTCGATCAGAAAGCGCCTCGGCGAGCAGCCCGCCTCCCTGCGGAAGCGTCGCTGGAAATGACTGACACTCATGCACATGAGATCCGCCATATCGGCAACACGCAGTGGCTGGTCCAGGTTCATGTCAATGAACCGCTGGACGCGATCCATCCTTGAGGGCGCCGCTTCGCTTTCCAGGTTGAGACAGGCCACGGTCAGCTGAGTAATGGCAGCGCCCAGGTGATAGCCCAGTCCATCACCCTCCTCCGCGTGGCGCATCTGCTCCCGGTAATGCCAGAGAAGATCACGAACGGGCTTACTCAGCCGAATCAGCCGGGGGCGTTCAAAAAGGTGGGTGAAGGCATGGTGACCCGGGTGGTCGGGCTGAATGAATTCAGGGGCGTCACGCTCCAGGTCGATCACCCAGACAATATTGCTGGGGTCGCCATGAAAATCATGGACCGCATAGGTGGGCACCACAGCTGCCGCCCCGGACTCAAGCCGCGCCTCCCGTCCGTTGACGGCCAGATTGCTCTCGCCGGTCAACCCGATCACCAGCTGGTGATGGGCATGACTGTGGCGCTGAGGGCTTTCAGGCAGATGAACCAGTCTAGCCTTGAGCATCCTTGGGGCTCCCCGCTGCGGCGCGGCGACTCCGCCCCGTCAGTTCTATCCTTTCATTAAAGCAGAGCCGCTCAACAATTGCATCGTTGTTGCACAAGAAGATCAAGTTCCCGGCGCAGGCATGCCTGAACCTCATCCAGGTCGGCCGAGGCATCAATACGCCGGTACCGCTCGGGCATGGCTTCGGCTCGTGCCCGGTAGGCTTCCCGAACCCGCTCAAAAAACCGGCCGCGCTCGGTCTCAAACCGATCCGGTGCGCCCTCGCGCATTTCGAGCCTCGCCATTCCCTGCTTCACAGGCGCATCCAACCAGAACACGCAGTCCGGCCTGAAATCACCCTGAACCAGCTGCTCCAGGGCCGCCACCGGTGCCTCACTCATCTGCCGCCCGCCACCCTGGTAGGCATAGGTGGCGTCGGTGAAACGATCACAGAGCACCCAGGTTCCCTGCTCCAGATGCGGCAGTATCAATTGGTTCAGGTGCTGTGAACGGGCCGCAAACATCAACAACAGCTCGGTCATTTCATGGACGGGCTCATCCCGACTGCTCAGCAGCAGTCCACGGATCTCCTCGGCCAGGGGCGTACCTCCGGGTTCGCGGGTGACGATGTGCGGTACCTGTTGTTGCTGGAGATACTCAGTTGCCGCTTTGAGATTTGTGGATTTGCCGACACCCTCGGTTCCCTCAAAGGTGATGAACAGACCACGACTGGAATCACTCCCCATTATCAGACCTGCTCTGTGTCGGTGACGGGAAGGAGCGATAGTCCTCACGCCGCTGCAACTGGTACTCCCTTACCGCCTCATTATGTTCTTCCAGGGTGCGCGAAAACCGATGGGAGCCATCACCCCGGGCAACAAAGTAAAGCGCGTCCCCCTCGGCCGGGTTGACCGCCGCATGGATGGACGCCTGCATCGGCATGGCTATGGGCGTTGGCGGTAACCCGTCAATCCGGTAGGTGTTATAGGGCGTGTGTTCGCGCAGATCGGAGCGGGTGATGCGGCCTTCGTAACGTTCCCCCATGCCGTAGATCACAGTGGGGTCAGTCTGCAGGCGCATCCCCTTCTCCAGGCGCCGGACAAAGACACCGGCTATGCGACGGCGCTCATGGGGAACGCCGGTTTCACGTTCAATGATGGAGGCCATGATCAGTGCCTCATAGGGGCTGCTGTAGGGCAGATCCGGCTCCCGGTCCGCCCACTCCTGAGCCAGCACCCGATTCATCCGCTCATAGGCCTGGCGCAGCACGGAAAGGTCAGTCTGACCCTTGTGATAGCGATAGGTGTCCGGATAGAACCAGCCTTCAGGATGCGTATCCGGTTGACCGAGGCGCTCCATAATGGCCTCACCGGAAAGATCGGCAATGGTCTGCTCCAGGTGTTCCTGCTCTGCAAGTTCCTCGCGGATCCTGGCGAAGGTCCACCCTTCGCCGAACCGGATGGGCCAGGTATGGGTGCGCCCATCCGCCAGGGCCTGCAGCATCTGTGTGACGGAAATGCCGGGCTCAAAACGGTAATAGCCTGACTGTATTCCTGCCAGCTCCGGGAACAGCCGTGCCTTGACCCGAAGCCAGAAGGCGTCGTCCACCCAGCCACGGTCTTCGAATTCCCGGGCCACGTGAACAAATGCAGTGCCCCGGTCCACCTCCAGTGACACGGGCCCATCCAGCCCCACCGGTTCATCAAGGGCAGACAGGTTCTGCAGCACAACAAAGGCTACGGCTGCGCCACAGAAAACAATCAGGCTTGCCAGTGTCAGTATCAGTTTACGAATCAAGGTTCCGGAGTCCGATCTGTTGCTGAATCCACTGCGAGAGTGCCAGCGCCTCTGACGTCACCGGCAGCGACATCAGATCCAGCTGACCCGCTGGCACAGCACCCATCACACTGTTGAGAAGCACCACCCCACCACGCTCAAGCTCCTCCCGGGAAAGGGTCTGCTCGGTCACGGTATAGCCCTGATCGGGCAGAACCGCAACCAGCCAGTCGCGCAATGTGCCGGCAACGGCAAGCTTTTCGCGCGGTGGTGTCATGACTTTTTTGCCCTGGACAAGTATCAGGTTTGTCCGTGTTCCCTCAACAATGTCCCCCTCAGGGCTGAGCATCAGGCCTTCGAAACACTCCGGGGAAAGTTCCTCGCTGGCCAGCACCTGGTCGAGACGCTCCAGTGTCTTGAACCCGACCCGGCCGGGCGCTGGACGTACCGGCTGACGACAGATCCGCAGCGACACTGGCTCCTTCGGGATCTCAGGTGCCGGCGCCACGCCGGTAATCAGGCGGGGCTGGGGTTGGGCCGGCGCACGGTATCCCCGACCACCGGAGCCGCGTGTCAGGGTCAGTTTCAACACCCGGTCTCCGCCGCTTGCCTGAAGCAGCCCCCGCGAATACGCCGCATCCAGCCACTGCTCGTAATCAGCGCGCTCGAAGGGGATGCCAAGGGCCTGGCAACCGGCCAGCAGCCGGTCGCGGTGTCGGTCCAGCAGAACAGCGCCACCCTCAATGATCCGGATGGTCTCAAAGAGGCCATCCCCGTAGGCCAGCCCCCGGTCATCGACGGGAATGCCGGGCGAGTCCGGCCAGTGCCAGCTCACCCTTTCCATCAGTCCCTGAACCGACGCATGACCAGGGTACCGTTGGTGCCGCCGAAGCCGAATGAGTTGCTCATAACGGTTTCAATGCGGGCGTCACGGGCATGGTGGGGCACAAAATCAAGATCACAGCCATCATCCGGATCATCCAGATTGATGGTGGGAGGCAATACACCGTCCCGCATGGCCAGGATACTGAAAATGGCCTCCACAGCGCCCGCCGCTCCCAGCAGATGGCCCGTCATGGACTTGGTGCTGCTCACCGCGACCTGTTCGGCATTCTCTCCCAGCACGCTGCGGATGGCCTTGACCTCGGCAACATCGCCCACAGTGGTGCTGGTACCGTGGGCATTGATGTAATCCAGTTCTTCCGCATTCAGCCCGGCATCCCTGAGGGCATTGCGCATGGACTTGGCCGCGCCCACACCCTCAGGTGGCGGTGAGGTGATGTGAAATGCATCATCACTCATTCCGAAACCAGCCACTTCCGCAAGGATGTTGGCCCCGCGGGCTTTGGCATGCTCCAGTTCCTCGAGAACCAGAACCCCTGCCCCATCACTCAGAACAAAACCGTCCCGGTCCCGATCCCAGGGTCGGCTGGCTTTTTCAGGCTCGTCGTTGCGGCTGGACAGGGCTTTGGCTGAAGCAAATGCCGCCATGGACGTCGGGGTGGTCGCCATTTCGGAACCACCTGCGATCATGGCGTCGGCGTCACCGTATTTTATGGTCCGGGCGGCATAACCAATATTGTGGGTGCCTGTGGTACAGGCAGTGGTGATCGCGAAATTGGGACCGGTGAAGCCGTATTTGATGGCCAGATTCCCCGCGATCATGTTGATCACGGAGGCTGGAACAAAAAACGGCGACACTCGTCGCGGTCCCTGGCCTGTCAGGGTGTGGACACTTTTCTCGATGAACTCCAGTCCACCGATGCCGGAGCCGATGGCCACACCCACACGATCCGGGTCCAGTCCCGGCGTCTCACTCAACCCGCTTTCAGCAATCGCCTGGAAACTGGCGATGAGTCCGTAGTGGATAAAGGCGTCCAGCTTACGCAGCTCCTTCGCCGGCAGGTAATCCTCGGCATTGAGGTTGCGCACTGCGCCGCCGATTCGGCTTGAAAACCCTTCGGTATCAAACCGCTCGACGTGGGCGATACCACTCTCGCCCGCCTGCACGGCCTTCCAGTTCTGGGCCACATCGCTGCCCAATGGCGACAGCATGCCGGTCCCCGTTACCACTACACGTCTCGCGGACATAGTCAGACCTCTTCAGTTTGGCCACTCCAGTATAGCACCGGCATCAAAAAAGCCGCCCCGGGGTTGATCGAGGCGGCTTTATGCCTGGTGCTTTATAAAGGCGCGTTCTCAGATGTGGGACTCGATGTAGTCCACCGCATCCTTGACCGTCGCAAGCTTTTCAGCTTCTTCGTCCGGGATTTCGGTCTCGAATTCCTCTTCCAGCGCCATGACCAGCTCGACTGTGTCCAGGGAATCCGCACCCAGGTCCTCCACAAAGGAAGAGGTGCTCTGAACCTCGGATTCCTTCACACCGAGTTGCTCACAGACGATCTTCTTAACGCGCTCTTCAACTGTACTCATAATGTCCTCACTTTTGCGTCACCAAGCTTTGCTGGCGTGCCAGTTTAGTTGAATCCCCCCGAGCAAACAAGAATTGCCCTGCGGATGGATCCGTCCTTAGTTCATGTACATACCGCCATTGACGTGTATGGTTTCACCGGTGATATAACCGGCCGGTTCCGAGGCAAGAAAGGCAACCAGATCCGCCACTTCGGATGGCTCCCCCAAACGCCCCGACGGAATGGCTGACAGCATGGCATCCCGTTGCTTATCGTCAAGCGAATTTGTCATGTCCGTTGCGATAAAGCCGGGGGCCACCGTATTGACAGTGATTCCCCTCGGCGCGACCTCACGGGCCAGGCTTCGGGTCAAACCCTCAAGCCCGGCCTTGCTGGCCGCATAGTTGATCTGCCCGGCATTACCCAGCCGCGCAACCACTGAGCTGACATTGATGATGCGGCCCCAACGGGCTTTCATCATCCCTTTCAGTACCGCCTGACTGGTTCGATAGGCGGAACTGAGGTTGGTGTTGATCACCTCATCCCAGTCAGCTTCCTTCATCCGCATCAGCAGCCCATCACGGGTGATACCGGCGTTGTTCACCAGAACCGACGGTGCGCCATAGGCCTGGCTGATCTGGTCAATGCCCGCTTTGACGCTGTCCGAGTCGGCCACGTCCATGACGATACCATCGCCCTGCCAGCCCTGATCGCCAATGAAATGTGAGATGGAGGACGCCCCACTCTCCGAGGTTGCGGTACCAATCACTGTGGCACCGGCGCGGCCCATGGCCTCAAGAATGGCCCGTCCAATGCCCCGACTTGCGCCGGTGACCAGTACGACTTTTCCGTCGAGCATGATGCACCTTCTCCTGTTGTCAGTTGCCGCCGTCACGGCAGGCATTAAGCGCCTGCTCCAGCTGCTCCGGCGTTTCCGTTGGATAACACGGCAGTTTCTTCTCAATCCGCTTGCTCAGGCCACTCAGCACCTTGCCCGGCCCCAGCTCCACCAGAGCCTCAACATCCATGGACGCCATTGACTGAACTGACGACGTCCAGCGCACCGGGGAAATCAGCTGCCAGTACAGGTTTTCGCGAATGGTCGCCGCGTCTGTGACGGCCGTGGCCGACACATTCTGGATCACAGGGATGACGGCATCGCTTACGTCGCAGCCGGCCAGCGCTCCCGCCATGCGATCTGCTGCAGGCTGCATGAGCGCACAGTGTGATGGCACGCTGACATCCAGTGGCAGCGCCCGTTTCGCACCGGCGGATTTACACGCCTCAATCGCGCGATCCACACAGGCGCCCGTGCCGGCAATCACAACCTGGCCCGGCGCGTTGAAGTTCACCGCCTGCACCACGCCTTCGCTCGCCAGATCCTGGCAGATCGCCACAACCTGGTCGTCATCCAGGCCCATAATGGCCGCCATTCGCCCCTCACCGGCAGGTACAGCGGTCTGCATCGCCTCACCACGGATCCGCACCAGCTCAACCGCATCCCTGAAGGCCAGGCTTTCACCAGCGACCAGAGCACTGTACTCACCCAGGCTGTGGCCGGCCACATAGGCTGGTGCAGTCCCGCCTTCCTGACGCCATACCCGCCACAGTGCGACACTGGCTGTGAGCAGGGCCGGCTGGGTCACCTCTGTTCGGTTCAGCGTCTCTGCCGGCCCCTGCTGGATTGTCTCCCAGAGGTCATAGCCGAGCACATCAGATGCTTCCCTGAAAGTCTCTGCGACCACGGACCAGCGCTCGGCCGATTCGGCCAGCATGCCAACCTGCTGCGCTCCCTGACCGGGAAAAACACAGGCAATCTTCATTGTATCGATCCTCTTTGTTCTGGAGTCCGGATCAGAAATCCACCTCATCCAGGGCCGCGCTGATCCGCTGCGGCACCTGCTGTTCCACTTCATTCACCGCCTGGTGTATCGCCGCCACCAGCCCTGTCTCATCCGCGTGGCCGTGGCTTTTGACCAGTACACCCTGCAGCCCGATCAGACTGGCACCATTGTGCCGGGCCGGATCAATCCGCTTCAGAAGCCGTGCCAGCACCGGCTTCGCGAGCCATCCGACAAAGCGCCCATACCAGCTTTCACGAAGGCCGCAGCGCAGCACCTCCATCAGCATCATCGCCACACCCTCGCCGGTTTTCAATGCCACATTCCCCACAAAACCGTCGCAGACCACTACTTCGGCCTCATCACGGAAGAGGTCGTTGCCTTCGACGTACCCCGTATAGTTCACGATGCGGGATTGTGCCAACATGTGTGCGGCGAGTCTAACCTGCTCGTTACCTTTTATGTCTTCACGCCCGACATTCAAAAGCGCAACACGCGGATTTTCAATGCCTTCAGAAGCCGACACCATCAAAGATCCCATGACTGCATACTGAAACAGGTGTTCGGCAGATGCCTCCACATTGGCGCCCAGATCGAGCATATGACAACGACTTTCCGGAGCGGGAATACGCTTGATGATGGCCGGGCGCTCAATGCCGGCATAGGTTCGCAGGATGCTGCGGCCAAGCGCCATGAGGGCGCCGGTATTGCCGGCGCTGACGCAGCCATGGGCATGGCCGTCCCGGACCAGATGCAGCGCCACGGCCATGGACGAGTACTGCTTGTGGCGCAGAACGGAGGACGGACGCTCGGCCATGGTGACCACGTCGGGGGCATGCTCAATACGGATCCGTGGGTGAGCACGCATCAAAAAAGCCTCGAGAATCGACTGGCGACCTACCAGAACGATGCTCAAGGCTTCATCGTGGGCGACAGCCTGTTCCGCCGCCCGCACTACCGGTTCACAGCCCCGATCGCCACTCATGGCGTCGACGGCGATGGTTATCCGGCTCACCACGGAATGACCTCAGTCTTCAGGTGTTTCAATCACCTTCTGACCGCGATAGAAACCATCGGGTGACACATGGTGGCGGCGATGCACTTCACCACTGGTCGGATCAGTGGACAGGGCGGGCTTGCGCAGCGCGTCATGGGACCGGCGCATGCCACGCTTGGAGCGGGTCTTGCGATTCTTCTGAACGGCCATAGTGTTAACTCCTGGGCTCTTTGCTGGACTGCTTTATTCAAGATTTGTCGTCATCGGCACCGGACGCACTGCCAAGCCCGGCCAGCACCTGAAACGGGTTTTCCTTCTGCGACCGGGCCTGCTCTGCGGCCCGGTCCGCGGATTCATTGATGCGACCGAGCGTCTCGGCCGCACTGCACTGATGCTCCGGATGAAGCGGAAAATCCGGCAACACCATGATCAGCTCATCCTCCACCATGCGATGGAGATTCAGATCCTTTCCATCCGTGATGACCGGCTCAAGCTCAGACGGCAGCGACTCCGCCAGCGCTTCCGCGTCGACCACGCCAACCCGAAATTCTGACTCGAGCTCTACCTGCATGGGCTCGAGGCACCGCTGGCATTCAACGGTCACCGCAGCACTCAGACGCCCCTCGATGACGCGTCTTTTTTCGTCATCAAAGGCAAACGACAGCGCCACCACCGCCTCGCCGTCTCCGTTTACCAGAAGCGGCGCCAGACGGGAGAATCCTGCGATCAACATGCGCCCTTCCCGGAATGAATTCTGTTCAAAGGGCTTGAGCGCGTCGACCGAAACCGGCATATCCGCATTCGACATAGGGGCGCGATTTTATGGCCACGGCACAGCAATGTCAAAGTTTACCGCCCTTCCAGGCCGCCTCATAATGCAGCTCCAGCCCATTTCCCTGCGGAGACCGGAAACAATGCCAGAACCGAGACTGGTCCTTGCCTCATCATCACCCTACCGGAAGGATCTGCTGGAGCGCCTGGGAATGGATTTCCTGACGGCCAGCCCGGACATCGATGAAACACCGCGGCCGGGCGAGGATGCGCCCTCTCTTGTGGCCAGGCTGGCGCGGGACAAGGCCCGGGCGCTTGCCTCGCGGCACCCGCAGCACCTGATCATCGGCTCGGATCAGGTGGCCTGCCTTGATGGACTGATCCTTACCAAACCCCACACGACCGAGCACGCCCTGGCACAGCTCCATGCCTGCAGCGGCCGACGGGTGCGTTTCGAAACCGGGCTGGCTCTGCTTGATACCACCACTGATCGGATTGAATCCCGGGTCGAATCCTTCGACGTGGCGTTCCGGGAGCTCTCAGACAGGGAAATCAGACATTACGTGGGATATGAGCAGCCCCTGGACTGCGCCGGCAGTTTCCGGGCAGAGGGCCTGGGCATTGCCCTTTTCCGGGCCATGCATGGGCGCGATCCCAACAGCCTTATCGGGCTGCCGCTGATCGCGCTCTGTGACATGCTCCGCCGCTTCGGTCTCAATCCGCTGAGCGATAGCGCCCATCCCTGAGCACTGTTTCAGTGGAGGCTGGGGTAGGACTCCTCAAGCAGACTCCGGGAAATGCCGCGCCCGACTGAGGTGCCCAGCTGGCGCATCAGCCGCGCAAACGGAGAAGGCTCATAACTGTAATCAACAATCTCTTCCTCGCCAATCACCTCACGCGCCACATAGCCGGCACTTCCAAAATCATCCACCAGCCCCAGCTCCTGCGCCTGGGAACCGGTCCAGATCAGGCCGCTGAACAGATCCTCACTCTCATTCAGACGATCACCACGCCCGTCCCGGACCCGCTCAATGAATTGTTCATGGGTGCGATCAAGAACCTGCTCCCAGAAGGCCACATCCTCTTCATCCTCCGGCAGGAAGGGATCCAGGAAGGCCTTATTGTCTCCGGCAGTGTAGAGACGGCGCTCAATGCCAAGCTTCTCGATGGCCTCAGAGAAGCCAAAACCACCACCCCGAACACCAATGGAGCCCACCAGGCTGGAGCGGTTGGCATAAATCTCATCCGCTGCTGCCGCCACATAATAGGCACCGGAAGCCCCCAGATCGGAGATCACCGCATAGAGCTTCTTGTCCGGATGTTCTTCGCGCAGGCGACGGATTTCCTCAAATACATAATCAGCCTGCACGGGGCTGCCGCCCGGGCTGTTGATCCGCAGTATCACACCGCTTGAAAGGTCGTCCTCAAAGGCGCGCCGCAGCGCCTTGGCCAGATTGTCCGCACTGGCATCCTGATCCTCGGCAATGGGCCCATTGAGATCCACCAGCGCGGTATGCGACTCAGAGGCCGACGGGCGCGCATCAGAGCTGAAGGGCGCACGGAAGAGGAATACAATAAGCAGCAGGTAGAGAAACCCGACGGATTTGAAGAAAATCCCCCAGCGGCGGGAGCGGCGCTGCTCCGCCTGCATGGACATCAGGGTTTTCTCAATCAGCCGCCATTCCTTGGAGTTCTCACTGGCCGGCGCACCACCGTCCTGCCCGCCCCCGTCGCGCTGCTGTTTCTCAGCGGGTGTTTTCGGCGCACCCCACTCGCCACGTTCGGAATCCCATTCAGACATGCTGTCTCCTGATGTTCTATGCTGCCCTGTCAGGCGGTGAGAATATCATGCAGATCCTGGACCCGCTCGACAATCTCGATCGGCTTCCAGGCCTTGAGTGCGTCAGCGCCGTGCACACCCCAGGTCACCCCGATAGCAGGCATACCAATACGGCTGGCCATCTCCAGATCGTAAATGGTGTCGCCAATCATAATGGCTTCACCTGGCTTGAGATCACTTACCGCCAACAGCTCCGACAGCATTCTCGGATCCGGCTTCGATGCCGTTTCATCGGCACAACGGGTATGATGGAAGTAGTGACCAATACCACTGGAAGCCAGCCCACGATCAAACCCCGGCCTGCTTTTGCCTGTGGCCACCGCAAGACGGCGATCGCCTCTGGCCAGTTCACCCAGCAGCTCGCCGACCCCTGGAAAAAGACTCTCCGGCGTTGTCTCCTGGCTGAAGAAATACCCCGCATAGACCTTGCGCAATCGCTGCACCTCTTCCGGTGTAATCCCGGGATACAACCGCCCGAGCGCCTCCTGCATTCCCAGCCCAACAATATGGCGAAGCTCGTCCAGGGAACGGTCCGGGAAATCCAGATCCCGGGCAGCCTTATGGAGGCTGCCGGCAATGTGATCCACGGAATCCACCAGGGTCCCGTCCCAATCAAAAATCACTTTTCGGTACGTCATGACTCTCCGCGACTGCGCAAGCGTTGCAGCATCTGTTCAAAAACAGGTTCCAGCGGCGCCTCATGGCGCTGGCGCTGATCCTCACCCGGCGGCGTGAACTCCACGGCAGCGGCGTGAAGCATCAGGCGCTGGCCGCCGGCGCGCCGCCAGATTGCCATACTGGCATCATCCATATACTTGGCATCCCCGGCAATCGGATGACCGGAACAGGCGGCATGGACGCGGATCTGATGCGTACGGCCCGTAATGGGGCTGGCCTCCAACAGAGTGTAACCGGCCAGACGCTCAACCACACGAAAGCGTGTCAGCGCCGACTTGCCCTGCGCTTCGTCCGGTCGAACCATGCGCTCCCCGCTGGGCGTTTCGAACCGCTTCAGAGGGGCCTTCACCTCAGTGAGCTGTTCCGGCCAGCTGCCTGCCACCAGTGCCAGATAACGCTTACCGATATGACGCTCACGCATCTGCGCCTGCAGGTCCCGCAACGCTGAGCGCCGGCGGGCCAGTATGATGATGCCCGATGTATCCCGGTCCAGCCGATGCACCAGTTCCAGATATTTCTCATCCGGACGGGCGGCCCTGAGTGTTTCGATCAGACCAAAATCAACCCCGCTGCCACCATGTACGGCCATTCCGGCCGGTTTGTTCACCAGCAGATAGTCCCGGGTCTCAAAAATGACCGCCGCGCTCATTGCCTGCTGGACCCTGGATCCAGGAACGGCCTTCTCAGGTGCGGGTCGGTCGGTGCGTACCGGGGGGATGCGCACATTGTCTCCCGCCGCAATGCGGTAAGTGGGCTTCACCCGCCCGCGATTCACCCGCACCTCACCCCGACGGATGATACGGTAGATCACACTCCGGGGTACGCCCCGAAGGCGATTGAGCAGAAAGTTGTCCAGCCGCTGCCCAGCCAGCTCCGGGTCAATGCTGACATGGCTTACACCATTGGCAGCAGCGTTGCCGGAAGACTCAGAGTTGCCGGCGTTGGATGGCATCATGCAAATCCTTGGAAGCGCCCTGTCAAGGGCATCGTTGATGGGGTCTTTGAATACTGCTATATTGACCGCTGTTTTCCGGCACTGTTCGCCGTGCCAACTGAAACGGGCCGCCCTGATCGGGCCGGACAATTATAGTGCCTTAAGGCCGGATTTTGAACGGCTGCTGTACGGATCGGGTGTTGGTGGAAACCGGAAAACAGGCAACGATACAGTGAAGCCAGAGACTACGGGATTACCGAGACACCAGGGTACCCGCGGTCAAGGCCTGGCCAGCCGGCCATTCAGCAGCCGGCAGGCGTGGGAAATTTTACAGGTGTCCGTCCAAGGTTGGGGGTTTGAGAAAAGCGCCCCAGGACGGATGTGGTAAATCCGCGCGGAAACGATTCAGCGGGGAGTGCCGCAACAGATTTATTGACTCATGCCCGCCCGGGCGGTCCTGATTACGAATACGACGTAAGACCTCGGAGTGGCATGGATCCATGAAAGGACGAATGGTAGAAAGCAACACCTCCGGAGCCCTGCTGACGTGCACTTAACGCCAGTAATCCGGTCGACCGTTGAACGGACGCTACCGTTCCATTGCGCCGACTTCCGCACGTTTCCGTCGCTCAACGATGGAAATCAGTGTTTTCATGAAAAGAATGCTCATCAATGCAACTCACGAAGAGGAGTTGCGCGTTGCACTGGTCG
>LKMJ01001814.1_pt1 | contig 19167 bp, 9 predicted proteins | sample 643391 | NCBI WGS metagenome assembly LKMJ01 (sample SAMN04112250, study PRJNA286221) | soda lake metagenome | biome: soda lake; feature: Kulunda Steppe; material: water; isolation source: sample PL-Br10 brine of Picturesque Lake | place: Russia: Kulunda steppe | collected 2010-07 | reverse complement strand
GTGAACAGCTGGGTGAAATCTTCAATTTGGTCGACCGGTGTCTCATCAGATTCTGTTGCGTTGTGATCGATCAGCGACAGTGTCGCATCAGAGCTGAGATTGGTTAACCCAAGAAGGTCCCATACCTCCCCAATTGTTTCATTTGTATAATCCCTGCCATCGTATGGTTTCACAACTCGGTCAGCAAGCTCTGATCGAAGATGAGTGCGGATCGTATCGTCATGACAATAGTATTCCAGCTGATCGAGGGATACCACCTTGTTAGACAGCGATAGCAAGCTTGGCTCGTTCAGTTTTTCTTGAACCTGTAATCCGAGTTCCTGTAGAGACGAGATTTCAGAAGTCTCAGCAACGAGTTTTCGAATTGCTCTTCGCCACACGACATCACGTTGATCTTCGTCTTCCCAAGCAGTATCACCAAGATAATCGAGATAATCAGTTACTTCGAGGGTGTTTTTGACATCAAGGGCATTGAACAGTAGTTCGTATTTTTCGTAGCTCGATTCGATCGAGACGATATAGGATCCAAGATCGTAGCCACCCCAGACAACATCGTTTATAGACCTGAATGGTGGATCTGCGTCCTCAATATAAATAAACCGTGCGTCAGATAATTCTGTTCGAATCTTCTCTTTTACCGTCGAATCATCATCAAGAAGCTTCTGTTGGAGAGTATCAAATCGACTGGTCAGCTCTTGTCTGATAGTCGGGGGATCAGTTTTCTCCCAGACATCAGAGGCATTGGACAGCTGTTCCAGTGTAACGTCAACTCCGAGCTGTGTTTTGACTCCAAGAGACTCAATATATGGACTATCTTCATGGGCGATATACATCTGTGGTGATTGATTGGCTGTCGACGGATTCTCAACTAAGAGTGCACGTGGTCGAGCAAGGGTGTTACTTTTTGTGAGGCACCAGGACGTGCTTCTGAGACGCTCACCAAACGTGGAATACCGGTCAGTGCGGTCTGATCGGACTCGATACGCTCGTCTTTTGATTACATAGTAGAGGGGTCGGTGCAGTTTCTCTTGATAGTACTGCCAGTGTTCCCGAAGCATTCGGTCGAATGCGCTCGCTCTGTCGTAATCGCCTGTGTTTTCCTCGAACAGTTTGAGAACATCTTGGAACCACTTGTCAGGGACATAATCAGAGAGACAATATCGTCGATTCCTGCGAAACCATTGGTCCTTTGACCCCCTTTTTTTAATTGAATCAGGAACTGACCACTCTTTTTTTGTTTTGGATTTTGGGCTGTCAAAGAGGGCAGTCACTAACTCCTCGCGTTGTGTGTAGTAAGTTCGCTCTCGCGCAGGTAGTTCATTAACTTGGAGGCAATCCAGAACATCAAACGTGGTAAGGAACTCTTTCCATCGTTTCGGTTGGGCCTCCCCAGTGAGGGATACGTACTCTTCGGAGATGAACGTCGCATCTAGCGTGTCGAGTACATTTTCGAGACTATATCCCGATGCCTCGCCCGCCGTTTGATTCACTAAATATATATCCGGTAGAAAAATATCAGTTTTCTTTGGGTTACGGTAGGTATCATCTTCATCCCCCTCGATTCGAAAATGTAGATCTACATGTTTTTTCGCAGTACTCCAGCGATTCTTGTTGGAGAAAATGTATTCCAAATAGCTGTCTAGAGTTCTGTTATCAGTGGATTCAACGTTATTAAAGGCTTCAGCAATAATCTCTTTCAGAACGAGTTCTGACTTAATCGTTTCAATTCCTAAAACATCTGAATAGAATCTTCGAGCTTGCTCGACAATCTCACTCGCCTCTGTGGGGTACTCCTCAGGTATCGAGGCCGCATCCAAAAGAACGAGGTGAAATTCTCCCCGGAAAATATCATACTCTTCTCTACCCTGTTTTGAAGGAAGTAGAGGTTTCTCGTCAACCGTAGATATCGCAACTCGTCTTTCATCCTCAAGCGGTATCAGGGGCGTCTTCTTGACGATGCGCTTGAACTCATTCCGATCTGCCTTTTTATCACTATACGTGCCAATATTCGCATACTCGTTATCCCAATAGTCCCAAAGTGCAGCAGCAAGCACGAGAAGATGGGCTGTGCTTGCCTCAGAGAAGTCCTCACGAGCCGAATCCTTACTCTGTTTCAGGAGGTACTCAACTGATATCTCTTTGATAATGCCTTGTTTTATAATCGACGACAGGAGCGACGTATTGATCCATTTTGCAGGGTACTCAATAGCCCGACCAAGGAGATGCTGGACATCTGTCTTGGTAAAAACATTCTCGACATGGCCCGTAGGTACGACAATCTCTTCTGGACGATGATAGCTGCCACCCTCACCAGGAATCGACCGCTCTTCGTGGACTGATTCAAGGACTGCATCTTTTGCAACAGTCGTATGATCCAATCCGTGTTTTTCTGACGGTAATAGTCGAAGATGGCCCACACATTCAGTGTCAAGTTCACGATAGTACTCAACGACCTCTCGAAACGTATCTCCAACACGTTGAAGCAACCACTCATTATACGCTCCATCTCTCCAAGCCAGTGCTTTCCGACTTGACTCCAACAAAAAGTCTGCATGGACATCAAATGGAAATCCAGACCGTTCGTCAGTCGGTAGGAAATTGAAAAGATAACAGTCCTTTGCAACAGAGGTAGGGCATTTCTGTTCATCAACCTCAAAAGAAATCGTCACCGAAATTGGTGAATCTCGAATTTTCTCTCTATCATCTATTTGCCGTACCTCAGCAAGCTGCTCAAATGCATCTCCAGTTGGAGTATGATCCGTCTCGAAGACCAGACGCCGCTCGAATATCTCGCCGTCCCTGTAGATTATTTGTTCAGGTGAATCAGATTCTGATTCTCGAAGGTAGACCGTTGTTTGTTCTGTTTGGGTAACCTCTATTTGGGAGATGTTTCGGAGATATGTTAGAAGACGATGCGTCTCATCCAAGCGATCTTGCAGTTCTTCATGTTTCTTCGAAGAGAGCTCATCTTTCAGTGGGAGGATGATTTCAGTGCCGTTGATCGGGGCAGAGCAATCAAGAATCTTCGGTACAGTCAACTGTTCGGCATTGAATTCAAAATGGAAGTACCCAGTTCGGACACGTGGATTGTCTGAAATACTGAAAACTGATTTGAATCCCAGTCCGAAATGACCGATATACTCTGGATCTCGCTTTGTGCTTTCACCGGCTGCACAGAGTGTGTCGACCTCCTCGGTCTTCATTGGCCGCCCATCGTTCCGTATCCGGAGCGTGTCATCCGTTAGCTCAATCTCGACAGTGGTACAAGAATCGACATCGTCAGCGTTCTGGATGAGTTCAGGGAGTATCTGCGCAGGGTGATCAAGCTGGCGTTGTATATATTCGTGGAAACTCTGAGTTCGGTTTTGACGGCGTTCGAATGTATCCTCTACGACCCTTAGTTCCTTCTTGCGGATTTCTTCTAGCAGTTGGTGAGCTTCGGCTGCTGAATTGGGATGATCTTCAAGATCGATTCGAGTATCGAGATTCAATATTATTAGAACATTATGTTTCGACGAACAAAACCGTTGTCCATGTGCTATTATGTATAATACTCTCGGAATGTATGGGAGAGCCAATTTCCTGTTTGCATAACCCACTCCAAGGCGGGCTCTCGACAACAGATCTCTGTTTTACCGATTTGGGTTTTGTTGAGCATGAAGAGGTTATATGATCACAGAAGACAGGTATTCCTCCTTACTGCAGTATTCTTGTTATCTCTCAACGCTGGAAGATATCCTTGGCCTGTTGACACGTGATTTCGTCGTTGTCTCCGTCATCCAGCAGTAGTGGACTCGATCTTACCCCGTAGGAGTCGGTCGACTCCATGAGACTTCCGTCTAAAATGACGTGTCAACAGACGCAGCTTGACATTCGTGTTCCCTACAATCCACAGGCACCCATCCCAATCCTCTCAGCGGCTTGATTGACGACGCTTCTTCTCACACCCACTCGAGCGACGTATTGTGCCGTGCAACATACTCCGGGTTCACACACCCATCAGGAATCGCTACTCGCTGGCCGGCCCGATCGACAATCGACCGTTGTAACAACTCACTCTCTGTCTCAAAGTCAGGGTTCACTCGGATCTGGTAGTCTCGATCGATCGTGAACAGTTCCCGATCGAACGCTGCGTGATGAGTTTTACTCAACGGCAACACGTTCGACACGTCCGCACGGTACTCCGGGAACTCACTCCACGACAATACGTGCGCAACATCCAACAACCAAGGGTGGTCGACGCCAGACACCGGGCAGGTCTTGTCGTGCCGTGCCAGGACCGTCGCTCGGAACTCGGGATCGACCATTCGAGCGTGAATCGTGGTTTCGTACGTCCCAGCCGAGACGGGGTCGCCTGGTTGCGTCGACGGCTCGGTTCCGGCCCAGTTCTCGACGGCAGATTCGACAAATTCTCTTCCCTCAGAGGTTAGGGAAAACTCCGTGTCCTGTTTCTCGATCAGTCCCATGCTTCGCAGCCAGTTCACACGTTGCGATGCCATATCCGTCTGGCCACGAGACCACCCTAACTCCGGGTGGGTGTCCAGTTGCTGATTACTGATCGCGTCCAGCGTCATTGGAGCCGCAGACAGCGCATACAGCAGACTCCGAAGCCCGACGTTCCGCTCGCACAGGATCCGCAACAATGTCGCGATATCCTGCTCTTGGCGATATTCACGGCCGGGGTGTCCGAGTTGCCACCCGTCAGTTGTCTGCTCGAGAAAGCCAACTTGTTCGAGATAGCTGACCCGCCGCATGATCGAATCACGACTCGAGACGTTAGCAAACGTTCCTCGATGCCACCCGACAAGTTCGTCAGTCGTTGGGTGGTGTGTTTCGATGAACTTCAGGATCCCCTCGAGGGTGTCGACGTAGCTGTTCCCGCCGCCGAACATCGGGACGATACTGCGAAGACGATCTGTTGGCATACCGTAATACTACAGTGGGCATGTATGATTCTTTCTCCAACCTTAGATTCGATGTCGTTTGCAGATATGATTGTAATGGGTATTTGTCTGCCGTGGCCTGATTTGATCAGGGTCTGGTCTTAATCACAAAACTCGAGTTACTCGACAGTCGCCAAGACTCGGATGTCAGTCGTAGAATGGTGTTCCTGTTGTGTGGGCCTAGTGTTCGGCGCAGAACTCCTTGTTTGTCAGCTACCGATCTGGCTTCTTCTACGACGACGTGGATGATTGGTGTGAGACACCCGGGCTGACTGGAATCAATGACGAGTGAGATCGTTTTCAATTCGTCGGATTGCTTGTGAAAGGGGAAGGCTTCGTTGACCTTGGTGGCGGTATCGTCAAGAGATTGCTGTCCACGCTACAATCTATTACTAGTGATGATTCGTCCAGAGCCGGCAAAGGCTATATATCCAACACTAGTCTACTCCAACTATGTCTAACCGAGATACGTTTCGAGATCTCGAACTTCCGCGCGTGATCGATACCGCGGATACAGAATTTGTTTCTGAGTTCTATACACCACTTCTCTCCCGTGGGGTCAAATATGACCGTGGCGTTGGGTTCTTTTCGAGTAGTTGGATCAAGTCAGCAGCTCGGGGGATGGCCAATCTCGCAGATCAAGGCGGTGTCGCAAGATGGATAACGAGCCCAATTCTTGGCGAAGAAGATTGGGAGGCGATTAAGCAGGGGATGGAAGCACAAGCGAATGAGACATTGAAGAAATCTCTCGAAGATCAAATCACAGACCTTCGACACGATCTTGAATATCATACACGTAATACTATTGCCTGGATGATTGCGGATGGGCTTCTAGAAATTCGATTTGCTGTTCCGAAGAACGATCTCACGGGTGATTTCCACGATAAGTTCGGAATTATAGAAGATACAGCGGGTAATAAGGTCGCGTTCCATGGTTCTCAAAATGATAGTAAGACGGCACTGTCAAATTATGAGGCATACACCATCGATTGCGATTGGCTCAGCGACCGGGATGCAGAGGGAGTTCGGCATCAGCAGAAGCGATTCAATAGACTCTGGGAGGGTAAGTTCGAAAACATTGATATTTACTCAATCCCGGAGGCAGCCAAAGAGCAGATCGAAAATCTACGAGACAACGAATATCGACCCTACACAGCTCCTGAAACGGAAAATAATGGAATTACACTTCGATCCTACCAAAAGGAGGCAATTGACGCCTGGCAAGCCAACGGTCAACGGGGTCTATTTGAAATGGCAACTGGGACGGGAAAGACGTTCACCGCACTCGCTGCAACTGAAGCCGCCTTCGACCGACCTGACCCGCCTGAGTTAGTCGTTATCGCGGTTCCGTTCACACACTTGGCTCCACAGTGGGAAGGCGAAATAGAGTCATTCAACATCGGCACGCCCACATATGCCTACGGAACGGACAATCCCAACTGGAAAACTGATCTATCCAAGCTCATTTCGAATCTCAATCTTGGCGTGACTGACCGAGAGGTCCTTCTTACAACGCACAAGACACTCTCAAACGATTATTTCCGCAAACAGATTCAGAATCACAGCGGAAACTCGCTGTTGATTGGTGATGAGGCCCACCATCTTGGCTCCGAACACCAACAAGCTGGGCTTCTTATTGACTATGATTATCGTATCGGTCTCTCTGCCACGCCAAAGCGGTATTTCGATGAGGAAGGCACGGAGTATCTACTCGATTACTTCGGTGATGTCGTTTATGAGTATACCCTTGATGAGGCAATTCCGGAATTTCTCACCCCGTATGAGTACCACCCGATTATTGTGGAACTCACTGCAGAGGAACTCGATGAGTACCGCCAACTTTCCCACCGTCTCGCGAAAGTCGCACACAACGAAGACGCTGATGACGAAATCAGGGAGCGATTGGCACAGAAGCGGGCCAATATCGTCAAGTCAGCCGAGAATAAATATGCACAGCTTCAGTCTGCTCTTAACAGACTTGACCCCATTGATCATCTCCTTGTCTATACGAACTCCGATCAGCTCGAACACGTTCAGGAGATCCTGAATTCTGAGGGATTGATACAACACAAGTTCACCTATCACGAAGATAGCGATGAACGAGAGCGGATATTGAGTGGGTTTGAAGAAGGTGAGTATGACGCGCTCATCGCGATGAAATGCTTGGATGAAGGCGTCGACGTTCGGGCAACCAAACAAGCAATCTTGATGTCGAATACAGGGAACCCAATGCAATTCGTTCAGCGGCGTGGGCGAGTTCTTCGACAGTTCTCTGGGAAAGAGAAATCGACGATTTTTGACTTCATTGTCGTCCCGACGACGAACCCGGATGCAGAGCTCGTGGAAAGTGAGAAAGGGATTCTAAAAAAGGAGCTCCGGAGATTTGAGGAGTTCGCTGCGAACGCAATGAATGAAGTCGAAGCCCGGAACAAGATTGGTCACCTGCGGATTCAATATCAAATATCGGTCGATGAAGACGAAGAATAGCCCGTTGGCGGGTGTATCTCTATTCTAAAGCTATAAGTGGTACAGAATAGCAATACTTTGTTATGGAACGCGAGGATGTCAATGAACTCATTTTACAGAAAGTCGATGAGATTGAAGACGATCAAGTCAGGAATTTTGTCGAAGATGTTCTACGATTTGAGCGCGCCGAGCTAGACAAAAAGCAACCCCATTATAAAGGTGACTTCCGCGATTACCTCCAGCGTTATATCAACGACTGGGAAAAATATGACGCCACCAACTAATGTCTCGTCTTGAAATTCGATCCCTTACGCTCGAGAATTATCGACAGTACGCCGGTAAAAATGAGATTAAACTGCACACAGAGGATGACAAAAATATCAATGTGATCCAAGGAGAAAATGGGGCCGGAAAATCAAATATTCTCAATGCAATAACACTCTGTCTGTATGGGAAAGAGAGTCATCTGGACGAATCAAAGGACAACGAACTTGAGTCATACCCCTACGTTAATCGAAAAGCGCTCGACGGCGTGGGGGAAAACGAGGTTGCCGAAGGCCGGATCGAAATCACTCTGGGGGAAGACGAACCTGAGTATATTTTTTCGCGCACGTTCAAGACAGTCAAGCTAAACAGTAGCAGTTTCAGTAGCCAGCACGGAGAACTGCAACTAAAGGAAAAGCGCAGTGGCGACTGGAAGTCCGTTGAGCATGTCAGTACCAGGTTGAATCAGATACTCCCGGTCCATGTCCACCAGTATTTTCTCTTCGACGGCGAACGGCTAGACGAATTCTTTGGCGAAGGATACACGGAGCGGGTGAAAAATGGTCTTCTCGATGTTTCCCATATAGAACTGCTTGAAAGGGCAATCGACCACCTAGGGTCCTTTGAGAGTGGTTACGAGAAAGAACTGTCAGAGGTTGGTGACGCCGCTGAACGAAAACGGAAAGAGTACGAGAATGCAAAACAAAAGGTCAAAGATTTAAATAAGGAATTAGAGCAGACGAAAACAAACATCTCCAATACTAAGGAGCATATTTCCCAAATTGATGAAAAGCTCCAAGATAGTGCTGATCCCGAGGTCCGTAACAAACAACAGAAGAGAAAATACCTCACTGAACGGCTAAAGGATATCCGAGAAGACATTGAAGAAGTTCGAAAAGATGCAAGTCGTGATCTTGTGAAGGCTGGGCCGCCATTATATGCAATCCAGTCACTCGAATATACGGTATCCGAGCTCCGAGAGCTTTCAGAACAAGGGAAACTCCCACCGAAAATCCAAGACACGTTTATTGATGAGCTCTTGGAGAAAGGCGAATGTATCTGTGGAGAAGATTTGACAGAAGAGCATCGGGAACACCTCCTGAGCCTCCAGCAAGAGATGTCGACTGTCGTCGAAAACAATCTTGAAGGGAAAATGGCCATCCCTGGGGTTTTACGAGATGCCCATGAAGACGCAGAGTCACTAATCGAAAAACGGCAGAAGTTGGCCAATCTGGAAAAGAAGGAACGCCAAACGAACAAAGATCTCAACGAGATCTCAGAGGAGCTCAAAGCACACGACATCCCGGACGATGTGGACGTCCAAGAGCTTGAAAAACAGCGAAGCGAGTACCAAGACCAGCTAGAAGAACTTCAAGAACAGAAAGGAAAGCTCGAAGTTCGTATTCAGCAGGCGGAAAAAGACCGAGATGAGAAGAAGGATTCATTTAATAAAGAAGTATCAAAAGAAGAAAAGAACGCAGAGGTCGTGAAAAAAATACAATTCATCGAGTCATCACGGGATGAGCTTGATTCGATGAAGGATGATATCGTTTCGTCAGTCCGTGAAGAGATAGAGACGAAAATGGACGAGTATTTCAATGAAATCATTTGGAAAGAAGAAAGCTACACAGTTATTCTGACCGATGAGTATCAAGTCCGTGTTGAGGGTCCACGTAATGACAATAAAATTGGTTCCCTCTCTGCCGGAGAACGGCAAGTATTGGCCTTTTCGTTCCTTGCTGCGCTGACGAGTGTAAGTGGTTTTAACGCACCATTAGTTATCGACACACCCCTGGGTCGAATTTCGAGTACCCCGAAACGCCGGCTCGCTCAGAACCTCCCAAAGTACATCAATGACACCCAGATGACCTTCCTAATGACTGACGAAGAATACACGGACGAGGTTCGAATGAACATGAAGCCTCATGTGTCGAATGAGTATAGACTCGAATTTGCACATGAGGTAACCGAGGTGGTTCCATATGAGTGAGCAAACTTACGAGGATACGAGCCCAGGGCGAGACTATCGCATTCCGGAGGAAAAACACGAGCTCTACAAAGAGCTCCACGAGAGCGAAGAATCTCCCTTTAGCGAAGCTGACCTAAATGAGATTTTCGTCTTCGCTGTCGCATACGGATCACGGAAGGCAGGAAGAATTCCCATCGACGGAAGTGGGCGTTCATTGTTTAGCCGGCAAACTCACAATGACCAGACCCATTGGCTCATTCGTTCGATTGCCGTTGCCGAAGAGCGAACAACAGATGTCTTGATTGACGGAAAATTAGTCAAAGAAATCGCGGAAGAATACGCGAACGGGGGAATTACAGAACTCCACAATAAGGTGTTCGGCCCAGGAGATCCGTTGGTTGAGCTGTCCGATGACGTAATAGAATTAGCCAAAGAACACGGTCAGGAGTAACACAACACATGCCTTCTTGGAAGCCGGTTCGACTCGGTGGGCAAAAAGTCGAGATGGTGGTTCTGCCCTCTAATTCTGGAGAATTTGAAGTTGCTTCGAGATATGGGAGCAGCGATGAAGACGGCTATGTCGCTTTATTACAAGGGGATACTGTCTGCTGGTATCAACGCCCATCGGATCCTCGTTCTGTAGACGTTTCCGACGCTGGGTATACTATCGTCGCGGATTGGATTGAGTATGGCGAATCGACAGGGGCAAACATCTCTGTGTGGGACAAGAGTCAGTCTCACATTTATGAAGACCACCTGGATGTGAGTGCCCCCACAGTCGCAATTTCGGCGGATGGGGATCTCATTATCATTTGTCCCTATGGAGAGCCAGCCCGTATCCTCGATATTCAACGTAATATCGAAGTTGTTCGTCACGAATACGATATTGCAGACCGATTGGTTCCGAACTGGATTACCGTTGATGGAGAACCACATGTAGAGTTCCGGCAGAAAACAGGAGAAGATCCGCTTTATCGCATCGATACTAACGATAACATAATTTGGCATAGTGATTCATTTGAGTCGTTACAATATTACCGAATCGTCACGCTCGATCACACTATACCGTGGACAGACGTTATCGGAGACTTTGCCGCTGATTACGCTGATAGTGATGATTCGGAACTTAAGAACACAATTGCGAATACAATCGGTAATGCACGGCTGGTTGATTCAAACCGAAATAAATTAGAAGAAATCGTGAGTGCACTCAGAAGTGTTCAGGGTACTTTCACAGAACATGAAGCCCATGAGAAACTCGTTTCTCAGGTTCTAGGGGAAGCTTATTATCGACTGGCCCATGGGCTTCGCTCTGGAGTTTCCGTCGATGATCAGTTTTGGCAGCTAATCAATCAGTCCGCTGTAGAATACCGGACTGTTCTCCCTTGGTATGAAGGAAAACAGGGACTGTCCAAAGCACTAAGACTGCAAGCCAATCAATATGCTAAACAAAAACGCCGTGGAGAAGCGCTTTGTTGTTATGAACAGATTGAGGCATTAGAAACCCGATTTGATGTGAACCTTCTCAGTACAGGCGATAAGAATCGACTTGAAGAATACCGGCAAAAGAACGTCTCTGCCATGGATCCGGAAGAGACTGGCTGGCTGATTCGTCAAACACAATTATCGTCCTATGAATAGTGAAAGCTCGTTAGATATAGAGTGGGATGAAAAGTATGTTTTGGGCATACTCGATTACTGTACCCGTCCTTCATTAGAGCCGTATCAAATAAATGGAAACTATGGGCTCGATACGAAACTACATATTTCTCTACGCAAATCCAAGATTCTCGTTGGCGTAGTTAGCCAGTTCCTCGAAAGGAGGGGTATCGAGTATGGATACGGGCGGCGAGATTCAGAAGGAGTTCCTGAAAAAGTATTGGTGAATAATAATGATGGTATCCGGAAAATTCAACATATTGGTTCTGAGACCTTCATCCAGATTGCGGAACGCATGGAGTATCTCGATGCAGTAATCCGTGAGTATGAAGGAAAGAGAATAGCTGGAAATGAAAAACTCTTTTATCAGATATATAAACCATGGGATGATATGCATCCACACTGGAAAAATAAAAAATATACTGTTGATTTCTTCAAGGATGAATTTAGTATTGAGTCTATTGAGGATACCTTTGACGTCCCGGATCCTAAGTATCCGGAATCCATATCTACAGAATATGTTGCAGGATCTTTTGATGGAAGTGGAATGGTCTCACTTTCAATTAATGAACAGGCAGTCAATAAGACTGGTTATGGAATGAACATTAATGCTCGAATTGCAATTAGCCATCCAGATATACGGGTGAAGCCATACTTCATCAAATACTTCCAAAGCCACGACCTTGATCCCAGCATCTCAGAGCAGCAAGACCGTCTCGAGATTCGGTTCAGCTCTATCGATAGCGTCGAAAAGTTCATCAAAAAAATTGGTGGAAATACAACGTATTTATATAGCCTTTGTGAATTATTCTACAGTCAGTTGATTCCTGCATTCAAAGACCAATATCATACTACGAAGAAGGGATTCGCAGATATGGTTCGAGCGTATGAAGAAGTTGCACCAGAACGACCAAGAGCAAAATATACGACAGAATATTTTCAGCAAGAGTGGGATATTGAGGAGTGATTCTAATTTGACTTCCGTGGCTCTACTCAAACGACTCTAATCCCGCTTGGATGCCGCCCGGTTCCTCTTTCTGTTCTTCTGACGGGTTATCAACCTGGATCTTGAGGTTCGAGATGAGTGGTGGCCAGCTTTTCGACCAGTATTTGAGCCACCCGTTATTGTTGATTTGGTCGACCCACTCCTCCATGGATAAGGTCGACTTTGCCCAATAGTGATTCCCATCCTCATATACATATACATTATCGGTGATCAGTTCTGGTGGTGCAGACTCTAATTTTGAGAGGTAATCACTGAGGGTGACAAATTCAGGGTGAAATTCAACACCATAGTAATCACCTGATCCTTTCTTTTCAGAGACCATCTTCTCCATTGCGTCCTCAAGCGATTCTCTCTTGAAATATGAATCGGACTCACAGATGAATTGGAGTTGTGCATCAGGTTTCTCTTCAGCATCGAAACGATTGGGATCGGTAATTGACTGAATGAGCTTAATTTGTCCCTCCGACATACTGTTGTGGTCACTTTCGATTAACTCCTTATACAGCTTATAAGCATATTTGTGAACGCGCAACGTGTATATCTTCTGCTGGAGAATCGACTGCTGATCCTGTAGTGTTGATTGCACACTTCCTATTTTTTTAAGAGCAGTTGGACGAACATGCTCTTGGTAGTAGTCAATATACTCCTGATTGAGTTCAAAACCGAGTGGCTTCCGATCAAGCGCTTCGGCAATCGCCAACGTAGTGCCGATGCCAGCAAATGGATCAAAAACAACGTCACCCGGGTCAGACGCAAGGTGAACGATACGCTCGACGAGTTTTTCCGGGAAAGGACTGGGATGATAACTCACCTGTGGCCCCCATTGTCCTTGTTTTGGAATGGGAAAGCGCCAGACGTTATTTGGAACGATTCCTTTTGGGCTGTATCGTTCCGGGTAGTCTACCCACCATTGCTGGAATTCATCAGGGTCCGTGATACGGATTGCATCCTTGTTGTACGTGAAATTATTTGATTTCGAGAACATCGTCACGTACTCATGCACGTTTTTGAGTTGCCCTTTCTGACTCCACGGCCGTGTTCGAAGCTTATCCCAGATGATGCTGTCCTTCATCCGCCAGGATTCTGGGAGTGGATCATGGGTAGCTCCACATTCAGTACAGACAAGTGTCCCATCACCTCGATCCCGTTCGAGACGTCCGATACAGTCCTGCTCAAGACATGTCTTATGATTCTGCAAGTTTTCGAGCTCATCTGCGATATCAAAGGGAAGCCGGACCACTCTACCATTCGCTCGGAACGTATCCGTTACTATCCAAAGCGTGCAGTCTTCTGCAGCGATATCATAACATTGCTTGTAGATCGATCGAAGATCATCGAGGAAATCCTCGTAACTCTGTTTGCCAACCTGCTCTTCGTGATCGCCGTAATCAACCAAGTCAGCATATGGTGGTGAAGTAATGATGGTATCCACGAGACCGTCTGTGTCGTCGAATTTTGCTTCGAGATGTGGCTTCAGATCTCGAGCATCATGTTGGTAGACCCGGAATGGAGAGCCCTGCTCATTATTCATTTCTTATTTCTGAGGATGGCTGGCCCCCAATAAAACAGTTGGTACTGTAGAGTGATGTCTATGCAAATTCAGCGGGCCAGAATGGTATAAAAACGCCGGCGAGGATACGCCGCACAGTCGGCGTGTCCTCACGTGAATATACTTATTTTGGCTAGCTTTCTCAATTATGACCATTACGTAACTCAATAACAACCTTAGTTAGGCCGCTTCCTTCAGGCAATGGTTGACACCCTCTCAACGTGACTCGATAACGGAGTAAATAGATTCACCGGATGGCATGTTCACCCACAGCTCGTGATTATCTGAGGGTGACCGTGATAAGGTTTCCATCGATTGAATTGGGTGATCGATATCAACGCCAATGTTGGACACAATAGGCGGGAGATCGTCACCAGCAAATCGCCGTGTCCATTCAGCACTCTGATTCAGTTCGACCCATTCACTGAATTCGATCTCCTCTGCATACACGTAGTGGCGGCCGTCCTCGTAGATGTAGAGATCTTCGGGGAGATGAGTATATGTGCCGTCGTTCATTTCGTCAAGGAATTCCTGGGTCTTTAGCACGATTGGCCGTGCCTGCATCCCGAACCCAGAGCACGGCTGAAGATTCATGGCTTCCTCGGCACTCTTGTCATACTCAAGCGCGTCACGAGCAACTGTTTCGTCGTCAACGATGAGTAGGACATCTACTTCACCATGGATGTCTTCTCCAACTGACTGATAGCCAATTTCCCGACTCACGAGAAATACCGAATGAATGTCTAATTGAGACGGACTCGAAAGCCCAAGCTGGCCACTTAGTGTACGAATCAATTCACGAGCATACTTCGTTTGACGCAGCCCACAGATCAGCGGATCCAGTTTCTCCTGTGACGTGTGGTCTTCCTTCGAGGTCTGTTGGTCCTGGAGATACTGCTTGAGTTCGGGATAGGCGTCGCAGTAGTCTTCATTCAGTTCGACGCCGATACCATTGCGGTTCATCCGCTCAGCTTGTGCCACTGTTACTCCTGAGCCGGCAAAGGGATCTAACACGACGTCATCCGGGTCAGTCGAGAGGGTGAGAATCCGTTCAATGAGTCCTGGTGGGAATGCCGCAGGGTGATCAAATACATCGACATCTCCATTGAACGACCCTCGAGTAGGTGGTTCGAACTCCCAGATGTTCTCCGGCAGCTTGCCGAGTGGGTGATACCGCTCCGGGAAGTCAGCCCACCATCGCTTGAAGTTGCTTGGATTGGATTGTCGGATCCGATCCATTTTGAGCGCGAAGTCTGAACTCTTGCTAAAGCAGAGCACATACTCGAAGACGTTCCGGAGTCGCCCCTCTTTCGCGTATGGGAGGGCTTTGTTTTTGTTCCAGACAACGATGTCTTGGAGTATCCAGGAGTCTTTACTCGACATGGTGTGGCCACAGTACGGGCAGGCAGTTCCCTCTTCATCGAGTATCTCGACCCCTCTGAGTACGGTATTCCCACAACTCGAGCACTCCATCCCCTGGTCGAGGTTTTGACAGACACGAGCAATGTCGAACGGAAGTTGGACGAGTTCGCGATTCCGGCGGAACGTATTAACAACTACCCAGAGAGAGCCGTCCTCTTTTGTGATGGAATAGACGTCGTTAAAGATCTCTCTGAGCTCGTTGAGATATTCAACATACGACCCATGCTGGCCAACTTCAGTCTCATGGGCTGAACCATATTCCTTAAGATCGTAGTACGGTGGCGATGTAACTGTTGTATCAAGGAACTCCTCATGCTCGTCTTCCGCCGCGAGGCGGGTTCGAAGCTCGGAGACCGCAGTTCTAGCATCTCCGTTATGCATGGTGAAGATATCTGCACCGTCGTCGAACGTCGACAGGGGGACGGTGGTGTCAACATCAACGTCGTCACTGTCTCCAGTGCGGGCTGATGAAGCACCCCCACTCGAGGTCTTGCGCCGATAATCGCGGCCCTCCGGAAGGAACTCCTCTTTCGAGAGCTCCTCCCGAATTTCCCGCCACAACTCGCTGTTCGTATCGAGTCGAGTCTTTTTATTATCCGTTGGAACTTCTTTTGTCTCCCCTTTCGGAAGGATTTGGAGCACGCCGCCGAAATAGTTATATTGGTTATTCCGGGTTAGATCGAAGATATCCTCGAACACAGACGTCATCAGGATACGACCGTTCGCATAGATGTCGACTCCTTGGCGGTTTTGGCTCGGCCGATATCGATACCGAAACTTCCCACTTTGGGTGAGCAGCTCTAGATACTGCTCTTCTGCGGCGGCGGTCATCGAATCGATATCTAGCGTCCCAGCCTCATACGTAATCTCGTATCGCTGATTGTTCGATGTCGTTACCTCGAATTTGTGGATCTTTTTCGGTTCATCGTCATCGTATTCTGGCCAAATCGGTACCACGTCGTAGTATCCCGTCTCATTCGTTTCGAGATCGTGGTAGCTAACGGTGATTTGGTTTTCATCGAGCGCCGAGAGAAGTCGTCGGAACATAACACCAAGCCGCTCACGGATGTACTGAATCTTCGTTCCGAGCGACTCTGCCGATGGCCACACGTCGTTGTCAAATTGATCTCGGGCACACGTGGCGTGCACTCGAGTACCATGATCTGCCTCTATCAGTGCAGAATGACAATCGTGTACCCCCACGTCCCAGTCACTATCTACGCCATCTTTAATTGGGAGATCACCTGTAATCGGGCCATCGACACGAAGGCAGTCACTGTCTTCTGTCTGTGTAATCAACGTGAACCAATCACTCTCAGTGCCAAGATTTCGCTGTTTCAGCGACTCCTCAAACCACGCAAGGCTTGCTTTGAGTCCCCAGCCAACGTTATTCAGAATCCCTTCAGAAATTTCCTTGTTTCCGGTCCGGAACACCTCATTCTGTAGATCGGAATATGTGATTCCGGGGCCATTATCCGAGATATAGGTGGTAACGGTGTTCTCTCCCCGGACAAACATCACAGAGAGATTAATCGGACCATCTGGGTCCTCAAAATAGGACTCACTCTTGACAAACGCAGAGACTGAATTGTCAACTAGTTCCTGCAATGCATCCAGATAGTTCTCATGCTGTTTGGCCATTCCGGCAGCGAGCATCTCCAGTTCAACAGTAGATTCACATGTCTCATTCATATCTAAAGACACCCACAAGTGAAATGAGCGGAAAGTATCATTCGTATTCTATAGGTCTTCATCTAATAGGGGATTAATCTATGGATCTCGGTGAGATTGTAGTCTTATTTATACATTGTTAAATCTGACAAAATAAATTCTAAATAGGGTTTTAGGAATCGAACTTCTCTGGCGTACATGTAGTGGAACGAGAGACAAAGAGTTGATGTATAAATCACCGAGCAACCCGTTTTGAAGAGGAGCTGGCCACTCTCCTCGATAGCTTCAGCTTTCGGCTTTGTCGGCACTGTCTAGTTGAGCACCTCCTCAGCTGGTGTTCGATTATCTAACGTCTGGTTCGGTCGATCGTAATTATATTAGTGTCTAAACCCATTGATAATCTCTTCCTCCATTCTGAGGGCTCTGAGGGCTGTTTATAAATATGCAGAGCCGAGTTAACTAGACAGTGCCCTTCTGTTGATTAGTCTACCTTAGCTGTAATGTGCTGGGAACGATATCTAGTCACTCAAGTGCTAACATACAATCTGCAGCAGTCGAGTTTTTCCACAACTTTGGTGCACTCAAGTCCGGTGATTAATGCGGTAGTGGTGACAAAGTCTCAGAACATTTGAACGATTCCACAACGGGTGATGCTCTTGTAGACTTATATTCAACAGAAGCTGAACAATATCGACTGTTCAATAAGTACAAAAAAGCAAAGTAGTAGCGGTACTCTCTCAACAAACATGATGAGAAAACAGAAACTGTTTCATCGATTAATCCACAGCATATCTTCGCTGGGGAGACTGGAAATGAAGGTGGAGTTATGAGCAATACTAGAGATTCGGAGACAATTAATACTGAATCTGATCTGCAGCAACTGAAGCCTCTCCTTGCAAAGCAGCATGATAACTATCGCGAGATGCTCCAGGAGCCGATTGATAACTCTATCTCGGCGACTGTAGAAAACGAGTTGTACTACGACGATCCTGAATCATTTACTATCCAACTTGATTTTGAACGCACGTCGGAAACTTGTCGTGTGATTGTGTCGGATGCTGGGTGTGGGATGTCTCGTGAGGTCATTCGAGATTATGTCTTTAGCACCGGTGATACAAATTATTCGGATGGCATTCTCAACAACATCGGTGCTGGATTGAAAGCTAGTATTTGTTGGTGTGAGGAATCGCTGAGTAGTGCCCAAGGACCCTCTGGATACGATAATCGGTTCCATGTGCTATCCCGAGAACCGGGAGAAGACCAGTATCAACGGGTTGATGGACCTGTCGAGCGCGGGATCGAGGTTTACAGCTCAGATGATACTGAACTTTGGGCAGAGGGTGCCGATGAGTTGCCCCAAACAAACCATGGAACACGTGTGCATTTAACTTGTGCAGTCCAAGATTTCAATGAAGGAGTTGCGCCAAGAGCCACTAATCTCGAGACGAAAATGCGATATCTTCAAGAAGAGTTGGGAGTCCGTTTCCAGCATCTTCTCAATGCACATGAGGACAACTCGATCATCATCACGTACCGGGATATTGAAGACGACGAGGTTGTAGACGAGAATACTATCGAAGTTATACCCATTGAGCCTCGTTTCAAAGCTAAGCCTCAGGAGATTGATGTCGACGAAATCACAGAGTATGATTCGTTTACCGAGTTTGAGGAAGCAGTAGCTGGCATCTCCATGGACGATATTGGTCCTGAACAATACGGTTGGGACACAACTACAATCTCATTTGATAATACAGGTGAGATTTTTTATGTTTCATATGAGTATGGTGAACTCGATCTAGATTTAATGTTTGATGAAACAGATGCGGAAGAACGCAATCTGAAGATTACCTCTCCAAATACCAAGGGGTTCCGCTGGCGATATAAGCGTAATCAGGATGGTACAGGGATCGACGTATACGGAAACGGCCGGATACTCAATTCGTCAGAGTGGGCTTTTGACCTCACGTACAATAACCAGTATAACGGCTACTGTGGCATGCTGCGAGTTATTCCTGCGGACCCAGAGGAGTACGAACTTCCAACGACCAATGATAAAACCGGTGTTGAAAAGAGTTCAGATCTCTGGCAGGAACTCTCTGAGTGGCTAAATGCCTCCCGACGGACTCCGGTTGCTACCTACGAAGAAGGTGGCAGTAGCGGTGGCAGTAGTGGTGGCAGTGGCGGTGGCAGTAGTGGCGGCAGTAGTGGTGGCAGTGGC
>LKMJ01001813.1_pt1 | contig 19168 bp, 21 predicted proteins | sample 643391 | NCBI WGS metagenome assembly LKMJ01 (sample SAMN04112250, study PRJNA286221) | soda lake metagenome | biome: soda lake; feature: Kulunda Steppe; material: water; isolation source: sample PL-Br10 brine of Picturesque Lake | place: Russia: Kulunda steppe | collected 2010-07 | reverse complement strand
GTGGCGCGTGTCGTTTGGACACGTCATCGGTGTACGGAAGTCGATCGATACGAACGACCGGCGGGCGGACCGGCCCGTCCGCTGTCGTTCGTCGGTACGTCGTGTCGGTGAGGAAAGGGATATGTAGGGGATTATACCCCTACAATGATCGCGGCGGCGGCTCCGAGTCCGGCATCCGTCGTCCGGTCCGCGTGTCGCCGTCGCATCTCGTTTCCGAGAACGAACGCCACCTATAAATCCCTGTCGGGATCCGCAACGGCTGCGTGGATCCGTCGGCGAGACCGGGGTGACGGCCAACGATCCGTCATTGAAACCGCGATCGGAGACCGAACGCGGCCGCTCGCGTGTCGCTACCGACGCGGAGGAGGTCATCAGATCCTGACCTCCTCCTCACTACGTTCGACGCCCGCTTCGCGGGCGAAGCGCTCGACGTCGCCGGCCGTCACCTGGCGCTTGCCGGAGCCGTACTCCTTGACCCGTTTGGTGATCGACCGGACCTCGCTTTCGGTCGGGTCAAAGCCCGCCTCGACGAGGTGTTTCCGCACGCTGTGGGTGCCGGTGTGTTTGCCCAACACGAACTCGCGTTCGGCGCCGACCATCTCGGGGGTCATCACGCCGGGTTCGAACGTGTCGGCGTTTTCGATGACGCCGGCGGCGTGAATGCCCGACTCGTGAGCGAACGCGTTCCGACCGGTGATCGGCTTGTTCGCGGGCACCGGAATGTCCGAGGCGTCCTCGACGATCCGCGCCAGCTCCGTGATCTGGGTCGTGTCGATGCCGGTGTCGACGCCGTAAACCGACTCCACGGCCATCACGACCTCCTCGTAGGCGGCGTTGCCGGCGCGCTCGCCGATCCCGTTGACCGACACCTGCGCCTGGTGGGCGCCGTTCTCGAAGCCGACCACCGCGTTCGCGGCGGCCATCCCGAAGTCGTCGTGGGTGTGAACGTCGACGCGCGCGTCGGTCGCCTCCACGACCGCCTTCACCGTCTTCCCGAAGCTGGTCGGCATCCCGACGCCGCAGGTGTCGGGGATGTTGATCCAGTCGGTGCCGGCGTCGCTGACGGCCTCGACGATCTCGATCAGGTACTCCGGGTCGGTGCGGGTCGCGTCCATCGGCGAGAACATGCACTCGACGCCGGCGTCCTTCACCTGCTCGACGGCGGCGATCGCGCGCTCCTTCGCCTCCTCGCGGGTGGCGTGCATGGAGTCCTCGAGCTGGACGTCGCTCGTGGAGACGAACACGTGCACCATCCCCACGCCCGAATCGATCGCCGCCTCGATGTCGCCCTCGACGACGCGGGCGAGCCCGCAGACGGTGGTGTCCGTCGCGGCGGCGATGTCGCTCACGGCCTCGAACTCAGCGTCCGAGTTCACCGGGAAGCCCGCCTCGATGACGTGCGTCCCCATGTCGTCCAGCTTGGCCGCTATGCGGCGTTTCTCGTCGTAGCTGAACGAAGTACGTGGTGACTGTTCCCCGTCCCGCAGGGTCGTGTCGAAGATCCGTACGGGACCAATGTCGATGTTAGAAGCTATCGTGCCCTGGAAGAACTCGATCCGCCGGGGTGTCCGACGAAGCCTCCGTGATGTCTGTCATCGCCTGTCACCAGTTCCTTTGATTACTTAAACTTGTCGTCGTGGGCTGCCGGACCGGACTCACGGGTCGACCGTCAGTCGCCGTCGATGGAGCCGATCGAACGACGTAAACGCCCTATAACGACCTTATATACTCCGCACGGACGTGCATGAGGAGCTGGAGATTACGGATCGATTCCGGATTCATATACCGGTTGTACGTTCGTTTCGAGACGGGCTCGCCTCGCGCGCGGTTTCGATCGAACGTTCCGACCGTCATAAAACGACCTCCGAATCGTATATATATGGCTCGCTCTCGGTCGCTTCTCGTCGATTCCTCGTCGATTCCTCGTCGATTCCTCGTCAAGTCCTCAACGGCGCCATGCGTCGAGGCGACGGGTCGACGACGAGGTGGCTGAGTGACGGAACGACGGCAACAGGGGGATCACATCCCCATGTCGGCGGCGGCGTCGGGGACGGGGAGATCCGCGACGGCGACGCCCAACAGCTCCGCGGCGTGGTCCAGCGCCATGTCGAAGCCGTAGTACCGCTCCAGCTCGTCGCCGTCGGGGCCCGTCCGGACCTTCAACATCGCGTAGCCGTCGACGTTCTGTGCGACCGTCGCCTCCCGTCCGTCCGCGGCGAAGGTGAGGAGTCGCTCGCCGTCGGCCACCTCGTACCGGGCTGCGATCCCCTTCGCCTCCGTGGTCTCGACCATGCAACCGATACGGGTTCTTCCGGGTCGTATCTGTCGGTTCATGGACCGTCGACGCCGGGGTTCCCCTCCGAGGCGCGTTCAAGCGCGCGAATGGGGTGGTCCGATGCTCGTTGCTTTTATTAGCGTTGTCGAGGGAGCGCGGACAATTTATGAACGGCGACGACGGTCAGGAGCATTCGGCGGAGCGACGAATGGGGATCGAACATCCGCCACCGCACCCGCACCGCACCCGCACCGCACCCGCACCGCACCCGCACCGCACCTACACCGCACCACAGCCTCACACCTCCCCAGCCTCGTTCGGACGGACTCGCCGGAAACCGCTCGGCGAGTCCGTCCGAACTCCCTCGCGCGCGAGGTACGCGCGCGCCGACCGCCATGGGCAATTCATAAGAGGCGTCGTCACTCGGCCGTGGCCGTTTATAAATGAACGACGGTCGTCACGATCGCTCGCTGTGGCTTCTACACTGGCCGACGGAGCGTCGTGGTGAAGCGGACGTACGCCCGGTGCCGTGACGGCCCGCTACGCGTGCGCACCGCGGAGCCGGTCGGGAAGGACGGTCCGCTCGACGATCCCGACGACCAGCGCGCCCACGAGCATGCCCACGATCACCCCGTCGAAGGAGGTAACGAGCGGGATCTCGAACGCCAGGGCGAGACCGAACGAGATCGGAACCAGGACCATGGCGATGCCGAAGCCGACCAGCCGCAGGCGTTCGCGCCGCTCGGCGGAACACCGATCCCGGAGGATCCAGGCGACGGGGCCGGCGAGGAGTCCTACGGCTGCCGTCGCGAGAAGTAGCGTTCCCCACGGGACCGTCCCTGATTCGAGCATTCGGAGCCCGCTCAGAGCCCCGAACACGCCGACGAGGATCCACGTGAGGAGACGCCGCCGCGGATCCGAGGGCGTTGCAGACATGGATCGCTTCACTCATTCGGACGAAATGTACGTTTCGGCCGGACCGCTCGTCGGGAACCCCGTCGCCATCCGCGCCCTTTTCCCGTGTCGGCCGACTACGGGCGGGCAACATGACCGATCCGGCCGATCTCACGGTGACCATCGTCGACGGCTACGTCGACGAACCCGCCCACTTCGGGGTGCCGCCGTACCTCTCGACGTACCCGCGCTACACGGCCGGCGCGCTCGTCGACGCGGGCGTCCCGGCCGACCGGATCACCTACCACACCATCGACGAACTGCGCGACGACCGCTCGAAGCGCGCGGACGTCGCGAACGCCGACCTCATGGTCTACGTCGGCGGGATGACCGTCCCCGGCAAGTACGTCGGCGGCACGCCGGCGGAGCCCGACGAGGTCCGCGACCTCGGCTGGACGGCCGACGGCGTCACCCTGCTCGGCGGTCCCGTCCGCTTCGGCGTCGGCGAGGAGAACGCCGGCGGCATCGAGACGGAGCGCGACGACCTCGACTACGACTTCGTCGCGAAGGGTGACGTCGAAGCCGCCACCCACGACCTCGTCGCGAACGGGCTGGAGGGGTTCGGCGATCGAATGCGGGACACCGCCGAGGTCGATCGGTGGGCGGCCGCGGGCGCCTTCGTCGTCGAACAGCACCCCAACCACCCCGACTACCTCATCTGTGAGATGGAGACCTCCCGCGGCTGTGCGTACCGCTGTTCGTTCTGTACCGAGCCGCTCTACGGGAACCCGGCCTTCCGGGAGGCCCGATCGGTGATCGACGAGGTCGACGCCCTCTCGGATCGGGGGGTGAAACACTTCCGGCTCGGTCGGCAGGCGGACATCCTCGCGTTCGGCGGCGACGGCGAGGCCCCGAACCCGGCGGCGCTCCAGGAGCTGTACGCCGGCATCCGCGAGGTGGCACCCGACCTCCGGACGCTCCACCTCGACAACATGAACCCGGTGACGATCGTCGACTACCCGGAGTCCTCCCGGGAGGCGATCCGGATCATCGCCGAGCACAACACGGCCGGCGACACCGCCGCGTTCGGGCTCGAGTCGGCCGATCCCGTCGTTCGCGAGCAGAACGACCTGCTCGTCTCCGCCGAGGAGTGTCTGGAGGCCGTCCGGGTCGTCAACGAGGAGGGTGGCTGGCGACCCGGCGACGGTCCGGAGACGGCGCCTGGCGACACGGACCGCGTGACCGGCCCCTCGACCGGCCCGGACGCCTCTCCACGCCTTCCGAAGCTCCTGCCCGGGATCAACCTCGTTCACGGGCTCGCCGGCGAGCGCGAGGAGACGTTCGAGCACAACGAGCGGTTCCTCCAGACGGTCTACGACGAGGGGCTCATGCTCCGCCGGATCAACGTCCGGCAGGTGATGGCGTTCGCCGGCACGGAGATGGCGAAGACCGGCGCGACGATCGCGGACGACCACAAGCGCCTCTTCAAGGAGTACAAGCGCCGGGTGCGTGAGACCATCGACAACCCGATGCTCGAACGGGTGGTTCCGCCCGGGACGATCCTCCCGGACGTCCATCTGGAGTACCACCAGGACGGAAGGACGTTCGGCCGGCAGCTCGGCACCTACGCCCTCCTCGTCGCGGTGCCGGGCGAGCGCGAACTCGGCGCGACGATCGACGTCGCGATCACGGATCACGGCTACCGGTCGGTGACGGGCGTTCCGTACCCGCTCGACGTCAATGCCGCCTCCATGGACGAGTTGACGGCGATCCCGGGAATCAACCGGAGCACCGCGGGTGACGTGATCGTCGGACGCCCCTACGACTCGGTGACGGCGGTCGACGCCGGCGTGGTCGACCTCTCGCGATACGCCGTCGCCGGCGACGTGACGGTCCCGATACCCGGCCGTGAACGTCCCGGGGCGGGTCCGGGAGCGCCGCCGGAGTCCTCCCTCGGACGGGGAGATTGATGGCGCACGACGGCGATGCCGATAGACCGGAGGGCGTACGAGTCAGGCGTATTCCGGTCCCGGTCGGGACGAGCGCTCCGGAGGGAACCACGAACGCGTACGTGATTGACGTCCCCGAGCGACACGATCGGATCCCCCCCGAGCGACACGATCGGATCCGGATCCTCGTCGATCCCGCGGCGAGGACCGCCGATCTCGACGCGCTCGCGTTCGGCGAAGGCGAAGCCGACGTCGCCGCCGCCGAGCCGGACGCCATCGCCGTCACCCACACGCATCCGGACCACGTCGGGGCGGTCGCCGCGTACGCAGCCCGGACCGACGCAGTCGTGTACGCGCACGCGGACCACGTGGATCGGTTCCGCGAGGCGACGGGGGCCGAGCCGGACGCGATGATCGCCGACGGCGATGCCGTCGGATCGAGCGGGGTCAAAGTGCTCGAGACGCCTGGACACGCGCCGGACGGGCTGTCGTTCGTCGTCGGCTCCGGTTTAAACGACGTCGCGTCCGGGGAACGGGACGCGACTGAACCCGAGGCCGATGGCGCATCGATCGTCGTCGGCGACCTCGCGGTCGCGAGCGGCAGCGTCGCCGTCGCGGCACCGGACGGTGACCTCACCGACTACCTGGAGAGTCTCGAGCGGGTCCGCGATCGCGACGCGTCCCGGCTGTGGCCGGGGCACGGATCGCCGATCGAGGACCCAAAGACGACCTGCACGCGGCTGATTGAGCATCGATTGGATCGCGAACGGCGGATCCTGGATGCGATCGAGGCGGGCGCGGACGACGTCGATGCGGTCCTCGATGCGGCGTACGCGAAGGACCTGACGGGCGTCGAGGACCTCGCGCGGCGAACCGTCATCGCGCACGTCGAGAAACTGGTCTCGGAGGGACGGATCGACCGGTCGTGGGAACGGCCTGCAGAACGGTAACGTCCGTCCAGGACACGGGACCGTCGCGTCGACGACGGTCGGACCCATCACGTCGAAAAGATCACGAACTGACGTCCGACGTCACACCTTTTATATACGGAACCGCAGGAGAATGGGTATGCACGGGAACGGCGAGGACCTCGCCGGCACGGATCGACTCTTCGCCCGGTACGGAGGGCTGCTCGTCGCCGGTCTCGGGTTCCTCGTGACACGGATCTTCGTCGCCGAGACGGTGACCCTCGTCGGCTCTGCCGTCGTCGTGGCTGCGACGCTCGTTCCGCTTCTCGTCGGGCTTGCCCTCACCGTTGCGGGCGTCGCACTCACGGTGGGTGCGTTCACGCCTGCGTACGTCGCGGACGTCTCCAAGGGCTGTCTGATCGGCACGGGAGCGATGACGGCGGTGCTCGTCGTAACCGTCGCCGGCACCGGCATGGTAATGCTCGGCGGCCCGTTCGAAACGCAGGTCCTCGTCGCGAACGTCCTGCTCGGCGGTGCGGTCGGCGGCATCGTCAACGGACACCGGAAGGCGACGCTCCGAAGCCGGCGGGAGGCGGTCGCACGCGGCGCGAATCGCGCCCGATTCATCAACAGGCTGCTCAGACACGAGGTGTTGAACGCGGCGACGATCATCGACGGGCACGCCGAGCTGCTCCGCGGGGACGCGTCCGACCGCGACCGATCAGCCGACGCGATCCGCCGGAGCGCGTCGCGGATCGAATCGACGATCAACGGGATCGGGACCATCGCTGAGGAGCGTGAGCGTGACGAGAGCGACGTCACGACGGTCTCGGGGATGATCGAGGACGCCATCGCGGCCACGGAGGTGCTCCCTCCGGCGGGAACGGCGGCCGGGAGCGCCGGGTCGAGCGCCGCATCCGTCGGACCGGCGGAAGCCGACGGCGGCACGCGGATCGACGTCGACCTAACCCCGACGATCGCCGCCGCCGAACTCGCGGCCGACGACCGCTTGGCGATCGCGTTCGGACGTCTCATCGAACACGCCATCGAGGCCCGCGGTGCCGAGCGGCTGTCGATCACGGCGTCGGCCGATCGCCACGCGGTCACCGTCACCGTCGCCGACGACGGAACGCCGTACTCGGAGACCGCGAGGGACGTGCTCGAACACGAGAAGTTCCCCGAGTACGACGACCCGAACACTGGATTCGCGCTCCAGACCGTCAGCCTGCTCGTCGGCGGATACGACGGACGGGTCCGGGTCGAAAACGGGGACGAGGCGAAGGCTCACGTGCGGCTCCCGCGGCGGAGTGCGGACGCGGCCGCCGCGACCGTCGGCGTTTCGTACCCCGATCTCCGCCGGGCGGCCGGCGCAGGGCTCGTTGCGGGCGCCTTGATGGGGGGCGTCTACTGGACGTCGAGCGGCGTCCTCCCGGTCATCGGTGCGTTATACGGCGTCGAGACGGTGGCGGTCGGGTTGATAACTCACCTGTTCCACAGCGTCGTGTTCGCGCTGCTTTTCGTCGCCGGCGTCAACATGCTCGCCGACCGGCTACGAGTGGATACGGCGCTCCGATCCGCCGGAGCCGGTCTCGGGTGGGGCGTCCTGCTTTGGCTCGTCGCCGCGGGACTGATCATGCCGCTGTGGCTTCGAGCGGTCGGAACGCTCGCTCCGATACCGAACCTGCCGGCGGTCGGGCTCATCGCTCATGCGGCGTGGGGGGTGACGCTCGGTGCCGGGTACGTCCTGCTCGGCGGACGCTTCGACTGATCGGGGCTCACCGATCGGAAGGGACCGCGTCGACGAGCGTCACTTCCGCCCGTCGATCGGTTACGATCCCGTGGGTCGCGTCCTCGATCGATGCCGGGACGGGTTCGTCCGCATACCGCGACCGCAACGAGGCGAGGACGGCGTCACGGACGCAGGCACGCGTCGCGTCGCCCACCGGCGTCGCGGCGCCAGAGAACTCGGCCGCGTCGCCGTCGGGTGCGGATCCGACGACGATCGCGTCGCTCGTCGTTCCCGGGAAGCCGACGGTTGCGAGGAGGGTCGCCGCCTTCGCCTCGGCGGCGACCGCAACGAGGTTTGCGAGGGCGCCGGCCGAAAGCGCGCGGGTCGTCCCGACGAGCAGGTTGACGGTCCCGACCGGCGGCCGATCATCGGAGGGATCGCTTGCGACCGTCGGGTCCCTCCCGTCGGTAGCGGGTGCTCCCTGGACGCGTCCGTCCGACGCTCCGGTCGAGGTGGACGCCGTCTCGACCGGAAGCACGGCCGGGTTCGACAGGCCGACGGTCGCGACGACGACGATGCTTCCGAGCCGAGCCGCACGGGCGTGTCGCTGGTCGACGCCGGTGAGCAGTGTCGGCGCGTCGGACGGAGACGGGAATCCCGCATCCGTGAGCCGGCCGTCGACGTACGTCCGCAGGTCGCGCGGGCCGTCGTCGCCCCACCCCTCCGGGACGGTCACGTTGTACGCCGCGTCGGCCCGGCGGCTCCCGCCATCGAAGCCGGTCGAAAGAAACCGAGCGTCGGGACGGAGGAGTCGGGTGATGCCCTCGACTCCGTCGACGACGTAGGTCATACCCCGAGCACGTCGAGCAGGCGGTCGTTCTCGGCTGGACGACGAACCGCGACGCGGAGGTGGTTGTCGAGGCGAGCGAAGGTCCGTGCATCGCGCAACACGAGACCTCGCCCGCGAGCCGTGTCGAGGACGTCGTCCGGATCGTCACCGCCGACGTCGAACAGCAGAAACGGCGCGTCGGATGGGTGGACGTCCCAGCGCTCGGAGAGCCGGTCGGCCATCCGTGGACGCTCGGTTTCGACCCGTTCTCTGGTTTGCTCGACGAACGCATCCCGTCCGAGACAGTGGGTCCCGACCGCGATGGCGGGCGTCGAGACGCCCCACGTGACGCGTGCGGCGTCAAGCCGATCCCGGAGGCGACCCGATGCCACGAGGAAGCCCGCCCGGAGTCCGGGGAGGCCGAACATCTTTGTGAGCGATCGGGCGACGACGACGCCCGGCTCGCCGGCGATCGAGGGCCGGCTCGTGAAGTCGAGAAACGCCTCGTCGACCAACAGCGTCGTGTCCGACTCACGACAGCGGGCGGCGAACGCGAGGAGGTCACACGTTTCGACCGTCTCGCCGGTCGGATTGTTCGGGTTACAGACGACGACGAGGTCGTGTGCGTCGGGATCGACGTCGAGGATTTCGTCATGAGCGACGCCGACGGGCGTGGCACCTTGGAGACGCACCTCTCTGGCGTACTCCCCGAACGAGGGCTCCGGTACGGCAGCGAAGCCGCCCCGGTCGAGGGCGATCGAAAAGACGAGCCGCATCCCCGCCATGGCCCCCGCCGTCGGGATCACCTGCTTCGGGTCGCAGTCGACGTAGTTTGCGGCCGCGGCACGGAACCCTGCGTAATCGTCGGCAGGGTACCGTTTCGACGTCGCCAGCGCGGCATCGTAGATGGGGGTGATCCCCGACGGCGTCTCCGGGTTCGTGTTCGCGCTGAAGTCGATCACGCGTGGGTCGTCACAGCTGCCGTGGGGAACACGACCGACCGAGTCCAGCGCGTCTGGGTCCATTCGATCACTATCGAGTCGTCCGAACTACTAAAGTGCTGTTGCAGAAGGTCGCAGTGAGTTGAGTAACATCCCTCTCCCCTGAAGACGGTTCGATCCCGTCCGTCGACGAGGAATCTCATACCCCGAGCGCGTCGAGCAGCCGATCGTTCTCGGCCGGGCGCCGAACCGCGACGCGCAGGTGGTTATCGAGGCATGTGAAATTCCGAGCGTCGCGGAGCGCGAAGCCTCGCTCGCGTGCCATGTCGAGGACGTCGTCGGGATCATCATCGCCGACGTCGAACAGCAGGAACGGCGCGTCGGACGGATGGACCGCCCATCGCTCGGCGAGTCGGCCGCGCATCCGCGGTCGCTCGGTCTCGATCCGCTTTCGCGTTCGTTCGGCGAAGTCGTCACGGTCGAGACAGTAAGCCCCGACGTCGGCGGCGGGCGTCGAGACGCCCCAGGAGACGCGTGCGGCGTCGAGCCGGTCGCAGGTCTTGCCTGACGCCACGAGAAACCCCGCACGGAGTCCGGGAAGCCCGAACATCTTGGTAAGCGATCGAACGACGACGATCCCTCGCTCGCCCGCGACGGAGGTGCGTCTGGTAAAATCGAGGAACGTTTCGTCGACAAACAGCGTCGTCCCCGTCTCACGACACCGATCGGCGAACTCGAGCAGATCGCACGTCTCGGCGGTCTCGCCCGTCGGATTGTTCGGCGTGGAGACGACGACGACCTCGTGGGGGGCGGGGTCGGCGCCGAGGACCTCGTCGTGAGCGACGCCGACGGGCGTCGCGCCCTGAAGCCGTATCTCCCTGGCATACTCGCCGGCAGTTGGCTCCGGGACGACCGCGGAGTCTCCCGGAGCAAGCACGACGGAGAACGCGAGCCGCATCCCCGCCACGACGCCGGCGGTCGGGATCACCTGCGTCGGCTCACAGCCGACGTAGCCGGCGGCCGCCGCTCGAAACTCGCCGTAATCGTCCGCCGGATAGCGTCGTGAAGCCGCAAGAGACGCGTCGTAGACCGGGGGGATGCCCGACGGCGTCTCCGGATTCACGTTCGTGCTGAAGTCGACGACGTGCGGGTCGATCGTGCCGCCGTGTCGCACGCGCTCGACCGCATCCAGTGCATCCGGATCCATTCAATGGAAAAAACGTCGGTCGAGCTACTAAAATCCCCGTCCCCGGCGAGCCCGTCGGATCGAAGCCCGCACCCGGTGAACGTCAGGACGGTCGCTGCCGGCCGCGGGAGCGCTCACGGCCCCGCTGCTCACGAGGGGGCGGCTGCCGATCACGGGATCGAGGGGTCGTGGCGTCGAGCCAAGCGGCGCGCGACGCGGAGATCGGACGGTCGGTTAACGTTGACTGCAAGCGATCGCCGCCGACGGACGACGATCCGGTCACGGGCGTCGGCGACGACGTTCAACCCGGTCGGAGCCAGCGCGGTTCCCTCGTGATCGAACGCGGTATCGACGCTCACGCCCAGCTCACGCTTCGTTTCCGCCGGCACACAGACCGTGACCGACGAGACGGCGTCGTCCTCCGGGGCGGTGCCGTTCTCCGAGACGGCGGCGTCGATCACGTCGTCGACGTCGACTCCGCGGAGCAACGGGAGGTCGGCGACGACGGTGACGGCCGGGCCGTCCACCGCGGCCAGTCCGTGATCGAGGTCCGCGACGTATCCGTCGCCGTCGCCGACGCGGACGTCAAGATCGACCCCTCCGGGACCGTCGGAGTTCGGCGGTCGATCTCGCAGATGCCGCGTCGTCGCCGGGGTGTGGGGTGAGGAGACGGCGACGACACGTTTGACACGGCTGTTCGCGAGCGCGTCGAGAACGCGATCGACGGTCGTGACGCCGTCCACCTCGACGAGGGGCTTTTCGACGTCGCCGCCGAGCCGCGTTCCTCGCCCGCCACACGGAAGGATCGCGTCCGTGATCGGGTGCGTTCCCGTTCGGTCCGCTCGCTCCGATCTCCCGTCGTCGTTCCCGCTCGCCCCGTCCTCGGTCACGTCAGTGCCCACGCGATCACCCCAACGTGCAACGCGACGGCACGGCCGAGCTCGTTGGCGGCGCCGAGTACGTCGCCGCTTACGCCGCCGAGCCAAGGGCGAACGCGGACCAGAAGCACCGTCGCGACGGCCGGGCCGGCGAGCAGGACGGCGAGCAACGCCGGGAACGCGCCGGTCGGCGGCGCGAGCAGGACGGTCGCGGAGAGGAGCGCCACGGGAAGCAGCGACGCCGGGCCCGCTGCGGAGGTCATCGTCGATCCGAGCCCGTCGTGGGCGGGCGACCCGAGACAGACGAGAAGCGCCATCCCGGCCTTGGCACCCACCTCGGCGGCGAGCACGATCCGGAACGCGATGGTCCCCGCGCCGCCTCCAACGCCGCCCCCGCCGACGAATCCCGTGCCGAGCGCGAGCGCGCCCAGCGTGGTAACGAGCAGGGTGACGCCGAGCGCGAGCGCCCCGCCGACGCCGAGTGAGGCATCCTTCAACACCTCGCGTCGGCGCTCCGGATCGTGGGCGGCGACCGCGTCGCCGAGGTCCGCCAGCCCGTCCGCGTGCGTCACGCCGCCGACGGCATAAAGCGCGACGAGGTAGAGGGCCGCCGCGGTCCAGAACGACGGCGCGAGAAAGGCGAGCCCCGCGATCCCGCCGATGATCGCTCCGACGACCGGAAACGTCCACGGCGACCGTGCGAACGCATGCCAGTCACGTGCGGCCCCCCCGGGCACCGGGATCCGCGTGAGGAAGGTGATCGCCCCGCGGAGCGCGTGTATCGGGTTCGCTCCGGACGGTCCCTCGGGTGTGGACGGTTCCCCAGACGTCGACGGTTTCCCGGACGCGGATCGTTCGTCAAATCCAGGCGCGCTTTCGGATGCCGGCGGGTCGTCCGTTCCGTTTGCGTCGGAGCCACCGGTCACGCCAGAGCCACCACCGTGAGTGCGGCGCCGGCGGTGCCGATCCAGCCCGCACGGGAGACCAGCCGAACGCTCGCGTTTGCGTCCGCCGCCGTCGGGAGCGCGTGCTCCGGAAACAGCGTATAGGCGTTCGGCTTCTCCAGTCGGATCCGACCGATGGAGGCGACCGTCGCCATCGGCCAGCCGGAATTGGGTGACGACGGAGCGTTGGCGGCGCCACTGGCCCGTCCGAGGACGTCCGGGGCATGGGTCGGCCCGCCCGCGAGCGCCAACAGGAGCGCCGCCATCCGTGCCGGAGCCCACATGACGACGTCGTCCAACCGGGCCGGCGCCCATCCGGTGGCGCGATCCCGATAGCCGAGCATCGAATCGAGCGTGTTGACGCCCTTCACCCAGCCGGCCGCGGCCGTTCCGAACGCGAGCGCGACGTGCGTGGACGAGCCGAGCGCGGCGGCGAGAACGGTTCCACCGGCGAAGGCGAGGTACGGCGCGATCAGTCCGTCGGCGAGGTTCTCGGCCGCGCTCTCGACCGCCGCGGATCGGATCCGGGCGGGAGTCAACTCGGTTGCGTCGCGTCCGGCGAGCGAACGCAAACGCGTTCGTGCGCCCGGCAGATCGGTCCGCGAGAGCGAGATGACCGCCTCCGCCTCCTCGATCAACATGCGATGGCTCGAGCAGACGAACAGCGCAACCCCCGCAAGGACGGCGGCAGCGAGCGCGGATCCCCATCCGACCGCGACGTGTTCAAGCGGCGGCACGCCGCTTCCAAACCGTTCACCGACGAGGAGGATCGGTACCGAGATCGACACGCCGAAGCCGATCGGAACGACGACCGCGAGGACGACGCCCGTACCGCGAGCGTCCGGAAGCCGATCGTCGACGACCGAGATGGTCCGTCCGAGCCACGCAACGGGATGAACTCGTGCCCGTGGCTCGGCCAGCAGTCGGTCCAGCGCGGCGGCGAGCGCGACGGCGCCCCCCGCCGCGAGGCTCACGGCTCCGCCTCCAAGTCACCCGCGAACGTCGACAGCGGGGTCTCTGTCACGTCAACGAATCGCCCGCCGACGTCGACGACGCCGCCGTCCGTGGTCGGGTCATCACCGACGTGGACGAGGGCGGACGGTTCAACGCCGAGCGCGTCCGCGACCGCCTCGAACGCCTTCGGGTGTGGCTTTCGCCAGCCGCAGCCGACGCTCGTGACGACCGCGTCGAACTCGCCGCGTAATCCCGAGCGGATCAACGTCCGGGAGACGAGTTCGGGAACCGCACAGTTCGAGAGCAGACCGACGGGGCCGCGACGACCGGCCGCGTGGATCGCCTCCTTCGCCCCTTCGCGTGTGGTCACGTCGGGGTCGAAGGCGGCAACGACGGCGTGACGGGCGACGTTCTCGGTCGCCTCGACGCCGCGGGATTCCAGCGCCTTGGCGACGTGAACCGGCAGGGGAACCTCGGCGCCCGCCGGCGCGTCCACGTGAACCTCGCCGTACGCGACGTGCCAGTCGTCCGGGACCGCCACGCCGCGTGACTCAAGCTCCCGGGCGACGACCTCCGCCGGATCGGTCGGATAGTCGACGTCGACGAGCGTGCCGAACAGGTCGAAAGTGACTGCCACGATGTCGGGTATACGGCAAAAACGGGGTTGAACTTGTCGGTCCCCGCCACCCTCGCCGTCATCCATGCCGTCACCATCGCCGGCGCGTCGGCGGGCATCTCCCCTGCGGACGAGCGCCTCTCAGGCGAGCACCGGAACGAGATGGAGCACGTAGAACCGGTAGAGCCCGGTGATCCACGCACAGAGCCAGAGGAGCATGAATCCCGCGACGCCGACGCGGAGGCGCTTCCGCCAGTGATTCATGTCCTCGTGGAGGTCGTCGATGTCCGCGTCCGGGTCGTGATAGGCGTCGGCGTTGCGTTTCGCCTGAAAGATCCGCACGATGCCGGTGAGCGCGAAGACCAGAAGTGCGTAGGCCTGTAGCCCGAAGAAGGCGTGAATGACGGCGTCGCCGGTCATCTGTCCGAGGATCCGGGGCAGCATCCACGTCACCACCGGCAGTGTCGTGAGCGTCAGCCCGACCGCGATGTACTTCAGGTGGTGGATCAGGACCTCCCAGGTGACCGTCTCGGCGTCGATCATGATCCACGCCCCGTACAACAGAAACGGCAGGCTTGCGGTCACCGACAGCCCGGCTATCATCGCGATGACCGACTCGTCGACCATGTCGAACGGTTGCGGTCGCATCGCGTAAAGTCCCGCGATCCGCGTCGGATCGTGAGGACCGGCGCCGATTTTATACACCCGAGGCGGACGAAAACCGTTAGCCTCCGGAGCACGTAGGACGGGGCAATGGACGACGCCTCGACGCGGTCGGGCCCGGACGGCGCCGAGCGACGGGATGGGAAACGAATCGGCGAGGGGGCGACCGAGTCCGACCCGAAACCAGCCGATTCCGACCCGGAATCGACCGGTACCGACGATATCGACGCCGAACTCGCGGAGCTTCGAGAGCGGGTGGACGCGGAGTACGATTTCGACGACTTCGGGCCGGAGGACATGGCGCGCATGAGCGCCCAGGAGTGGAACGCGGCCTTCGATCCGGAGACGTGGATCACTGGCGACGAGCTGCTCGATCGTGCCGAAGACGAACTGAAGTCCCGGATCGCCCGTCGGGAAGTGTTCGGGATCATCGAACGCGTGGCGGAGGACGGCGAGGAGCGACTCCTCGTCTACTCCGACGAGGGATACGCCATCCTGCGACCCAGCGGCGAACTCACCGGACGCGGAACCGTGTTGCGGGACGTCGAGCCGGTCGTCGCGCTGGCTGCCATGGAGGAGTACGAGGTGGCCGACCCGCCGGACGACTGGTCGCTGCCGGACCCGGAAGCCGTATCACAGGGTTCCGGGGAGTTCGGCAACCTCATGATCCAGGTCGTCGCGGCGCTGCAGGTTCTCGCGGGTATCGCGCTGATCGGCGCGACCCTCTTTTTCGGTGTGGAAACCATCGTCGCCCCCGCGGTCGGCATCCTCTTTCTGCTCGTCGGGATCTTCCTGTTCGCGATGGTCGCGAACGCACGGCTCTCCGATCGATTCCGCGCAGCGGAGTATCGGGAGCGACTCCGCGCGCTTCGCGAAGCGGAGGAACGGCCCGACTTCGTCCCCCTCGAGGGACCCGCGATATCCGAGGAGAACGATGAGCGCTGAATCGACCGAATTCGGCACACACAGGCGCCGTACGAGGCCCCCGTCGGCTGACGATAGTCGGTGGGTTTAAGCGCGCCCCGTCCTGAGAGAAAGGCGTATGAAACGGCGGGAATTCGTGCGAACGGCCGGGGGTGCCACCGCCGCGGTCGCCGCCACGACCGCAGCGACCGGCACGGTCGCGGCCGAGGAACGCCCGGACTTCGAGGGCTACCTCGACGGGATCGACGGAGGCTATCAGGACTTCCGTGGTCAGGACGAAGTCGAGGTGACCGTCGGGGCTGACGGCAACGGGGGGAACCTCGCGTTCGCCCCGGCCGGGATCTGGATCGACGAGGGAACGACCGTGGTCTGGGAGTGGACCGGCGAGGGCGGCGGCCACAACGTCGTCGTCGACGAGGAGAACACCGACTTCGAGAACACCCACACCGACCTCGACAGCGGGAGCCCCGTTGACGAGGAGGGATACACCTACGAGTACACCTTCGAGGAAGAAGGACGCACGGGGTACCTCTGTGCGCCCCACCGCGGCGTCAACATGTTCGGGGCGGTCGCCGTCGGCGACGACGTCCCGATCATCGAGCCCGGACCGGACGACGGGTGGCCCGAGGACGTCGGCCAGTGGGGCGTTCCGATCCACGCCCACTGGGTCGGCGTTGCCTCCATGTTCGGCATCGTGTTGACGTTCGTCTTCACGTTCTACGTGTTGAAGTACGGCGAGTCCTCCCACACCGGCCACGGAGGGAGTCGATGAGCTCCAGCGGATCCTCGTACGGCGATATCCACCGATACGAGCCGGCTCGCGAGAGCACGACCGCCGCCATCGCCATCGTTCTGCTGACGGTGATCGAGGTCGTTTTCGTCTTCCTGTTCGTCTACGGACTGATGTTCGGCTGGGCGTCGACGGAGTTCGGCAACATGTACATGGGCGCGCTGCTCGCGCTGATCTTCATCGATCTCGGCTTCATTCTGCTTCTGTACCGCAAGGAGTTCCTTCCCGACGTCATGATCGTCAAAAAGCGGCGTCGGAAGTGGGAGGACCTCTACGTGCGCGAAGAGCAGAAGGACGGCGTCGAACTGGAGGCCGGGGACGCGTGGGACACGGTGAAACGCGCGATCTACCCGTACTACAAGCGGTGACACCACAATGAGTCTCAAGAAACAGGACGAAATGGACCACAATGCGTGGCTCAAACGGCAGGATCTGACGGTCATCGAGACCGCGTTCCTCACCACGCTCATCTGGATGGACAAACGGCTCCGCATCGTCGATTATCTCGAGCTGCTGGAGACGATGTACTACCGGGCGAACCTCCAGATGCCGAAGAGCCACACCGAACAGTACGATCTGGACAACAAGTTCTGGTACTGGTACCCGCTCTACTCGCTGGGCTCGCTGTCGATCATCGCCTATCTGGTGGCGGCGGTCTCCGGTGCCCTCCTCGGGTTCTACTACTCGCCGTCGACGGCGGGTGCGGTGGCCCAAGGCGATCCCACGGCCGCGTACGACTCGGTCATCGAGATCATGCAGGACGTGCAGTTCGGCTTCATGCTCCGCTCGATCCACCGCTGGTCCGCCCAGTTCATGGTGGCGGCGGTGTTCCTGCACATGCTGCGCGTCTACTTCACCGGCTCCTACAAGGAGCCCCGTGAGGTCAACTGGATCCTCGGCATCGTGCTCATCGGCCTGACGCTGCTGTTCGGGTTCTCCGGATACGTCCTGCCGTGGAAGCAGCTGTCCTTCTGGGCGGCACAGATCGGCGTCGAGATGGCGCTCGCGACCCCGCTGGTGGGCGAGTGGGCTGCACAGCTCCTGTTCGGCGGCTTTACCCTCGGGCAGGCGACGCTCGTGAGAATGTACATCCTGCACGTCTTCGTGTTGCCGTTCGTGGTCACGGCGCTCATCGCGCTCCACGTCGGCATCGTCTGGGTGCAGGGCATCGCGGAGCCACACTAGATCAATGACCGACACTGACGACACTCCGGCCGGCTCGCCCGACGCACCAACCGGTGGCGCCCGGGCGATGACCGACGGCGGAACCGACGGCGAAGCACGCACGGACGGCGGACCACCGGCGACGGTGCCGCCGGACGACGAGACGCCGACCTGGAGCGAGCGCAAAGAGCGCACACAGGGGCTCTCACAGCTCACGTACCAGTACTTCGAGCGATCCCGGCGCGAGGACGAGGATCTGCGCGCGAAATCGACGTACGTCGAGCGAGACGTCCTCGGCTTCCCGGCGTGGCCACACGAGACGATCCGCAACCTCGCGATCACGAGCTTCTTCATCGGCGTGATGCTGCTCGTCTCCGCGCTGTTGCCGCCACACTTCGGAGATCCGGCAAACCCCGGATCGACGCCCGCGATCATCCTGCCCGACTGGTATCTCTACTGGTCGTTCGGACTGCTCCACCTCGATCCGATCAACCCCGAACTCGCCATTCTCGGCGGTGACAAGGTGATGTCCGACGAGCTGTACGGGCTCGTCGCCCACGGCGTCATCTTCGGGTTCATCACGCTCGTTCCCTTCCTCAACAAGGGAAGCGCCCGGCGACCGGTCGAGGAGCCGATGTGGGCCGCGATCGGCGTCTCCGGCGTGATCTTTTCGGTCACGCTCGGGGTCCTCGCCATCCAGAACCTCGTTCCCATCGAGCTCGACCTGCTTCTCAACCTCGTGTTCCTGTTGCCGGTGCTCGGGGCCATCGTCACCTACGCGGTGTTGAAGACGATGCGTGAGGGGTACATGTACGACCTCAACCGGCGGTACTACATGTTGCGGCCGCCCAAGTAACGAACGCGAACGCCCGTTCTCTCCCGCCGCTTCCGGCCTCACCGACACGGATTTCCCATGACCGATACGAACGCCAGCGATTCACGAGACGACCTCCAGGCGGTCGACGAAACCGGGGACCCCATCGCGAAGGACGACCCCGACGACCCACGGAACGAACCGGTCGGGCCGCAAGTCGGTCCGGACGGTCGTGAGATCGTCGTTCCGCTCCGTCTGTATAAGACCGTGACCGTCTTTTCGACCCTGGCGGCGATCGTCACGTTCTTCATCGGATTTACGCTGGTGGACGCCGCGACGCTGCAGATCAGCTTCGTACGAACGACGATCCTCTTCGTGTTCGAGGCGGCCGGAATCGGGCTCTCGGAGGACGTGTTGACCGCGCTGCTGGCGATCAGCGGGATCACGTCCATCCTGCTCGGAACGGCCATCTACGTCCTCGGAACGCGATTCCGGGCCCAGGGAATGGGAAAGGCTCAAGAGGACTCCAGCGAAGATTAAACTAATGGCAGACGAGTTCATGAAGGGCCTCGCCCTCTTCACTCTCGGGGGGCTCGGGTGGCTCACGTTCGCGGGTTGGTACCGAACGCCGAGCTTCTACAACATCGACCAGCTGTTCAGCGATCCGACCGGCGTGAACAGCGTCTACGACGAGATCGGAGTCCTCGCCG
>LKMJ01001812.1_pt1 | contig 19169 bp, 34 predicted proteins | sample 643391 | NCBI WGS metagenome assembly LKMJ01 (sample SAMN04112250, study PRJNA286221) | soda lake metagenome | biome: soda lake; feature: Kulunda Steppe; material: water; isolation source: sample PL-Br10 brine of Picturesque Lake | place: Russia: Kulunda steppe | collected 2010-07 | reverse complement strand
CTGTTCTTCCACTGCTCCTTTTAGAATCTCTGCCCACCCGACTGGCACGAGGCTGTCCTGTGTGTGTATGTGTGCGTGAGTGTGTGTGTTGTGTGCTCATTGTGTTTGTCTATTTATGTGTGTGTGTTTGTGTGTGTATGTGTGTGTGTGTGTGCGTACGTGCACGTGTGTGTGCATGCGTGTGTGCGTGTGTATACGCAAATTTCATTAGGTACCATTATCAACCACAAACATTTTGAGCTCAACCTGTATGTTCTATACTGTTAAAGTTTTATGCTCATAAGCATGGTTCAGGAATTGGGTCTCCTTTTGCTCTCAAGCACCGGTGCTTGAGGGTACCCACCATGATTGCTGTGGATAGCAAGAGGTACCACACTGCTCCGAGGACGCTGGGAGCATGCAGCGGCATCTGCATTTGAGAATAAGAGGCCCTTGCTAGCGCAAATGCTACCTCCAACATGCCCTGTCAGTGGTCTGTTGGGTCCCATGGTGGTGAGCGGGGTTGAAGGGAAGGTGACATGACAGCTTGAGCTCCTGATGTCATGGCTGCAGGTCACTGGCTCTTCCCTGGCAGCAAATCCAGCATCTTTGACCTTTGTTTGGCTTGACGTATGCCTCATGAAGCATGTCATGCGGTAGTGCATTGACGAGGAGGAAGCATGCAGGGGCGAATGCAAGAGAGGCCGCCCCGAGGCATATTGGAGCATCATGTTCTTGAAATAATACAGTGAAAAATATGCAGGGACGTCGAGACCACGTGGTTGCCTCCCGACGCTCAAACTTTTTATCGTCAATTCATCTTGCTTGCCACTTTTTTTTGTCGACGACGATCATTATTCGTGTGTCATCCTGATACTGGAGCTTGGCCCCGCTTAGGCTTTGCTGGACTTCTGACATTTTGCGCGCCTTTCAGGGGACTGCAGGGCTGTGACACGCTGGTTTCACCTCGTCAAGTAGCTCACTATTAGTATCTTGGCCTCGTTGAGCATGTTAAAGGAGGAATTAGCAGGTCTTGTTAACGTGCACACAGGCTCGCAGTAGTATTCTTCTTTGGCGTGGCACCACCGGCACCAGTGGCAAGCATTGATGGACATGGTGACAACTGCTCTGGCACCGCTGTGCAAAATGAGGGGCATGCTCTTTTCACTCTCAAGGTTGTGCTTCCTCAGAAAGAGATATGTTCCTGAATGCCAGACTCTTTCTGTGAAGGACCCTTATTTTTTGCTTGCTTTGCGTATCAGCTGATAGTCTGCAGGACTGTCTTCAACTACCTTTCCCAGGCACAACAAAGATTGCTGATTTATCTTGGGCAACATGGAATACATCGCAGCTGGTGATGACCAGCCACATGTCAATCAGCCTGATGACCAGGCAGGCGGTCGACCCTAGCTTGTAAGCTTCTACATTGCTTCAGCACTGCTGACAAAATTTACATTGGAGACACAGGAGCTGTCTACTTTGACAATTGTGCTGAGGATTGAAATTGTTTCTCTTGAAGTAGACGTACAATTCAATTCTCTTTCTCCCTGAGACTATGGATATTTTATGTCTGGCTGGCAATGCCCAGCAGGCCCAGCAGTCCACCCATCTGGCTGAAGGTCTAAACCCAATGTAACTTAACTTCAGCTCAGTTGCCCTCGTTTGGCATTTACAGCTACGTAACCTGACTTGAAGTTAGATTACCCAACCTTCCTCGCTATCTGCACCTTGATCTCCCTAAGCATGTTATGCGGAATGTGAGCAGCCTGCTGACACAACCTGAGGTTTCGCTTGCGAGCACATACTCTCGTGGTGGAATCCTCCATCTGGCGCGGTGGTAATGGCCACTGTGACAAGTGTTCCTGTGCTGCTGTTCAAAATGAGGTGCATTTTCTTTTCCACTGTTAAGTTTTGTTTGTGTGCTCTCTCAGGAGAAAGTACTCTTTCCTTTTCTTTCCTTTCTGCCTTTATTAGCCAAGCAGACACCAAAGGCCTGGCCTTGTACATGCATGAGTGCCTGGACTGCTGTGACTAGATTTCAGGTCACAACCTAGCTTGCTTTTTTTGGTTTCGGTTGCAGGCCTGTTTCGGCTTCAGCTAAGCTGCCCTCGTTTGGCAGGTACAGCTTTGTAACCTAACCTAACCTTCCCTTTCTGCCAATCCTTTTCTATGGAGGCCCCTTACATTCCACATGCCTTGCCAAGTCAGACTGTCTTTGATTTTTTCTCAACCGCACAATAGACTCTGCCATTCCATTTCGGACATTATGGACTATTTTTTGGATGGCGGAGACCAGCAACAAACCAATCAGCCTAACGACCTGGCTGGCGGTTAACCCCTTAATTTGTAACTTGTAACTTACCCAACCTTCCTTTCCTGGGCCAGTATAGAACAGGTTGCCACACATTCAATTGGGGCACTGTGATGCTTTTGCCTCTCATTAAGTACTATCTCCAACTTAACAGTATCTCCAACTTAACAGTGCTGATAGGATCCTTAAAAGACCGGACACTTCATTGATTGAACAGCAAGGCTGCTGTGCATGGCTGCCATGTGAAACGAAAGCTGAAACTTTTGAATGTACAACAAGTACAACAAGCAAGCTGTGTTAATTCCTTTGCTGCCCTAGCTCCCCTACCCTGCAGCCAAGCTCAAGTCACCGTGTGCCCTGCTCTGTTTGCACCCTGCATTATTTGGGCTCCTGGCCTGCTACAAACAAAAATGGAACTCCACACCAGCCGCTGACAAATGCCGATAGATTCCAAGCAGGCGCTTCAATTGCTCAGCGTACAGACCTCCTTGGAGGGGCTGGAGGTGCCAGCTGCCAGGGTGCTGACCCGACCAGGCCCCATAGCAGCAGCTTCCATAACAAACACGCAGGGGAGGGGGCCTGAACGTCCTTGCTCAAAGGCTCTGGAAACAAAATAGGCGCAAGGAGCAATCAGCAGCTTGAACTGAAGCAGCTGCTGGCATCACTGCCGCTTGCCCCCGTGCTGGCTGTCCCGCTTGGGCAGGAACGCCTTTACAAACGGGTGGCGCAGCGCAGCGTCCGGGTCAATGCGCCGCTCGGGCTCCAGCATCATCATCTTCTCTAGCAGGTCTGCCAGCATGGCCACCTGACAAACATGTATACAGGCATGGTCAGGAGTGACATAGCTGTGCTGCCAAGCGAGGGCCGCTCAGCTGAAGCCCACCAGGGCCTAAACCAAACCCCCACACAAATGCCACCACCATCAATAGTAAATGGTGCAGTGGCACCCATGAATCCTCTGCTGTTTGTGCCGGCAAGGCAGCCTCAACCTGTACTCGCCCGGCCAGCTTCCTGGGTGAGGGCAGCAAATGGCTGGCAATGGAAGACTGAGCATGCCTGTATGATTGCACCATATTGCTAGAGCTTTTTAAGATCTGCACTGCAAGACAGAGTATGCCCATTAGTTTGCACAGCCAATGACTGGCATAACATGATACACAGAGCATCATGCGCGCATCATGGCTGTTCCAGCAATGGTCAGACGGCCCAGTCAGCTTTTTTGAGACAAAGACAACACCACCTGACCGTCGCACAAACAGCCGTGCCGCTTGTCCTTGAGCAGGTATATACCCTACACAGCCTGATGCGCGCGATGACAAGGCAATGCGTCCCGACAGCCAGGACTGGACTCATAAGGGGCACACATAAGGGCTAAGGGGGGGAGTGGGGGCTGCGCTTAGCACTCCCAGGGGCCTGACCCACACAAGCCTTACCCAGAAGCTAGCCATCTTCTACCCCCGCGACCCCGAGCACCTTTGCTTTGTCACCCGAGTAGCACAGTGTAAGTTGCGCAGGAGCGGCGCAGTGATGTTGTGTGAGAGAAGCGCAGTGACGCTTTGCAGGAGCAGTGCGGTCCCTTTGTGCAGGAGCAGCGCAGCCAGGTTGTGTGGGTGCAGCGCAGTGAAGGTTTGACCCTGCGCACCTTGGCTTTGTCACCCGAACAGTGCGAGAGCAGCGCGGTGAAGTTGTGCTTGACTGTGGGCGTTGTGATGAGCTTGCGGACCTGCGTACGTGTGCAGCAGGGCAAGGCACACTTGTAACAGGGCCACGCAACAGCAGCGGGCAACAACCCAGACCAGAGTCAAGACTTCATAAGGAGTTGGATGTGTCATTCACCCCAATTGCGGCCCGGCACACAGCCTATTCTGCAGCGCATTCTGGGCCCACATGAGTGGATGTAAGGGCAAAAGATGAGCAGGCTCTCAATTAATCAAACACTAGCTTTGCAGCTGCTCGGCCGCCTTTAAACTCAGCTTTCAGCATACAAAGGGTACGTCAATGCACGACGCTGGACACTCACAGTCTTGGGGGACATCTTAGCTCCGGCTGTTGTGCTGTCATTGTTCAAAGGAGCATGTCCTCATACACAAGCGCAGGGCAGTCACAGGAAGCCCAAGAGCAGAAAACAGAAAGGGTGCTCAAGCATGAAACGGTCGTACTCCAGGGAAGGTGGCCAAGCGTCCAGGGAAGGTGGTCAAGTGTCCTCCAATCAGTTGCTGGCCATGCGCATGCTGGCATCCATGCAACGAGCGCGCACGCTGTGCCGTGGCATGAGCTGGTGGCCCTGCAGCACACACGTGCTGTGCCATGCATACAACGGTGCACCTGCGGCGCGCGCACCTTCGTCTTGGTGATGGGGTCGTCCTCAAGGCTGATGAAGGGGCAGCTGGGGTCGTGCATCTCAAAGTGCTTCTCCGCAAACAAGCACTTGCGCAGCATCTTCTTGGTGAAGCCGCCCTTCACATCCATCATCAGCTTCAGCATCTGTGCATCAATGGACACACATCACAAAAGGAGTGTTGCGTGGCACACAAGCGCTGGCCGAGTATCAGCAGCATCAGCATGTTTGCGCACACTGAGGCAGGGGCGGGGGGCACAGGCGTGTGTGTGAGCACCTGCAAGGAGCACCTGACCCACCCTGGTAGGAGTGACAACACTACGAAGGAAACAAACTGACGCGCAAAAAAGCAGAGGACTTCTGAGATTGCGTACTGTACCGTGCGCAACTGACAGGTGTGAAGGTGTCGGTAGTAGAGCCCAACACCAACATACCCATTGAACATGAAACGTCTCACTCAATGGCTGTGGCCTTCCCCACCACTGTAATCCATGACAATACAAGTGAGCTCTTCATTTTGAATCACCTATCTATGTTCATTACTCTGTACATTCAAATCGCCTGTCCAGGTGTGTCAGGGCGCGGGGTGTGCTCACCTGGTTGTTGCTGTGCCCGGGAAACAGGATGCGGCCGGTGAACAGCTCATAGATCACAGAGCCTACTGACCACATGTCCAGGGCGTAGTCATACTTCATGCCCAGGATGACCTGCGCAGGCACACGCGCAAGCATGCGACGAGCGGCTGCATGGATGCGTGGGGGTCGCAAAATGCAGTCGTTACTCCATGCCCAGGATGACCTGCGCAGACACACATGCAGGCATGCACAAAGCGGCTGCATGGATGCATGATGCGTGGGGGTTGCATGATGCTGTCATACACATGCAAGCTCTTCCGACCATGTGGGTGCACGCACGCGCAGCACAGTCACACTTGTTGGCAAAGCTGGAATGTGGACTGGCAGAGGTGAAATGGGCAATCAAAGCGGGGTGCAGGCACACACATTTCAGCTGAGCATCATGCCACACCCTGCGATTGCGATAGCAATTGCGCTTGCCCAAGCAATGTCACACCCTGCGATTGCGATTACAATTGCGAGATGATGCCCCAAATGCCTGGAGAGAGGGAGGAAGCAGGGGCTGGAGTTGAGGAGGGGCAAGAGCGTGGACAAGGCATATCAAATGGCCAGATTCATCCATGGGAAGCCCACAGGGTGATCCATTGATAAGGTTGTACAGCAGAGACGCGCATGTGATCCATTGATGAGGTCGTGAACCAGGAATGAGCATGTGAACCATTGATTAGGTTGTGAACCAGGGATAAGCGCGAGAACCATTGATTAGGTTACGAACCAGAGATGTGCATGAGAACCATTGATAAGGTTGTGAAACAGAGATGTGCATGTGAACCAGGGACGAGCATGAGAACCAGTGGTTGTCTGTTTTTAAAAGCAGGTAGCTGCGTGCGGTGTGCCAGAAGGCTGTGGCATGACACATTTGTTGACCCCAGAATTCTTAAGTGGCGCTGTGCTGTGGAGGCTACATGGAGCAAGCACACATCAATCAACCGGCTAGGTTGGCACTGCACCTGATGCGAACAAAGCTTAAGTTTGCATATGAATGCTGGCATGCTTCTTCTCTGGAAGCTGACGACAAAAAGGATGACAAGGCGTTCGAATCTGCCTCTGTGCGTGTGGCACCTGGGGGTGACCCAGGGGCGGACAGAAGGAACAGAAGAGGCTGCAACAAGTCAACAATATCAAGAGCGCATGCACATCCATCGCACCTCAGGCTTACGGCAGACGCCTTCCTACGCTCTGCCATGGCCTCCGCGCATCACGAGGTACTTTCAGGCACATATGACGCAGCAGTTTTGCTTCTCTGTCAATACTTAGCTAAGCTCACACAAGAGACGCAGCCGCACCTCAGGTGGACGGTAGAAGCGGCTGACGAGGTAGGGGGTGACGTCATTCTCTCCGGCCATCATCGCCGACCCAAAGTCACACAGCTTGACCTTGTTGTGGCGCTGGTTGATGAGGATGTTGTCGGGCTTGATGTCGGCATGCAGCACCCTGCGCCCAGTCGTTTGTGTTGAGTGCGTGGTATGTGTTTGTGCGCTTGTGCGCGCATGGGGATGCATGCATCTAGGGCAACAACGATGCAGCATCAGCAGCAGAGGCATCAGCAGCAGCATTTCTTGCACAAGTGCCGCAGCTACCAGGGAGTGCAATGTACGGCAGCCAAGGAACTACCCCCCTGCCTCCCACACATTTTCGATTTTCATGGCAACCAGTTCCGACCATCCCACGCACTCGTTCTTCTTGAGGTGCCTCAGAGCAATGAGCAGCTGGCAGGAAAACAGCTGCACTGCCTCCAAGTTCAGGCCCTTGTTGCGTCCGTACTTCTTGGTCAGCTCCCGCAAGTTGAACGCCATGGGCTCAAACACCTGCGAGCGTGAGTGCACCAGGGGCTGTCATAGCATTCAGGGTAAGAGCACCACACTTTGGGCCTCTGGACAACTCTATCCCAAAAGTTGTTGCTTTCTGGTGCCATGCTACACAACAGGAGGTGTCATGTTGTAAAAACAAAAGGTGTCATGTTGTAACAACAAAAGGTGTCGTGTTGTAACAACAAAAGGTGTCATGTTGCAACAACAGAAGGTGCCACGTTGTAACGAAAGAAGGCGTCATGTTGTAACAACAGCACATGGAGGGAGAGAGAATGAGTGAGGTGGTCTGCCACTTTTGGGCAGGTGGTGTGCAGCAACAAATGCGTGGGCAGCCGTTGAGGACCCACAGGCGTGCAAGGACCCACGGGCGCGCACAAGCTCCATGGTTCCTCAGACAGGGGAAAGGCAGGTTGCAGCATGACCCGGAAAAAGCAGCGTGCATCACAAACCGCTGTGAAGCCCACAGCACACTCGCACATAAATATCAAGAACATTTGTTTATCAATAATGAGATATGCTGTGAAGCCCACAGCCCACCTGCCAGGCACCAACGGCTTGTACTTACAGGGCTAAACTGCATAGCTGCGGCACTCCTGCGCGCCACAGACACCCACACATACGCACACATACGCTCACAGACACCCACCCACCCACACGTATGCACATACGCACACACATGCACACCCACCAGGCACATGTGGTTGCGGTACTCAAAGTAGCGCAGCAGCCGGATGCAGTGCTTGCGGTTCTCCTGGTCAGCCTGCCCCAGCCGGTGCAGCACCGCCAGCTCCATCTGCGCAGCTTTGTACATGGTCTGCACACGTGGGGCAGTATGCAGGCAGCGATGAGTCAGGAGGGGACTCTGCAGCGCCGGCTGCATCGGAACAAGAGTCCACACATTATTTGCACTCAGGGGCAGCAGGGAGTCGGGATCTAGGCAGGAGAGAACAAGCATATGCATGCACTCATGCACACAGAAAACCGAAGACAAACATGCACGCATGCACAAAAGTACACACGCACATACACACATGCGGACACACACAAACACCCACAGACGCACACAAATGCACACGCACACGCGCATGCATACCCGTACACACCTTTACACACTTTTACACACACAATTTACCAGACACACACACACACGAACACACACATCCCTTTCACACACACGCACACGCACACCCCCTTATAAACACGCATGTACCCTTACACACACACCCTCCCTTACACGCACACATATCCCCTTGCACACATCCCCTTACATACACGCACACGCGCGCACACATGTGCACGTACCTCGTTGGCGCGGATGAGCTTGATGGCCACCTCCGGGTGCTGCCCCGCCTCGTCCTTCTTGCTGATGTCGCGCGCGCGCACCACGATGCTGAACACGCCCTTGCCGTGGCAGGCAAACACCTCGTACCGCTTGTCCATGATCTCCCCCACCTGCGCAATGGACGCAAGGCACGCAAGCAGGCAGCGCCGTGCTGGACGGCGTGAGTACCAGGAGCGCCGGAGGGCGTGAACACCAGGAGTGCCAGAGGGCGAGAGCACCAGGAGTGCAGAGCTCCACAAAATGGGGTTACAAACGACCTGCTTAAAGCACCTGCCCTGCACGGGAGGGGTGCGGGTCACCGAGGCGGCAGGCGCCAGCGCGGACTGGGGCCATGCACAGGGTTTTGGCCCGCATGGTTGGGGATGCGGCTCAGCTGCTGGGGCACCGCACAGGCCCCACGGCAGGAGGCTGTGGTATGGGCCGCTGTTGCAGTGCACGCATGAGAGCATGCATTGGCCGTTGTTGCAATGCGTGCATGAGAGCACGCGTTGTTGCAGTGCACACATGAGAGTCAACGCGTGTTTGGGGGGGAGGGGGGGGGAATGGGGCATGCGCTGTCCCTGGGGACCCTGAATGTTCAAGTTGACAGGGTAGGTGATGCCAGCCTGGCCTGAGTGGTGTGCGCCAAGCAAAGCAGCTGGTGGCGTCCCTGATTTGGCTGGGGTTAGTGAACTAAATTTGCAAGGTGTTTTGGCGCGCTGGTGGAGGTTGAGTGGTGGGTGGAGTGAGGAGGCTGGCGGCAGCGGCAGGGAGGACAGTGCGGGAGGGCAGGCCAGGACAAGTGCTGGGAGGTGTCCAGGGATGCTGAAAGCAGGACACCTGGTCTGCCAATCTATGCGCCAATCTGCGAAAAACTACGGGATTGTCATACAGTATTTCAGCAATCCTAGAGATATTGGGTGGTCGCCAGTCGTGGGACCACGGGCGGCGTTCGCCATTACACGCAGTAGCGAGGCCTTGCGGGCTAACCACGAGTTAGCCGAGGGTAGCAGAGTGCGTGTGTTTGTGTTTGTGCCAAGGACTGGCAGGTCATGAGTCGTGCGCCCTTGCCAAGGCACTGTTTTATCCAGGACAAACCCACCAGCCAGCAGCAGCCACAGTTGCACAACCTGATGGGTCATGCTCACGTGACATTATGTCCCAGCACATCGTATCATAGGCCACGCTCCAGCAAGTGCGAACACACACGCCACACACACATTGCGCGCCCTACCCTTGACACAGAGCAAAGCTTTACCTACAATGCTCTGGCATGTACTCCATACCACACGCACATGCTCAATCACACACACGCACACGACACATGCGTTGCATGCTTTTCTCTCAAAAGATGGCTCTAAGCCAGCAGCTCTGGACCTGCCGCCTTTTGGCAGCAGCGTCCATTGCCAGCAGTACCGGATGGCCCAAGCCCTGATCCAACAGCGCCCAGCAATCTTTATCATCAGCCTTGACACTACAATAGCATTCCCTTCCCTTTCTTTTCCTTGTCTTCTCTCCTTTTTTTGGTTTTCTTTTCACAATGTCTGTTTTTGCTGCTTCACAGCTGGGAAAGCAATTGCTGACTTAAAGCAGGGGCGCCGCCACATACACGGCTGCTTGCGCACGCGGCTGATGCGCGCACTCATGCCTAGAGCACACAAGCAGCGCCCCTCCCCAATGCACAGCGCTCCACATACAACACACACACAGCAGCGCTTCACTACCGCGCCACACCACACCACACCACACCACTGCTCAACTCCCCACACCCCGCAGCGCTGCACGACCGCGCCGCACTACACACCATGACGCTGCAAGCCAGCAGCAGCAAGCTGGCAGCAACCGACAGCCCCGCACTGCGTGCATCGCACCCTTGCACACCTGCATGTGTGTGAGAGGCATAAGGTGCGCAGCAGGCGGGTTGAATCACGCTTGCTAGCGCATGCATCGCACGTGTCCGCACGCTTTGGCATGCGCTCATGGATAAAAGGCCCACCCAGGTCATAAATCGGGGGCTTATCCAGGTCATGCACTGTCGAGGCCTAGAAGGCAAAAAGTTGCAGGTCTGTTTGGCTTCAGCCAAGCTGCCCTCGTTCGGCAGGTACAGCTATGTAACCTAAGCTAACCTAACCTAGAAGGCAAAAACAATCCCCCGGAAAGGAGTGCACTCATTGCTTATGTGTCATAGCTGACGGCCTTGGCCCAACATGCAGACTGCTTGCACATAGACATGCAGAAGAGGATAGAGGGTGCAGATGTAGCAAGGGAATGCGGAGAGGTCATGATTGCCGAAACACATGCTTACGGGCAGTGTGTTTGCTAATTTGCGTATTTTTTAGCTTAAATCACCATGCATCTTTGTTGAACATGTAAAAAACCAAATGTGTTCATGTGTCAGCAACCCTAGTAGAGGCAGACGGGATGGTGGGGCTGCTCATGCAGCATGACCTCAAGCACGGGCACAAGGGAACAAACAACAGGCGTTATTCGCCCAGGGATGTACACCAGGGAAGAAGCAGGGGCACAAGGCCCTTAAGCAAAGGCCCCCATCTCCCCCCTGCGTTTTTTGCTCACACCTCTGCCAATGCTCATGTCTTTCGCTCACACCTGCCAATGCCCATGTGTCTCTTGCTCACACACCTCTGCCAGTTACCGCGCCTCCTTGAACGCGCTCAAGCTGAGGCTTACATGCTGCAAGCAGCGCCTGCATCACTTGGCCTAGAGGTCGTGCAGCACTCACAGAGCTACCAAGGGCGCGCACGCTGGTCTCTTGCTCGCGCTGCATGGCTAAAGAAGGGGTTGCGCGCACATCTCTTACTGGCACTGCAGGGCGAGGCCTTGGGGGTTTTGTGCAATGCAGCACCGGAGCTCCTTCACGAGCTGCATACACACTAGCGCAAGGGAGAACATGGCCCCTGGGCACCCTAAGCCAATGGGCCTGGCGTCTGCAGCAGCTGGCCTTGTATTGACGCATGTATGGGCACGAGCCTAAGAAGGGCGCAGGTGCAGACAAAGCAGTCAGCGAATGCAGACTGTTGCGGCTCATGCCATCGCGGCTTTAACCATCCCAGCTCCTGCCGTCGCAGCAGCTCTTACCGTCACAGCTTGTGCCGTTGCCGCTTTTGCTGTCACGCGTTTACCTCTGCCATTTTGAGCATCGCAACCCCGTTGCTCCCCATGTCACTTTGCCCGCACCGAGGCATGAGGCATGCTTAGGCGCACGTGCTGTGCGTCCTCCCTCAATCCACGTGCGAGCTACGCCTCCAGTCATCCCAACCCTATTCAGTTGAGCCTCGGTGACAGACTCGGAAATCGGAACAGCATGCATTGTCAGATCCACGTGCACGCCACACCAACCAGCCATTGCAGCCCCACCAAACATTTCAGACCTGGAAATTGTAGTAGCCTTCGTGGTCATCGTACGCGTCCTGCAGCGCGCCTCCACCGGCTCCCTGGCGGAGGGGCGCACCCCCATCACGCTCGCGCTCGCCTGCACAGGGCCAGCCGCAGCGACCGCAGCAGCGACAGCGATGGCAATCAATGAGTGAACAGACAGATGCGCTCCTGCAAGGACGAGCGCCATGGGGCCATGCGCCAATGTGCCCATGGACCCTTGGGGCTGTCAACTGGACCTCGATGAGCGTCCATACACTCTGGTGTGTCTTCAAATGCTTTGGACGTGTCTGGTGCCATACGACGCGTTGGTGTCATATTGCTCCGGTGTCACACGCATCTTGCTTTGGTGGCAGCTGGTGTGTGTTTGTGTGTCTTTTGTAGACGCTTGCCAAGAACATGCATGGTGCCACCGGCCCCTGGCTGAGGGCCCACACCCCCTCCCCACTCGCCTATTTCATACTTGCCCACGTGGGGCGCGCTGAGTATGACACGCACTGTCTCTCGCTCACTTGATCTCGCTACTGGCTCACTCGCTTGATCTCGCTTCTTGCTACTGAAACGCAAGGTCTCGCTCACTTGGTTTCACCCATGACTCGCTACTGGCACCCCTGCTAACGGGGCCATGCCTGCCTGGGGGCCATGCGTGCCTGCCAGGGGCTTTGCATGTCTGACCACACACCAGCACACAGCGGCACCCAGTGGCACACACCAGCACCCAGTGGCACTCAGTGGCACAGAGTGGCGCACAGTGGCACACACCAGCACACAGTGGCACAGAGTGGCGCACAGAGTGGCACCCAGTGGCATACAGTGGCACACACCAGCACACAGTGGCACAGAGTGGCGCACAGTGGCACCCAGTGGCATACAGTGGCACACACCAGCACACAGTGGCACAGAGTGGCGCACAGTGGCACCCAGTGGCGCCCAGTGGCACACACCAGCACCCAGTGGCACTCAGTGGCACAGAGTGGCACACAGTGGCACAGAGTGGCGCACAGTGGCGCACACTGCATGCTCTGGTGGCAAACACACATCCAGCCACAGGCACTCGCGGCGAACACGCACAGAACACACACACGTACCCTGCCACACAGGGCACGCTCTGCTTGTGGGTTGCAAGCGTACGCAGGTGAGATGTGTGCGTGCACGTCCGAACAGCACACCAGCATGCGCACTTTAAGCGCACAAGACGCACACGATACCTACCCTCGTCTCCACGTTCCGGGCGCTCCGCAAACATGTCATCGTCGTCCCCTGACAGCTGCTCTGCAAACATGTCATCCGCCTCCACCAGCTTGTGCTTGGCGGTAGTGGCGGCAGTGGCCTGCGTGTAGTGCGTGCACAGCACATGTTTGCCGCCATCGTCTAGCACACACAGTTCGACTCCACGTGCATAGCCTGGTAAGCACGTGGGTGTTATGTGGCAGGTGTATGCACCAAACTTGTCACCATCAAGCGAGACCTGATCCAGGATGGTGAATGGATCAATCTGGCAATAGAGGGCCAGACCTGTACCTTCCTACTCTGGATAGTGGAACATTTTGGGTCTCGCCCACGCAATACCTAACCATGCCAAAAGATCACCACCTGGCAGCATGCACCCACAGCACAGCAGCCCATTCATTGCACATGGTGTGTCCCATCCTCGCACATGGTGTGTGAGCTGCACCTGTCAGCATGTACCAGCGACACAGCAGCCCCTTCCTTGGACGCTCCTTGGAAGGGGCAGCAAGCACAACACAGCATGCACCGTACAAAAACACCAAGTAACACCAAGTTTTGTGTTGTACTGTCATGAACATGGATGCTGAACTCATGTATCAAAATACGCATGTACACGCCCAGGCAGCCATGCAGGTGACACAGCAGGCCTGCAGGCGTGTCAAGCCTAGCCACCTTAGTGGCCTTCTGCAAAACTGGCAAAGAAAAATACCAGTTGTGCACTTGGAAAATTGACGCTGTACGTGTGCTCTTACAAACCCCTCTTCACACACACACACACACACACACACACACACACACACACACACACACACAAACACAGGCACACATACAGGCAGGCAGGCAGCTACCTGGATGCGCTCCTGCGCGGTGGCCTTGCCAGCGTTTTCCTCTGTCAGCGCAATGCCGCCGCTGGAGGCAGCGCCGCCGGCACCTGAGGTGGCCGGGCCTCGTGCCCCAGCCTGCGTGTGCAGAGCGCCCGTCACATGATGTGAGGAGCACACTCCAAAAGGCTGGCTCTTCAAAGGTGATTGTGCAACCCCGACCTTGCACCCAAGTCTGTGCGTGCACGCCCCTGTGCCTTGCTGTGAGCACGGAGCATGAGCTGTTGTGAGCACGGGGCATGAGCTGTTGTGTGCACGAGCATGAGCTGGGAAGAGTGCTTTTGGCCAGGAGCGCCCTGCTGCCTGAGTGCACTGGCACAAACTATGAGGCCTCTCATGCCCTAGACCGCAAGCATCCCCAGTCCTTTTGCCCCGCGCACACACACACACACACACACACACACAAAAGCAAATGTACGTCCTTCCTTGCCGCATGCGCACAGATGAGTTCTCATGATACTGCAGAGTAAACGCACTGCATACTTACAAATGCAAGCATCATGTCCTACCTTGCCATGCGCGCACACGCTTGCCAGAGCATGTCCCACAATGCCAAGCACACACACCTTACCTTCACAAGCTGTGTACGCACAGTGCGGACACGTGTCTCACCTTGCCACACGTACAAGCATTGCAAGCACAAATCTACACACACTATGTGCTTTCAATACTAGCACATGTCCCACCTTGCCAAAGCCTGCAGGCGCGCCACTGTCAGCCTCATCGACAGCGCCCAGATTGCTAGCCTCATTATTGCCCCAGATCTGGAGCATGGGACCCGGCCGCAGGCCGCCCTGCAAAGGAAGCCGCATTTGTGTTTTATTCATGTGTGTTTTATGTGTGTGCGTGTGCATGTGTGCGCGTGTAGGTGTGCGTGTGTGTGCCAGGGTTGGAGGATTTGCCTGTTTTGAATTTGCCTGTGAGTTCCAAGAGGGGGGGATTGAAACCAAATAACCCTTCCCTTTGACACCCTCCCCCCGGCTCCACATACAAACATATTTGATTCGATGAAGTTCAAATGTGTAAATGATTTCAAACCCTGCAATCCTGCTGTGTGCGCACGTGTGTGCGCGCCTGCGCGCGTGTGCGCAAGTCTCTGTGAGTGTGTCTGCAAAGGAAGCCCACGTTGTGTATACAGGCGCATGAGCATGTGCACTTTCATCTGCAACATCACACATAGTGGCTTGCGCTCTGTGTGCGTCTGAGTGCATGTGTGCATGCGTCTGTGTATACATCTGTGTACATGCCTTTGAGAGTTTGCACGCATGCACCCATCTGGGCAGGACCCACATGCACCCATCTGGGCAGGACCCACATCACCGTGAAGCCTGCATAACAGCAAAGCACTGAACCCTGAGCATCACCCTCAGCGCGTGCCCATGAGCTGCTCAATGCAGAATGCAATGGAGCCCTCCGTGCGCCGATGGAACCCCTCAGCGTCAATGGAGTGGCAATGCCAAAGGCATCCTCAGTGTATGCCCATGGGGCTCCCGCCCGCTGGCTTCAGTAGGCATGGCAGCTGCGCAGCGCATGGGGCTGGCCTTAAGCAGCACAGGTGCAGGTACCACGCAAAGCCGCTTCAACTAGAACAGCAGGCGTCCAATGCAAAAGACCGAAAGCGTTGGCGAGCACCTGAATTGGCGAGCACCTGAAGACACATGTGCTCAGACACATGCGCGTACAATCGCCCCCCCTTCACACAGACACACACACACGAGTGCACTCGTGCAGGCTCGCACACCTCGGGCTCCTCACTGCCGGCGCAGCTGCCCACAGGTGTGGCAGAGCCAGCCCAGAATTCATGAGGGCCCACAAAGTTCGTGAGGGCCCACAGCATTCATGAGGGCCCCCCCACCTGACCAAAGTTCATGAGGGCCCACAGAGTTCATGATGGCCCACAGCGTTCATGAGGGCCCGCAGCGTTCGTGAGGGCCCACAGAGTTCATGATGGCCCACAGCGATCGTGAGTGCCCACTGAGTTCATGAGGGCCCACAGCGTTTATGAGGGCCCATAGCGTTCACGAGGGCCCAGAGCTTCATGAGGGCCCGGTCCGGCATTCATGAGGCCCCCCACATGTAACCTTCTCCCCCCCCCCCGGCACTCTGGTGCACTCATGTAGGTGCGCACACACCTCGGGCTCCTCACTGCTGGTGCGATCGCCCTCTGGGGTGGCGGTACCTTCCCGCAGGTTGGGCCGGGGTGCTGTGTCTTCTGCCTCCCCATCCACGTCCATGCCTGCACACAAGCGCGCACGTGCTGCCTCAGTGTCTTCCTCTTTCCATCTGTGGTCACGCCTGCTATGGTGTCCTCTTAATCTTTCGCCGCACGTCCCTGCCCGCATGCACGTGCACAATTGCTGCCCTTGGGCCACCTGCGTTTTCAACCTCACTCCATCCCTGTGTACGCACACATGTGCGAGCGGGCGCGTGCTGTTTCTACGCAGCCTAGACCATTTGCTTGTTCCTCCACGCGCATGAGCAACACGCCATGCGCGCCAGCCACTCCATCCCCAGTATACACACGCACACACGTGCGCGCGCAGCACAATGACGTGAGGTGCCAATTCAGGCGCGTTTGGTAAAAACGCCGCGCGTCAGCACACAGCAGCATGATGGTACCGCAGACCTGCACCTGCACTGCACTGCAGCCCTGCCTGCGACACAAACAGTCAGCACGGCACACTGCAACACAAACCCCCTCAGCACAGCACACCGCAGCACAAACCCTCAGCACAAACCCTCAGCACAAACCCTCAGCACGGCATCACACCGCAGCACAACCCCACTGTACCATCGCACACGGCCCCACACCTGCGGCTGCGGAGCTGGCCAGCTGCTCCCGCTGTGCCTGCTCCACGGTGGCCGTCCCAGCGCTTACGGCGGCACTGCCGCTGGCCGCCTGCTGAGCGGTGCCGGCCACGCCTGACGGCTCCTGCTGACCGGTAACGGGCACAGACACGGACACATCCTGTGCGCGTGGACACGGACACACAGCATTGTGTGCATGTACACACACGAACCAACAGCTGACATCTCCAGCTGACAAATGAGGGGCACAGACGTGGACACGTCCTGCGCACCCGCACAACGGGCGCATGGCACTGTGCGTGTGCACACAAACAGCTATAGCAGCCGCGGCATGCGTGCGCACTCACACACTCACACACGCAGTGCAAGCACGGGCGCTGGGTGATGAGCGTACGCACTCACACACGCAGTGCAAGCATGGGCGCTGGGTGTTGAGCGTATGCACGCACACACGCAGTGCAAGCACGGGCGCTAGGTTGTGAGCGTACGAGCACACACACACACACACGCAGTGCAAGCACGGGCGCTAGGTTGTGAGCGTACGAGCACACACACACACGCACTGCAAGCACGGGCGCTGGGTGGTGAGCATACGCACACACACACACACACACACACACACACACACACACACCACACAGCCTGGGCAGGCTGACAAACTTGTGCACAAGCCACACGCATCCCCCACAGCCGCCGCCAGACATCCCACCTGCTGCAAGGCGGTGGCAGTCGGGTTGATGATCCCGGCCTGCTGCTGGTGCTTGGCTTTCAGGGCAGCAATCCTGTTGCGCCGCGCCTCGATAGCGGCCTGCTCATCCTCCTCAGTCTCACCTGCAGAAGCACCGCGCGCGCACATGCTGAGTTGCAGTAGTTGCAGCAGCAGGTGTGGCACCGCACGCGCACATGCTGAGTCGCTTCATGTGACGTGGACTGCACTGTATGCACCAACAACGGGTGCTGCTGCAGAGGTGTCGGCTGCTGCCCGCCACAGGTACACGCAGCAGCAACAGCAGACGCAGGCGCAGGCGCAGCAGCATGCAGCGTGCAGCATAGACCACCCATTGCCCTGCCCGGTGCCAAGCCAGCGAAGCTGGCGGCAGCTGCAGCTCACAACCCCAAGCAGCACCACCCTTGCCTACTGCACAAAGCATGCAGGCACCCTAACTTCAAACAGCAACCACACGTCAAAACGCGGGCGCTAAAGCGGCTGTGCCGGAAAGCAAGCGTGGCTGCGGCAGCGCTCGCACCAGGAGCGCACCCCCTTCCCAGCCCATGCTAGCCTCAACAGCCCACCCACTGACAACGCCAACACCTTGCTGCTGGAGATAGCAAGCATTGCAGCGCTGGCGCTTGCACCACGAGTTAACCCTCCCAAGCCTCTCTGATTCAACTTTCGAGACCCATTTGCTTGCCCAACGAACAGTACTCTCGAGACCCATTTGCTTGCCTAAGGAACAGTACTCCCGTTTCAACAACAAAGGTGCCCCTGCCTCAACAGCGAAGGGCGCCCCTGCTTTAAGTCTGTGTGAATGTGTGCATGTACGTACGCACGCGCGCCTAAGCGCCTTAGCCTCAAGGTGTGGCGGCGGTCGCCGCAGCGAGGCCACCCGCCAGCTGCACCGCAAGTCACGCCTCACGAACAAGCAGGCCCAGAGCATCTCACCACACGACCACCTGGCAGGCGGGCCGCGCACACGTCGGCACCCACCTTGCAGCGCCACTTCCTCCTCCTCCTCGGAACGCTGCCGCTTGGACGACCTGTGGCGGCCGTCCCTGTGCTCCTGGTGCTCCCGCGCCTCCTCCCGCTCCCTGCCCCTGCCCCGCCGCTCGCCCTCCCGCTCCCGCTCCCGCCGCTCCCTGTCCCGCTCCCGCTCCTGACCTCGCTCCCTCCCCCGCTCCCTGCTCCTGTCCCGCTCCCGCCGCTCCCGTTCCCTGTCCCGCTCCCGCCGCTCCCGCTCCCGCGGCTCCTGCCCCTCCTCGCCCCTGTGCCTGTGCCGGCCATGCTCCTCCTCCCTGGGGTGCCGCCCGTACTTGTCGTCTGGAAACGGTAGCAAGCACGGCAGAGCGAGCAGTGGTTGGTCTGAGGAAGGGCAGCCGAGCAAGCCCAAGAACAGAGCAGTGCGGGCACACAAGCGAGACAAGCGGTGCTGGCACACAAGCGAGACAAGCAATGCGCGTCCTGTGGGAGGGAAGCAGCAGACGCCAATGCACTGTTCTCAAGCACATACAGACACATGAGCACATGTGCACACACACATGCACACCCACACCCGCACCCTACCTTGCATACACCCACACCTACACCCACCCCCACCCATACACACGCACACCCACACCCACACACCCACACCCATTTACGCGCGCGCGCACACACACACACACATGCACACACACACCCTTGCACCTCACCCACCTCTGTGGTGGCCTCGGCCATAGCGCTCCCCCTCATCCCCCCTCCTCCT